>Ga0335081_10003155_pt1 | contig 25910 bp, 20 predicted proteins | sample Lox_Sample_35_FD_206713 | JGI IMG/M metagenome (GOLD analysis project Ga0335081, IMG submission 206713) | Soil microbial communities from Loxahatchee National Wildlife Refuge, Florida, United States - Lox_Sample_3.5 | ecosystem: Environmental > Terrestrial > Soil > Wetlands | place: USA...
AGCGCGACCTGCGCGGCGCCGCCGGGCCACTGGTCGCCAACGGCGAGGACATCCCCGTAATCGTGCGCAACCGGGGCGGCCTGACCGTGCTCACCTACGCCTACCACCCGTTCGACGTGGTGGGCTGGGACGGCTGCCTGTACCCGTACGCCTTCAACATCGCCGATTACGAGCCGATCGTGAAGCGCACCCACGCGCCGCCGCCCGTGCACCAGACATTCGAGGGCCCGAACTTCGTGATCTGCTCGTTCTGCCCGCGTCCGCTGGATTTCGATCCGCGGTCGGTGCCGATCCCCTACAACCATCACAACGTCGACTCCGACGAGATGATGTTCTACGTGGCCGGGGATTACTCGGCCCGCAAGGGATCGGGCGTGGGGATCGGATCGGTCACGCTGCACCCGTCCGGGTTCACGCACGGGCCGACTCCCGGCGCGGTGGAGGCCGTCGTCCGCGGGGTCGCCGAAGGGCGCACCACCACCGACGAGACGGCCGTGATGATCGACACCTTCCGGCCGCTGCTGCTCTCCGACCGGGCGGCGAGCGCCGAGGATCCGGAGTACGCCTGGAGCTGGGCCCGCGCCGCGCGCGGGTGAAGCCGCGCCCGGCGCTCGCGGCGGCCAGAAGCGCACCGGCAGATCCCGTAACCTTGACAGGTGACGCTCCGCCTCCATGACACCGCGACGCGCTCGGTGCGCGAGTTCGTCCCGCTCGCCCAGGGACGGGCCAGCCTGTACCTGTGCGGCGCCACGGTTCAGGCGCCGCCGCACATCGGGCACATCCGCTCGGGCGTCAGCTTCGACATCGCGGTCCGCTGGCTGAAGGCCAGCGGCCTGGAGGTCACGTTCTGCCGGAACGTGACCGACATCGACGACAAGATCCTCGCGGTCGCGAGCGCCGACGGCGCCCAGTGGTGGGCTGTGGCACAGCGCAACCAGCTCGCGTTCAGCCGGGCCTACGACGTGCTCGGCTGCCTGCCGCCCGACGTGGAGCCTCGGGCAACCGGTCACGTGCCTGAGATGATCGCGCTGATCGCCAGGCTGATCGAGACCGGGCACGCCTACCCGGCCGACGGGAGCGTCTACTTCGACGTGTCCTCCTACGCCGACTACGGCGCGCTGTCTGGCCAGCGGCCCGAGCACATGCGGGCGGCGGAGGACACCGACGGTGACGGCGGCAAGCGTGACCCGCGCGACTTCGCGCTGTGGAAGGGCCAAAAGCCGGGCGAGCCGTCCTGGGAGACGCCGTGGGGACCCGGCAGGCCAGGCTGGCACCTGGAGTGCTCGGCCATGGCCACGAAGTACCTGGGTGCGACGTTCGACATCCACGGCGGCGGCCTTGACCTGATCTTCCCGCACCACGAGAACGAGGTCGCGCAGTCCAGGGCGGCCGGCGACGGCTTCGCCAGGTACTGGCTGCACAACGGCCTGGTCAGGCTGTCCGGGGAGAAGATGAGCAAGTCGCTCGGAAACTCGCTGCTCGTCGCCGAGATGGTGACCACGGTCCGCCCGGTCGAACTGCGCTACTACCTGGGCCAGGCGCATTACCGGTCCGACATCGACTACTCGGCGGACGCCCTGGCCGAGGCGGCCTCGGCCTACCGGCGGATCGAGGGCTTCCTGACCCGCGCCGCGCAGGCGGCCGGCGTCCCGGCGCCCGGCGGGCTGCCGGCGGCGTTCGGAGCGGCGCTCGACGACGACCTCGGGGTACCGCAGGCACTCGCCGTCCTGCACGACTGCATCACAGAGGGGAACACAGCCCTGGCCGCCGGTGATCCGGCAGGGGCGGCGAAGCATGCCGCGTCGGCCAGGGCCATGCTCGGCGTGCTCGGCCTCGACCCGTTCGCCGCGCTGTGGGCCGACGCAGCCGGAGCCGGCCTGCGCGAGGTAGTAGACGCGCTGGTCGCGGTGGCGCTCGACCAGCGCTCCGCGGCCAGGGCGCGCAAGGACTACGCTGCCGCCGACGCGATCAGGGACCGGCTGCTCGCCGCGGGCGTCGTGGTCGAGGACACCCCGGCCGGCCCGCGCTGGGAGCTGGCCCGATGAGCGGCGGCAGCGGCCGGTCAGGCCGCAACGCGGGATCGGGCAGCCAGTCCAAGACCGGCAGGCCGCGCCCGGGCACCGGCGGCTACGGCAGACGGAAGCTGGAGGGCAAGGGGCCAACCCCGCCCGCAGAGATGCGGCCGGGCCACCCCGCCCAGCGCCGGGCCGCGGCCGCCGCGGCCGCGGCGGCCGCCACGGGTGGCAAGGGCGGCGGCCGCCCAGATCCGCGCGGGCCGGGCAAGCCGGCCGACCGCGGGCAGCCGGCCGCGTCCCGCGGCGGTCCGGTGCGCGGCGGTTCTGACCGAGGTCGAACAGCCAGAGTTCCGGCAGGCCGGGCGGCCCGCGGGGCGGGCAGCGCCGTGGAGGTGATCGCCGGGCGCAACGCCGTGCTCGAGTCGCTGCGCGCCGCGGTTCCCGCCATCGCGCTGCACGTCGGCCCGCGGCTTGACGCGGACGACCGGATCTCTGAGGCGATCAAGCTGGCCGCCGACACCGGGATCCCGGTCGTGGAGGCGGGCCGGGCCGAGCTCGACCGGCTGACCGGCGGAGCCGTCCACCAGGGGCTCGCGCTGCGGATCAGGCCGTACTCTTACGCGCACCCCGGCGACCTGCTGGCAGGGCCCGGCAACCAGCCGCCGCTCATCGTCGCCCTCGACGGCATCACGGACCCGCGCAACCTGGGCGCCGTGGTACGCTCGGTCGCCGCATTCGGCGGGAATGGCGTGCTCATCCCGGTCCGGCGGTCCGCCGGGGTGACCGCAGGTGCCTGGAAGGCGTCGGCCGGCGCGCTCGCACGGGTGCCGGTCGCCCAGGCATCCAACCTGGCGAGGGCGCTGGCGGGGTACGCCGAGGCCGGCCTGTTCGTGGTCGGGCTCGACGCGCGGGCCGACGACGACATCGGCTCGCTGTCGCTGGCCGACGGCCCGCTGGTGCTCGTGGTCGGCTCAGAGGGGCAGGGGCTGTCCCGGCTGGTCGCGCAGCAGTGCGACGCGGTCGCGGCCATCCCGATCGCCGGAGCCGAGTCGCTCAACGCGGGTGTCGCCGCCGGCATTGCCCTGTATCAGGTCAGCAGGCTCAGGGCGGCGGGCCTGCCCGGTCAGGCCGGCTAGCCCGAAGGCCAGCCCGGCCGCGGCCATCCCGCCAGGTGGCAGCTGCGCGAGCAGCGGCCCCGGGTCGTCGGCCTCGACCTCGGGCAGCGTGCCGACAGGCCCGGCGATCAGCGGATCGGGCGGCCCGGCGAGCTCGCTGTCCTTGCCGTCGTAGTCGAACAGCGACAGCACGTACCGCATCGCCTCCAGCCGCGCCCGCCGCTTGTCGTTGCTCTTGATCACCGTCCACGGCGCCTCGGGCACGTCGGTATGCCGGAACATGGCCTCCTTGGCCTTGCTGTACTCCTCCCAGCGGTCGAGCGAGGCCAGGTCGGTCGGGCTGAGTTTCCAGCGCTTGACCGGGTCGGCGTAGCGCGCGAAGAACCGCAGCAGCTGCTCGGCCCTGGTGACCGAGAACCACAGCTTGACGACCGTGATCCCGCTGGCGGCAAGCTGGCGCTCGAAGGCGGGAGCGTCACGGAGGAACCGCAGGTACTCCTGCGGCGGGCAGAAGCCCATCACCCGCTCCACCCCGGCCCGGTTGTACCAGGACCGGTCGAACAGCACGATCTCGCCGGGAGCCGGCAGGTGCGGCAGGTACCTGAGCAGGTAGTTGTCGCCCTGCTCATGCTCGGCCGGCTTGTCCAGCGCGACCACGCGCACGCCGCGCGGGTTGAGGTTCTCGGTGAAGCGCCGGATCGTGCCGCCCTTGCCCGCGGCGTCGCGGCCCTCGAAGATGATCAGCACCCGGTGGCCAGAGCGCTTCACCGAGCGCTGCAGCTTCAGCAGCTCGATCTGGAGCAGCGGCTTCGCCGCGCCGTAGGGCTTCCTGCCGAGCCGCCGCGGATACGGGTAGTTCTCCCGCCACGGGGCGACCCGGCTGCCGTCGGCGCCGATCAGGGTGACGCGGCCGTTCTTCCCGGTCGACATCCGCAGGCCTAGGTCGCTGGCCAGCCGGTCGAGAAGCGCACGGACGGTATCCGCTTCAGGAAGCTGATCGGCCACCACGGCACCCACGCACGACCCTCCCGAGAGACCGCGCCCCGGTCGGGCGAACGACGCGGAACGCTCAGTTGAACAATGGACGAATAGATACCCATGAGGTTGGTCGGCACACACCGTCACCGCCAGCCCCACCGGATCATGCCCGTGCCGCCCGCGCGAGAACCGGCGGCGCCTTCTGCCGACGGCCTGCGGAACGCCAACACTTGGTAACGAGAGAACATCAACCGGGATGTAACCGTTAAGAAGCTTGAATCTTTACCTTAGTGTGCGCTACTGGGAGCCCATGGGGTTAGTGGCCGACCGCACCCTTTATCCCAGACGAGCCGGGTCAGAGCACGAGTGCGCGGCCACGCGGACGGAGCGAGACGATGAGGCACGAGGCACGGCGCTGGCTGGCTGGATTCTGCGCGGCAGCCGCGGTGGGCGGCTGGGTGGCCGCCCAGGCGGGAACGGCGGGCGCGGCGACGGTCGGCCAGGCGGGCAGCGGGCAGTTGTCCGCGTCCACGCGGCTGGCAAGCGTGGTGCCCGCGGGCGCGGTGTACCGGCCGTCCGGCGGGATCCTGACCCTGGGCTCACGCGGCGCGGCGGTCAGGGCGCTGCAGCTGCGGCTGAACTTCCTGCACTACTACGCGGGCAAGGCGGACGGCTACCTCGGCTGGGACACGATGGAGGCGGTCTGGGCCTTCAAGGAGGTTCAGTCCGGCGAGATAATCCCGTCCAAGCCCGACATCGTGGGCCCGGCCATGCAGCATCAGCTGGTCAATCCCAAGCTTCCGCCGGTGCTCTATCCGCACGGCGGCCCGTCGCGGGTCGAGATCAACAAGAAGCTCGAGGTGCTCGTCGTCTATCGCGACAACAAGCAGGTCCTGATCAGCCACACCTCGAGCGCCGCCTACTACCGGCCCGACGGCACCGGCTGGGTCACCCCGGACGGGCGCTACTCGGCACTGGAGTACGTCCCCGGCTGCGTCCCCGACGCCACCTTCGGCGGCTGCATGTACAACCCGGTGTTCTTCATCGGCACCTCTTTCGCGATTCACGGCATGCCGAACCCGACCTCCACCTTCAGCGGGTTCGGCGTTCCGCTCAACCCGGCCTCGCACGGCTGCGTGCGCATCCCGCTGGACATCTCGGAGTTCCTGCACACGCTGATCAAGGTCGGCGGGCACGGTTCGCCGATCTACGTCGGCGGCCCGAACTATTACGGCAACGGGGCGTTCCAGTAGGGGCTCCGGCCCCGGGCGGCGGGGCGCGTCGGCCCCGCGGGTTATCCGCTGTGGAGGTAGGAATTACGCTGGGTGAGTTAATCGTGGGTGAGTTAATCGGCTGTGGGTTGAGGTGGGTCGGATGCGACGTGTGATGGCGGCGGCCGCGGCGGCCGTGGTGCTCTCGGCCGGGACCGCGGCCTGCGGCAGTACCTCGAGCAGCTCCCCGCCCGGCGGGTCGTCGAGCCCGACCGCCGCGGCGGCGAGCTGCACAAGGGCGGGCCTCAGCCGCCTGCTGTTCAAGCCGGGCGTGCTCACCGTGGCGACCGATAACCCGGTCTACACGCCCTGGTTCGTGGACAACACCCCGTCCAACGGCAAGGGCTACGAGAGCGCGGTGGCCTACGCAGTGGCCGCTCAGCTCGGCTTCAGCCGCTCGCAGGTGGTCTGGGTGCACGAGCCGTTCAACAGCGTGTACGCGCCCGGCCCCAAGGCGTTCGACTTCGACATCAACGAGGTCTCCTACACCCCGCAGCGGGCCCAGGCGGTCACGTTCTCCAACAGCTACTACGCGGTGCAGCAGTCGATCGTCGCGCTCAAGGGCACGGCGATCGTGACCAAGCACTCCCCGGCCCAGCTGAAGACCTACGTCTACGGCGACCAGATCGGGACCACCGGCCTGACCTACATCAACTCCGACATCCAGCCGACGAGGCAGCCGCTGGTGTTCAACACGCTCGCCCTGGCCGCCTCGGCCCTGGAGGCGCACCGGATCGATGCCCTGGTCACCGACACCCCGACCGCGCAGTACATGGCGTCGGCTCAGATCAAGCACGCCGTGCTTGTGGCACAGTTCCCGAGCGTCGGCGAGCACTACGGCCTGGTCTTCGCCAAGGGCAACAAGCTGGTGGCCTGCGTGAACAAGGCGCTGGCGACGCTCACGTCGAACGGCACGCTGGCCGCGCTGCAGAAGCGGTACCTGGGCGTCTACCTGCATTTCCCGACCATCAAGCCGTAACAGCCCGCTGACCTGGCCCGGCCGCGCGCATGGAGGAGAACCAGCCATCGGAGCCGGTCGACCCGCTGCTCGGGATCGGGGCGCGGACGGCCGGCGGCGCCTGGGTGCCGCCCGGTGCCTTCGTCACCGGCGGCCGCGGTCCGCGGCTGCTCTCCGGCGGCGGCCGCCGCGCGACCGTGGTGTCCACGGTCAGCACGGTCGTCGTGCTGGCGATCCTGGCGGCCGTGTTCCTGCTCTCGCCGGGCGCCCGCGCCGTGGAGCACGCGTTCTTCAGCCCGGAGAACATGTGGCAGTCGTTCATCGGCAACCCGAAGCACGGCTACTACTCGGTCGGCGCCGCGATCTGGCTCAACATCCGGATGTTCCTCGTCGCTGAGGTGCTGATCCTGGCGCTCGCGCTGCTCGTGGCCCTGATCCGGCTGTCCACACACCCGGCGCTGTTCCCGATCCGGCTGCTCGCCACGGGGTACGTCGATTTCTTCCGCGGCGTCCCGCTGCTGCTAGTCGTGCTCGCGCTCGGCCTGGGCATCCCGGCGCTGTCGCTGCCGGTGATCTCCTACCAGCACGCCGTGGTGTACGGAGTCGTCGCGCTCGTGCTCTCGTACTCGGCGTACGTCTCGGAGGTCTACCGGGCCGGGATCAACTCGGTGCACCAGAGCCAGGTCGCCGCCGCCCGTTCGCTCGGGCTCTCTCAGCAGACCGCGCTGCGTTACGTGATCTTGCCGCAGGCCGTGCGCAACATCATCCCGCCGCTGCTCAACGACTTCATCAGCCTGCAGAAGGACACCGCGCTGGTCGGCGTGCTCGGCGTGATCGAGGCGAACCAGGCCGCGAACATCTACGCGTCGTACCGGTTCAACTACTCGAGCTTCACCGTCGCCGCGATCTTGTTCCTGATCCTGACGATCCCGCTGGCCAGGTTCACCGACCGGCTGATCGAGCGGGACCGGCGCCGCCGGCTGGCCGGGGCGATCCGGTGAGCGTCGGCGGCGGGACTTCGGCCAGGGGAGGGCCTCCGCCCGGCGGCGGGTTTCCGCCCGGCGGCTCGGCAGAGGCGATCAGGATTGAGGACCTGCACAAGTCGTTCGGGCCGAACGAGGTGCTGCGCGGCATCAGCCTCTCGGTCGCCACGCACGAGGTGATCTGCCTGATCGGCGCGTCCGGGTCGGGCAAGTCCACGCTGCTGCGCTGCATCAACCTGCTCGAGCCGATCGACTCGGGCACGATCAGCCTGTTCGGCCAGCAGATCACCGGCACCGCAGCGGACCCCAACCGGGTCCGCAGGCACATCGGCATCGTGTTCCAGTCGTTCAACCTGTTCCCGCACATGACCGTGCTGCGGAACGTGACGCTGGCGCCGGCCAAGGCACTGAAGATGCCCGCCGCCCGGGCCGAACAGGAGGCGCGCGCGCTGCTCGACCGGTTCGGGCTGATCGACAAGTGCGACGACTACCCGGACCGCCTGTCCGGCGGTCAGCAGCAGCGGGTGGCGATCGTCCGGGCGCTGGCCATGCAGCCGCAGATCATGCTGCTCGACGAGGTAACCAGCGCGCTGGACCCCGAACTCGTCGCCGAGGTGCTCGACGTGATCGGCGAGCTCGCGGCGGGCGGCATGACCATGCTGATCGCCACGCACGAGATGGGCTTCGCCAGGAACATCGCGCACCGGGTCTGCTTCCTCGCCGACGGCACTATCGTCGAGGACGCGCCGCCTGACGAGCTGTTCTCCGACCCCAAGGACGAGCGCACCAGGCGCTTCCTGCGCCGCATCATCGACGCCAAGCGCCTGTAACCAGGCAGCGCCCCGAGCAACTGTGGCCCGTTGATGCCGTGAATCGCGACATCAACGGGCCACAATTGCGAGCTGGGGGGCGCCGGGTGAGGCGCCCCCTAGCTCGGGCGCCGGGCTAGGCGCCGCGCTTGAGCGGACCGAGCTTGAGCAGCCGCCACCAGGTGATGAGCGAGTAGAAGACCAACAGCGCGATCATCGCACCGATGTCCAGGTACCAGGTATGGGCGGTGTGCTGCCAGAGCGGGTCCTGGGCCGGGCCCTGCAGCGGCGTGATCTTGTTCAGGTTGACCGTCGACGCGCCGGCGGCGAAGCCCCACCGAGAGGGCGTCAGCCAGGCGAGCTGCTCAAGCCCAGGCTTGCCGTGGACCCGGATGAAGCTGCCCGTGGTGATGACCTGGATCATGACGAGCAGGAACACCAGCGGCATCGCGCGCTCCGCGGTGCTGACGGCCGAGGAGGTGAACAGGCCGATCACCATCGATACCACCGCGATGAGCGCGATGGCTATCGCGATCTCGAGGATCGGGATCGGCAGCGCGGATCCCTTCGGGCCGAAGGTCTTGCCGACCAGCCCGATGGCTACGAGCAGGATCGCCTGGATGGCGCTGATCACCCCCAGCACGATCACCTTCGATGCCAGGTAAGCGCCCGCGGACAGACCTGTCCCCCGTTCACGTGCGTAGATAGGCCGTTCCTTGACGATCTCGCGGATCGAGTTCAGCGCTCCGGCGAAGCAGGCGCAGAGCGTGAGGATCAGCAGGCTCGTCTGCGCTCCGGCATTCGGTATGACCGTGAAGCTGGACGGCGCCACGACATGGACCAGGATGCCGAGGGCCACCGCCACTCCGATGAGCAGCGCGAGGAAACCGCGGTCCGAGGCAAGGACCGCGGTGTAACGGCGGGTCAGCGTGGACAGCTGCGCGAGCCGGTTGCTCGTCTTCGGCGTGACGGTCGGGGCTGCCTGACGCTGGCGGTGGTGGATCGCTCCGGCACCCTCCATCCCGGCGGCGATGTACTGCGCGTAGTAGGGCGAGTTCCGGTACTCGGTGGCCCAGTCCCGGTTCGGCTGGGCCTCGAACGCCTGGAACACCTCGGCCCAGCCTGGCTGGTTGAAGTGCTTCAGGCCGTCCTGGGGCGCGCCGAAGTACGCGATCTTGCCGCCTGGCACCAGGACAAGCAGCCGGTCGCACAGGTTCAGGTTGGCGACCGAGTGAGTCACGACGATGATGGTGCGGCCGTCATGCGCTAGGTCGCGCATCTGCTCCATCACCGACTTGTCCAGGCCCGGGTCGAGACCGGACGTCGGCTCGTCAAGGAAAAGCAGCGACGGCTTGGTGAGCAGCTCCAGAGCGACGTTGACGCGCTTTTGCTGGCCGCCGGACATGGCGGCGACCTTGGTCTCCGCATGCCTGGTCAGCGCGAGCTCCTCGAGGACCTCGCCGATCCGATGGCTGCGCTCGGCCTTGCTCGTGTCGCGCGGGAACCTCAGCTCGGCGGCGTAGCCAAGTCCACGCTGCGCGGTCAGCTGGGTATGCAGGATGTTCTCCTGCGGGACCAGCCCGATCCGGTGCCTCAGCTCGGCGTAGTGCGCGTAGAGATCGCGGTCGTCGTACATGACCGATCCCTGGGTGGCCGGCGCGGTCCCGGTCAGCGCGCCGAGCAGGGTGGACTTGCCCGCACCGCTGGGCCCGATCACGCCCATGAAGCAGCGCTCGCCGAGCGGGAACGTGACGTGGTCGAGCAGCACCCGGCCGCTCGATAGCGTGACCGTCAGGTCCTGAGCGATGAACGAGATGTCGCCGGTGTCGAGGAACTCCTGCAGTTCCTCGCCTACCAGCCGGAACGTGGCAGGCCCGATGGTCAGCACGTCGCGCTCGGTGACCGGCGCCGCGCTGACCCGCTGGCCGTTGACGAAGGTGCCGTTGTGGCTGTTCAGGTCGACGATGGTGTACCCGCCCCGCGGGTCCCTGCGCAGCTCGGCGTGGTAGCGCGAGACGCTCAGGTCGTTGACCACTACCTGGTTGTCGGCGGCGCGCCCAATCCGCAGCAGTGTGGTCGGCAGCCGCATCACCGCGCTGGGCATCCGCTCCATGCTCAGCCGCGACGGCCCGCCGTAGCCGGCCGGGCTGCCCGGGCCGAACTGGCCGCCGGGCACGAAGCCGCCGGCCGGCGCCCCGCCAGGGGGCATCTCGCCGGGCGTCGCCGGCGGGGCGTAGCCTGCCCCGGCGCGGGCGGCCGCCTGGCCTGCACCAAAGCCGCCGGCCACGTCACCGGGAACCCGCTTGACCGCGGGGTTCGCCGGGGGAGCGTCAGGCGTCTGACCGTACAGGTTGGGCACAGCCCCGGGCGCGGCCTGGGCCGGCGCGCTCACCGAGCACGACATCGCCGGGCCGTCGTCCGGGTGGCCAAGCCTGACGGCGCAGGATCCCGAGATCATGACCCGCTGCACCCGGTCCCGGCCCTGGAACGTGCCGTTGGTCGAACCGACGTCCTCGAGCAGCCAGTTGGCGCCATCCTGCCGCAGCACCGCATGTCGCCACGACACGCGGGAGTCGTTGACGACGATGTCGGACTGGGGGTCACGGCCGATGAAGTAGCTGCGGCCGGCGGTGAGCGAGCGCTCGGCGCCCGGCGTGCGAACAAGCAGCGCAGGGCCTCCGGGCGAATACGCGGGCTCAGGCGTCATGGAGTAACTGTAGAGCCTATTTCGGGCACGTGGATACCGCTATGCACGTCCCATTCACCGCATGCGCTCCGGCCGCTCCCTGGTCCTCCCACGGCCCAGCCAACCCCCTCTGGCCAGCACTAACCGCTGTGCCCGGGCCGTCTCAGTGCCCTCGTCACTTCCTCCCGTAGCTGTCCCTCCGGCCCCGTCCCCACCAGTCCGCGCCCGCATCCAGCCTCCACCCCGCGCAGACCCAGCGGCGTGTCAACGGCGCGCGCATTCTGGCCCGATCCCAACCAGACCCGGGCCCCTGCCCCGGCTCAAGCCCTGCCCCAGCCCCCCGCCCGGCCCCGCGCCAGGCTCACGCTCGCCATGCCGGGACCGGTCGGCGGCGTCCGGAACCGGTCGCCCCGCCGAGGGGCGGGTCGGCCACCCGGGGAGTGCGCGGTCGGCGTGAAGTATGCGAGGCTGAATGTCTAGGTCAGCACGTCTAGGTCAGCCGGGGCGCGCGCAGGTTGCGGCGGGGAAGGTCAAACCGGATACTTGGGAACGCCCATCCGGGCCATGCCCGTTGTCTCGATTATCAGGAATACGCTTTTGTCGTATATTCACCATAAAGCGAGTTAATCGGACCAGTTGGTCGGAAACGGAAAAGCGCGCATGCAGGGCGGGGAGATCGGCGGAGGTCGTATGCGCTGGGAGGCAGGGTGAGCGAAAGCAACCCCATAGTTCCGGGTAGCTTCGCGCCCGGTGCGCGGATCGCCGGTTATCTGCTCGAGGAGCAGATAGGTCAGGGCGGCATGGCCGTCGTGTTCCGCGCGCACGACGAGCGGCTCGAGCGGACGGTGGCGCTGAAGATCCTGGCCCCTGCGCTCGCCGCGGACGAGGCGTTCAGGCAGCGGTTCATCAGGGAGTCCCGGGCCGCGGCGGCCGTCGATGACCCGCACATCATCCCTGTGTTCGAGGCGGGCGAGGCCAGCGGCGTGCTGTTCATCGCGATGCGCTACGTCAGGGGCGGCGACGTGCGGTCGCTGGTGTCACGGTTCGGGCCGCTGCCGCCAGGGCGGGTCGCGGAGATCGTGTCGCAGGTGGCGTCGGCGCTGGACGCGGCGCACGGCCGCGGGCTCGTGCATCGCGACGTCAAGCCGGCGAACATGCTGCTGGACGCCAGCTCGGGCTCGGGGCGGCCGGATCACGTCTACCTGTCGGACTTCGGCCTCAGCAAGGGCTCACTGCAGGCCAGCGGGCTGACCGGAACGGGGACCTTCCTCGGTACGCTCGACTACATCTCGCCCGAGCAGATCGAGGGCAAGCCAGTCGACGGGCGCGCCGATGAGTACGCGCTCGCATGCGCGGCGTTCGAGCTGCTCACCGGCGTGCCGCCGTTCAAGCGCGACGAGGCCATGGCGGTGATGTATGCCCAGCTCTCGGAGCCGCCGCCGCTGGTGACCAGCCGTAGGCCCGATCTTCCCGTCGCCATCGACGCGGTCTTCGCCCGTGCTCTGGCCAAGCCCCCGGCGGAGCGTTATGGATCATGCCGGGAGTTCGCCGACGCGCTTCGCGAGGCGTTCGGCATCAGGCCGTACGACTCGGGCCCGGGGATGGTGCCGAGCGGCGAGCACCCGGCGACCCAGCTGGTCAGGCCGTCGGGTCCGGAATCGGCCGATCTCGCGGGCGGTCCCGTCGGCGCCGGAAGCGGTGCCGGAGGCGGCGCCGGACCTAGCGGCAGCGGCGGGATCGGCGGGATCGGCAGCGCGGCCGCCGCGGGCACGGTCGCGATGGGCGGCGCCCCAGAATTCGGCGGCGGGTCAGGGCCAAGCGGCCCGCAGGCACCAGGCGCGGGTGCGCCGGGAGTCGCGCCAGGCGTGCCGGTCGGCGGACAGGCTGGTGTGCCAGGCAGTCAGGGCGGCGTGCCGGTCGGCGGGCAGGCGACGCAGGTCGCGGACGTCGGCCACGGCAACACCTCGCCCGACCTCACCGCCGCTCACTGGCAGGGCGGCGGGGCCGGCGGCTACGGCGGTCCGGCGGGCGACGGCGGCGGTGGCGTCGGTGCCCGCCCGTGGTGGCGGTCGCCAGTGCTCCTTGTCGTCGTGATCGTGGTGCTGCTCGGCGGCGGCGGAGCGGCGTATTTCGCGACCAAGGGCAGCAAGGGGACGACCGGCACCCACCACCGCATCGCGGCCACGCTGGCCGCGCCCGGCTGCACGACCAAGACCGCGACGGCGTCGAGCCTCAGCTCCGTGGCAGGCAGCCGGGTCCCGGTTCCCGGCGGCAGCCCGTTCGGCATCGTCGCGAGCCGCGACGGCAAGTTCGTCTTCGCGGTGACCAACACCAGCGTCCGGGTGTTCAGCACCAGTTCGGCCGGCGCGCTGACGTACCGGTGGCAGTACACCATCGCGAACGCGCCGCTGGTCGCGACCGCGGCCACGCTCACCACGAACGGCAAGTACATGCTGGTCGCCGCGGGCAACGGGATCGTGGCGCTGAGCGTGGCCGAAGGCGAGTCCGGCGCCTCGGGCATGCAGGTCGGCGCGATGACCGTGCCCAACATCACTGGCTACGGCCGCGCGATATCGGTCGCGGTGTCGCCGGACGACAAGTACGCGTTCGTCACGCTCCAGTACGACAAGGTGATGGCGGTCTTCAACCTGAACGGCGCCGCCAACTCCGGCAACTTCAGCGGCGCCTCCTACGTGGGATCGGTGCGGCTTGGCGCGCAGCCGGTGGGCATCACCCCGTCGCCGGACGGCAAGTACCTGTACGTGACGAGCTTCCAGGGCGGCCCGGCCGGCCAGGGGCTGCTGAACGTGCTCAGCGTGCCCAAGGCCGAGACCAGCCCGGCCTCGTCGGTCATCGCGCAGGTCTCGGCGGGATGCAACCCGGCCAGGATCGCGGTCTCCTCCGACAGCAGCACCGTCTGGGTGACCACCAGGCAGAGCAACACTCTTCTGGCATTCTCGGCGGCCAAGCTCGCCAGCTCGTCCACGGCCAGCAAGGCGATCATCGCCGAAGTGCCGGTCGGCCAGACGCCGATCGGGCTAGCCCTCGTGCAGGGCGGCTCGCGGATCGTGGTCGCCGACACCGACCTGAACGCCGTCGGGCCGAGCAACGACAACCTCGCCGTGCTCAGCACCGCCAATGCGCTGGCTGGCAAGTCGGCGGTACTCGGCTACATCCCAAGCGGCCTGCTGCCGCATGAGATGACGGTGTCGCCGAACGGCCAGTTCCTGTACGTCACCGACGCCGGATCCGCCCAGATCCAGGTCGTCGACCTGAGCAAACTCCCCTGACCCCGATCTCGCCGCGGGACCGCCCGGGCCGCGCGGCGGGGCAAGCTAGCTCGAACGACCGGGAGGCGGTTGACGTTGTACAACTACCAGGCACAGAAGAAGCGCTCCGGTGGCCGCAAGGCGATCATCTGGATCGTTGTCATCCTGGTGCTTCTCGTCGGACTCGACTTCGGGGCGAAGGCGTTCGCCGAGAGCGAGGCCGCGTCGGAGATCCAGAAGCAGGGCTTCCCGACCAAGCCGACCGTGTCGATCGCCGGGTTCCCGTTCCTGCTCCAGGTCATCACGCGGGACTTTCACGCGGTCACGATCAGTGCCAAGGACATCCCCGAGGGCCCGATCAAGATCACCAGCATGAGCGTGACCGCCCACACCATCAAGCTGAACTCCAGTTTCAATGGCGGTACTACAGGCCCCCTGAACGGCACGGTGCTGATCAGTCTGGGCGAGGTGGGCGGGTTTTTGTCCGCGGCCGGTCCGCTCGCCAGCTTCCTCGGCGGCGGTTCGAACGGCGGGCTGAAGATCGTCGCGGTCGGCAGCAATGAGCTGAGGGCCAGCTTCAACCTGCTCGGCGGCACCGTCAGCGGCTCGGCGACGTGGCGGGTGGTCAACGTGGGTCCGCATGAGATCGCGCTGCAGCTCGTGAGCAGCAACGGCCTGCCCGACGGTCTGGCGGGCAAGGCCAACGACATCAAGATCCCGCTGAACTCGCTGCCCGCGGGGCTGACCCTGACCGGAAAGCTGAGCTCGTCGTCGGGGGGCATCGTCGCGAACGTCTCGGCGCAGAGCCTGTCGTTCGGAAGCTAGCCGTCGGCGGTCGCCGTGCACCCCGAGCTAAGCTCGCCGTGGTGAGCGCACCGCATCGGTACGTCAGCGACGAGGAAGACGGCGCGCGCTGGGCCGGCTTCCCGTTCCGCGACGGCGACATCGTCATCAGCACCCGGTCCAAGACCGGCACTACGTGGGTGCAGATGATCTGCGCCCTGCTGATCTTCCAGGTCCCCGAGCTGCCCGCGCCGCTCGCCAGGCTGTCGCCGTGGCTTGATCACCTGATCAGGCCGATCGAGGAGGTCGTGGCGGCGCTCGAGGCACAGGATCACCGGCGGTTCATCAAGACGCACACGCCGCTGGACGGGATCCCGATCGATCCCCGTGCCACCTACATCGTGACCGCCAGGCACCCTCTCGACGCCGCCGTCTCGCTGTACCACCAGGGTGCCAACATCAACCGCGCGAAGGTGCGGGCGCTGACGGGGGCGCCGGAACCCGCCGAGCTGGAGACCGCCCAGGTCGGGGAGACCCCGCCGCGCATGCCGCTGCACGACTGGCTGATGGCCTACGTCACCGGCGACGCCAAGCCTTGGATCGCGGGCCTGGATCCGCGCGATGACCTGGACTCGCTGCCCGGGCTCATGTGGCACCTGTCGGACGCGTGGGCGCGGCGGGACGAGCCGAACGTGCTGCTCGTGCATTACGACGACCTGTCCGCTGACCTGGCTGGCGAGATGCGCCGCATCGCCGGGCGGCTCGGCATCGAGGTCCCCGGCGCCCGGTGGCCCGCGCTCGTGCAGGCCGCCACGTTCGAGAGCATGAAGCGCACGCCGGAGAACCTGGTGCCGACCGCCGGCATCTTCAGGAGCGACGCGGCGTTCTTCCGGCGCGGGACCTCGGGTGCGGGCCGCGAGGTGCTGGACGTCGGGGAACTGGCCGTCTACCAGGCCAGGGTCGCCGGGCTGGCCCCGCCCGACCTGCTCGCCTGGCTGGACCGTCCCTAGGCGGGCAGTTGTCCTGGGCGGGTAGTAGTGCAGCCCGCTACTGTTCAGGCCCGAGGCGTCATTTGTTGCCGTTCCTATGCCGTTCCGCCGCGAATTCGAGATACGCCGTGCTAGCCTTTACCGCTAGTTACGGGTTTGATACGTTTCCTCCCTAGGGGGCGTCGTTGTCAACCAGGCGCGTGCGGCGGGACCGGGCGGTGCTGCCGTTGCTCATCTGGTCTGCCACCATCCTGGCCGTCGTCGGCGGCGTGCTGGCCGCATCCCGCACTGCCCAGGGCCATGACATCGCCATCGGGATCGAGCGGTTCCTGCTCTACTACGCCGGCGTCTTCGCGCTCCTGGCCCTCACGGCGGCGGTCGTGGTCGGGCTGGCCGCCACCGACCGAATCCTGATGACTCCCGGCAGCCGGGTCGCCGGGCAGGTGGCGCACCGGGTGCTCTCACTGGTCGCGCTTGCCGCACTGGCCACGCACATCGTGCTCGAGATCGTCGCGCACCAGGCCTCGGTGACCGACGCGTTCGCGCCGTTCCTGGCTCAGCGCCGGACCTTCTACGTCGGACTCGGCACGCTCGGATCGGACCTGATCGTGGTGATCGTGCTGACGAGCATCGTGCGCCGCCGGTTCACGGCGAGGCCGCGGGCTTGGCGGGCCATGCACCTCACGGCGTACCTCGCGTGGCTGCTTTCGATCGTGCACGGCCTGCTCGCGGGCCGGACCGCGAAACCGTATGTGGACTGGAGCTACGGCGCCTGCGCAGCGGCCGTTGCCGTGGCGCTGGCGATCAGGGTCGTCGCGGCGCGCCGCGGGTCGGCGCAGCACTGGCCGCCGCCGGTGCCCGGCCGGCTGGCCACGCCCGTGCACGGCGGGATGGCTGTCGACGGCCTCGCCGTGCCAGCGCGCCGTCATCTGGCGATCGGCGAAGCGGACGGCGACGCCCGGCGATGGCGATGACATCCGCGCCGGAGGTCTTGTGCGTCGGCCAGCCGCGGCTGACCGCTGGGCTCGGCCGGATGGCCTGCATCGACGCGACCGCGTTCGATGCCGTTTTCGGCAAGCTCCCGCGCCGTACGTCAGCTGAGCTGATCGCCATGGCGCAGCAGGTGGACCTGCGCGGCCGTGGCGGTGCGGCCTTCCCCGTGGCCCGCAAGCTCGCCGCCGTGGCCAGGTCGGCGCATGACCGGAAGAAGAAACCGGTCATCCTGGTCAACGCAGCCGAGGGAGAGCCGGGCAGCGCCAAGGACCGGATGCTGCTGCTGCGCACGCCCTACCTGGTACTGGGCGGGGCCCTGATCGCCGCAGGCGCCCTGCGCACCACCGAGATCCTGGTCGCGGTCACCAGCGAGGAAATGGCGAGCTGGATGCGAGCCGTAGTACGTCACTCGCCGCCGCTGCGGCGGCGAGTGCAGGTCGTGCAGGTGCCCAACCGGTTTGTCACCGGCGAGGCCGGCGCGCTGGTTAACGCGATCAACGGAAAGGCCGCGCTGCCCCCGGGCCGCAAGACCAGGGCAAGCGACAGCGGCGTCCGTGGCCTGCCCACGCTGCTCAGCAATGCGGAAACCTTCGCCCAGCTCGCCGTGCTCGCGATGCTCGGCCCGGAGGGATACGCCTCGGCCGGGACGCCGGCCGAGCCTGGCACGCTGCTGCTGTCCGTCGGCGGCTGCGCGGCCAGGCCCGCCGTCGTGGAAGTGCCGTCCGGGCTGCCGCTAGGCCGCGTACTTGACCTGTGCGATACCCGGCCCTGCGAGGGGGTGCTGGTCGGCGGGTACCACGGCATGTGGCTGCCCGACGAGACGGCATACGACACGCCCGTCAGCCGAGCCGGCCTCGAGGCGGTCGGCGGAACTCTGGGCGCCGGTGTCGTGATGCCGCTCGGCCGTGGCAGCTGCCCTCTCGGCGAGGTGGCGCGGGTGGCGGCCTACCTGGCCGGCGAGTCGTCCGGTCAGTGCGGCCCGTGCAGGCTCGGCTTGCCGGGTATCGCGCGTTCGCTTGCCGCGGTGACGACAGGCTCAGGGGGGCTTGACGCACTGGACGCGGCCCGGCGCACCGCGGCGGCCGTGCGCGGCCGCGGCGCCTGCGCCCACCCGGACGGCGTGTCCCGGTTCGTGCAGTCCGCGCTGAACGTCTTCTCCGACGACGTCGCCGCCCACGTCTTCCACGGTGGTTGCGGGAGGCCGGTTCGCGGGTTCCTGCCTGTGCCGTCGGCCAACGGCAACCTGCGGCTGAGCCTGGACTGGACCAGGTGCCGCGGGCACGGGCTATGCGAACGCATCGTGCCTGAGATCATGCGACTGGACGAGCAGGGCTACCCGGTGATGCTCGACATCCCGGTGCCGCCGTGGCTGGAGCGCGCGGCGCGGCAGGCCACCAGCATGTGCCCGGAGCTGGCGCTGAGCCTGGTGGCGGTGGACAAGGTGGACAAGGAGCCGCGTCAGCCGGCCGGCCAGCGTTATCGGTCCCTCCCCGGGCCCGACCGCAAGCGTCTCGTCGCCCGTACCACGGGAGACCTCGCCGTGACGGAGGACTGGATTGCCGAGCTGACCGACGCCCGCGGCCGCATCCAGCCCGTCAGGTTATCGCGCCGGCCGCGGTAACTCCCTGTCGGCCGGCCCGAGCGGGCCAGGCCCGGCTGGAATCGGCTGGGCGGCCATCAGCCTGGCCAGCCGGGGCAGCGAGTCCTCGAGGTCCTGCATCGTTACCACGTCGGCCAGCGCGAGGCGGACCGCGGCAAGCTCGCGGGCGAGGAACTCCGTATCGGCCTGGGTCCGTGCCGCCACCCCCCGGTCGCGCTCGATGTTGGCCCGGTCCCGGTCGTCCTGCCGGTTCTGGGCGAGCAGGATCAGCGGCGCGGCGTAGGCCGCCTGGGTCGAGAAGGCCAGGTTCAGCAAGATGAACGGATACGGATCCCAGTGCCTGATCGAGCCGATGGTGTTGAGAATGATCCATCCGACTACGAGGACCGTCTGGCCGACGATGAATCGTCCGGTGCCGAGGAACCGCGCCATCCCCTCAGCGAACCGCCCGAACGCGTCGGCGTCGTATCGGGCACCCATCTGCGGGGAGCCCCGCGGAACGGACAGATCAGCCCGCTCGCTGAGAAGGCGAAGGGAAACTCGTGCCACGTTAGCCTCCCGTCTCCCGCCAGCCCGGGGGCAGCAGGTGGTCCAATACGTCGTCCACGGTAACCGCGCCGAGCAGGCGGCCATCCTCGTCACATACCGCCACGCTCATCAGGTTGTAGGCGGCGAGCCGTGCCGCCAGGTCGCGCTCGCCCAGGTCGGGCCGGACGAAGACGCTCGCCTTGTCTACGCACTGGCCCACCAGGTCGGAGGGCGGCCGGCGCAGCAGGCGCTGGAACCCCACGCTTCCCAGGTAGCGGCCCGTCGGTGTCACCATGGGTGGCTCGCACACGTACACCTGAGCGGCCGCCGTTGCCGGCAGGTCCGGTTGCATGATGCGGGCCAGTACCTCTGCGACGGGCGTCTCCGGTGTGACGATGATGGGGCGGGAGGTCATCAGCCCACCGGCCGTCGTCGCACTGTAACGCAGCAGCCGCCGCAGGTCCGCGGCCTGGACGGACTCCATCGCCGTCAGCAGGTGTTCGCGCTGCTCGGCCGACATCGCCGCGAGCAGGTCCGCGGCGTCATCAGGTTGCATCTCTTCCACCACGTCGGCGCTGCGCTCAAGTCCGAGGCCGGCCAGCAGCCGGACCTGGTCGTGTTCGGGCATCTCCTCAAGCAGGTCGGCCAGTTGCTGGTTGTCGAGGGCGGCCGCGATCTGGCTGCGCCGGCCGGGGGGCATCCTCTGGACAGCGGTCGCGAGGTCGGCCGGCTTCAACTCGCGCAGGCCGGCCAGCTGCTCGGCGAGCGGGCCCGTCTCGAAGAGCTCTGGGTGCCGGTCCCAGGACACGACCGTCGGGCCGCGGTGCAACAGGCTCCGGCCGTAGGAGACGGCCAGCGCGGAGACCTCCCAGCCGACCCGCCGCTGCACGTCGGGGCTAATGGCGACATCGACGATGGTCCCGTCCTTGACGTGACGGCCATAAAGCTCGGAAGCGAGGATCTCGCCGGTTCGCCGGGTGAAACGGTCCAGGTGGAGGGCGTCGTCGTGGAGGTGGGCGCCGTCCACGGATATCTCGGCGACCTGCCCGAGGTTGACGAAGATGCGGCGCCGCTGCAACGTCACCACTAGACCAAGCGCGCGCGGCGGGTCATTCCCGACGACGGGCAGGATCACGACGTCGCGGATCCGGCCAATGGTCAAGGCCGCGCTGTCCAGCAGCGGACGACCGTTCAGCCGGGAGGTGAAAATCTGGCCGCCGGTCATCGTCCACGTACTCCTCCCCTCGGCTGACCCGATCTTCGCCATTATCGTTCCGCCGTGCGGGTCAGCTGGATCGGTACCTGGTGGTCACGGCGTATGCTCCGCGCCATGACCGTCGATGTGACCGTGGCAACCATCGAACCGACGCCGACAGCGGTGGTAGCGGCGGCGACCACGTGGGCGCAGTTTCCGGCGATGTGGAGGCCGATACTCGACAAGGTGTGGGTCTATCTCCGGGGCGGCGCTCCGGAGGGGCTCTACCAGCAGGGGCACAACGTCATGCTCTACAAGGACGACGTCCCCAACGTCGAAGTCGGCGTTCAGGTGAGCGGTTCCTTCGATCCCGCCGATCATGTCGTCGCGTCAGCTCTTCCAGGCGGGCTCGTCGCCACCGCGACCCATACTGGCCCAATCGCCAGGATCGGCGACACTCACCAGTCGGTGTGCGAGTGGAGCAAGGCCAACGGATACCGGCTGGCCGGCCCGCGCTGGGAGGTCTATGGCGACCCGGATCCGGCGAGCGGTCATTTCGACGTGCAGGCGTTCTGGTCGCTGGAAACGCCGTAGTCACGACGTTGCGATTCACACCGAACTCACACGCAATCCACGCGACCGGCTAGGGTCGGCCGGACAGAATCTGCACCCATGACAGCGCTCGCGCCGGCGGGGGTGGCGCGGCCGCGGGCCGGCGGCCAGCGGCCGCGCTGGTCCCGGCGGGGCGACCGAATCCGGCCGCCCGGTCGGCCCGGTGCCCGCCCGGCGCCATGATCGCCAGCCTGGATCGCCTGGGGATCGGCAGGCACCGTAATCCGTGCCCTGGAAGGTGGCTAGGGCCGACCGATCTTGCGGCTCTTGGCATCTGGCTCGCGTCGCGTGCCGTCCTGCTGATCGTGAGCCTGTACTCCAGGTACTTCACGGCGAGCGGATCGTCGTCGTCCTGGCTGGGTCTGTGGCAGCACTGGGACTGGTATCGCTACCTCACCGTCGCCGAGTACGGGTACACCAGCGGCAAGGGACCCGCGTTCGACCCGGACATCACGGCGTTCTTTCCCGGCTTCCCGCTCGTGCTGCGCGCTGTGCACGTGGTGGTGCCCGACTGGGCGACGGCAGGGCTGCTGGTGTCCCTGGTCGCGGGCGCGGTCGCGGTCGTCGCGCTGGCGCGGCTCGCGCAGTTTGAGTACCAAGCGCGCCATCCGGAAGCTGACCCCGACTCCGGCGCCGCGGCGGCCCGGACCTCGGTGCTGATGCTGGTGTGCGCGCCCGCGGCGGTCTTCCTGGCAGCCGGGTATACCGAGTCGCTGTTCCTGGCCTTTGCCATCCCCGGATGGCTCGCCGCGCGGCGCGGCCGCTGGGTCAGCGCGGGCGTGCTCATCGCGCTGGCGTCCACGATCCGGATCAACGGCCTGTTCGCCGCCGCCGGCGTCTTCGTCATGTTCCTGACGTCGCGACCTAGGATCCGGGACTGGTCGCGCTCGCCAGCGCTCGTGCTGCCGCTGGCGGCGGCTGGCGGGTACATGGCGTACCTGAAGGACGTCACGGGCGACTGGCTGGCGTGGCTGCACGCGGAGCAGCGCGGGTGGCAGCGGACGCTCACCAATCCGGTCACGGCGTGGCGCAACTCGTGGGACATCGCCTTCGGCCCGGGCCCGGGCCAGCTGGCCGGCCGCATATTCATCCGTGGCCGGGCGAGGATGCCCCCCGGCGGGCTGGGCGGGCGTGGCCGGCCGGTCGGTCCGGTCCGCCTCCCCCGCCCGGGCAGCGCCCCGCCCGTCACGGTCGGCCCGGGCGGTCGGCATGGACTCGCCGGGATCGGGCCGCTCGACCAGTGGGAGTTCAAGCTCGAACTGCTCGCCGCCCTGGTCGGCGTCGCCCTGGTCGGCTGGCTCGCCTGGCGCCGCCGCTGGGCGGAGCTCGTCTATGTGGGCCTGTCGGTGTTCGGGCTGGTGACCTCCACGGCCTACATGTCGATCCCGCGCGAGATGCTGCTGTGGTGGCCGCTGTGGATCGGCCTGGCCATCTGGCTGGCCCGCCGCAGGTGGGCAAGGGCCGCGTACATCGCCGTCAGCGGCTCGCTGATGATCGGCGTGGCACTGTTGTTCTTCAGCGGGCAGTGGGCTGGATAACCATCTTGGTGCGGCAGCCAGAAAGGGGAGCGGAGGTACCCGGCGGTACGGCATCCGGTCGTGACAGACTGAGGCATGCCCAGGACTTCAGCGGCCAAGGGCCGTCCCGTGCCCCGACCCTTCGAGTTCCACTGGGGGAAGGGCCAGATCACCGAAGAGGCCTCCTTCACCGGCGAGTACACCGAGCCGGCCATCCAGCTGCTCGAGTACGAAGGCGGCGGACAGGGGATCCGGTTCTGCTACTACAGCCTCGACGGGCGGTTCCAGCGCAGCCCGATGATGATCGACAGCGAGGATTCACTCGAGGGCCTCCGGGCAGCGCTCAAGTCGACGCCGAAGCTCCGTGCCCTGATCAAGAAGCTGGGGAGCTGAGCTCAACGGAGATCCGCAGGCTGCGCGGGACTCAGCTACTACGGTGACGTTCCACGGTCCGGTTGATCGGCTTTCGCCGCGGCCATGTCGTAGGCGGCTTCGTCGAACGGGTCGCGGCCGGAGGCGGCTGGTGGCCGGTGAGCCTCGACGCGCCGCCTCAGGCCTCGCAGCATGCTCGTCGCCATGACGAAGTCGGCGGGGACGAGGCCGGCCTGGTACAGCGTGGTGAGCCACCACGGAGCCGTGCTGGCGCGCAGCCTCAGCCGCACTCGGGTCCGCCGCGGGGCCGTACGGCTCAGCGCGAAGCACCAGGTCCAGTCGATCGCTGCGCCGCGGCGCTCCCAGCTCTTCGGGACGTGCGTGGTGGAGTGCAGCACCAATACAAGCGGCGGCTCGACGGCTGCGACTCGGTAGGACGCCGTGCCGGGCGGGCCGTCCGGGATGAGGTCACCGACCCGCAGGTCGCGGACCAGCGCGGGGTCGAGCCTGCCGAGGCTCGGCCAGTTGCCGGGGAAGAGCAGCCGGTCGACCCACTCCGGGGTGTAGTAGCCGCCCAGGTGCCAGCCGAGCTGCGCCAGCCAGGGCCACACCTCCTCCGGGTCCCCGGCGACGTCGACGGCGTGCTCGGTGACGATCGTCGGGGAGTCGACCAGATCGTCGCCCGGCAGCCGCTGCCGTCGCTCCGCACCGGTCGTCCCTGCCACCCGGCCAAGCACCTGGAGCCCGGCGTACGCCGCCACGGTAACTCCGGCCAGCGACGCCAGGGTCAGCCTCGTTGCGCGTGCCATCGCACCTCCCGTAACCCAGGACGTCCGGAGTCTCCAGAGCCCGCCATATCGCTGACAGCCTTATCCGCTCAGCCGCGCCGACCAGGCAGTCATTCCGTGCCCCTTCGAGCCGGCTGTTCGCCGGGCCCATGAGGCGCCTCTGGCCGCGCAGTGGTGGCCGGCGGGACGTTGAAGGCGATGCTCCCTGGGTCGAACCGGCCTTCCAGGTAGCAGAACTCCCCTTCGGGCAGGTTCCAGATTGCCCGGGACTGTCCAGGCACGGGCCGGCCGCCGGCAGCGACCCACTCTGAGACCGGAGTCCGCCACTCTGCCCGGCGCATGCCTCCGGGCAGGGCGGCGAACCGGTCCGTGGTCGTGAAGTCCACTGGCGCTCCTCGCTCATCGATGGACACCCGGCCGCTGATGCTACGCCCGGCGTCACGCAGGCTCACATCGAACCCGTCGGCGCCGGCTTCGGCCCACCGCACCTCAGGTCGCAGCAGGAAGCTCGGCGCGAGGAAGATGGCGTCGTCGAGATAGGTTGTGAGCTCGCCGATGTCGGACGTTTCTCCCTTATCGTCGGCGACAGTGATCAGGCCGGCCAGCTTGCCGATCATCCGCCCGTGACCACTCGCATAGACGTCCTTGCCCGTCATCGGCACCACCCCGGCCAGGCGCACCCGTAGGACGAACACCCGCGCCACTGTGATCGCCGAGTTGTACTGCCAGGCCTCGGCAGGCATCCAGCCCATACCCGGCCGCATCCGGAACCGGCCGACCAGGCGCGCTCGGAACGACCAGTCCCGCGGCCGGCCAACGATGCCCATGAACCCCAGGTACCGCTGGACCGCCGCTGGCAGCCCGGCAATGTCGGCCTCGGTCACCGGCACCTCGTCGCCGGTCCCGGCGAGGACGCCCGCCGCGGCAAGCTCCTCTCCCAGCCTGCCCAGCAAACGATCGCGAAATACGGGCCGAGCACCCCTGCCGTGCTTGGCCCGGGGAAACCCAAATCGGCGCTCATCCCGCCACCGCCTCGCCAGCTAGTGTCCCGCCTAGCCGAGCCGGACCGTCGCCGCCACCTTCCCGCTCGGGCATCCGCGGACGCACGTAACCGCCGCGGGCGAGTGGTCCCAGAACAGCGAACAGGACGGGGCGCTTCATGACCATCGGCACCACCTACCGTCCCCGCCCCGTACCGCCAGCGTGCCTCCCTGAGCAAATGCGGGGGTAGTGCCAAACGTCACCGACCCCCAGAGACTGCCTGATAGGAAAAGTCGTGTCCGGTCTCAGGCCCCCACACCACGAACCCCGATTCGCTCGCGGCACATCCCGACCGATGATCGGCGGCGGAGTGAACCGATGATCGGCGGCAGGCCCCAAGCCGGGCTCCTGCCCGGATCAGCCAGGCGCCTGAGCCTCAGCCTCCTTGATGAGCGTCTTGCACTTCGCAGACAGGTAGCGCCAGTCATCGAGGTGCGTCACCAGGCCGTTCTTGACCTGCGAGCTGGGACACCTCTTGGCGTCGAGGATTACTCGGCGGCCCGGCGTGGCGTTGGGACCGCGACCCTGGTCATCGGGACGGCCCGGCTCGTCTGGCTCGGCTCGGCTGGCAGAGCGGGCTGCTTTGCAGGCGGCGTGCGGCCAGGCTGGTGCCCCCGTGCCGGTCACGCCGCCCGCCCGCCGGGGGGCGGGGCCTCGACCGCGGCGATCCGGTGATCCGCGCGCCGGGGCCTGGCTGGTGATCTCGCCCGCGTTGCCGCGTGTCCGCTGGTGCGATCTGCTCGGCGGGATCTCGGTCGTGACGTCCTGCCGGATCGGGGCCGGCAGGCCGCGTTTGTCTCATCGACTCGGAACCTCGGGTGCCGGGGCGGAGTGCATACTCAGCCGCGTCCAGCGGGCCCTCGCCGCGAGAACCTGACCAGGAAGGAAGCGGCCTGTCAGCAGCCCGTCCGCTCTGGTGCATGCCGCGGAGCAGGCCGCGGCCGCGGCGAGGACTGTCGGCCCGGACGTCATCGCCACGCCCAGCACCACGCCGGGCAACGCTCCGGGCCGGCCCCAGGGCCATGGCCTGGACGCCCGGCACGCCGCCCGGCTGATCGTCCGGTCCCGCCCGCGCCGGCGTCCTGTCAGAGGGCCGGCACCGGCTCGGGCCGAGGCCGGCCGCCCGGCGAACCGGCGTTTCTCAGCGGAAATGCCCCCCGGTTCCGCGTCATGACAGCCTCGCCGCGCCGTCACTGTCAGGTGAGGGCTCATGCGGAATGGAGGTGCCAGCAGTGACCGGCACGTACGGCGGGCGGCCAGACATGCCCCTGCTATCGGAGGTAGCCCGGGCGCCCTGGGCCGGCAGGCACCGGCGGATGCCCGTGCTCCTCCGCCTCGCGCCTGGCCGCCGGGCCGGGGCGCACCGGCGGGTCAGGAAGGCGGCCTGGTGAGTGCCTGCCGAAAGCGA
>Ga0335081_10003156_pt1 | contig 25905 bp, 22 predicted proteins | sample Lox_Sample_35_FD_206713 | JGI IMG/M metagenome (GOLD analysis project Ga0335081, IMG submission 206713) | Soil microbial communities from Loxahatchee National Wildlife Refuge, Florida, United States - Lox_Sample_3.5 | ecosystem: Environmental > Terrestrial > Soil > Wetlands | place: USA...
CCAGAGCGCCACGTACGGCAACCAGGTCCACATGAACCAGAATAGCATGAACATCGCTGCGTTGTCGTCCCTGTTCTCCGGAACGCCCTCCGGTCGCTTCCTGACCTTCATTGTCACTGCAATCGGGGCCCAGGCAAACACCAGCCAGACGACAATAGGGTTGGTCATCTTATAGAAGGCCACGCCGATGTACTGCTGCACGACCGACACGCCACCGCTGGTCGTGGTCACGGTGACCGTGGAGGAGAACCAGCTCGATGGCGCGTAGAACACGAGCCAATCGAAGGGCGTGGGACATCGGTGGAGCACTGGGTCGATCCAGTTTGGATCGCAGCCGTGTAGGCTGCTCCCGTAGCTTAGGATGTACTGTATCTCTTGAATGAAGGTGGGCGTTGTGGAGGTCGTGAAGAGTGAAGCGTAGATCTGGAGGCCCACGATGAAGACGACGATGGTTGGAAGCAGGATCCTGAGCCCGCCCTTCACCACCAGGCCAATGCTGTGCCTGCTCACGTAGAAGTGGTAACTCAGCAGCGCAAGCGCCAGCAGGACGGCAGTCTCTTTGCAGAGTATCGAGAGTCCGAGGAAGATCCCTGCGGCGACCTGGTTGTCGAGCTTCCAGAACGACCCCTTCCAGAAGTAGAAGATGAACGCCAAGAGGGCGAAGAAGACCGAGGGGACTTCCAGCATCGCGATGGATGACTGGGTGAAGAAGAGCGTGTCGGCCGCCAGCAGCAGGCAAGAGAAGAGCGCCAGCTTCCTGTTGCCGGATATCATGAAGACCAAGACATAGAGGAGCGGGATGCAGAGGGTCCCGAAGATCACGATGAAGATGCGCCAACCGAAGTCGTTGACCCCGAAGATCGCCATGCCTGCGGCCATCAGGGCCTTGGCCAGGAAGGGATGCTCGAGGTGGCAGTTGGGCGTCTGGCCGTTTGTCGAGCAAGGGAGACCGGTGAGAATCCTCAGGGCCTCCGGGACGTAGTACGACTCGTCGCCCACGCAGCCGTTCTTGTCGATGGCGCAGTTCTGGCCCGCGGGCACCGGCGGCGCGTTGATGACGTAGAGGTGCGCCCCGAGGACCCCTAGGGTTATGATGAGCAGGACGAACATCGGCCCGACCAGGCCAGGCCTCACCCGGGAGAGGTACTCCATGCCGGCGGCGAGGCCCACTACCCCGAGGAGGAGGGACGCTGCCGTGAGCGCCTGCGCGAACTCCACCAGCAGAGGGGACGGGCCATGAGCGTTCAGCGCAAGGACCACGCAGCCCGCTATCAGTAGCAGAATGGCGGCGGCGCCGCTAAGCTTGGTAAGCCTCTTCCATCGCCCGACCGAAACCGGCACCGTTTCTGCGCCGAGCACGCAGGCTGCTTGGGTGGACGGCTTTTAAATTATGGAAGGTGCCAAAGGAGTCCCTGGCGCCCACTGGTGCGAAGAAGGCCGATAACTGCTAAAATACCCCTCGTGTTATGCCGACCCGAAAGGGAATACATCTCATATGTCTTCGATGGTATTTCGAAGGTTTGGGGAGGAGGTTGCAGGTTTCGTTGGAAAGTCAGTCGCCGTGGAGACCAAGGACTCGAAGGTCTACTCGGGTCGACTGACCGCGGTCGATGAAAGGCTCAACCTCGTGCTCGATGGAGTGGTCGGTGCAGGAGAAGGGGTTTTCAAGCTGGTGCTGAACGGGGACGTCGTTAGAGAGATAAAACTCGTCGAGAAACCCTTCGACCTTAGAGGCCTCGCGGAGAGACTCTCGAGGGTCTTCCCGGGCTTGGTCAGCGAGAGGGACGACATCGGCGTGCTGATGGTCATGGAGAAGGTTAAGGTAACCGAGAAGGGCGTCGAAGGCGTTGGCATCGCGGCCGACAAGGTCCGGTCGATCTTCGACGAGTATGTCAGAGAGACCAAGAAAGCCTGAGTGCATCGCGGCTCCGGTCGGCCCGCACGAGGGGTGACCCCATGGGCCTTTCGTTCGAAGTCAAGGAGTCGGACCTGCTCGGCAGGATCGGTGTCCTCACGGTGGGGGGTAAGCAGGTCGAGACGCCGTGCCTGTTCCCGGTGATTCACCCGGTCCGCCAGTCCGTAAGCACGCGCGAGCTCTCCGAGATGGGTTACCGGGGGCTGATGACCAACTCTCTGATCCTCTACGGCAGGCGCAGGGACGAAGCCGTGGCCAAGGGGCTACACAAGCTGTTGGACTTCGACGGCATGTTCATGACGGATTCTGGCGGATATCAGGTGCTCGAGTACGGGCAGGTGGACGTTGACCATAGGCGCATAGCCCAGTTCCAGTCTTCGATAGGGTCCGACCTCGCGGTCACGCTGGACCGCCCCACCGGATACTCGCTGTCCAGGAAGTACGCCTCGGAGACCATGAAGTACAGCCTGGAAAACGCGCTCGCGACGATCAGAGAATTCCGCAGCTCAGATACCTCCTGGATCGGACCGGTTCAGGGGGGTCTGTTCGAGTCGCTGCTGCGGGAGTCGACCAGGAAGCTCGTGGCCGGCGGTTTCGACATGCTGGCCCTGGGCAGCCCGACACAGGTAATGGAGAACTACAGGTTCGCAGAGCTGACGAGCATGATCGTGGCGACGAGGGCGGCCATGCCCTACTCGATGCCGCTGCACCTGTTCGGGGCTGGCCATCCTCTCACGATGGCGATGTCGGTGGCGCTGGGCTGCGACACCTTCGACTCCGCGAGCTACGTCCTCTTCGCCCGCAAGGGCCGGTACATGACCGGGCGGGGGGTGCTCAGGCTTGAGCAGATGCGGTATCTGCCCTGCAGCTGCCCGGCTTGCGTGAAGACTACTCTGCAGGAGCTCGGCGAGATGGAGCACGCGGAGCGGACGAAGGCGGTGGCCCTGCACAACCTGTACGTTCTGCGGGAAGAAATGCTGTCGTGTAAGGAAGCGATCGCCGAAGGGAGGCTGTGGGACCTCGTTGAAGAGAAGGCATCGTCCCACCCTCGCTTGTCCGAGGCGTTCCTGAGTCTCGTCAGGAAATCGGCACAGCTCAGGGACGGCACAGCGGCAATCAAGGGCAGGGGCCTATTCGTGAGGGGGCCACAGGATCGAGAGCGGCCCGAGCTGCTCACGGCGGCTGCCATGCTGGAGCGCGCCTTCACGAAGCGGTGCTCCACCGCGCTCCTGGTCCTCGGAGGAGAGGGAGTCCCTTTTGGCAGGTTGCGTTTCAGCCGGCGAGCCTTCAGGATGGGCAGCTTCGACGCCTACCGGCTCCACCCCGTGCTGGGGGCCTTCCCCGCTGAGCTCGAGTTCGTGTACCCGTTCACTCAGACCGTTGGCCCGTACGACGGGGGGCTCGACGAGAGAGGACTTTTGCGCGAAGCGAGGTCGCGACTGAAGCGTGAAGGCTACCGGAGGGTGGCGATCGCCCGGGCAGACGAAGGAGGCGAGGTCGTTCCTTTGATGGTCAGGAGTAGACGGACGCCGAGGGTCGCTTCTCCTTATCCTCCATCGACCTGAGCTCAGTCTCAATGACTTCGGCCCCCCTGATGAGCGGGCCGGTGTCAGCCTTGAACCCGTAGCGCTTCGAGAGGAACTCCACGGCGGTCGCAGAGGCACGCGGGTCGACTCGTTCCGTGTTCGAGTAGGCGAGGATGGCGAACGCCGGGAATTCGTTCATTTCGAAGATGCTCAGCAGCGATGCGACTGGCCCGACGATCATCCTGTCCTCCTCGAGGACCGTCTCTCCAGGCAGACCGCCGTTCGAAAGGAACTTCGAGGTCATCGCCACCCGGTACATCGACTCGTCCGAGCGCAGGGACTCGTCCAGCCCACCGACGAGCGCGACCTCCTTGAGCCCGCAGCCCATGAGCCATTCCGCCAGGCTCCTGTAGAATTCGTTCTCGCGGTCCCGAAGCGGCGAGACCTCGGCTTTCAGGAATGCAAGGCCGGGGGTAGCAAAGACCTCGTAGGGAGTCATTATTCGGCCTTCGAGGGTCGAGGCAACTGCTGGGGCGTACTCGTAATCCACGAAACAGGTCCTGGTTGCGTTCAGCTCGTTGATCAGAAACTTCACCGTCCAGTATCCGGTCGCGCCGATGCCGTGGAACCCCGCTATGAGCGCGCTCTTGTCAAGTCTCACTCCTTGGGGAAGTACTCTCATTTCTATGACTTCTGGACCTCCTTCTCGCTCGGGTCTTAAATCTGCCTCGGACTGGATGTGCCTAGGGCGTCTGGGTCGCCGGAGCTGGCGGGCTCGCAGTGGGGATGGGCGGCTCCTTCCTTCTCATGGCCACGACAGCCAGCGCCAGGGCTATTATCGCGATGATGCCCAGGGCGTAAAGGCCGTAGGTCAGCGAGTTTAGGGAGTTTGATTGGTCAGTGAGCTTGCTCGCCTGACTGCTGATTTGTGCGTTCGCGCCGTTCAGGGCGGACATGAGGTTGCTTACCGTTGTGTTCTGGGAGCCCACGGTCGAACGCAGGTCGCCGATGTAGTTCTGGGCGGACGTAATCTGGCTGCCGGTGCTGAAGCTGGTGGCGGTGGACGTCGACAGGCCATCCTGCTGAGTGGCCGTCACCGCCAGCGTATGGACCCCGTCGCTCAGAGTGGCCGTGTCCAGGGGGAACGTGTAGGTGGCGGACCCGCTCGGAACTGCCCTGTAGACCGACCCGTCGAGAGATATGCTCGCCGACGAGAACTGTTGCCCGGTGATTGAGACTGTTACGTTAAGGACGCCAGTGTAAGCGGACGAGGATGGCGGGAGCGATATCTGAATCGTCGGCACCGGAGGCGTGACGGACTGGTAGGAGGACGACGACAGTGTGACCGTGGATCCCGACAGGCTCAGGGAGCCCAGGCTGGAGTCCGATATGCTGAGTTGGCTGTTGGAGGCTGATATCGCGCCGCCTGAGACGCCTACCAGGCTGAGCTGGGCGTCCTGGACGTTCAGAGCCCCCTGGATGCTAGAGTCGGTGATCGCAACCGACCCTCCCTGGATCGTGTCGGTTCCGAGGAATATGTCGTTGGACAGCGAAGCGGGAGCGTTGATCGTCACCCCGCTAAGCGCAAGCCCTGAAGTCTGCATTCCGGAATTCAGAACCTGGTTTTGGACCAGTGTGTAGGGCTGGATGAAGAATGGCTGCGCCGTGGATCCGTCGGCCGTGGTCGGGTAGCCGTCGGAGCTCAGACCCGTCACCATGATTGAGTAGGGGCCCGAGTAGGAGAAGGCGTTGCTGTTGATGTCAGACAGCACCCCCGCGTTCGACGCCGAAGGCAGGGTGACGTTCCCCACCCAGGCCGACGTTGCAGGGCTGTAGGAGAGCTGGGTGAGGTCTCCGGCGGCGTATACGGTGTGCATGTAGAGCGAGAAGTCGGACGCCAGTGCCTGAGGGAAGACGAAGGCCGAGTACTCGCCCTGCGTGACGGGCTGTCCGCCGGGGTAGGTGATCGCCGCGCTGACCTGCACGGTCTGACCCTGGTACAGGGTGGACTGCGACAGCGACACCTTGGGGGTCAGGGCGCTCGGGGAGACCCAGACCTGGCTGAAGAACGAGCCGTTGAGCTCCGCACCAAGGGTGTAGGAGCTGTAGTTAGCCGTTAGCAGGATGGTGTAGAGGCCGGACGGTGCACTTGACGGCACGGGTAGGATACCGTTGATGCTCGAAGCGCCTTGACAGACGCGCACTGAAGCGGTGCAGGGCTGGTTCACCAGCGATGCGCTCGAGACGACCTGGCCCTGGGGATTGACCAGCGACGCGCTCACGTTCGAGCCTACGGAGATGTCGCTGCCGAAGGTCGAACCGGTCTCGAAGGAGAGAAGGCCGGCCACGTTTACCGGAGCCAACGGGGTCGTCACGACTGTGAGCGACTGGCCCGGCGCGACTGAGCCTGGCTCGGCTACCACTTCTGGGTAGATGTACGAATTCTGGAGGTAGATCCCCATGACCATCGGGAGATAGCCGTAGACGTCCCCCGAGTTGACAAGGTCGGTGGGGCCGCTCGGATACGGGGCGGTCAGCGTGGAGCTGTACACCCCGGCAGAAACTTCGTCCAGAGTTACCGTGCCGACGTTCGAGTAGGCGTTCGCAAGTATCGAATAGTGCTCGACCGTCATGGACACGCTGGTGTCCGGGGCGGGATTGCCATCAAGGTCGCTCGCCGCGTACAAGACCGGCAGTCCTCCGAGAGTGGTGTACGGAGTGGTGGGGAACAGGCCGTCCTCGCCCAAGTAACCAGCAAAGAGTTCGGCGAATCCCTGACCCGACATCCCTCCCGAACTGCCGCCGACGTTGAGGAAAGCGGGTCCCGACTCGTCTCCCATCTTGATGCTGCCGCTCCACGCGTTTGCCGTGGTATTGTAGACCAGGTCGGTCGTTGCCGCCGACGCGCTCTGCAGTGTCTCAAGAGTTGCCGTGAAGCGCCCCGAGGTCACCGCGAGGTCCGAGGAGTTCACTGTCGCAGATATCTGCATCACCGTCCCCGGCGTATATTCCAGCCCGCTCGTGTCGACGGCTCCCGAAAGAGTAACGTCGATCGTGAGGCCGGGGGTTGCCTGTTGCGCCTTCCAGACCGCAGCGAACTCGCCGGCGTTGAGTGCCCCCCAGCCGGTGACGAGGTTGTACCCGGAAGAGGCGGTCCAGGGAACGATGTAGCCGAAGGTTACAGGCTCGAAAACCCTCGAGTATGTGGCGGCGTTGGCAGCCATCTGGTAGAGGGACGGCGTTACCAGTCCGAGCTTCCCGCCGTCGGCCGACGCGACCAGGGCCATCAGGCCCGCGAACAAGGGCGTCGACTCGGAGGTCCCTCCCTCGCCGATGACCGAACCCGCGCTGACGATGAAGGTCGCTGGGTCGACCCCTGCCTGGAGGGCCAGGTCGGGATTGGTCCTGCCATTCGGATAGCTCGCTGGCACGGCGACGTTCGACTGGAACCAAGGTCTTGGTTCGAGTATGCTCACGCCGCCCGTTCCGCCACCTTCGTTCACGAAGTCGGGGACGAAGCCGATATTGGACCAGGCCGTCTGAGTGAACACAATCTTCCCGCTTTGATTGTAGGCGTAGGTCTGTGTTCCGCCCAGCGAAGTGACGTACGGGGAAGTGGACGGGTACTCCAGTGCGCCGAGTGGGCCGGAGCTTGCTCCGCTGCCTCCGGTGTCGCCGGTGGACGATGAGAACGTTATTCCCTCCAGCGCACCGAGCTGATAGTAGAAGTCTACCCCGACCCCGTTCGGCACCATTATGGCCGGGCCGAACAGCGAATAGTACCACTCCGGGAACCCGAAGCTCTGAGTCAGGCTGGTCGCGACGTCGTCTTGGACGATGGCCGCGATGGCCGACTGGAGTGAGAGCGCGCCGTCTGCAATGTACAGGTTAACGTCCGCTCCCGGTGCCATCGAGTGAGAAGTCTCCACGTCCAGGGCTACCTCGGTGGACCATCCGGTGAATATTCCGATGTTCGGATCGTATGGGCCTATCGCCGTTATCTTGAAGTTCGAGGTTGGAAAACCGAACTCCTGGTTGTAGGCTGCCAGGTCGCTCGCGATGGTGGGCGAGCCGTAGAAGTCGAGAATTCCGATGGTCTGACCCTTTCCGTCAAAACCGTCCTTGTACAGAGCAGTAGCATTGTAGACGGACTGCAGGACCTTCGCGTTGTAGCTCGCCTCTGCGAATGTGGTCACCTCCGTTCCAGCCGACGCCGCCGTGGCCGTTGAAGGGCGCGCCAGGAGTCCCGTGACGTTCGACGCATAGATACTTGCGCCATCGAAGGCCGAACCCGAGGTCATCATGTAGTACGAGAGGGTGCCGTTCGTGAAGAGCTTCAGGCTGGTCCCGAAGGCCTGCTGTACCTGGCCCGCGGTGCCCTCGGCGATTATCACGGAGTTCAATTCGGTCTGGTCGACCTTGAGCCCGCTGGCCCGGACGTACTGGACCATGGCTCCGAAGGCCGCCGTCGGCTCAAAGAGCCGCTGAATCTGAATCTGAGTGAGGAAGTGCCGGAAGAGCGGCGAGCTCGGGTCCGAGACCTGCTTCACCAGCGAAGTGAGGAGCCCCGTGTTCCTGAGCGGAATCGCGATGTTCACCAGCACCGGCGTGCCCTCCGGCAGGTCGCCGGCCGACTTGAAGCCGGGCAGGGCGTCGGTCGTGGGAAGCGGGGCGCTGGCCACGGCCGTGCGAACCGGGAAGACGGACGCAAACGAGAACGCGAGCAGGAACGCGATGGCTATACCAAAAAACCGGAACCAATTAGCCTTAGAGTTGGCCCTCAAGTTACAGTTACGAAGTCGGCGGCCTGTGTAATATAAGACTATTCGGACCATCTGACTCGGGCAGCCGACAATTTCGTCGCTCGGCAACTCCCAGACGACGAAGGAATTCTTATAAGGCTAAATTGGTCGGCCGTCAAAAGGCAAGATGAACTGGTTTGTCTCGACTACTGGCCTTCGTGGACATCTTCGTCGAATCGCCCAACATGGACGATGTAGTCGAGGCACTGTCGAAGCTTGAGAACCTGGAAGAGCTGTACGAAGTAACCGGAGAGTTCGACATCGTGACCCTGATCTCGGCGGCTGACATCGAGCAGTTCAGGGACATACTGACCAACAAGATCATGAAGATAAAGGGCGTAAGGAGCACTGTCAGCTCAATCGTGTTGAAGGCCCATAAGGGGCCAAGGCGAGACGGCGAGTCCAAGGCAAGGGCCGCGCCCCGTCAATAGAGGAGGAAAAGGTTGCAGTGGATCTGTCGGGGCACTTCGCACCTAGGGTGTCCGGCTTAGATGATAGACGCTCTCCAGGCCACCGTGGTGGTGCTGACTCTAGGAGTCTCCCTGTTCCTGGCGTGGCTCATCGCCCCATTCCTGGCTAACGTCTTCAGAAGGGGCCCAAGCCGGCTTGACAGGTTCCTTGACCCCGTTGAGAAAGCGATCTACCGGGTAACGGGCGTCGACGTTTCTCGGAACATGGGTTGGAAGGAGTACTTCTTCTCGGCCTTGGCCGTGAACCTGGTCCAGATGGCCCTGGCCTTCGCCATCCTGACCTATCAGGCCTGGCTCCCCCTCAATCCCAGGGGGTTCCACGGGTTCACGTGGGATCTGTCGTTCACCACCGTAATCTCGTTCGCGACCAACACGAACCTTCAGCACTACGCCGGAGAGCAGTCGCTGTCGATATTCAGCCAGATGACGGCGATCCAGTTCCTCCAGTTCACGTCTGCGGCAACCGGGATCTCCATGGGAGTCGCGTTCGTCAGGGGGTTGATGAACGGCTCGAAGGACATGGGCAACTTCTACGTGGATTTCGTTAGGTCCCTTACGCGGATACTGATTCCTTTCTGCGCCCTGGCTGCCCTCATACTCGTCTACCTGGGCGTCCCCCAGACACTCAACGCGTCGACCCTGGTGAGCACCATCCAGTCGGGGACCCAGCAGATTCTGGTCGGCCCGGTCGCTTCCCTCGTTTCGATCATGCAGCTCGGCACGAACGGAGGCGGGTTCTACGGGGCGAACTCCGCCTACCCATTCATGAATCCCAGCGTGCCCACGGACATACTGGAGATGGGCCTGATGCTGCTCCTCCCCACGGCGCTGGTATTCCTCTTCGGCGAGATGCTCGGGAAGAAGAGGGAAACCATACCGATTCTCGTTGCGGCCTACGGCCTTTTTGCCATAGATCTCGGAATCGCATTCATCCCCGCACAGACGCTCGGAGTGCTCCAAGAGGTGCGGTTTGGCGGATTCCTCTCGAATTTCTGGACCATAGTGACTACTGCGGTCACCACGGGCTCGGTGAACGCGTCACTCGCGGGCATCCATCCCCTCCCCATACTGGGCGCGTTCATGGGGATGCTGATCCAGGCGACTCCTGGAGGGAAAGGCGTCGGCCTGATGTACATGGTGATGTACGTGGTCATCACCGTCTTCATCGTCGGTCTCATGTCGGGAAGGACCCCCGAGTACCTCGGAATCAAGATCACCGGGAGGGATGTTCTCCTGGTAATGGCCGCGTTCCTGGTTCACCCTCTTATCATCCTCGTGCCAACGCTCGTTGCCTACGCCATCGGTGCGGCCCAGTCCATGGTCGCCGCGACGGGCCTCACCGGGGCTCACGCAGCCACCCTGAATTTCATCCAGGTTCTCTACGAGTACACAACCGCAGCGGCCAACAACGGCTCGGACTTCCTCGGAACCGCGGCCAACACGGTCTACTTCAACGTGTCCACTGGGATCGTGATGTTCCTGGGACGGTACGCTCCCATCGGGCTGCTGATGGCGCTGTCTGGCTCGATGATGGGAAGGAAACGGACAAGCGAATCCGGTCTCAAGACGGACACTCTGCTCTTCTCGCTGGTGCTGATCGGCAGCATCATCATACTGGTGGTGCTCACCTTCTTCCCGTTCCTGGCTCTCGGCCCTATCCTCTCCTACTTCCAGGGGAACGTGAACGGACTTGGCTGAGAAATCCGAAAAGAGGGACGTCGCGACCGTGCCCCACCGCAGACGGCGCCTGCCGCTCTTCTCAGGCAGGGTGATTCTGGACTCTCTGACGAGGCTGAATCCAATCAGCCTCAGCTCAAACCCTGTAATGCTCATAGTGGAAATCACGTTCTTCATCGTGGCGGCCATGGCAATCTACCCGGCGGGGTTCAAACCGGTCGCAAGCGCGTCAGACACGACGTACTACGTCGAGGTCGCGGCAATCCTTCTCGTCACGGTGTGGTTCAGCACTCTGTCAGACGCCCTAGCAGAGCAGCAGGCCAAGAACACGGCCAGCTCCCTGCGCAAGTTGGAGGCGGAGGTCCCGAGCAAGAAAGTGGTTACCGAGGGGTGGACCAGGAAGATAGTCCCGATCCTTTCGAACCAGTTGCGCAAGGGTGACCTGATTCTGCTCGAAAGGAACGACATGGTCCCGATCGACGCAGAGGTTCTGGAGGGCATCGCCATGGTGGACGAGTCCCTTCTCACCGGCGAGTCTGCCCTCGTGAGGAAGGCGCCGGGCGACTCTCTGATTGGGGGCTCTCGGGTCATCACCGACACGATGACGGTGAGGGTGACGGTGGATCCCCAGGACACCTACCTCAACCAGATGATACGGATGGTGGAGTCTTCGAAGAGGCCCAAGACGCCGAACGAGGTGGCCGTCACCATCGTCCTGATCGGACTGACAGCGATCTTCAGCATCATAATACTCACACTCCTCGGCCTTGCTGTCACGCTGGGGATCTCGACGGACCTGTCGGTCCTGATCGCGCTGTACGTATGTCTTCTTCCCACGACAATCGGCGCACTTCTCCCCGCCATCGGCCTGTCGGGGATCTCAAGGCTCTACAGGCGCAGGATAGTGGCGAAGTCGGGCCGGGCCATAGAAACCGCCGGGGACGCCGACGTCATCCTCCTCGACAAGACCGGGACCATAACCGTGGGCAACCGGACCGCGACAGAGTTCATCCCGTTCGGTCACCACACCGAGCGGGAGGTCGGCGAGGCCGCCTTCCTTTCGTCATGGTACGACGACACGCCAGAGGGTCGCAGCATCATCCGCCTTGCCCACGAGAAGGGCTTCGTGCCGAGAGAGCTGAACTCGCTCGCGGCGTCCGAGATCCGGGAGTTCTCGGCGGTAACCCGAATGAGCGGTGTGAAGTTCACGCGGGCTGCAGGGTTCATGCTCCCACGCGGTCGCTTCAGGCGGAAGTTCGACAACGTGCCCGCCGGCGAGAACGGGAATGAGGACTCGTCACAGATCGACATCGCCAAGGGCGCTCCCGATTCGCTCAGAGCCACGGTGAAGTCGCTCCCCGAAGACTTCGACAGGACGATCGAGGCAATATCCGCCGCGGGCGAGACGCCGCTGGTGGTGGAGAGGAACGGCGAGGCACTCGGCGTGATCAGGCTGAAGGACGTCCTGAAACCAGGGATCCGAGAGAAGATTCAGGCGGTCAAGACCCTGGGCATCCGCCCTGTGATGATAACGGGGGACCAGCCCCTGACCGCCAAGAGCATAGCCTCGGAAGTCGGCATCCAGGAGTACGTCCCGAGAACAAAGCCGGAGGACAAGTTTGGCATAGTGAAGAACGAACAGGCCCAGTCAAGGATCGTGGCCATGATCGGAGACGGAACCAACGATGCGCCCGCGCTGGCCGTTGCGGACGTGGGACTTGCGATGAACTCGGGGACCGAGGCCGCCAAGGAAGCGGCCAACATGGTGGATCTCGAGTCCAACCCGGCCAAGATTATCGACGTGGTCCTGCTCGGGAAGCAGCTCCTCATGACGAGAGGGGCGGTGACTGCCTTCAGCATCGCCAACGACGTCGCAAAGTACTTCGCGATCATGCCGGTGCTCTTCGGGGCGGCTGTCCCCGAGCTTCAGGCGCTCAACATACTCCATCTGGGACTCAACACCGCGGTCCTCTCGGCCCTTATCTTCAACGCGGTAATCATCCCGCTGCTCATCCCTCTGGCGATGAGAGGGGTGACATTCAAGCCCGCGGACACGATGACGCTCTTTCTCAGAAACACGATGATCTACGGTGTTGGCGGAATCATAGTCCCCTTCGTGGGAATCAAGATGATCGACTTGCTGCTGGTGGCAATTCATGCGTGAGACCATGGCTAACGGAGGGAGAGCCAGCTACAGACCGATCGTGATGATCGCTGTCTTCTCGCTCATCGTCTGCGGGCTTCTCTTCCCTCTGGCAATCACCGGACTTGCCCAGGCGCTCTTCCCGGGGCAATCGAATGGCGAGCTGGTTACCCTCAACGGATGCACCATCGGCTCGAACCTCATCGCCCAGAACTTCAATGCCTCGGTCTTCTTCTATCAGAGGCCCGCCTCCGAGTCTGCTTCGGGGGTAGACCCGGACATCACGCTGCAGAATGCAACCTCCCAGGTCCCGAGGATCAGCAACGCGACAGGGATTCCTCAGACGACTCTCGATGCGCTGGTCAACGGCAACGTGGAAGGCAAACTGTGGGTCTTCGGAAGCCCATATGTGAACGTCCTCAGGCTCAACGTAGACCTGATCAAGCAGTACCCCCAGGTGTACGACCGGTACCTCCCCCAGGACCTGGCAAGCGGCAACTGTGGCAAATGAAGCCGTAGGGAATCATCCGCCGGTCGTGGGGCCCGCACGGCGCCCAATGGCTATTTAGCCAGCCGAAGGCCGGCCAAGAACCGGGAAACCAAGATGAGGGTTGTCGACGATGTCACTGAACTGATTGGAGAGACGCCGATGGTCAGGATCAACAAACTGACCAAGCCGGGCGACGCCACGGTCTATGCGAAGCTTGAGTGGTACAACAGCGGCGGTTCGATAAAGGACAGGCTGGCGCTGTACATGTTCGAATATGCGGAGAGCGCCGGACGCCTGAGCAGGGAGAACGCCCTCCTTGAAGCCACTTCGGGGAACACGGGCATAGCCCTTGCGATGATCGCCGCGGCGAAGGGGTATAGGCTTACGCTCGTGATGCCGGAGTCCGTCAGTCTCGAGAGGAGAAGCATAATCAGGGCGTACGGGGCCGAGCTGCTTCTCTCGCCTGGTTCCAAGGGCACCGGCGGCGCCATTGAGCTGAAGCAGAGCCTCCTGAAGCAGCACCCCCGGAAGTACATCGACCTGGACCAGTTCCAGGACCCCGCGAACATTCTTGCCCACTATCAGACGACGGGGCGGGAGATACTAGAACAGGCACCCGGCGACCTCGCTGCCGTCGTGATCGGCGTCGGAACTGCGGGGACTGGCGTCGGAGTTTCTATGAGGGTGAAGCAGCACAGGCCGGAGGTTCAGATCATCGGCGTGACACCGAGATTCGGGACCACCATACAGGGCCTACGGAACCCCAGCGAGCCGTTCCCCACCCAGCTGTTCAGGAGCAAGTGGTTCGACGAGCTCGTTGAGCTGGGGGAAGAGGAGAAGGTCGAGACGTTCCGGGCGGCGAGGGACGCGGCAAGGCGAGAGGGCCTGCTCATCGGGATGAGCGCAGGCGCCATACTTTACGTCGCCCTCAGGAAGGCGAACGGGCTGGGCGGGGGGAAGACGGTGGTCGCGGTGCTTCCTGACGGCGGGGAGCGGTATCTTTCGACGCCCCTCTATGGGGAATCATGAAAGCTGCGAAGAGGCAAGACGTACCGGTCACAGGAACCGGCCTCCGCTAGGACAACGGTGGCGGAAGTCCCTCGGGCAGGGGGGCATCGAATGCGTTCAGCAGAAATGACACCATCGTGTAGAAGCCCGCGACCGTAACGAGCTCTATGAGGGGGCTTTCGCCCAACTCGGAGAGCGCTCTGTCGTAGGTGGCTCGGCTCAGGGTCCCTTCCCGTTGGAGCTCAGACACGGTCTCGTAGACGACCTCGTCGTCCGGTCGCTCGAAAATAGGGGTCTCCCCCTGCCGAATCGCTTCCACAACCCTTCGGCTCAGCCCGGCCTTGAGCGCGGAGGGTTCGTGCACGCACCATTCGAACTGCGCAGAGTAACGCCTGGCCGTGACCAAGACGGCCAGCTCGAAGAGCCGCCGCTCCAGCTTCCCGAACGTTCGCAACTCGTTGTTGAGCCTACTAGCCTGCTTGGCCAAGGCGGGCGCCCTGAACCAGATCGCGTGAGGCCCGTCGAGCTTGCCTCCGTAGTACGTCGATATCTCGTAGGCGAGGCGTTTCTGCTCGTCTGTGAACGTGCGGGGGTCTAGCGGCGGCAGGCGGCCCCCACTGTTCACCCTGACTCGGGCGACGAGCTCCTGGGCTCCCTCGGGCGATTCGTCTTGCGTCGCGCGCGATGGCTTCCGTTTGGTCAATCTTCGTTCGACGGTCCGTGTAGGGTTGCCCCGACTTAAGCAGTTGTGCCTCGGTATCCGCTGCCGCTTCCGAAGCTTCTCGGGGTTTCGGGGCTTTTCTAATCCAAAAGGCTTAAAGACGGAGCGAAGGAGCTTGGCACAGTAGTCTGGATTCATGCAAGTAAAGGTACTGGGAGCAGCTCGGCAAGTCGGCCGCTCCGCTTTCCTATTAACGCACAACGACTCCAAGATATTCTTGGACTATGGGGCCCTCACGACGAAGGTCCCTGGATTTCCCATGCACGTCCCCCCGAAGGACGTGAAGGCCGTGGTGCTCAGCCACGCGCACCTGGACCACTCGGGCGCGGCCCCCCTGCAGTTCCTCGGCGGGAGGATGAAACTCCACGCGACGCCGGTGACCTCGGAGTTGTCCGACCTCCTGATCAAGGACTTCATCAAGATATCAGGACAGTATCTGCCTTTCGAGTTCCTCGACCTCATGGCCATGAACTCCCATACGGTCAACCACGGCTACCACGAACCATTCGAGATCGGAGACTTCACCGTCACCTTCTACGACGCCGGGCACATACCAGGCTCGGCGATCATAGCCGTAGAGGCCGGGTCGAAGCGCCTCGTGTACACTGGAGACATAAACGGAGAGGAGACCAATCTTCTTTCGCCGTCGTCCAAGGACCTGGGCGAAGCGGACATGGTCATTACCGAAAGCACCTACGCCACGGCAGACCACCCCGCGCGAAAACGGGTCGAGGAAGACTTCGCCGACTTCGCGAGCATGATAGTCGAAAGAGGCGGCATACTCCTCGTCCCCGCGTTCTCCGTCGGGCGCGCCCAGGAGATAGCGATGACGCTGAAGAAGTACGACTTCAAACACCCGGTCGCCATGGACGGCATGGCCCTGAAGGTGAATGCCATACTTCTCCGCTACCAGGAGTACCTGCGAGATCCGGTGGCGCTTAGGCGGACCCTCGAAGGGCTCGAGGAGGTCGCGAGCTGGAGCCAGAGAAACGCCCTGGTCAAGAAGCCAGGGGTGATCATATCGCCCGCGGGGATGCTGGTGGGCGGCGCGTCGATATTCTACAACGAGAGGCTCGCCATGGACCCGAAGAATGGCATTGCCATCGTGAGCTTCCAGGTCCCCGGCACTCCGGGGAGGACACTTATCGAGAAGGGGCTGACGATATACAAGGGCAAGCCCACGAAGGTTGTGGCAGAGGTCAAGCGCTTCGACTTCTCCTCGCACAGCGGGAGGCAGGAGCTCATGGGAGACCTGAAGGGCGTGAAGGGGTCACCCACCTATCTGACCGTTCACGGAGAGGAGGAGTCCTGCGTGTCGCTCGCGGAACAGATACACCGCGAGCTGGGCGCCGACGCTTTTGCCGCTTCGCCGGGACAAGAATTCCAAGTATGAGTGGGGAGCCTGAGGTCAGGAAGAAGGTCACCCCTCGCAACCTCGCGGCAGCACTCGCTCTGGTCTTCGCTGTTCAGGTGGTGGCCCTCTGGATTACGGTGCTGAATAAGCCGGTGTACGATGCCGTCGGTCAGATCTCGGTGGGCCCATTCACGGGTTCCGCCCCCACGGTCTCGATCGGTAACGCCCTGACGCTCGTCGTGCTGGTGTTCGCGACTACCCTGGGCCTCGTCTGGCTCATACGGAAGAAGCTAGTTCGGTCGTTCAAGGCAGTGGTCTTCCTCGCCGTGGCCTTCTCCGCCTTCGCTCTGACCTGGTTCACCATAGACGGAATATTCTCGAACTACTCCTGGTACGGAGCGTCCTACGTCCTGCCTTTGGAACTCGCAATCGCCGCTGTGCCCGCGGTCGTTATCGGGTACACGATATTCTTCCACAACTACTGGATACTCTCCACGACAATCCTGGGGCTGATATCGGCTGAGGTGGGTAGCTTCTTTGCATCGACCCTGCCCCTCGACATGGCCCTCTTCCTCCCCCTGCTCTTCGGGATATACGACATCTACGCCGTCTTCCGTGGACCGCTGAAGCAGCTCGTCAGCGCCGCGCCTGCTGGAGCCTTGGCCGGTATGTCTGTCAAGACGGGAGAATTCACCCTTGGCCTCGGCGACATAGTCTTCTATTCCATGCTGCCATCCATCGCTCTCTTCTACCTGCGGCCCCTGAACACGGTTCTGACGCTCGTCGCCGTGGACTTCGGCGTGGTCTTTACTCTCTACCTGCTAACCAGAAGGAGGCTGCTGCCCGGCCTGCCGATCCCGATGGCCCTTGGCCTGTTGGTGCTGGCGATCTCCTTCCTCTAAAGTTCGACGACCGGGATCTTCAGTCCCTTCACGAGCGAGTCGACTTCGCTGGCGCTGGTCTTGTACGTGTACAGCTGTTCAGGCGTCCGAAGCTTGACCTTGGCAGATTCTTCGCCCCGCAACACTCTCACTTCGGTCGCCGCCGGGAGCAGCTTCTGGAAGTCTTCCTTGGTCTTGATTTCCCTTGGCACGAGATAGCCCCCCCAGACGAGGCTTTAATCCTTAGCAGAGGGTGCTTCAGGCCAGGAGCCGACGGGAAGTCGTTGAGGCTGCTTCACGGTGACGCGAAAGCTCGCTTTCAAGAAGTCTTTTAAGCACGCCTTGAAGGGGGTTTCTTAGCGAAAACCGACGCGCTAGGATGTGAAAGAACGAGTTTCGGACGAGGGAACTACAGCCGAGGTGGCTCTGGTGGATTCAGGTCCTTCAAACCAAAGCCGGTTGAAGTAGGAAAGGAGTACGACGTGACTATTTCCGAGATCAGCAGGCGCGGTGACGGCATTGCGAAGGTCGACGGTTTCGTCATCTTCGTGGCCGGTACCAAGCAGGGACAGCAAGCCAGAATCAAGGTCACCCAGGTCGCAAACAGATTCGCTACGGGTCAAGTCGTAGAGGGATCTTCTGCTTCCGGTGGAATGGCTGAGGCACCCGCTTCAAGTGAAGAGGCAGAAGAGTAAGACTCTCGCGAGTCCTTTTCTGTGGGAAGGCGGCTCGTCTTCACCGGCGGCCGATCCCGCATGTTTTTGTTTTCTCCTTTTTCTCTGACCCCCTTGCGGTACAGTCCATCGTAGGCCGCGAACTTCCCTACCCAAAACGACCTGATTATCCCCGCGAGCTGTATCGGAGATGTCAGCCCCCACTGGCCGACGGTCAGGGCGACGCCGAAGAGAGCGAAGAAGTCCGTGAGCCCGGTCGAAAACCCGACGATAACCAGGGCGTTCAGGGCATCGAATACGATGAACTCGGGGTAGCTCGCGAGGGCGGGGATGACGACGAAGAACGGCAGGAGAAGCACGTTCATCTGCGGTGTGTACACGTAGGTGCTGAATACGAAAGCGAAGGTGCAGATGAAGCTGAGCACCAGAGGATCGGCCGTCTTGAATCTGAACCGGAGCACCAGTAGCACAAGGATGAAAGCCGCGAACAGAACTTCCGGGATCACGTGCCGAAGTGGTGACTCGTTGCCGACGAAGAGAAGCATCCACGAGTCTTCGATGTACCAGTTGTACTGGAACCTCCAAAACCCGAGCCAGTTCGCCGGGTTGAGGAGATAGATCGGCAGATTGAGCATCAAGTAGGACCCGACGGCAACACCGGCAAACGCGACGGCGTCTCTGATTCGCCTCGCTGAAAGCAAGAGGCCCAGCGCTGGGACCGCCGTGACCAGGTTGGTCGCGGCTGAAAGCCCGAGGAGCAGGCCGCTTGTCTTTGTCCTTCCTTGAGTGAAGAAACGAAGGCCGGCGACGGTGAAACAGGCGCCGATGACGTACCAGTTCGCTAGGAGCGCGAACAGGAAGGTCGGCGTGGCCACGAGAAACCAGAAGATGTTGCTTACCTTGAGCCCTCTCAGGGTAGTGATCAACCGCAGCTCTCGGATGAGCAGGAGTGTCGGGATCGAAAGGAAGAAGCAGCTGAGCAGGTAGTAGGTGTTGAGGAACTGGCCGGGGAGGAAGCTCGCGAACACCCCCATCGCGTAGGCGAAGAAGGCGGTTCCTATCGGGTACTCGATGAAAGACTGCACATACGGTATGGGGAAGGGCGGAACGCACGCTGCCCCGCACTCCCTGATTTGGAAGACCGTTACGATGTCGCTGTAGATGTGCCCCCCCGCGTAGGGGAAGTGCGCCCAGACGGACCAGGCGTAGAGAACCAATGCGACGACCACGATGGTGTCAAAGGAGACGTTGCGCTTCATACTTCCAACTCGGTGATCCCTGGGGAATTGTTGGTGGACGCGAAGGTGCATATAACGACGCTGGCTGACCTGCAAACACAGGCGGGGGAGCGTCGTCCAGGAAACGATTAATTATGAGCCTGGGCTTTCAAGACACCTGATGGTGCTCTACGCCAAGGACATCGTAGAGAAGGACTGCATCGCACTGCCTGGAAGTGCAACGGTACTCGATGCGGCCGAGACGATGACGACAAAGCGGCACGGTTTCGTTCTCATCGGCGCTCCAAATCGGCCAGAGGGGATGGTTACGGAGTGGGACATTCTGGAGAAGGTCGTGGCCGCTCACAGGGACCCCCGCAAGGTGGCACTGAGCGAGATCATGAGCACCGAGTTGGTCAGCGTGGACGCCGACGAGGGCATAGCCGTGGTCGCCAACATGATGACAGAGAAGGGCGTCAGGAGGATGCTTGTCACTAAGAAGGGGGACGTCGTGGGAGTCATAACTGCCAAGACCGTCCTGGCACGGCTGGACGAATACGTGAACAGGGTATCTTCTCAGATCAGCAAGCTTCAAGCGCCCTGGGTATAATCGCTGGTGCTCACCTTGGAAGTAGTGGTTTTCATCGACGGTCTCGCGGAACCCAGCAATCCCGGAACGGGAACATACGGCTACGTGATCTACTGCGGGTCGAAGAAGCTGGCTGAGGATGGAGGCTTGGCTGGGCGGGGAGTGACCAACAATTTTGCCGAATACTCGGCGCTGGTGATGGCGCTCAAGAAGCTGAAGTCTCTCGGGATCACGGAGGATGTGACCATAAGATCCGACTCGAAACTCCTCGTGGGGCAGATGGGCCAGGGCTGGAAGGTCAAGAAGGGCGGCTATGTCGAGAAATTCAATGAGGCGAAGGAACTCCTGAAGGAATTCGGCCCGGCGAAGTTCGAGTGGGTCCCCCGGGAAGATAACCGCGAAGCGGACCTTCTGTCACGGATAGCATACAACAAGTACTCCTGAGGCGCGAATGAGTGGTGGGAGGCTCATCGCACCTCGACTAATTATAAATAGGAACAAACGTGCCTGCGCGAGTGTCTGAACATGAGCAAGCCTGTAATGTACGACAAATCGAAGTGGGACGTGAGCAGAGGACTGGACTACAGCGGCGGCTCAGAGATATCCCTTGGCCAACCATACGTTCATCATGATTATCCGCCCCTCCACAAGAACACGAAGCTGATCTCGCAGTATGACCTGGAAGGACGCGGGGACACCTCCGAGATCGCGAAGAAGGACCACTACCTGTACGTCTGTCACATGTACAGCGGGGGCCTGAGCGTCGTGGACGTCAAGGACCCAGCCAGGCCGCAGGTAGTGAGCTTCATCCCAACCGACGGTCCACACGCCTGGAGCATAAAGTGCCGAGTCGTCGGCAACACCCTGCTGGTGGCCAACGACTGGAAGTTCTTCGAGCCTACGAAATATCACGTGCACCCTGAATACCCGGACTTCCACAAGCGAGGCCCCCGGGAACCAGTTCAGTCGGGGATCAAGATCTATGACATAACGAAGCCTGCTGAACCGAAGCTCCTCTCATTCTTCAAGACAGGGCAGTGGACATTGGAAGGTGGTGGCAACTACTGCCACCGCTTCTGGTTCGACGGCCACTATGCGTTCATTTCGGCCGACATGCCAGGCTACTGGGGAGGCATAGAGGTGATTGCCGACGTCTCAGACCCGAAGAACCCGAAGGAGGTATCGAGGTTTTGGCGCAAGGGCCAGTGGATTGAGGGCGGAGAAACGCCGAACTGGCCGAACACCTTCCCGGGTGTGCAATCGCACCACGCGATAGTCCAGGGAGATCGGCTGTACATGTGCTGGTTCCAGTTGGGAGCGACCATAGTGGACATCTCCAACATCCGGAAGCCAACCCTGGTGTCCGAGTTCAATCTTGACAGCAACATGAACCATACCCTCATGCCGATCAAGAACAGGCAGTTCGCGATCTACGTCAGCGAGTACAGGTTTGCCTACGTGGTCGATATCAGCGACGAAAGGTCACCCAGGGTGGTGGGGATGTTCCCCCGCCCTCCCTTGGAGGTGAGGGACCGGGGAGTCTCGGCTCCCTTCGGGCCGGGCATACACAACATGCATGAGAACCCGCCCACGGAGGAGGCCTTGAAGTCAGACGACAGAATCTACGCCACGGCGGGCTGCGGAGGCCTTCGGATCTACGACGTCTCTGACCCCTACAGGATCTCTGAAGTCGGATACTACGTCCCCGGCACTCCCAAGGTCTACTACAACCCATACGGAGCGGAAGGGGGCCACATCGGTGCGGGCATAGACGTGATGGATGTGTTCGTCGACAAGAAGGGGCTGATATACACGTCGTCCTACAACGGCGGCCTCGAGATACTGGAGTTCACGGGCTGACCGAGCGAATCCCAGTTTGACCGCGGGCAGGCAGTATTTGGTTCGGCGAAGCCCGAGGCTGGACTATGTTGGCCCTGCAGAGTCTGGTGCGGTGTCCTCGCCCAGCCAGTAGTAGAGCCGCTCCAAGTACCGTCCCAGTCTTGCGGACTCGGCCAACTGGAAGTCCGGGTCCGCGGTGACCACCACCAGCTTGTCCGAGATCTGATAGGCCAAGAGCACCTTCGAGTCGGAGGAGACCACCACGAAGCGAGCTCCTCCCCGAGGCCCGTTCGACCTTTGGCGCCTCGGGAAGAGGAGGGCCGCATGCTCATGTATGAGGGTGAAGTCCTCATCGGGTTCGAATGTCAGCGGCCAGCCCCTGTGTGAGACCTCCAGTCTCTTCCCCGCACTGCTGAAGACCACGCAGCACCGGATCTTGGGCGAGAAATCGAAGAGTGTCTTCGGCTTCGCCCCGACGCCGGCCGCGGCATCAGACAGGTTCAACGTCACTTGACCTTCCAAGCCCCAGTCACCATCGGGGACGCCAGAATCGAAGGCACGTCCGGTTCGAGTATGAATCTTTCAGCGATCTCGACTTCGACGAAGACCACCGTGACGTCAAAGGTCTCGCCAAGAATGTCCACCAGGTGGCTGAGCCTGAGTGGAATGCCCACCTCCGGTATGCCGACGTGGCACAGGTAGTACACCGGAGTCTCCATCCCAGCGAGTCCTAGTATCGCGATTTCGCTCTCCACGGCAAAGGTTATGGACCAGTTGCCCCGCTTCGACCCTCGATCTGTTCGAAGTCCAGGGCCGCGAAGCGTCTGCCGGGGCTTGGCGACCGGGACCTGAGCGGAGTCCGCGGTGGTCGATACGCCGGGCTTGCCAGAATCGACGTCCGTAGGGCAGGGGGCTCCCGTGTCCGTGCGTGCGAGGAGCTGTCGAGCGTCCAGCACGGTCGTGTCTTCGCTGTAGTTCTCGTGAAGATCGATGCCCGCATGGTCTCTTCGGATTGGAGCCTGAGGACTCACCAACCGCTATCTCACCCTCCGACCGTCTGCCCCGATGATGGTTGGGCGGGCCTAGAAGCGTTCACGCTATCACCAAAACGACAGGTATCCTCCACGTTGGCAAAAGCGTGGATCGGGGGGCGAACTGGTACCGTAGCCTGGGCGGGAGGTGAACGATGATAGGCGAGCATCAGGAGAACGAACAATGGAAGCAGAACCAGGAAGCTGACGGACGCGCCAAGAGGCCAGAACCCTCTGCTGTTTTTCACTTACCTTCGCAAGTGCTAACCTGTTAGGCGCGAAGATAAGCAGGTCGTGTACAGCAAAAAAGAGTCACGTGTTAGTCGCTCTGGCTAGTGTACAGTTGTAGACGCCGGACCGTGAAGCAGTCCCTCAGGCCGTTCTTCTATTGTTCGGAAAACGTGACGGCAAGCGTCTCGTCGCTTACCTCGAAAGTGGGTACGACGTGGAAGGTAGTCCGAAGAAGCTCATCTATGGCGTTGTGCAGGATTAGGCTGAACTTCGGACCGAGATGATGCCTGAAGGTCGCTCGATACTCCCTTCCGTTCTTCTGGACGTCTAGATCGGCGGAGTACCCGTACTTCGTGATCAGCTTGAAGAGGTCCAGGAACCCATCGATCGTAAGCTCGTGGTTCTTGAACATGACCATCCCCTTCCACTTTTCGGGCATGAGCCTTCTGGAAGCGGCAGCGAGGGTCTTAGGATCGGCGGACTCGAGAAGGGCCATCGCCGTCCCACTCGAGAATGAAACCATTCCGAGGACCTTCGACAGAGCCCCCCACTCCACGTGTCTGGTCAGCACGGTCGAACAGAGCCCGTTGATCGTCGTGCCCTCCTCCTTGGCCTGCGCCTCTAGGGCCGAGACAAGTTCCTCAGAAAGCCTGAAAGACTTGATGACGGTCCTTCGCTTGTGCGGGGAGATGTCTTCGCTCAATCCTCTTCTACCTCCCGGCCCGCCTCGTCCACACTCTAGGTCAGCTGGAGTGACTGGATATATGCTTGTCGCCGGGGTTGGCATTTGGGCAATAGAATCCAGTAATTTTTGATACTTTCCTAGCCAGACGGGCTGGTAATTGCATTCAACCTGGAGCGATGTCCAAGTCATGCGGATCAGCATTGACGCCTGGCGAGTGGGGTTGCCTCTCACGCAGATACACATATATTCGTGGAGGTCGAAAAAGGCGTGGGGATAGGGGATAGGAAGGGGAAGGATCTTCGGGTCAGTCGGCGCGGTCGCGGCTGTGTCCCTAGTCGCGGTCATGGTGTACCCAATGATTTTCCCGGCAAGCTCCGTTGGGCTCCACTTCCGGGAAGGGATGTCATCAGTCTACGTCTACGGCAGTTGTACTTACTACCAGTTCTCGATAGGCAAACCTGCAATCGTCACCGGCGCTTTCACGACCAACGGCAGCGCGACAATGCTTGTGACCTTCGGGGCCGGCAGCTACCCGAGTAGCGACGGCTGCCTCGGGATTCCTGCGCCCTACTACTCGACCGGAAGCGTGCGACAGGCGTACGTGAACTTCAGCCTCGCTCCTGGCACCTATGTGCTAGCGTTCGCGTTCACCAACCAATCCTCGAGCACAACGTCGCTTAGCATCACCAAGGGGTTCATCGCGAGATACACGCCCACCTTCGTTGACCAGGGTCCGACCTGCGTTTCAATCTCGTGCTATCAGCACGACCTCGGGCCTTCGGGACCCAACGGGCAGAGCTAGGCAGAATCTCATCGAGGGAGTTCCGACTGCCCGCCCGGATCACCATGGTGTAGCGCCGCGTGGTCCCTCCGCGCAACCATGTTGGTGCAGTCCTGGTTGGTACAGTCCAGTTTATTTAACGACGGGCAAAGTGGTGCGAAGCGGGCCCGTGGTCTAGTCTGGTTATGACGTCGCTCTCACACGGCGAATCGAGGGTCAGGCTCTCGCGCCAGAATCCCCGGTCCAAATCCGGGCGGGCCCACTCAAACCACTGTCGGTATCTCAGTCCGAGCGTCCTGGCTAGCCAGCGTCTTGCGCCATCACACGAGGCCAGCGTATCCCGGAGGACGACGCCGAGAACGACAAGTAGTTCGACCCCCGTGCGTGTGCGCCGCGGCAGGAGTTGTCCCAGGCAGCCCCCGAGGTTCTGTCTTCCGAAGATGGTGGTTGCCGGGACGAATGACCGGGACGAACTGGCGCACGCAGGTTCTGTCCGCTCCTCAATAACACAGATCGTCCTACTGGTGTTCCATAGTGCTGGACATCCTTCGTGTCTGCCCCACTGTAATTATCATGATGGTGTATAGTCATACCCCTAGTGTTATATGCAAAACCAACCACCACACAGCCGGATAGAGCGAGATGTCGGCTAAGAAGCGCGAGGCCACGTCGATCAAGGTCGACCATGACCTTTGGAAGGAGGTCAAGATTCAAGCGATACGGGAGGACATTGAAGTTTCCGAGCTCATGGACCGGGCCATAAGACACGAACTGGAAAGGGTGAAAGCCAAGTGACAACAGCCAGGCAGGTCGCAGACCTCAGCGTTGCCGACCGAGGTCTCCGTTCACTGTGGCTAGAGCTTGGCATCAGAGACATTGAGGAACAGGGCGTTTCGCAACTCGATGGCAACGAGGCGCTAAAATCGATCTGCAGCGCGAGGCCCCTGTTCGACCTGGAACCGCCCGTGACCCAGTCGGGGCCGTAAGCCATCGAACCCGAGACCTCGGCGTCGTAGTTCTTTCACGGTGGCAGCCGACGAGCATCCTGCCGGAACGAGGTCCAGCCGCGGTCGCCGAAGTTGCCTCTCGCCCCTGGGGCCGATTGAATCTGTGGGAGAGGTGCTCAGACCCTCTGCATTTCGAACGCGATGTGGTTGAGGAGCCTAGGCCCGTTGTCCTCGATGACGACGGTCCCGCCCACCAGCACCCTGTGGTCCTGGAGGCACACGACGGGCTCGACTTCGAAGACCATGTTCTTCTGCAAGACGACATCGGCGCCCCTGGTCCACGTGAAATAGCTTGCGGACTTGTCCCCTCCCATCTCTTCCCGGGGACTCCCTTTCGTGTAGTCCATCGAGTGAGGCGTCCTCAGAATCTGGGGGTTCATGCTGTGCACGAGAGGACCGGGATGCCATGCGTGCGCCTCCTTCAGAGGAGCCTCCGCTGCCTCGGCGACCTGGACGAACTTGTTCCCCGGCCTGAGGGCCCCGAACGCGCCCTCAATCGACTCGCGCGCTACCCTGAAGCATTCTTCGTGGAGCTTGTCGACCGGATTGAGCGCAACGCAGAGCTGCGCCTGAGCGTGGTACCTAGCGTACTTGACGTCCATCTCGGTCGTTATGATGTACCCGGACCTCATGATCTTCGGAGGGGTGCCGCTCGACAGCCACTCAGGCCACTGCTGAGAGAGCGCGGTGGGCCCGGTCCCCATCAAGAATAGGTTCACATACCCGCGCTGCTCCATGACGCTCTTCTGAAAGACCCTGAAGAGGTCGTCCTCGCCTACGCCTGGCTTTACGGCCGCCAGGAAGGCCGAATCTGCGCGCTCTATTATCTCGGCTGCCCTCTCTACGTACTTCATTTCCTCCGCG
>Ga0335081_10003157_pt1 | contig 25896 bp, 18 predicted proteins | sample Lox_Sample_35_FD_206713 | JGI IMG/M metagenome (GOLD analysis project Ga0335081, IMG submission 206713) | Soil microbial communities from Loxahatchee National Wildlife Refuge, Florida, United States - Lox_Sample_3.5 | ecosystem: Environmental > Terrestrial > Soil > Wetlands | place: USA...
CTGTTTTGTGTTGTGCTGGCGCTGGTGCTGGAAGCGGATCGCACGGCTTCGGTACGGAAGCTCTACTGGTTGCCGATTGTATTTCTGTTCTGGGCCAATCTGCACATTCAGTTCATCTATGGCCTGGTTGTTGTGGGACTGCTGCTGGCTGTAATCATCGCGCAGCAGCTTGCCGGGCGGCTTCACATTCTGCCCGGCTACATTCTTCCGCGGCTTCTTCCCGCTCAACAGATGGCGATCGTCTTTGCGCTCTGTGTTCTGGCAACGCTGATCGGACCCTATTCCTGGCATCTGTACGCAGTCATCTGGAAATATTCACAGGCCAGGGTGCCGTACTCCATGGTGTTCGAGCTACAACCGTTCGGCCTGGGAACGTACAGCAGTTATGCGCAACTGCTGCTGGCATGCGTCGCCTTTCTGGCCGTCGGATGGCAGAAAAAGATCGATCTGTTCAGGCTGTCACTGCTGGTGCTGACAACTGCGGTTGCCTTTCGCACCACGCGCGACGCGTGGTTTCAGTGCATCGCGGCAGCGGCATGTATCGCCGGCACTCTCTTCCGGCGCGACGAAGCCGGCTCCCGCGAGACAGTGCGACAGCTTGGCGGCGTCTTTGCTGCCGTTGCGCTGATCGCCGTCGTTGGCGCGACCGGAGTTGACTTCAGCCAGCGCGGTCTCGAACGCGCGATGCGCCATCACTTCCCGGTCGACGCCGCGAATTTCCTGCGGCAGAATTCTCCTCCCGGCCCGCTGTGGAGCATCTTCGATTGGGGAGGCTTTCTGATCTGGTACCTGCCGCAGTATCCGGTGGGCATCGACGGCCGTACCGACCTTTACGGCGACGCGACGGTCAGCCGATTCTTCCAGACCGAGCTGGGCGAGGCCGGCTGGCGTGACGATGCTTACCTGAACGAATCGGGAGTGGTGCTGTTGCGCACTCGCGATGAGCTGGTTCGCCGCCTGGAAGAGGACCCGCGCTTCGACAAGGTCTACAAAGACCCTATCGCGACCCTCTTCGTGCGGCGCTGAACTTCTCCGGGTCTCGAACACCGCCAGACCCGGCCACCCGCGGATTGCACGCGGGCATATCAGGCCAAACCTGGGCTGTCCCCTGTTCGCCTCAGCAATGTCCATTTCGTAACCAGGAGTCATCTCATAAATCGGGCTTTGAAGGGGCACGGCTTCAGCCGTGCCGTCTGGAGCCGTGGGAAATCCGGGCTTTAGCCCCTGAGGGGAACCACGGTTGCGGCGCATGGTTCATTATGAGATGGCTTCTAATCTGAAAGCTTGCGCTCGAACCTGCCTGCCAGGACGGATAAAAACATCCATCGCACAATAAATCGACGCCCAGAGCATCCCCAGCAACAGATAAATGTTGACGGCAGTGAAAAATCGCCTCTCTGACAATGCCGGCAGTGTCAGGTTTTTGCCGCTTTCACAATCCCAGGATCGCGTGGGTGATGCCATGCCACCATGCCGGATTGATCCGCCACGTGTATATTGCAAGGCTCTCCACAACCATCATCAGGGGCAGCGCGCAGAGATACACCTTGTGGACACGCCTATCTACTACCCAATCGCGCACCATGCCCGACACGATCAGAAGGTCCAAGCCGAGATAGAAGATGCTGTGGTTGTACCAGAAGTCGAATCGGCCAATGGCGGCATCCATAAGCGCGCAGGTTGCGACGAAGACAAGGCGCCGGTGAAATTCCGGCTTCTTTCTCCAATAAATTGCCAGTGCCATGCACGTCCCGAAGACGATCATGTCGGAGAACGGAATCGAGACGAAGGAATCCACGTCCTTTTGATGGAGCACGATGCTATCGAAGCGGGTCATAACCACCGTGATCGTGCAGCCCAGGGCAACCATCACCGTGGCCAGCCCGGTTCCGAACCAGCCGAGAAAGCGGTGCACGCTAACCTTCCGCACACGCACCAAAGCCGACTGTGCGATGAAGAAGACGATCCACGTCGAAAAGGCGGCGCCGTGTATCCACAAAAGCAGCGGCCTTGGCGGTTTGGCATGGAAGAGGCTGGCGCCGACGGTATGGCTGAAACCCCACACTACCAGTGCGGCCATCACCAGCGACATGCAGAAATAGAAGTACCGGCCCAGGAAGCTCCTGAGCTGGTTGGCAGTACGTGCTTCTTTCCCAATACGAGCAGCTACGGCTGCGCTTCCAGTGACCACAGAACTCTCCCCTCACAGATGCCGCAAATGCTAGTTTTTGCGGATGGCGTGGAGTGCAATCATACCCTAATGCCACGGCTGACGATCGGCAACTGAAAGGGCAGCGTTTAGGACGGGCGGTTACTTCAGTATTGGTCCTGCGGCAGCTTTTTGCTGCCGGGCTGGCCGCTGCTCGGCTGGCCGCCGCTCGGCTGGCCGCCGCTGCGAACCGGTTGCTGCTTGCCCGCCGGCGTCGACTGAATGCCAACCACGGGTGCGACCTTTTGCGCCTCTTTCAGTTCGCTTTGAAACGTGGGCAGCGTCTTGTTCGCCCAATCGGTTATGGCTCGGCTACCCACTTTCGCCGCTTCCTGTTTGAACCTGGTCTGATGGTCGGTCAGCATCGCCTTGATGTAGGCTTTGTCGAACGCGGCGCCGTGCAGTTGCGAGAGCGCTTCGACCGTGTCCCGGTTCCTGGCATCGAGCTCCCCGGGCAGCAGCACAAACTCCTGATTGGCAACGAATATTAGATCATTCTGCGAGTTGGCATAGTCGCTCAACGTCTGCTGGGCGAACGATTTCACCTGCGGGTTTTGCGCGTTTTGCAGTGCCAGATAGGCCAACTGGATTTTCAGCATGCCGTCCTGAGCCGCCTCGCTCATGAATTGCTGATCGGCGGTGCGTTGCGCAAAAGCCAGTGGAATCAACAGCAGCCCTGCGGTCGCCACCACCAGACTCCGTCCCAGGAATTTCATTGCCGTTACTCCTTCCAGAGAAACGTCAGGCTACGACTTCCAGCCATATCCTGCACCAGGTCCCTGCCATATTCTACTGCCGTGCTGTCGCGTTCCGATCATCAGCGATACATCGCCTCACCAAAAGTAACCTGCCAGAGCGCACCCCGTAATCGTGCAAAGGTCCAATTTGCCAACTTGATGGCTGTTGCGCTGGCCAGGCCAGAAAGTGCCATCGTTTCTGGACCGGGACACCGTCAGTCAGGTTGCGGCCGACATATAGCACTTCCGCCCCATATCGTTGTTCGAATCGTCACGAAAAAATGCTGGGATATTCACAGGCGAAACCGCTCCTGCGGCGGGCCGTCAGGTGTATAGTATTCGCCGCAAGATTCCCAACGGTGTAAGTTCCCCCCAGTCGGCCGATCCCAGTCAGATTCAGGCACCTTTCACAGTTTGCTTCAACGCCCAGCCGCGCCGATGGCGCGCGCACAAAGGAGCAGAAAAATGAAATCGTGCAGACTCGGCAGTTTGCTGATCTGGCTACTGGCCGCAGTAGTCATGACCATCACCTTCCGCATGGCGAGTACGCCGGCCAACCACAAACCGTTGCGTCACACTCAGTACGCCAGCCGAGTGGAGAGTCAACCTTCCGCCCGTCTGGTCGAGGCCGCGCTACGCAAGGCAGACGTTCCGCAGATGCTCAGCGCCTCGGAACGCGCCGCGCTGCATCGGCCGGTACAGATCCTCAGCGGTACCACGATTCTTCCCGATCACTCGCTGCTGGTCGAGGCCATACCCGTCGTGGAAGACCAGACCCTGACCTGGGATCCATGTATCGGCGGAGCCCAGACTGGAGCATGGACCTTCAACGAGCTGATGTTGGCCATCGCAGGACTTAGGCCCACGGACAATCCTCAACCGGCGGAGCAGTTGTGGATGGATGTTCTGGCCGATCTTGGCCGGCCTGGAGGCGTGACGATCGGCAACTTTACCGCCCAACCTCGACCGTCCGCGAAGGACTTCTTCGACTACTGGCCCAAGGACCACGACGGCCGTAACATGTGCACCAACCCTTTCAGTCATCAGACATTCTGCCTGTCGCTGAACGACTCTCCGGTGCATTTGAACGCGATTGTGAACCGCATCGACGTCGGGCAGAATGGCATGGCTGACCACGCCGGCATGTTGCGGTTTGTATTCGGGGTCACGATGAATCCCACGAATGACAGCGGTGGCGGTGCCGGTACCGGTAACTTCTGTCAAAACTCGGGGAACCAGAACTTCAACATCATCCTCGAGTACAACGTTCCCAGCGGCATCACGGCGCAAAACTGGGCGAGGCAGTGGGCGAACCTGTCGAATGACTGCCCCAACGGTATCACGACGACGTGCGCGCAGGGTGACCAACCGGGTTACTTCAACTATGACCTGAACAGCATAGTCAGTCAGGTAGTCACGATGGGAGCGGGAGGTCCCAACGCCCCCAATGGAAGCGCTCTGGCTGCGATTAGAACGAACGAGGTCGAGCTGGCAGGTAGCGGAAATCAGATTTGGGAGATGCGACAGTGGGAATTTGGATCGTCTGGCAATCCGGTTCTGCTGGTAGAAACGGCTCTAACCCAGACTCCGGACCTGAGCTTTGATTACGGCCAGCCGCCCGGGGGCTCGACGTTCTGCACCAACTCCAATCAGACGCCCGCGTGCAGCACCATCACGAGTGAGGTTGAGGCTTTGATCGTGGGCCACCAGAGCGACATTCAAAACGGAACCTTCACGGTTCCGTCCGGCGCGCAGGCCGTTTCCGCCCTCAATGTGCCGGTGTTCTGGAACAGTTCCCCTTCCATGGCGGGCGTTGACCCCGATACCAGAGTCATTTTTGCCGCCTCGCCGCAACTGACCGATACCACGGTGGGAGGAATTGATGGTACCTGCAATGGCTGCCACGGCACCGAGACACAGACCGGATTCCAGCAGGTGGCCAATCGGGCAGCTACGGGCAGCGGCGATCAACCGTCTGCGCTCTCCGGCTTTCTGGTGGGCTGCAATAACGGGGGCGTGACTCTGACAGCTCCGTGCCCGGCTCTTTCGCCGGGATGCGGCGGGTCGCAAGACCCGTGCGTCTATCCCCTGAACTCGGCGAGCTCAGAGCTGGTGCAGGACCCGGTGAACACAGGACAAACCAATACCTTTGGCGACATTCAGCGCCGGTTCAATTGCATGAACAAAATCGCTAGCCATCCGGCGGGCAACGTTTCCTGTAATGGAGGCGGCAACTAGCGGGCGTGGCGAATGGAACCCTGCTGCCTTCCACAACTCCCCACCCAATCTACCAGCGCATGGGTGGGGATTTTCTTGCTGACGGGAGCTAAAGGTCGTGGCGGCGCGGTGCGAGCGGCGGCGGATCGGCACGCCAGGGGTCGTGCCCGACGTGCGAGTTATGTCACTGTTAGCTGTCGAAAAAATCTCTGACTACAACAGGTGACCAAAGGCACCGAAACAACCAATCCCTGAAAAGTATCGCTCTCCCAGTTACTGCAGCTTCGCGTACTCGGCTTTCGCCTGCTTATAGATGGCAATATCGGGGTCGGCATCTTTCCAGAGCGTGAGAAAGTCTCTGTAGGCGGCTAAGGCGCGAGTGCGTGCGGCGTCGGCGCCGGCACCGGTTGAGTTCTCCGCCTGCAACGCACTCGCACGCGCCACACCTAGTCGCGCCAGCGCCCCCGTCCAGCAGTTCCAGACAATGCCGCCGTGGTCGAGGATCTTTTGGAACTCGGCGGCGGCTTCCTTGCCCTGTCCCCTGGCCAGGTATGCCTGCCCGCGGATGTAGGTGGGATACAAACAGGAAAGATTGGCAAGGAACAGAATCTGGCCGTACTCGACCATCGGCAGAGCAGGCTGCAGTTGATCTATGGCCTCAGTCGGCTGGTTGCGGCTCAGTGCCAGTTGGGCCCTGATGGCGGGCAGCCACAGCGACTGCAGCTGAGTGTCGAGCGGGTAGCGCCTGCTCAGGTCCCCGGCCATCGCCTGTGCCCGGGCCGTGTCGTTCGTCATGGCATAGGCCAGCGCGGCTTCGACCTGCACGCCCTGACTGGCGGAATAAAGCTTGAGCCCCGCACCCGCTGCCCGACGCGCTTCGGACAGGTTGCCGAAAGCAGCCTCACGCAGGGCCGAGTTCTCCCACCAGATTGCACCGGATTCCTTACTATCGGCCCGAATGGCAGAATCCCCGGAGCGCCTGGACAGCTCGCGCGCTTTAGCCAAACGGCCGGCGTAGGCTTCGGTGTCGGAGGACAGCGAAAGCTGGAAATTCTCTACCCCGGGATTCGCCGCAAACCACTGCTGCTGTTCTGCCATGGCGTGCAAATCCCCGGCCAGAAAGCCCAAAGCGTAAAGCGCATTATGTTGAACAAAGTCGTCCAACTTTCGCGCCTGCGCTTCCTGTATGGTTTTGTGCGCTTCGTCGAAGCGCTGTAGGGCAAGCAGGTAGTTGATAACGTTCTCATAGGTCGGCACGTCGTCGGGTGTCATTTGCAGCTGTTGCAGGGCGAGTTCCAGAGCCTTTTCATAGTTTCCTTGTGAAGCGTAAACCAGTCCCAGGTTCCCGTAAGCACCGCCGTCGCGCGCATACCACCCAATCGTCTGCAGGTAGGTTTGAGCCGCCTTGTCCAGTTCTCCGGTAACGAAGTGGTAGTAGTAAGCCGCGATGAGCAACCTCTCCCGCTCGCTGGCATGCTCCCTCAACTCAAAAGCCTTCGTCAGGTACTCGCTGGCGCGCCCCAACTCGCCCAACGATTGGTAGTCAGCCCCCACGGCGTGATATCCCATGGCGAAGTTTGGGTCCAGTTGGATCGCACGCTGTGCATAAGGCAGTTCCGCTTCAGGCCCCATCTCGCTGTCGGCTTTGCCACCAAGGCTGTACGCTTGTAGGGCCTCGAGCGACGAAGTCGTCGCCTGATATAGCGGAACGTCGAACTTCTGCACCGACGCCAGCGACTCGCCCAAATTGCCGCGCAGTTTCACCGCGGCATCGCCCAGTGCTTTCAGCACCTTCTCCTTACCGTCGGCCGTCACCTGTTCCTCGGCCAGCGTATCTCCGCTTCGGCAGTTGACGGCCTTCAGCTCCATCACATACTGGTTCCCCAGGCTGGCAATCGAACCGGCGATGTACGCCTTGCTGTTCGCCCGCTCGCAAAGCTCGCGCGCCATCTCGGGGGTCAGCCGGGTGCTGACCGGGCGCGTCATCAGCTTCAATGTCTGCGCGACCTGGTTGTCGGAGAGCACGTTCAGAAATGGCGACTGGGTCAGGGCTACCGTCAGCGCCGTCTTCAGCGTGTAGTCGAACACCGCATCGCCGGTACGGTTTTCGAAATCGGCGATGACAATGGTGTCTTTCCCGGTCAGCTTCGGAGCATGATGCAAGCGGTAGTAGTAGAAAACTCCGCCGGCAGCAGCGGCGATGAACATAACTGCCGTTGCAGCCAGCACCGGCCAGAGCTTTTTCTTTGGCGCAACCGATTCCCGTTGACCGGAGGGCGTAGCGACGGTCTTCGACGTTCCCGAAGCAGAGGCCCAAACCCCACCCGGCCCCGCCGCTACTGCGCCCGAGCTTGCCGCCCTCGAGGAAGCTGAACCTGCTGCCGAAAACCGCCCGCTTTCATCCCGCTTCAGGCGCTGCAGGTCGGTCCGCATCTCCGACGCATGCTGATAGCGCAGGTTACGGTCCTTCTCCAGAGCCTTGCCGATCACCGCTTCCAATCCCGGGGAGACCGCCTGATTTAACTGCGAAGGCGGCGGCGGCTGGTCACGGATGATAGCGCCGCAAATGTCTCCTGAGCTTTCACCCTCGAACGGCATGCGGCCCGTGGCCATCTCGTACAGCACTGCACCGAAGGAGAACAGGTCGGTGCGCGCGTCCAGGTTGCGGGCCTTCACCTGCTCGGGCGACATGTACGCCACCGTGCCCAGCATTGCGCCGGGACTGGTAAGGTGGTCGGGGTCGGAGGACACCAGTTCGGTTTCGGATTGGCCGCTGGCGCCGGCGGCTTTGGTCGTCACCTTCGCGAGACCAAAGTCGAGAATCCTGGTGTGTCCGCGCCGGGTAACAAAGATGTTGGCCGGCTTGATGTCGCGGTGAATGATGCCTTCGGCGTGGGCTGCGTCGAGGGCGTCAGCAATCTCGGTTCCAAGGTCCAGAATCAGATCGGTTTCGAGCGGCTGTCCCGCAATGCGGTGCTTCAGCGTTACTCCGTCGAGAAACTCCATCACCATGAAGGCGCGTCCGTCTTCCTCGCCGATGTCGTGGATGGTGCAGATGTTTGGATGATTAAGGGCTGACGCGGCCTGCGCCTCGCGCCGGAAACGGGCCAGTGCCTGGGGACTGCGGGCCACGTCATCAGGCAGGAACTTGAGCGCAACAAAGCGATGCAGCCGCGTATCCTCGGCCTTATACACCACACCCATACCGCCGCCGCCCAGCTTGGCCACGATGCGGTAATGGGAGATGGTCTGGCCGATCATTGGGGTGCAATGTTAGGACCAGGGGTGGGGCAAGTCAATGAATGAGCAACCCTCAGGCTTTTCGGGACGGTAGCTGTCGTAACATCCCATTTGGTAAGTGATTCGGTCAGCGCCGGATGGGTTACGATATCTCCAATTATCGAATTGAGGAATGGGACGTCCACAGTGGCAAGTCAGCCGGCTACGCGCCTCACCGGGATAGCTCCGCAATTTCTCGTCGACGATCTTGACCGTGCCATTGCGTACTACCGTGACAGGCTCGGCTTCGAGCTGGATTTCAACTATCAGTCGTTCTATGCGGCGGTCACGCGGGATGGCTTCGCGGTCCATCTCAAGTGTGCTCCGAAATTGCCGGCCGACAGAGAACACCGCAAGCAAAACGAACACCTGGATGCGTACATTGCCGTAGCGGGCATTCGGGGGCTGTTCGACGAACTGAAAATGCGTGGGGCTCGGGTGCTCCAGCCGCTGCAGGAAGAACCGTGGGCATGCCTCGATTTTTATGTAGAGGATCCGGACGGCTACATTCTCTGCTTCAGCGAACCCATCGCGAAGCACGGTTGGCTCCTGTTGCCGGTCTCGCGCTTTCCTGCGCTCTCCTGTGGGGAATCTTCGAGCGGGCCCACCTTGTGCTCCGCGCTCCGGGAACAGCCATCGCGGAAGCCTTTATCGCTTACCTGTTGATTGCAATTACTTTTGCGCAGCTGTATTGGATCCTCAACCAGACTCTCGAGAAGCCGTTCAATCAGGTCATCCCTCCATACGGGATCAGTACTCTGCTGTATTTCAGCATGGTGACGATTAGCAGCCTCGGATATGGAGGAATCGCGCCCGTTAATCCCTACGTTCGCATGGTGGCGGCATTTGAAGGTATCGTCGGCATCTTCTATATCGCAATGGTTGTGGCGAGATTAGTGGCATCGTATCGCAGTTCCTACGCCAAACTGCACGAATGATTCCTGGGCAGCCCGAAGTTAACCTCAGCAGCCGACAATTGTCCCGCCGCGGAGGATAACGGCCAGGAGCAGGCGCTTTGGATCCTTCTCCACGACGGCATGCGGCACCTATGGCTTCGACGATCTCAGGATCGCCGATGACGGAAGCGATCCACCGCAGGGACAGGTAACGCTTCAGTCCGGCAAACAGGCAACGGTGCGTGGCGGCAGTGGTTGGCTGCTGGTCGTCAATTCCGCAGCAACTGGTGCTCCTCCTGGACGTTGACCTGGTGGCGAAGCCAGGAAAAGGAGCCGGGACACCACTAGCCCCTCGGACCCATCCGGACGGATTGTGCATTCCGGCAGCTTTAGCCACCCGCTCACTGTCCGCATGCCGGCACTGCGGGAGTTAGCGTCACCTCCGTCAGCGGCTGCAGGTGCTGCTCGCCGAGCTGGGAGTTCACCTTCGGCAAATCCTGGCTCATCAGCTCCGACCACTGCTGCGCCAGCTTGGTCAGGTCATGGCAATAATCGTGAAAGGCGGTGTGCATGGCATCGGTGGGAGCGGCGTCAGCCTGTCCCACCGCTTCGGAAAGGTAGGCAAGCTCGGAATTCATCAGCGTAAGCGTCGGCTTCGGCTTGCCGGGCATCTGAAATCCGCGTTGCTGCTCGCCCTGGATCTTGCGCGCCTTTGCGTCGAAGTCGTTCAGCGCCTGGGAAGCGCCCTTCGTCGCCTCGCTTTTTTGTAGCGCCGTCTGGCGGTCGGCGACTTCGGCCAGCAGCTTCGCGGCCTGCTCGTGATACGCGTAGCTCAGAGACACCAGGCCGTCGATCTTCCGGCTGAACCCGAGCTGCTGCTCAAGCGCTGCCGGAGTGACCTTCACGCGCGGGTCCATCTCGACCGTGAGCGGCTGCCGGTAGGTTTTGCCATCCACGGTGAGCCGCGCCTCATACGTGCCGGGAACCACGAACGGTCCCTGCGGCTCGGCATGCGTGCGCTCGTACAGCGCGGAGATCGGATAGGTGTGCTGAATGGCATCGGGGGCGGGATAGCGCAGGTCCCACACGTAGCGATTCAGGCCCGCGTTCCTGGGCAGCGGCGTCGGATGGTAGAGCCAGTAGCTGGGAACCGGCGGCGGCTCCTCCGAGCGCATCGCCTCGGGCCGGCTCGATAGCTGGCGGACAAGGTCTCCCTTCTGGTCGTAGATGGCGAGGGTCACATCGCCCGACGGAGCCGACCTGAAGTAGTAATCGATAATGGCTCCCGTCGGCGGATTGTCGCCGGCCGGCATCTCCGGCGGCAGGGGCGTGTCCTGATTCATGTTATTGCGCAGGCGGATGGCCGTTGCCGGCTGGAAGAGATGCACGTGCGAGCGCGCCACCTGCTCGTTGATCTGCCGCAGCGGCGTCAGGTCGTCGAGAATCCAGAAGGAGCGCCCGTAGGTGGCGGCCACCAGATCGTCGCCATGCACCACCATGTCGCGCACGGAAACCGTGGGCATGTTCTGCTGCAGGCTGCCCCAGCGATCGCCGTCGTCAAACGAGACGAATGGACCGGTTTCCGTTCCGGCGTAGAGCAGACCTCTCCGCTTCGGGTCTTCGCGCACCACTTTGACAAAGCTGAAGTCCGGAATGCCCGCCACCACTTCCTGCCAGCTCTTGCCATAGTCTTTCGTGCGGAACATGTGCGGCTTGAAGTCGTTAGCGAGGTGATTGTCGACGGAAACATAAGCGACCGCAGGATCGAAATGCGAGGGCTCGACCATGGTGATTTCAGCAAACTTCTGCAGCCCGGGCGGCGAGACGTTCTGCCAATTGCCGCCGCCGTCGGTGGTGAGCTGGACGAGACCGTTGTTGGTGCCTACCCAAATGAGGCCAGCCTTCAGACCCGACGGCGCAATGGTCGTAACCGCGCGACGGTCGGGTGGTCGCATAGTCTCCTGCTCCTCCTGCGACTTCGGCTTCTTGTTCTCGGCCTCTTTGGTCTTCTGCTCTTCGCTCTTCGCCGCTTCCGGCTTGCTCTCTTCCTGTTCTGCAGATGGCGGCGCCGGCTCCCCCGGACGCACGGTCAGGTCCGGACTGATCGTCTTCCACGTCTTGCCCTCGTCGCGCGTCTGCAGCAGGAACTGCGTGCCCTCGTACAGCACATGTTGGTCCTGCGGCGAGAACGCGAGGGGAACATCTCGCGCGGTGCGATAGTCGCCATCGCGGCTCACATTGGGCGAGACCACCTCCACCTGCCGGTTGCTGCGATCGATGCGCCACAGCCCGCGTGCCTCGCCCCCGCAATAGACGATGTTCGGATCGAGCGGGCTGGGCAGGATGTAGCCGAATTCGTAGCCGCCGATGGGGTCCCAATCCAGCATGGTGATGGCGCCGTAATCGCCGCGGCTGAGCGTCGCCACTGCGCCGCTGTCCTGCTGCGTAGCGTAAATCCAGTACGGCCAGCGATTGTCAGTGGAGAGGTGATAGAACTGCCCGGTCGGCTGGTTGTACCACGAGCTCCAGCTCCTGCCGCCATCCATGCTGACGGTGGCGCCCTGGTCGCTGCCCATAATCATGTAGCTGGAGTTGGTGGGATCGATCCACAGCGCGTGATTGTCGTCGCCGCCGGGCGCGCCTTTGTACGACTCGAAGGTGACGCCGCCGTCGGTGGAGCGGTAGAGCGAAGTCTGCGCGACGTAGACGATGTCGGAGTTGTGGGGATCGAGAAAGACCTTGCTGAAATAGCCGTTGCCCTGAATGCGCCGGTCTTCGGTGATGCGCCTCCAGGTAGCGCCGCCGTCATCGGAGCGGTACAGTCCGCCTTCTCTTCTCTCCGAAACGATGGCGAAGACGCGTTGCCCGCCGGGAGCGACCACGACGCCAATTCGTCCCAGATGCGCGTTCGCCAGTTGCGGAATCTTCACCTCGGTCCAGGTGTCGCCGCCGTCGGCGGTCCTGTAGATTCCGGCGCCGCCCATGCCCATCAGGCCGGCAAACGGCGTGTCGGGTTTGACGTAGTGATACCACAGCGTGGCGAAACCAATCTGCGGATTGTCGGGAGCGAAGGCCACATCGATGGCGCCGGTCGTCTCATCCTTGTAGAGCACCTTGCGCCAGGTTTTGCCGCCATCCGTCGTTTTGAAGATGCCGCGCTCCGCGTTGGGCGCGTAGGTGTGTCCCAGGGCGGCAACGAACACGATATCCGTGTTCTGCGGATCGACCCACACGGTGCCGATGTGACGCGAATCTTCCAGGCCGATGTGTTGCCACGTCGCGCCCGCGTCGGTGGACTTCCACATGCCGTTGCCCTGATTGACCGCGCCGCCCACATTACTGACATCGCCGGTGCCGATATAGACGATGTTGGTATTGGACGGGGCGACGGCAATTGCGCCAATCGAGGCAACACGCTGCTGGTCGAAGATGGGCTTCCATACCATGCCGCCGTCGGTGGTCTTCCACGCGCCTCCTCCGGCGGTCCCCATGTAGTAGATCGCGGGCTGGCCGGGAACGCCCGTCACGCCGGTTACGCGTCCGGCGCGGAAGGGACCGATCTGGCGCCACTCCATGCCGGAGTAGAGCGAGGGATCGTATTGCTGGGCCGCTGCCGATGGGGCTGATGCGAGGCCGGCGGCGAGAAGAGCAATTGCGGTGAGAATGTGCGTGGCCAGTTTTGTGCGATATGCGGCGGAATCAGGCAGCGCCGGGCTGCCCATGGCAAGCATCAGTCCTGTACCTCCAAATGGAAGAGCTTACACCAGAGAGGGCTGGAAGGGTGGCGGAACGGGGTTGAGATCCGTATGCGGGCATGGCTAGTGGGCCGCAAAACCGCCCGCTCCCGTCACCGCCTGTTGGCATTCATGCGCGGCGGTGAGCAGTTTGTCGATATCCGGATCGGCGCGCAGCTTGGCCAGCAGGGGATCGGTCAGCAGATTGCTGTAGGAGCAATAATTGTTCTCGATGGCGCTCTGCAGCAGATGCAGCGCCGCCTGCTTTTTCCCGCAGTAGGCAAACAGCGAGCCTTCGTAATACCAGGTCTCCGGGTCGGGATCGGTGGGGAAAGCGGTGGCCGAGTCGTGGGCGATGCGGTCCAGCTCCGACGACGGCTTCAGCTGCAGGCAGGACTCCAGCAGGTCGCGATGGTAGCGGGCCGCCGCCGGCATGTGCCGTACCGCCTCGCGGGCTTCGCCAACTCTGCCCTCGCGCAGCAGCAGCGACGGGGTGACATAGGCCGCCCATTCCGAGCCGGCATCCAGGTTGATGAAGTCGGCAGCGCGCGCCGTCTTGCCCAGCTCCATGAACGCCCACGCGCAGGAGCGGAAGATGTAGTTGCCGGGATCGAGCGCCAGCGCGGCGTTGCATTCGTTGGTGGCCTCGTCCAGCATTCCCGCATAGCGGAAGACGTAGCTCATCACGAAGTGCGCCTGGGCGCTCTCCGGACGGCGCTGCACCAGCGCCTGTGCCGCCTGGTAGGCTTTGCCCAGCTCGCCCCGCTCCACGCGATTGGTAATCAGCTGGCCGGCAGCCAGCGTCAGATCGGAATCCAGCGCGATGGCACGCTCGCAGGCCTGGTTGGAGAGCTGGAACATGGTCTCGCCGCCGTTGGAATAGGTGGCGTCGTAATAGGCGCGCAGGCCCAGCTCCTCCCATGCCGGAGCGTAGTTGGGGTCCATCTGTACGACGTGCTGCAATACCACGACGGCGTCCTTGTTGGGCGCCGGATCGTGCGGCAGCGCCAGAGCGTGCAGATAGAGGTCGTAAGCTTCGGGGTTCTTTGGCCGGGTTGCCGTGCTCACGGCCGCGCCCCGCACCCCGAGTGAGGGCAGCAGACCCTGGCGCAGCTGCGCCGACATATCGGACTGCAGCGCGATCAGGTCCTGGGCGGGCGCGGTAAAGGTGGTCTGCCACAAAAGCCGGTTGTCGCGGGTGTCGATCGCCTCCAGCGTCACCAGCAGGTTCTCGCCCTGCTTGACGAAGTGGCCGGTGAGGACGGTGGCCACATGCAGCGCGCGCCCCACCTTCTGGGGATCGACGTCGCTGGCCGAATACTTGCGTGTCAGCGAAGAGGGGCGAACGTCGAGGCTGCGGTTGTAGGTGAGCACGTTGGCGATTTCGTCGGCCAGGGCGTAGCGCAGGAAGTCCACGCTGATATCGCCATTTACGTTCTGCAGCGGCAGCACGGCGATGGTGTTTTTGGCGGGCAGGCCCTCGGCGCCGGGCCGCTGCTTGAACCACCACATGCCGGCCAGCGTCAGCACCATGAGCAGCACGGCGCTGACGGCCAACAGCAGATAGGTCTGCCAGCGGCTGGTGGTCTGGAAGGTGCTGGTCGCAATGCGATAGGGGAAGGGCGCCCGGATGCGGCCGCTGGCGGTCAGATCCGGCTCCGCTTCCCGCTTCAGCGCCTGCAGGTCGGCTTTCAGGGCCAGCGCCGAGGGATAGCGGTTGCCCCGGTTCTTCTCCATCGCCCGCCCCAGGATGCCCTGCAGATCGGGCGGCAGTTTGGGGTTCAGCTTGAGCGGCGGCACCGGCTTGCTGCTCAGCACGGCCTCGATGGTGGTCACGGTGTTGCGTCCGGCGAACGGCTTGTGGCCGGTGGCCATCTCGTAGAGCACCACCCCCAGCGAGAACAGGTCGCTGCGGGCATCCAGCTCCTCGCCGCGCGCCTGCTCCGGCGACATGTAAACTGCCGTGCCGAAGATGTCGCCCGCGATCGATAGCGGGTCCTCGAACAGCAGGGAGTCCTTGGTCCAGAATTCGGGCGAGAGTTTGGCCAGACCGAAATCGAGGATCTTCACCTGCCCGCTTTTGGTGATGAAGATGTTGGCCGGTTTGATGTCGCGATGGATGATCCCTTTGGCGTGGCAGGCGGCCAGCGCGTCGGCCACCTGGATGCCGATATCGAGCATCTCGTCCAGCTCCATCGGCCCGCCACGCAGCCGCTCTTTCAGGCTCACGCCCTCCAGCTTTTCCATCACGATGTAGGGCTGGCCGTTGGTGTCCTGGATGTCGTAAATGGTGCAGATGCCGGGATGATTGAGCTGCGAGGCAGCGCGGGCCTCGCGGATGAAGCGGTCCAGCGCCTTGCGGTCGTTCGCCAGATTCTCGGGAATGAACTTCAGCGCGACGTGGCGGCCCAGACGGGTATCCTCGGCGTCGTAGACCAACCCCATACCACCGCCGCCCAGTTTTCCCACGATGTGGTAGTGGGATACCGTCTCGCCAACGAGCATCCGCCAACCTCGGTGTCGCTCGCGCTAATGTTAGGCTGTGCGCGAAGTAAGGGTCAATATGAGTGCGGCGGAGGGAACCACGGACGGCGCGCCGCAGGCGCCCGTCAGCCGGTGAGGGCGAGCGGAACCATCATCCCGTTCCCGCCTTGCGCGCGGCCTTCATCACCGTCTTCTGCATGCGGTTCTCGCCCGCCCAATACAGGCTGAGCTCATGCCCGTCGGGGTCGTTGAGGTAGGCGTGCCGCCAGCCCCACGGCATCATCTGCGGCAGTTGGGTCAGGTAGAAGCCCCGCTTGCGCAGCTTGTTGCAGAAGTCATCCAGTTCGCGGATTTCGAAGTAGAGCCGCACCCCGTCGCTGGCGACGGAAGCGCCCGGCCCGGCCTGATGCAGGGCAATGGTGCCATCGCCGCCAGGCGCCCGCAGCCGGGCATAGACCGATTTGCCTTCATGGCGGAAATCTTCAATCACCTTGAAACCCAGCCAGTCGCGATAGAACTGCAGGCCCCGTGCCACGTCCTTCACATAGATCATGGCGTGGTTGAAGGTGAGCTTGTCGCCGGCCTCGGGCGCAGCAACGGACTTTTTCGCTTTGGCCGCCTTTGTCGCACCCGCGCGCTTCGCCGCAACCGCGGCACCACGGTCGGCCGGGGGCGCAATCCGGGGCTTCTTTGCCGATTTCTTCGTTGCCGTCCTGCTTTTCTTTGCCTGCTTCTTCATGACCAGAGCTCCTTCCGCGGCTACACCAGTTTCCTCAATTCCCGCCGGAGAATCTTGCCCGACGCGGTGCGGGGCAGAGTGCGCAGAAAATAGACTTCGCGGGGCATTTTGTAGTGCGTCAGCCGCTCGGCCACAAATGCCTGCAGCATGGCCGCGGTCTGCTGGTTGCTGGCTTCACCCTCGCGCAGCACCACAAACGCGCAGGGGATCTCCTCCCCCCCGAGGTCGGTCCGCGAAACCACGCCGCAATCGCTCACCGCCGGATGTTCCAGCAGCACGCTCTCCACCTCCGCCGGGGCGATGGAAAATCCCTTGTACTTGATCATCTCCTTGCGGCGATCCACGACGTAATACAGGCCTTCCTCGTCGACGCGCACCATATCGCCGCTCCAGTACCATCCGTCGCGCAGCACCGCATCGGTAGCGCCGGGGGCTTTCCAGTACCCGCGCATGAATTGCGGTCCGCGCATCACCAGCTCGCCGGTCGTGCCGGGCTGCACCTCATGGCCGTGTTCATCCACCACTCTGCATTCCGTCAGCGCCACCGGCACCCCCACCGATTCCGGCCGGTAGAGCAGCCCCGTCACGAAACCCATGTGCGTCACCGGCGAGGCCTCGGTCATGCCGTAGCCCTGGCGAATCCGGATTCCGGTGGCGGCGGTGAAGCGGCGCGCCAGCTCGGGAGCCAGCGGAGCGCCGCCCGACTTTACCCAGCGCAGCCGGTGCTCGCGCGGGAACCTGCCCTGCTCCGCCGCCTGGCTGTACGCCAGCAGGGTCGGCGGTACGCACAGCACCACGGTAACGTCTTCCGCGCTCATCATCTGCAGCGAGCGTTCGCAATCGAAGCGCGGCATCAGCACCAGCGTGCATCCCCGGATGAGCGCCAGGTTGAGGCCCACGGTCAGCCCGTAGATGTGATACAGCGGCAGGAAGCAGAGCATCACGTCCTGGTCGCTGATGGCGCCGCATTCGCCGGGAATCAGGGTCTGGTAGACGTTGACCACCAGATTGTAGTGCGAAAGCATTACGCCCTTCGGCAGTCCCGTGGTGCCGCTGGAGAAGGGAAGTGTCGCGAGCGTCAGGCGCGAATCCAGCTCCGGCGAGGGCAGGCGCGCCTCCACCGGCGCAAACAGGGAATCGAAGGGCTGGGAACCGGCCGGTCCCGCAGCGCGCACGGTGTAAACCTTCCTGAGCGCCGGCAGGCCGCCCAGGTCGATGCGCGACAGCAGCGAGCCATCGGTGACAAGGAAAACCGCCTCCGACTCTTCCAGCTGGTAATGGACCTCGCGGTCGCGAAAGGTGGGATTGAGGGTGGTGGGGACCGCTCCCGCCAGCGTGGCCGCGTGATAGGCGATACCGAACTCCCAGCAATTGGGCAGAAAGATTCCGATCGTCTCCCCCGGCCGGATGCCGGCGGCCACCAGGCCGAGCGCCGCCAGTTCCACCATCTCGCCGTACGCCGCATAGGTGATGCGCCGGGGAGGGTCGCAAGAGGCGTCCACGATGGCGACCCTCGCCGCATGTTGCCGGCACGAATCCAGTACCGCGTCGTGGACAAACTTGCCCTCGGGATCGGCGAAGAGGCGGGTCCGCGGAGCTTGCGGTGAGGGCGCCATAAGACGTGCGCAGAAGTTTATCAGGTTCGTGGCGGCCCGATTTGTTATCGTGGTCGGAGCATGCACGGCCTGAACGGAAAGCGGGTGGTCATTACCGGCGGGGCCAGCGGTATTGGCGCTGCCACCGCCGCCCGTTTTGTTGAGGAAGGCGCGCGCGTGGCGATTATGGACCGCGATGCGCAGGCCTGCGAGAGCATCCGGCGCGAGCTGCCCGGAATCGCCGCCACTTTCCTCGCCGATGTCGCCGATCGCAAACAGGTGCAGCACGCGCTGGGCAATGTAATCGTTGCCCTGGGCGGGCTGGACGCCGTCATCAATAACGCCGGCATCAGTATCCGCCATCCCTTCATCGACATCACCGCCGAGGAGTGGGACAGGATTCTGGCGGTCAACCTGAGCGGCGTCTTCCATGTTGCGCAGGTGGCCGCGCGCTATATGATGGAGCGCGCCGGCGGCGTCATTCTGAACACCGCCTCCACCAACGGCCTGGTCGGCCATCCCTGGTACGCCGACTACAACGCCAGCAAGGCCGGCATCATCGAGCTGACCCGCTCTATGGCGCTGGAACTGGCTCCCAAAGTGCGGGTGAACGCCGTCGCTCCCGGCTATGTGCTCACCCCGATGCAGCGCGCCGAGTATTCCGATGAAATGCTGGAAGCGGTAAACCGGAAAATTCCTCTCGGCCGCCACGCCCGCCCGGAAGAAATTGCCGCCCTGTTCGCCTTTCTCGCCTCCGACGATGCGGCTTACATCACCGGCCAGGTCTACGTGATTGACGGCGGAGAGACCGCCGGAGCGCTGGCCAGCCGCTAACGCCACTGACCACTGGCCACTGACCACTAGCCACTGGCAACAGGCCACTAGCCACTGCTTTTCAGATTCCCAGTCCCGTCACCCGCCATCCCGCTCCGTGCACCTTGTAGCGGAGGTTGAGCGTGATCAGCAGTGCGGTCATGGCTTCCACGATGCGGGCATTCTCCAGCTTGCCGCCATCAATGGCCCGCACCCCCGGGATCTTCATCGCCAGTCCGGAGGCGACCTGGCGCGCGCGATCGTCGTCGCTGCACACGATGACATCGCAATCCACGTCGCCATCGCTGGCCAGCACCGCGGACGGGAGACTGTGAAACGCCGCCGCTACCGGGACGTTCCTGCCCACGATCTCCTGCGCCTGCTCGGCCGCCGATCCCTGCCACACTCCCAGCACCCGCGTCGGGCGTCCGCCCACCGCCGCCGCCAGCGGGACCGTCGCATCGATCAGAATGGTTCCCTGGCGGAACGAGGGCCGGAGCTGTTTCAGCAGCTCGGCCTGCCCGGCGAAGGGGACCGTGAGCACCACCGTATCGCACATCTTCACGGCGACCGGGTTCTCCACTCCTTCCACGCTGCCCAGGGCACCGGCTTTTTCGGCGATGCGCTCGGCCGCCGCCCGGGCACGCTCACCGTCGCGCGAGCCGATCACCACCGGCTCGCCCGCGCGCGCCCAGCGCAGCGCCAGCCCCGCACCCTCCGGGCCGGTACCGCCGACGATGGCGATCATGCGGCGCCACCTGCCGGCACAGCTTCGACGGCCTCCCCCGGTGTGGGATAGCGGTATTGCGTGTAAAGGGTGTTGCGTTGTGCGGGAAGGCGGCCCAGTTCGCGGATGCGCTCCTGGAATTCGGCCGCCGAGGTGTACTGACCGGCGGTCGCGCCGGCCAGCCGCGAGATATTTTCCTCAAACAGCGTGCCGCCGTAGTCGTCCGCCCCGGCCAGCAGCGCCAGCTGCGAGAGTTCGCGGCCCAGCTTCACCCACGAAACCTGGATATGGTTGATCGCTCCGGCAAGAATGATTCGCGCCAGCGCATGCACCTTCATGTGCTCCCCCAGCGTGCCGCCACTGCGCGCCAGCCCCTGCGCGAACAGCACGGTATTGTCATGGATGAATCCCAGGGGCACGAATTCCGTGAAGCCGCCGGTGCGGGCCTGGATTTCGCGCAACAGCAGCATCTGGTTGACCCAGTGCGCGGTGGTTTCCGCGTGGCCGTACATCATGGTTGAGGTGCTGCGGATACCGCATTCATGCGCGGTTTCGATCACCTCGCGCCACTGCGCCGCGCTCAGCTTGTTGCGCGAGAGCACCTGCCGCACGCCATCGTCGAGAATCTCCGCGGCGGTGCCGGGCAGCGTATCCAGGCCATTGGCCTTCAGCATCAGCAGGTATTCGCGGAGCGGCATGCCGGTGAGCTGGACGCCATAAACCATCTCCATCGGGGAAAAGGCGTGAGCGTGCATCCGGGGAGTTGCTGCCTTTACCGCGCGCAGGATGTCGCGATAGTAGAACGGCGGCAGGTTGCGCGGCAGCCCGCCCTGAATGCAGACTTCGGTGGCGCCCCAGCGTTCGGCTTCGCGGCACTTCTGCGCGATCTCGTCCAGCGAAAGGAAATAGGCTGTCGCATGGTGCGGCCCCACCCCGAAGGCGCAGAACTTGCAGCCGACGAAACAGACATTGGTGAAGTTGATGTTGCGGGTCACCACGTAGCTGATGACCTCGCCCGCCAGGCGCCTGCGGAGCTCGTTGGCCGCCACCACCAGCCCGAAAAGATCGTCGCCTTCGCAGTTGGCCAGCAACAAGCATTCGTCGCGGCTGAGAACGCCTCCGTCCAGCGATGCCATCACCTTTTCCGCCGCCGCGCGCACCCGGGCCGAGACGCGCCGCCGCACATCCTTCCAGGTAGCTTCCTGGAGCGTCTGCCGGTTGCACCAACTCAGGCCCTGCATTGCTTCCTCTTACCGGAACAGGTCTTTTTCCGCCGGCCGCACCAGCTGCCGGGCGCTTCCATTGCCGCGCTGATAACGATAACCGCGGATGACGCAGGCCGGAATGCGTGAATTCTTGCCGCACACCAGTCCCGCCACGCACGCCAGTTCGTCGGCCACGGCTTCCTCGGTGGCATGCATCGTGTATCCATACGCGTCAACCGTGCCGCGGTAATCGTGACTGACCTTCATGCCGGCAACGCCGATGGCCACTTCGCACAGACCCCGCCGCCACGGACGCCCGAAGCTGTCGGCAATAATCACCGGCACGTGCAGCCCGGTTCTCTTCTTCAGCCGCCGGTGAATGCCGGCCGCCGAGCGATCCGCATCGGCGGGCAACAGCACCGCCGAGCGCCCGCCATCGACGTTGGACACATCGACGCCGCTGTTGGCGCATACCAGGCCATGCGCGGTCTGGGTGATGAGAACGTGTTTCTTTCGCACCACCCGCTTCGCCTCGCGTAGTGCCAGCTCCATCAGCCGCGCGACGGCGGCATTTCGCGCGGCAAGCTGCCGGGCCGCGGCCGAGGGCTTTACGGAATCCAGTTCCACCCGGCGATTCTCGGCTTTGGAAACAATCTTGTGCTTCACCACCAGGACGTCGCCCCCGTGCAGCCGCAGGCCTCCCAGCGCCAGCGTGTCCACCACCAGATCGGCAACCGAATCGCCGGCAAAAACGTCGCGCATGCCGAGCACCGGGAGCGCACGGATTTCGCCTGTGTAAACGGCGCCGCCGGCCTGTCGGCGTCTGCTCACACCGCCGCTTTCCAGGCGGCGCTCCCCGGCCGGCCAAAGCCCCACGACCGGAGCAGCCGCTGCGCGTTGGTATCGCCCTCGCGCTCCACCAGCATCTCCAGCTCCAGCGGATTATCGATGTCCAGCGCGATGCCGGGCAATTCCAGAATCCTCAGCTCCCTGCCGCCCTGCCTCATCGCCTGGCAGTGAGGCAAAAAGCTGTCGTTGCCGAAGCGCAGGGGAATGATGCCTGCCGGCCGGCGCAGAATGCAGTTGCTGCCGCGCCGGTCCCACGCGGGAACCAGCACCGCGCCTTCGGCGGGAGCGGCAGCGAGCACCTGCTGCAGCTCATGGCTCATGGCGAGCGGAACATCCGCCGGCACCACAATCGTCGTGTCGTAGCCACGCCCCTCGCACCAGGCAGTTGCCATTTCGATGGCTGTCGTCTCACTCTCGTTGCGCGTGTCTTCGATCACGAGGAAGCCGAACTCGCGCGCCATCTCGCGGGCGCGCAGGTCGCCAGTGACCAGCGCGACATCCACGCGGTCCATCACTCCGGCCGCGGCCGTCATCACGTCGCGCAGCATCGCCTCGGCCAGCCGCGAACGATGCTGCTGGTCCAGAGCTTCGGCGAGACGCTGCTTCGCCGTCAGCAGGCTTTTGAACGGAATGAGCAGGACTCCGCGCATCTCAGGCCCCGGCGCTCCTGGCGGGGGCGCAGCTCTCCAGCACAAAAGCCGCCAGCGCCCGTTTGTCGTCCATCGAATTCATCAGGATATTCGTGCACAGCACCCGCAACCCTCGATCCCGCATCGGCGCCGCCGCGGCCTCATCCGCACCGTCCACCACCAGCACGTCGAGAAAATCTTCGTACGCCTTCGCCACGCCGGCAACGGTGCTGGGCCAGCCCATCATCCGCATCAGCGCTCCCGCCGGGCCGGAGACCGCGTCTGCGCCCACAATCGGACTCACGGCCAGCACCGGCGCGGCAGTTTGCCGCAGGGCATTGCGAATCCCCGGAACCGCCAGAATCGGGCCGATGCTGGTGACCGGGTTGCTGGGTGCCAAGATGATCGCCTCCGCCGCCGCGATGGCCGCCAACACGCCGGGAGCGGGACACGCCCGCCCTGCGCCTTCAAAGCGTACCGCGTGCACTTCTACCTGATGCCGCTCCCGGACAAAATACTCCTGAAAACTCAGCCTGCCCCGGGCGGTGTCGAGCACCGTGCTCACCCGCCCGTCCGACATCGGCAACACCCGGGCGCCGGCGCCGAACTTCGCGGCCAGCTCCGCCGTAGCCTGGCTCAATGTCTTTCCCGCGCGCAGCATCGCCGTGCGCGCCAGATGCGTCGCCAGATCCAGATCGCCCAGGCTGAACCACGAGGGCTGCTCCAGCTGCTTCATCCGTTCCAGGCAGCGGAAGCTGTCGCCCTCCACGCCCCATCCCCGCTCCCGGCTCAGAACACTCGCCAGACCATACAGCACCGAGTCCACGTCGGGCGAGACGTGCAGTCCCCACCACTCCAGGTCATCGCCGGTGTTGACCACGACCGTCAGTTCGCCGGGCCTGACCACCTGCTGCAGCCCCTGCACCAGCTTGGTCCCGCCGGTCCCGCCGGTGAAGACGACGATCATCGCTTGTCCTGCATCAGAAATGTTCCTATGTCCCGCATCAGAAATCTGTTCCTGAGATTATGCCGCTTTGAAGGGGCCCGGCTTCAGCCGGGCCGAAGAGCGTCCTGTAACAAAGCGGGGCTTTAGCCCCTGCGGTTCACCGTTGTCCTCGCATAACCCGCGTCGTCCACAGCCGCTCGCAGCCGCTCCGCCAGCCTGCCTCCCCGCGCCACCACGCCCCCCACGAACTCCGGATAGACCGGCAGTCGCTGCACCAGCTTCTGTCCCGCGGCGGCGGTGCGGCGCTGCAAATCCGCCAGATGCGGCCATGGCGCTTCGGGATTGATGAAATCCGGCGTCAGCGGCGACACGCCGCCCCAGTCATTGATGCCGCCGTCGATCAGCCGCTCGTAGCCGTCCAGTACTCCCGGGGTCTCCGGCGCGTGCCGGTTTTGCGCGGGCTGGGGTGCAACATGCGGAGTTCTTTGCGCGAGCTGGGGCGCTAGATTCGGAGGCGCCTGGATGTTCATATCGCGCAGCAGCAGGCGCGCGACGGCCAAGGTCCGCAACATGTCGCCCATCCCCGGCTCCCTCCACGTCGCCATCGGAATGCGCGGCTTCACGCGGAAGTTCTGGATGATCACCTCCTGGATATGGCCGTACGTCTGGTGCAGGCGCCGGATCGCCAGCAGCGAATCGACGCGGTCGGCCGGCGTCTCCCCGATACCGATGAGGATTCCGGTGGTGAAGGGCACGCCCAGCCGGCCGGCATCTTCCAATGTTCTGAGGCGCAGCGCCGGGGCCTTGTCGGGAGTTCGTCCCTGCGGGTGCGCCGCCCCGAGCTGCGTGCTGGTGCTCTCCAGCATCAGTCCGAGGCTGGGATTGCTGGCGCGCAGCCGCTCGATCCAGCCGCTGCTGAGCAGTCCCGGATTGGCGTGCGGCAGCAGGCGCGTTTCCCGCAGCACCAGCTCGCACATGGCCTCCAGATAATGCAGCGTGCTGCGGTATCCCAGGCGCCGCAAGGTCTCGCGCATTTCCCCAAATCGCGCCTCGGGACGGTCGCCCAGGGAAAACAGTGCCTCGGTGCAGCCCAGCTTTTCGCCCTCCCTTGCCACAGCCAGGACTTCATCCGCGGTCATGGTGTGGGCGCCGGCTTCCCCGGCGTCGCGCCGGAAGGTGCAGTAGCCGCAGTAATCGCGGCAAAGATTGGTCAGCGGAAGAAAAACCTTTCGCGAGTAGGTGATGATAGCGGGCCGGTACTTTTCCTTCGCGGCACGCGCGGCGGCAAGCAGCTGGGGGAGCGTAGCTTCATCGCAACGCAGCAATTCGCAGGCCGTCTCGCGCGAGAGCGGTCGCCCCTGGCGCACCTCGCGCAGAAGACCAACCAGGGCTTCGGGCCCCGGCGCAGCACCGGGTCGCTTCGTGGGAGTCGTCGGGAAGACCATGTTGCATCTACCGCACAATATCTGCCGAAACCGCGTGCGTTGCCGTCATTGGCGAAGCGACGTCGCCGCGCCGCAATTGCCGGGCCGGACCGTGAGCCCGCCATGCCGCCGTCGAATCTCCCGCCTATCTCTCCCGGCTCTCCGCCGTCTCAGCAACGTTCTCGTTCTTCCAGCTCCAGCTCGCCTCTTTCGCCCTGATCAGGCGATAGAGCGCGGTATGCAGTGGAGCCGGCACTCCGGCGCGCCGGGCCTCGCGCGCAATGGCGCCACCCAGAAATTCCACCTCCGTAGGCGCGTGATGCCGGACATCGTAAAGCATCGAAGGCGGATGGTTAGTGCGCGCCCCAATGCAGTTCATCGTCCAGGGATCCTCAGGCAGTTCGATGCCCAGCGCGGCCGCCACGCTCCTGCCTTCCTCGATGAGATCGTGCAGCAGATGTCCCAGCTCGCTGAATCCGTCCTCAGCCGCGAAATGCGGCGAGTGGGGAAGTCCGGTCAGTGCCGCTACCGCGTTGACCGAGGCGTTGAAAATCAGCTTTGACCACTGCGCCGGCCGCGCATCGTGCAGTGCTTCGGCCTTCAGTCCGGAACCATTGATCAGCACCGCCAGTTCTTCCACCATCGCGAACGGCGTGTTGCCGGGCTCGAACGGTCCCATCCACGTTGCCGTGTCCAGCTCATAATGCACGTGGTCGTCGGCAAAGCGGGTGCCGCTCATGAACGTCGTCCCACGAATCACATAGCCGGACGGCATCAGCCCGGCCATCACCTCTTCACTGCCAAGGCCGTTCTGCGCCGACAGCACCGCGCCGTAAGGAAACAGATGCGCCACCGGGGCGAAGGCTTCCCGTGTCTGGCTTGCCTTGGTGGCGACGATGCCGAAGTCGAATTGCGGCAACTCGCGCGGATTTGTCGCGGCCCTCAGGTGCGCGTGAAACTGGTTGCGCCCCGTGACGCGAATGCCGCGTTCGTTGATGCTGCGGGCATGTTCTTCACGGCGCGCGAACACCCATACTTGAGCCACCCGCGCCAGGTGCGCGGCGTACAGGCTGCCGATGGCGCCGGCGCCGGTGATAAGGATGCGTTTCATGGTCCGCCGCGTTCGATCCTGACATTCTCCCTCAGCCCGCCGCCCCGCTTCCTCTGTATGAGTTCGTACAGCGTGCTGGCGCTGTTATGCGAGTCGTCGATGACGATGCCTTCCCTCCACAGCGCGTCCTGCAGCGCGGCGCTGATGGCGTGCAGCGGAGCGCCGCCCCCTTCGCCCATGCCCTTTGCGCCGCTGTAGCTGTGCGGCGAAGGCGTCTGGATGTTGCCGTACTTCACCCGCGGAATGTTCACCGCGGTAATGGGCGTGTAGTCGCTGAAGGTGGAAGCCAGCATGTTGCCGTT
>Ga0335081_10003159_pt1 | contig 25888 bp, 13 predicted proteins | sample Lox_Sample_35_FD_206713 | JGI IMG/M metagenome (GOLD analysis project Ga0335081, IMG submission 206713) | Soil microbial communities from Loxahatchee National Wildlife Refuge, Florida, United States - Lox_Sample_3.5 | ecosystem: Environmental > Terrestrial > Soil > Wetlands | place: USA...
CTGGGCGGCGGCGGCGACTACGTCACCTCCGGCGCGTACGGCTGCATCTCCAGCTGCACCTCGGCACCGGTGATCTCCGGCCTGGTCGACGTCTTCACGGAGGGAGACCCGTTCTCGAGCGATCCGACGTCCGCGCTGCAGCTCGTGGCGGAGATCCCGGTCGGGAAGACCACGGGGATCAGCGACCCCAGCGTTCGTGACACGGCGCTGACGACGGACAGCACGCGTGCGTATGCGACCCTGATCGGCCAGAGCTCGGTCGCAGTCGTCGACATGGTCGCGATGCAGGAGATCGACGCCAAGCCCGGCAACTGCAGCTCGTCCTGCCCTGACCAGGTCGACGAGATCAGCCTGCCGGCCGGCTCGCAGCCGTTCTGGATCGCCCTCGACCCGCTCGGCAAGTACGCCTACGTCTCCGACCAGCTCGAGTACGGCTCGTCGCCGGCTCTCGGCGACGGCCGCATCTACGTGATCGACATCGACCCGAACTCGGCGACCTTCAACCAGATCGTGAACACGATCGACGTCGACAGCGCCGGCGAGGGCCTCCGCCAGATCGCTGTCTCCGACGACGGCAAGTGGCTCTACGTGACGGCGCCGAACCGTAACGGCTCGGCTCCGATCCCGCAGGGAGGCGAGGCCAACAGTCGCCTGCTCGTCGTCAACATCGATCCGCTCGACAAGCCGACGGATCCGAGCCAGAACCCGAAAAAGTACGACCAGCAGATCGTCTCGTACGACACCGGCCAGGAGACGTATGCCGTCAAGACGACGGACGACCCGAAGACCATCCTGATCACCAACCGCTACACCGACGACGACGAAAACGGCGGCGGGATCGAGGCGCTCCAGCTGACCGACGACACCCTCCAGGGCTTCAGCGGCTCGATCGTGCCGGTCGCGTCGCTCAACCTCGGGGCGGCGAGCGACACGTTCGACGTCAACAACGCCGAGGACCTCGTCGTGCTACCGGCGAACGCGCTCGAGGATGCCGTCTTGCCCGACGGGACGAAGCTCGGGCCGCACCCCGAGTACATCTTCGTCGCCGGCTACGACCGCTTCATCCAGGGCGACCCGTCGCACGACCCGGATGCCGTCACCGACTCGCTGTCCGGCGCGCCGCTCCCTGGCGGGAGCAACATCGGGATCATCCAGGTCGACTCGAGCGGAACAGGCACACTCGTCGCGGCGACCACGCCGATCCCTATCGGCAGCATCGACAACCTCGTCTTCGCGAGTGGTTACAACTATCTCTTCGCCTCGTACCGCGGCGTCGAGGTCGGCGACTCGGGGATGGGCGCCGTCTTCGTCTACAACCTCGTCAACCTCGTCTGGGAGGTCGAGAAGGATCTGACGACGGCGAGCGGTGCCGACCAGCTGCAGCGCTTCCCGGTCGAGCGCGTCGCCTACGACCCGAGCTCGAACGCGACGGTGATCCTGCCGCTGCAGGAGAACCTGCAGGGCATAAACACCGGGATCGACATCAAGGCGGACTACCGCGTCATCCGCTACAACGGCAACGCGGCCCAGACGCTCATCGGCGTCCCCTACATGCAGGACATGCAGGGCGACTACTTGCGGCTGGATCCGGCCACGGGCGCCACGACGACGCTCAACTACCTGCGCGACCAGTACGGCAACTTCATCTACCCGGATGGATCGCCGGTGCCGCAGTCGCTCTGGCCGACGCCGTCGCCGAACGAGCCGTTCGCAATCGGCGGCCTTGCGCGCGGGCTCAGCGCGGACGTGACGGAGACGGGCCCGGGTCCGCTGATCTGGAACGCGGCCATGGCCGGCATGACTTGGGGAACGGACGCCCGCTACGACTTCAGCGTCCAGGATCTTGTGAATCAACTCTGTCAGCCGGACAACTGTCCTGACGACCATTTGAACTCGCAAGTCGACCTCGACACAGGAGCGTCGATCGAGTCGGACGACCTCGTCTCGTACACGTCGATCGGGCAGAAGCAGCAGCTGCAGCTGGCCTACAACTCGCTCTCGGCCGACGCTTCGCCGATCGTCACGTTTGGCTGGAACGACATCAGCGCGGAGATGGCGGACTACCTCCAGCACTCGCCGCCGTCCGACGAACTGAGCTCGAGCGGCAACCCGCTCCTCGACGCCCAGATCACGTTCAGCGGCCCCGGCGGCACGCTGACGTCGCAGAAGTACTACTGGCAGGTCGACCCGTCGTCGGACTCGGTGACCGTTTCGGTGCAGACCGACCTCAGCTCGCTCCCCTCGGGAGAGTACGGCTATACGGTCGTGGCGCACTTCCTCGGCAAGGAACGCGTGAGCGCGGGGAGCTTGCTACTCGACAACGAGATCGACAGCCCCTTCGGGCGTGGTTGGCAGATCGCGGGAGTGCAGGCACTCGAGGCGGGCGACAGTGGCGGCGGCGGCGGCGCTGAGGACGATTCGGTCTCGATCGTCGACGCCGGCGGTCAGATGGAGAAATACGACCTCGTCACCGACCCGGCGTCGATCGGCTGCACCCCCGAGCCGGGCGAGCAGGTGTACGTCTCGGCGCTCGACGGCCGGACGACGATCCAGAAGCTTCCTGACGGCACCTGGGAGCGGACGCTCGACGACGGTACCGAGCAGGTCTTCGATCCCTCCGAGGCGGCGCCACCGGATCCGTCGGCGAATGCGCCTTCGCCGATTCCGTTGACCACGGTCACCGATCGCTACGGGAACGTGACGACGTACGTCTACTCCCAGGGGCATCTCGTTCAGATCATCGATCCGGTCGGCCTGGCCACGACGTTCGACTGGAGCGGTGACCATGTCACGGCCATCACCGACCCCGCGGGCCGCGAGACGCAGCTCGGGTACGGCGGCTCCGACGGAAAGGAGCTCGTCGCGATCACGAATCCGGACGGGTCGGTGCGCACCTTCGGCTACGACTCGAAGGGCCACATGACGCTCGAGATCAACCAGCTCGGCGGGCAGGAGATCGACATCTACGACGACCAGGGCCGCGTCACCGAGGCCGATCGCCCCGACGGCTCCCAAGTCCAGGTCTCGGCGCGGGAGGACCAGGGCCTGCCGCACACAGACGACGCCGACCCGAAATCGGACCCCGCATTCGCGCTCGACAAGAAGGTCGACGAGCTCACGGCGACGTACACCTACGAGAACGGAAACGTGAAGACGGTCACGATGAACGCGCGTGGCCAGGTGATGGAGGAGTCCGACTCGCTCGGCTTGCTCGAGCAGTTCGTGCGCGACGACCAGGGCAACGCGACCAGCTACACCGACGAGCTCGGCGACGTCACCACGAGCACGTACGACGACCGTGGCAATCGGACGAGCTTCAGCGACAGCGACTCCGCACCGGGCGCACAGACGACGATGACGTACGACGGCACGTTCAACGTCGTCACGAGCGTCACCGACGAGCTGGGGAACACGACGACATACCAACTCGACTCGAAGGGCGACGTCCAGACGACGATCACTGCCGACGGCGCTGAGTGGCACTACACCTACTACCCGCAGGGCATGGTGCAGTCGGCGACCGATCCGAATGGCGACACGACGTATTACTCGTACGACACGTACGGCCGGCTCGTCCGCGTCGTGAACCCGGATCACACGGTTCGCACCTACGTCTACGACGCCGCCGGCAACGCGATCTCGGTCACGGACGAGGACGGGAACACGACGCAGTACGTGTACGACGCGATGAACCGCGTCGTGAAGATCATCGAGCCGATCGTGTCGGTGCGCAATGCCCAGAACGTCCCCGTTCAGATGCACCCCGTCGAGACGTTCACGTACGACGCCGCCGGCAACGAGATCTCGGCGACGAACGCCGACGGCAACGTCACGACGATGACCTACGACCAGAACATCTCGTCGCACATGCTGACGAAGACCGACGGTGCGGGCGGCACGACGACGTACAAGTACGACGCCAAGGAGCAGCTCTACGAGGTCGACGATCCGCTCGGCAACAAGACCACGTTCACGTACGACCTTCGCAACCGGATGCTCACCGAGACCGACGCGCTCGGCAAAACGACGACGTACAAGTACAACGACGGTGGTACGCAGCCGGCGGCCGTGATCGACGCGCTGGGCAACGAGACCGACTACGTGTACGACGCCCGTGGTCGGCTCGTGATGACGGTCGATCCGTACGGCACCGCGAACGCGACGCCGTGCCTGCTGGGTCAGAGCACCCATACGGAGGTCAACGTCTACGACGGCGCAAACAACGTCGTGTCGACGACGGACGAGCTCTGCCGGACGACGACCTACGAGTACGACTCGATGAACCGGGTCGTGAAGATCACCCACCCGGATCCGGACGGCAGCGGTCCGCTTGCCGCCCCGATCACGACATACACCTACGACCCGGATGGGAACACGATCGGTCAGGTCGGGACCGACGCCGCGCACAACACGCCGGCGACCTACTGCGACGCGAGCGGGAACCAGGTCACGGCGTCCGACGCAAACCACCAGGTCACGTGCTTCGGCTACGACAGCCGATCGCGCCTGGTTGTCACGACCGACGCGCTGGGCGGGGTGACGCGGACGAAGTACGACGGAGTCGGCAACGTCGTCGCGACCATCGACCAGCTTGGCCGGGAGACCGACTACACGTACGACGCGCTCAACCGTCTGACGTCGACGACACTGCCCGCCGTCAAAGGTCCCGACGGCGCGGCGGAGCCGACGACATCGCAGATGGCGTACGACGCCGTCGGAAACCTCAGGGACGCCGTCGACCAACTCGGGCGCGTAACCGAGTTCCAGTACGACAAGGCGAATCGCCAGACGGACGAGACCGACGCCTTGGGTGATCAGACAACGACGGTCTACGACCTCGCCGGCAACGTCGTCGAGACGATCGACGCGCTTGGCCGCGAGACCGACTACCAGTACGACAAGGACAACAGGCTGACGGTGATGCTGGCGCCGAACCCGAACCGCAACGACCGTCCGGACACGAAGACGACGAGAACGTACGACGCCGACGGCAACCTCACGAGCGTCACCGACCCGCTCGGAAACGAGACCGACTACACGTACGACAGGCTGAGCCGCCTCATCTCGGTCGCCCAGCCGGCCGTCACCGATCCGAGCCATCCGGGCGCGACAGTGCATCCGACCACGACCTACGAGTACGACGCAGTCGGCAACCGGACGGCGGTCATCGACCCGCTCGGGAATGAGACCGACTACCTCTACGACACCCTGAACCGGCTGGTGAAGGTGACGCAGCCTGCGGTCCCGTCGCCGAGCGGCGTCGGCTCCGTCCGTCCGGTCACGACCTACGCGTACGACGCGTTCGGGAACGTCGTCGCCGTCGTCGACGCCAACGGCTTCGAGACCGACCACGCCTACGACGCGCTCGACCGCCTCACCTCGACGACCGATCCATACGCGAAGGTCTCTTCGACTGCGTACGACGCGGTCGGCAACGTCGTCTCCACCACCGACGAGCTCGGTCGCACGACGACGTACACCTACGACGCCCAGAACCGGCTCCTGAAGACGACGCTGCCGCTGCCGGATCCGTCCGCAACCTCGCATCCGACGCTGCGGTACGGCTACGACGCCGTCGGCAACCAGACGCAGCTCACGGACGAGCTCGGCAACGTCACGCAACTCGTGTACGACGCGCTCAACCGCCCGTTGCAGCGTATCGACGCCCTCGGAGGCACGAGCGGCGAGCTCTACGACGCGGTCGGGCGGGTGACGTCCACCTACGACGAGCTCGGCCGCACCACCACGTATGCCTACGACAACCTCGACCGGCTCGTGTCCATCACGCTTCCCGATCCCGACGGCAGCGCAGGACCGCTGCAGGCGCCGGTCACGATCTACACGTACGACCTCGACGGCAACCGCCTGAGCGCGACCGACGCGCGCGGCAACACCGGGCACTACACATACGACGCCCTCAACCGCCAAGCGACGGCGACCGACGCGGACGGCTACACCACGACCACGGCGTACGACCTTGCGGGCAACGTCGTCGGCACCACCGACAAGCGTGGGTTCACGACCAACTACGCCTACGACTCGCTCGATCGGCTCGTCTCGATGGCCCAGCCTGACCCGAGCGGCAAGAACAACCCGTCGGCTCGCCCGGTGACCTACTACTACTACGACGAGGTGGGCAACCTCGTCCGCATGGTCGATCCGGTCGGCAACCCCACGAGCTACCACTACGACGAGCTGAACCGCCTGACCGTCACGACCGATGCGCTCGGCCACACAGAGACGACGGTCTTCGACGCCGTCGGCAACATCATCGCGACCATCGACGAGCTCGGGCGCGAGACGGATTTCGCATACGACGGCCTCGATCGCCTCGTGCAGGAGACGGAGCCCGCTCCCGAGACGGGGGCGGCGCGGCCCGTCATGAAGTACGGCTACGACGCCGCCGGCAACGAGACGAGCGAGACGGATCCGCTCGGCAACGTCACGCAGCACACGTACGACCCGCTGAACCGTCTTGTCTCGACGACCGACGCGGAGGGAAAGACCGCGACCACGACCTACGACGCCGTCGGGAACATCATCGCGTCCACCGACCAGCTCGGCCGCACCACGACGTACGAGTACGACGGGCTCAACCGCCTGATCGCGCGCACCGATCCGCCGGGTGCCGGCGCCGGGGGTGCCGTGAACCAGTGGCAGTACGACCCGAACGGCAACATGACCGAGACGATCGATCCGCTCGGGAACATCACGCAGTACGAGTACGACAAGCTCAACCGGCGTACCAAGGCGATCGACGCGAAGGGTTCCCCGACTGCGTACACGTTCGACCCGAACGGCGATCTCCTGACGATCACCGACTCGCTCGGCAACACCGAGACGTACACGTACGACGCGCTCTCCCGGCTCGTCGTGGACGAGGATCCGTTCAACGCCGAGAAGCGATACAGCTATGACGCGGACGGCCGGCTCACCGAGGCGGTCGATGCTCTCGGCCGGAAGACGGACTACACGTACGACGCCGTGGGACGCAACACGATTGAGAAGTGGTTCGACGCCGCGGGGACGCTCACCAACACGATCACGCGCACGTTCGATTCCGCCGGGGAGCTGATCGGCGTCAGCGACGCCGCTGCGACGTACACGCTCGACTACGACGCACTGGGCAGGATGACGAGGATCGACAACACGGGCTCGCCGGGTCTCGTCCCGGTGGCACTCTCGTACACCTACGACGCCGCGGGCAACGTCCTGAGCGTGTCGGCCACGGTCAACGGCCGCGCCGACTGGACGACGACGTACACGTACGACACGCTCAACCGCGTCTCGAGCATCGAGCAGACGGGTGGCGAGGCCGTCGACAAGAGCGTCGCGTTCACGTACGACCCCGTCGACGAGCTGTCTTCGATCAGCCGCTCGACCGGCGGCTCCGCCGTCGACTCGACGTACACGTGGGACCCCGCCGGGCATCTTGCCACGCTCGACCATTCGACCGCCGCCGGTCAGATCGACGACTACACGTTCACGTGGGACGCCGCTGGACGGCTCATCGGTCTGACGTCCGTCGACGGCACCGCCTCCTTCTCATACGACCCGACGGGGCAGCTCACGACTGCGGACTACTCGTACGAGAGCAACGAGTCGTTCAGCTACGACTCGAACGGCAACCCGGCGGACGCCGTTCTCGACGACACAAACCGCGTCCTCGACGACGGCACGTACACGTACACCTACGATGCCGAGGGCAACCGCGTGACCCGCACCGACAAGGCCACCGGCACCCTCGACGACTACACCTATGACCAGCGCGACCGTCTCGTCGGCGTGGCGACGTACGACGCATCGGGGAACCTGATCGCGAGCGAGACGTACCGCTACGACGACTTCGGCTGGAAGATCCAGATCACGGTCGACCCCGACGGCAGCGGCCCGGCTTCGGCCCAGACCGAGCAGTACGTCTACGACGGCGAGAACGTCGTGATGGTGCTCGGCGGCGCCGACGGCGGCGCTGCGGCCCAGCTTTTCCTCTACGGCCCGGATGTCGACCAGGTGCTCGCCGAGCAGGACGGGACGGACGTGCACTGGCTGCTCTCCGACCAAGAGCAGACGGTTCGCGATGTCGTCAGCGGCGACGGGACGCTCCTAGACCACATCACCTACAGCGCCTTCGGCGAGATCACGAGCCAAACCAATGCCGCCGTCGCTCCGCGCTTCGGCTACACCGGGCGCGAGCTCGACATCGTCAGCGGGATGATGGACTATCGCGCGCGTTGGTACGACCCGGGCCTCGGGCGCTTCCTGACCGTCGATCCGACCGAATTCGGCGCCGGCGACCCGAACCTCTACCGGTACGTCGACAACGACCCGACGAGCATGGTCGACCCGACCGGGCTGATCGGACAGCTCGCGCAGTCCGCGGGGCTCGCCATCGGCGCGGCCGCCGCCGGGGTCAAGGTCGCATGGGACTTCACGATCGGGGCCGCCTGGAACGTCGGCTGGGCGATCGGCACCAAGATCAACAATGACGTGACCGACATCGCGACGCTCGGCTGGTCGGGCTGGCAGGCGAAGATGGATCGCCAATCGGCGGAGGAGGAAGCCCAGCGCGAAGCCGCGGCTTTCAACCCCTGCACCGACCTACTGCACACGATCAACTCCCTCGCGCCGCAGAACATCTGGAACAAGGCCGTCAACTGGGCCGAGGGCGCCAGCAGCCTCGCGAACCAGGGCTTCGTCCAGAGCATTCAGGCGGGATACAACCTGGCAGAGCCGATCGACACGGTGCTGCTGAACGTCCTGGCGCCGCTCGAGGGCGACGCCGCCGCCGCGGAGGACTTCGGCTCGCCGGCGCGCGCGGCGCGGGAGGAGGAGGACGCGATCGCGAGCGGCAGAGAGGCGCAGGCGGCGTGGGAGAACAGCGGACACGCTCGACCGGGTCCGCATGCGGAAGCGATCGCGGAGGCGACAGCGGCGACCGACGTCGAGCGGGCCAACAACGCCGTCAACGACCTCCTCAAGGCGGGCATGGCCAAGGGCGACGAGGCGGCGGCACGCCTCGAAGCCGGCGTCGCCGGCAACGGGGTGCCGCTCGACTACAGCGACGTCAAGGGCGCGATCGAGCACCTCAGGAAGGACGCGCTCGCAAACGGCGCGACATACGACGAGGCGACACAGCAGGCCCTCGACCAGTACAAGGCGATCAAGAAGCTCTACGACCCGGCGAATCCGGCGGCGTTCGAGGATGCGATGCGCTCGGCGCTCTCGCCGATCACGCGCGACCTGTCCGAGGCGAAGCTGGCCTCGCCGATCCTCGCGTCCGATCTGCCCGCGTACAAGGAAGCCGCCGGCAAGCTGCTGGCAGCGCACCCGGAGGCGGTTGGAGTCGAGCTCGAGGTTCGGAACATCAGGAGCTTCGCGGCCCACTATCAGGAGGCCGCAGAGGACCTCAACCTGGCGAGCAAGCCGGAGTACATCAAGGGCAAGACGGATCCCATCAGCGGCTTCATCAACCAGAACGGGACGCTCGACGAGGTTGACAAGCTGAGGAGCTATCTGAGGCAGGGACCTGAAAACTGGCCGTCGTGGTTCCCGGATTGGGCACGGCAGAACTTCTTCCGCACCGACGCGGACATCAACAACGTCCTCCTCGTGATGGAGGACGGCACGCGGATCCCGATCGCGAACAACCGCGAGATCCTTCAGTTCGGCCAGGACGTCAACAATGCGGCGACCCGGCTGGGCCGGATGGCGCCCGTGCAGCACGGCGCGCAGGGAACGTGGAATTACGGCAGCGGCGGCTACGCCTCGTACTCAGTGCAGGGCAAGGTCGGGCCTGCCGGCGCAACGAGCATCGTCCCCCTCGTCGGCCCGAGGCTCACAGCCTCGCCGACGACGGTCGCAGCGGGCGCGGCCAGTGTGCTCCCGCTGACTGACGTCAGTGCTCCGCTCGCGGTGGAAGACGAGGCGCTCGCGCTCTGGCATGACGCCGGCGTCGACACGACGCCGCTTCAGGTGCGGATCGCGATCACCGATCTTCCGGCGGGCGACCTCGGCGAGGCCAACATCACCCAGCTCGACGCGTCCGGCCGGCCGGCCGAGGGCGAGATCGTCCTTGACTACAACGGCGATGGTCACGGTTGGTTCATCGACCCGACGCCGCTCGACGCCTCCGAGTTCTCAGACCCGACCTCGGCCGCGTTCGGTCACTACGACCTCTTCTCCGTGATTTCGCATGAGCTCGGTCACGTTCTCGGCTTCCTGGACGCGTACGACGGTTTCGCCGACCACGTCGTCACCGAGCCGGACGGCTCGCTCAGCTTCCAGTCCGCGACGGTCGACGCACTTCTCACGAGCGACGGCAACCACCTGACCGACTCCGCGTACTTGATGTCCGACAGCCTCGGGCTTTTCCAGCGGAAGCTGCCCTCGGCGCTCGAGGCCGCGATCGTCGAGGCGGCTGAGAGCTCAGCGAGCCCGTCGTCGCCGGTGCCGGCGGGCGGCGCCGCGCTCGATGGAGAGGACAGCGACGTCGTCAACGGCGACTTCGGCGTCTCTGACCCGACCGCCGCCGGATTCGGGTGGCAGACGCGGGGCGGCGCGTCGGTCGTGAACGGGCAAGGCGTCCTCACCGAGTCCTCGCTCGAGCCGCAGTTCACACAGCAGCTCGTGATGCCCGACGACGCGAGGGCGCTCGAGTTCACCCTCGTCGGCACGCACTTCGACGCGCCCGGCGGCGGGCCCGAGGACGCCTTCGAGGTCGCCCTGCTCGACCCGCAGTCGATGCAGTCGCTCGCGGGCGCGATCGGCCTGTCGAACACGGACGCGCTGCTCAACCTGCAGGCCGACGGCACGCTCTACCAGTCGGGCGACGTTAGCCTGCTCCCGGCCGCCGACGGCACGACCGAGGTCACGATCAGCCTCGACGGCCTCAGCGCCGGACAGGCGATGACGCTCTACTTCGACCTGATCGGCTTCGGCGCCTTCGGCAGCCGCGTCGTGATCGACGACGTGCACTTCGCCTTCAACGAGTCGACGGTGGCGCCGGCGGCGCAGCCCGACAGCGTGCAGACCGCCGAGGACACGCCGCTGACCTTCGACCCGCGCGACAACGACACCTCGCCGAGCGGGCTGCCGCTCACGATCGAGCTGACGTCGCCGGCCGCTCACGGCTCCGTCTACGTCGGCGCCGACGGCCGCGTGACCTACACGCCGGAGCTGAACTACAACGGCCCGGACAGCTTCGGCTACCTGGTCAGCGACGGCCTCCTGGAGTCGTCGCCGGTTCTCGTGACGATCGACGTCACGCCCGTGAACGACCCACCGGTCGCAACCTACGTCAGCGTCGCCACCTCAGAGGACACGCCGTTCACCGGCACGGTAACGGCGACCGACGTCGACAGCCCCGAGCTGACCTTCCGTGTCGTCGACGGGCAGTCGCACGGGACGCTGACGCTCGACCCGTCCGGCGTCTTCAGCTACGTGCCCGACCTGAACTACAACGGCACTGACTCCTTCACGTTCGTCGCCAACGACGGTGAGCTCGACTCGAACGTCGCCGCGGTGTCGATCACCGTGACGCCGGTCAACGACGCGCCGGTCGCGCAGGGGCAGGCGTACACGATCGACCAGGGAACGGAGCTCGACGGGACGCTCGTCGCGACCGACGTCGACAGCCCGACGCTGACCTACCGCGTCGTCGGACCGGTCACGGACGGGACGCTCGTGGTCAACCCCGACGGGACCTTCGCGTACACGCCGTTCGAGCACTTCCACGGCGACGACCTGTTTGCGTTCCTCGCGAACGACGGCGAGCTCGACTCCAACCTCGCCACCGTCACGATCACGGTCGTCGACGTGACGCCGCCGGATCTCTCGCTGCCGAGCGATCAGATCTTCGAGGCGACGAGCGTCGACGGCACCGTCGTCCATTACGTCGGCGCCGTCGCGACCGACGACTCGACGCCGGTTACGATCGACTATTCGTGGGCGAACGACTCGCTCTTCCTGCTGGGGACAACGACCGTCGATGTCACCGCGACGGATGGGGTCGGCAACGCGAGCCATGGAAGCTTCACGGTCACCGTCCGTGACACGACGCCGCCGGTGCTGACCGTCCCGGCTGACATCACCGCCGAGGCGACAAGTGCGGCAGGCGCGGTCGTGACCTTCGCGGCGTCCGCGACCGACATCGTCACTGCCAGCCCTGCGATCACCTATTCGCAGGCCTCGGGCTCGACGTTCGCTTTGGGGACGACGACGGTGACGGTGACGGCGACCGACGCATATGCCAACGGCTCGACGGCGAGCTTTACGGTGACGGTGCGGGATACGACGCCGCCGGCGATGACCGTCCCGGCCAACATCACGACCGAGGCGACAACCGCCGCGGGTGCGGTGGTGACCTTTGCGGCGACGGCGACGGATGCTGTTTCGACGCCGGTGATCGTCTACTCGCAGCAGCCCGAGACGGCGTTCGGGCTCGGAACAACGACGGTGCACGTGACGGCGACGGATGCTGCGGGCAATGCGTCCGAGGGCGACTTCACGGTCACGGTCGTGGACACGACGCCGCCGGATTTGACCGTTCCGGCGGACATCACGGCCGAGGCGACGAGCGGGTCGGGTGCGGTGGTTACGTTCGCAGCGCATGCGACTGACGCCGTGTCGACGCCGACGATCACGTATTCGCAGCAGCCGGGGACGACGTTCGTGCTCGGGACGACGACCATCACCGTCACCGCCAAGGACGCGGCTAGTAACGCGACGACGACGACGTTCACGGTCACGGTCGTCGACACGACGCCGCCGGCGTTGACGGTGCCTGCGGACATCACGGCCGAGGCGACGAGCGGGGCGGGTGCGGTGGTGACCTTCGCGGCGCAGTCGACGGATGCGGTGTCGACGCCGACGATCACGTATTCGCAGCAGCCGGGCACGACGTTCGCGCTCGGGACGACAATTGTCACAGTGACGGCGACGGACGCTGCGGGGAACGTCACGCCGAAGACGTTCCGCGTCACGGTCGTCGATACGACGCCGCCCGATTTGAAGGTGCCGAGCGACATCAGGGCGGAAGCAACGAGCGCGGCGGGTGCGGTCGTGACCTTTGCGGCTCAGGCGAGCGATGCCGTGTCGACGCCGACGATCACGTATTCGCAACAGCCCGGCACCGCGTTCGCGCTCGGGGCGACGACCGTTACGGTGACGGCGACCGACGCCGCCGGGAACGTGACGACGAGGACGTTCAAGGTCACGGTTGTCGACACGACGCCGCCACAGCTGACGGTGCCGGCCGACATCACCGCCGAGGCGACGAGCGCGGCCGGTGCGGTCGTGACGTTTGCGGCTCAGGCGAGCGATGCCGTGTCGAAGCCGACGATTACCTATTCGCAGCAGCCGGGTACCAGGTTCGCGTTGGGGACGACGATCGTCACGGTGACGGCGACCGACGCTGCCGGGAACGTGACGACGAAGACGTTCCGCGTCACGGTCGTCGACACGACGCCGCCCGACTTGAAGGTGCCGAGTGATATCAGGGCCGAGGCGACGAGTCCGGCGGGCGCGATCGTCACCTTTGCGGCTCAGGCGTCCGACGCCGTGTCGACTGTCACGGTCACCTACTCGAAGCAGCCGGGCACGACGTTCGCGCTCGGGACGACGATCGTCACCGTGACGGCGAAGGACGCGGCCGGGAACGTCGCGACGAAGACGTTCAAGGTCACCGTCGTCGATACGATCGCTCCGGCCGGATCGATCCAGATCGACTGCGGCGCAGCCAAGACCACCACCGGGCAGGTGACTGTCACGCTCGCCTTCATCGACGCCGTCGGTCCGGTCCGGATGCGCTTCTCGATCGACGGCGGGGCGACGTGGACGTCATGGGAGCCGTACGCACGCATCAAGGCGCTCACCCTCACAGGCGCAGACGGCGTCAAGACGGTGATCGCACAGGTCGCGGACGCCGCGGGCAACGTCGGGAGCGCCTCCGCCTCGATCACCCTCTCAACCCGGGACGACGACTGCGATCATCACAGCGACGGTAAAGAGTGCCGCGATTGTCCGCGCGACGGCAAGGACTGCGGCGACTGTCCGCGCGACGGCAAGGAGTGCGGCGACTGTCCGCGCGACGGCAACGGAGACGGATGCGACGACCACCAGCACCAACAGGGCGGAGAAGAGTGCGGCCCGGGGCGCCACGACCAACGACGCTAGCGATGACGGTGGCGCGTCGGTCACCCAGCCGAGCTACGTGGTGAAGCGGTCGCAGCGTGACGCGTCGTGGCTTTGGTGAACCTCCAGGTGCAGCCCTTCATCACTGTGGCGCCGGCCGGCTTAAAACGGCGCAAAGGAGCCGTTCACGTGTGTCGGCGGCATCGAGCCGGTGACGTTGCGGCTGTTCGCGCGGACCACGATCGGCGGCAGTTGGATCTCGAATGCCTCCAGCCCCACCGGGCCGGGGTCTGCGCAACGCACCCGATCGTGACCTGCTGTGTGCCGGTGATGCCGTTCGGGGCGCGAAGCTGGGCGTTCGCCTGACCGATCACGAGCTTGTGGTCCCACGCCCTGACGACGAACTTGAACTGCCCCACGGCGCCGGCGTTCACGGTCCAGGTGATGTCCCTCGTCTGGTCGCCCTGCGTCACCTATGACGAGCCGCTGCCCGTGTCGGTCCAGCGCGAAGGGACGAACTGGAGGCTCCCGCGGACCTTCGTGGGCCCGCTGATCTGCCATCTGTGCGTCTCCGTGTGCTGGTAGCCCGGCCCCGTCACCGTGATCGTGCACAAGGCGGAGCCCGACCAGCGGGGCGACGCCACCGCTCCCGCCCGACCCGGGATGGAGCGTTGCGGCCGATGTGGCCGAGACCGCCAGCGCGGCCGCGACGAACATGGGGCCGAGGCCCGGCGGACAGTCTCGCACAGGCCGCCCGCTCGTCACCTCTGCGGGATCGAAGGCCGATTGAAATCTTGCGCGGGTTCGATTCCCGCCGCCTCCACTTCCCAAGAAGCCCGGCGTATCACGCCAGTTCGCCGGTACACCAACCTGACAACGACGCGGTTTGCGCAATGTCTGGTTCCGCCCACTTCGCATTGCGGCCCCCGCTTCGCCGGGGCCGTTCGCTTAGCGGGGGAAACCATGTTCCCCGATGGACCGCCTTCTTCCTGTCTCGCGGCGAGCGCACGTGTGCCACGCCCGCACATGTCGGTCGCGGCGGCGAGGTCGGCTCGTGTCCATAGCGTTCACGTCCCGGGGTCTGACCCCGAAACCATGCGACTCCCGCCGCCTCTGATGCTCTCTTGTGGAGCGCGCCGGCTCGGCGGCGTAGAATCCGTGCCGGTGAGGCGCCGGAGCGTGTGGCTCGTCGTCGTTCCGCTGATGCTTGCGGGGACGGAGGTTGCGCATGCGCTCGCCTACCGCCTTGTGTATCCGCAGGCCGCGGTGCGTTGGCGCGCGCTGGCGGCGAGCGGCCACGGGTATGCGGGCTGGCTCCCCGTCGTTCTCGGGATCGGGGGAGCCGTCATGTTGGTGGGCTTGTTCAGCGGCGTCGTCGACGCTGCGCGGCGTCGGTCGTCCCGGCCGGTGCCGGCATGGGCGTTCGGGCTGCTCCCGCTTGCCGGGTTCACGCTGCAGGAGTTCCTGGAGCGCTGGATCGCCGTCGGAGGCTTCCCGTGGTGGATGGTCGAGCAGCCGACGTTCCGGGTCGGTCTTGTGTTGCAGCTGCCGTTCGCGCTCGTCGCGCTCCTTGTCGCGCGCATCCTTCTGCGCGTCGTCGAGCGTGTGGGCCTCGCGCTGCGTGAGCGGCGGGGTCGACTCGCCGTCGGCGCCACGTCGGCTTGTTTGCGTCCGGTTTCGGTGGCGGCACTGCGTCTGTCCGTTCTGGCCACGGGCCACGCAGGGCGGGGGCCGCCACCGCTCGGCTGCGCGCCGCTTCTCTGCCGCTCGTAGGGCTCGTCGGCCCTTCCGGCCTGCTCGGTCCGCGCCCGGCAAGGGAGCGGCCGCCGTCGTGAGCGACGCTCGGTAGCCGCCCGTCGGGCCAATGCCCGCGGTCGCATCCCGGGCCGCCGCTCGGAGACAGTGCACACACCGAGCATGGGAGGAGAAATCGGATGTCGAACGCATCCGTTGACACCGGTTCGACGGCGTCGGCCGGGCACCCGGGGATGGGTGCCACCGGTCGCGCCGCGCTCGCCGCCGCGGTGATCGCCATCGCGATCGTCGCGGCGTTGCTGGTTGCCCACGCGGTGAAGGGGAGCCCGAAGGCCGCCGCCTCGCCGACCGGTCATTCCGGGATGACGATGACGAGCCCGTCCTCGGCAAGCTCGGCGGGGATGTCCTCGCCGAGCGGGATGCCAGTCGGTCAGGTGGGCGCGAACGCGGTCATGACCGTTCGCGGCGCGGCCCTGCCGAAGGTGCCCGTGTCAGGAATGCCGGTGGCGATGACGATGGTGCCGCTGGGCCAGACCGTCTGGGACGGGATGAGGATCCAGGCGCGCACGTCTGCGCCTGCCACCTTCCTTCTGTTCAACGGGACGAGCCAGCACCTCGTCACGCCGACGGCGAAGGACAGCTTCCACCTGATGGTGACGCTCTCGGACTCCGAGTCGAACTACGCGATCCCGTACTCGTCCGTGTGGGCGACGATGCGCAAGGGCGGGAAGATCGTCCTCGACGAGCGGCTCTGGCCGATGATCTCGCGCTACATGGGGCCGCACTACGGCGACAACGTCGCGCTGCCCAGCGCCGGTCTGTATCACCTCACCCTGCTCGTCAGCCCGCCGGTCGCGGCGCGGCACCTCGAGTACAAGGGGCTGTGGCTGAAGCCGCACCGGGTCAACCTGACCTTCCGCTGGGTTCCGCGGACCTGATGCAGGGGAGATGAGCACGTTGAACCGGCGAGACTTCCTCGCCGCCGCCGCCGGAGTCGTAGGCGTCGCCGGCGCCCGTCTCGCTCTGCCGGCCGCGGCCGCCGCCCGCGCCGTGCCGCTCGGACCGCAGCCGGCCGGCCTGCCCGCGCGGCAGCACGCATGGGTGGGAACGCTGCCGACGGACGAGCACGGGAACCCGGTCGCGCCCCGCTTCGACCGGCTGCTCTTCTTCGACGTGCTTGGACAGCCGGCCGCGGCCGGCGTGCGAGTCCTGGAGGCGTCGCTTCGCACGCTGGAGCGCCGGTACCCGTGGGGGCCGAAGGGGCTCCTGTTCACCGTCGGCTGGTCGCCGCACTACTTCGAGCATGTGCTCGGCGTTCGTTCGCCGATTCCGCACGCGACCGAGCTGTCGGACTTCGAGCTGCCGACGTTCGACGACTACGACATCTGCGTCCACCTCGCCTGTGACGACGATCACAGGCTCGCAGACGTCGAGACGGAGCTCGTGCGCGGCGTGGGCCAGATCCTTCGCTGGCGCGAGACCCGCACCGGGTTCGTCGGCGCGGGCCTGCCCGCTGCGCACCAGCACGTAAACGGCATCCCGGCCGGCGATCCGGTGTCTCCGAGCTCGCCCCTCTTCATGGGCTTCAAGTCCGGGTTCAAGAAGAACCAGGCGAGCGAGGACGACGTCACGATCACCGACCCGCCCTTCGCGGACGGGACGACGATGCACGTCAGCTACATGCGTCTCCGTCTCGACAGCTGGTACGGACTGCTGGGCGAGAAGGAGCGCACGGCCCGCATGTACGCGCCCGAGATCACACCGGCCGACGTCGCACGCTTCACCGACGACGCGCCGAGCGATCCCGGCAAGTACGCGCAGGCCGCGAGACGCTACGGCGTCGTCGGTCACTCGCAGACGTCCGCACGGGCCAGACGGCACGGCAAGCCCCTCATCATCCGCCGCGACTTCAACACGGTCGACGGCGGCCTCGCGGGCCTTCACTTCGTCGCCGTGCAGAGGTCGATCGCCGACTTCGTCACGACCCGCAAGGCGATGAATGCGGCGAACGCGTCCTATCTCAACCCGTCGATCGGCGACACGGTGAACAACGGCATCAACGAGTTCATCTTCGTCCTCAAGCGGGCCAACTACATCCTTCCCTCTCGCGCGCAGCGGTCGTTCCCCCTCTACCCGGGGCAGGCCGCGGCGCTCGACCACTGACAGGAGCAAGCGTCATGAACGAATTCGCAGCACGAGCCTCGAGCACGCCGGCCGCCGGGCCGCAGGCAGCGTCCGGCGGCCGGGAGCGGAGCGCCCTCGGTGCGGTGTGGGCGTACTTCGCGTCCGACGGCCGGCGCGCGGTCCAGACCGCACTCGGCCTGATCTGGCTGCTCGACGGGGCACTGCAGTTCCAGTCCTTCATGTATTCGAAGGGCTTCCCGCAGATGCTCGCGGGCATGGAGCCCGGGCAGCCGCACTGGCTCTCCTCGAGCCTCGCCTGGGGAGCGCGCCTCGCGAACGGCAACCTCGGCGTCTGGAACACGCTGTTCGCCCTCACCCAGCTCGCGATCGGGCTCGGGATTCTCTACCGGCCCACCGTCAAGCTCGCGCTCGCGGGCTCGTTCGCGTGGGTGTTCGTCGTCTGGTGGTTCGGCGAGGCGTTCGGGATGCTGTTTGCCAACGCGGCGGCCCCGCTCACCGGCGCGCCCGGAGCCGTGCTCCTCTACGCGCTGATCGGCTTGATCGTCTGGCCGAACGAGCGCCCCGGCGGCCTGCTCGGCCTGCGGGGCGCGAGGATCGCCTGGGCCTCTGTCTGGGTGCTGATGGGCTGGCTCTGGCTCATCGCCTCCAACAGCAGCGCCGACGCGACGCACGATGCGATCGCCGCAGCCCCGTCGGGCATGGGCTGGCTCACGACGCTACAGCGCCACGCCGCGGACGTCGCACAGGGCAACGGCCTCTTCATCGCCGTCGTACTCGCGGCGGTGTCGGTCGTCATCGGCGTCGCGGTCGCCGCCGACTGGCACGCGAGGACCTTCCTCTGGCTGGCGATCTACCTCAATGCGATCTACTGGGTGATCGGCCAGGGCTTCGGCGGCCTCGCCACCGGCTCCGCCACCGACCCGAACGCCGGACTCCTCTTCATCCTGTTCGCGGCGGCCGTCTACGTGTCCCTCCCGGCTCCCGACCCGGCCCGCGCGACCGCGTCCGAGAGGTCGCGTCTCGCCCTCCAGGGTCGATAGACCCGATTCGAGTCGAGTCCTGCGCACCTCGGTTCGCAGGACCCCACTTCTCCGAATCCCGGCCCTTCCCTCGGGCGAGGTCGAAGGCCTACGCGAGCAGCGAACCTGTCGGCTCATCCGCGTCCGATTGAATCTTGCGCGGGGTTGGATTCCCGCCAGTCCCGAGGCTGGTGAAGTCTTCCGGCCGCCCTGAGATACCGGCGTAGTTTCAAGCAAGCGCGATCCGCGTCTGTCCGGATGGTGTCGTCAAGGTTCGGTCGCGACGGTGGCTTTGGCCGAAGGGGATCGTTTGAAGCGCTCGTCTTTCTTGCTGCTCGGACTACTGACGGCCGCAGTCACCACGGGCATCTTGCCGTTGACACGCGGCTCGGCATCGGCCGCACGGGCTGGATCCACTCCCGCCGGGCGGATTGTTTGGGTTTCGCCATCCAGCTCGACTCGCGGGGACGCGCTCGTGCTGAGTTGGCTTGACGGCCGTCGGATTCGCGTGCTTCAGGCCCGACAGTCGGGGCGTACCTACTCAGGCCCGTTATGGTCGCCGGACGGGAGGACGATCGCACTGTCGAGTTCGTTGCATGGCGGCTCGGTGACCTCGTTTGTGATCGACGCGCGGGGCCGACAACTCGCCGTGCTGGGAACTGGCCGGACCGTTCCGAACTCGTGGGCCCCTGGCGGGAAGGAACTTGCACTAGCACCGGCGTTTGGCGAGTGCAGACCTCCCGCACACGCGCACCAGCTGTGGCTTCGGATCGTCACCAACTCGGGCCGTACGCGTGCAGTGATCGCCATGCTCGACACGCGCGACTTGCAACGCGCGACCTACGACATCGTCGACGCTTTGTCGTGGGCGCCGGATGGGCATGCGCTTACCTATCACGTCCTCCACTGGAGTTCCGACTGCGACTTTCGCGGCGCAGTCGAGTCGTCAGGAAGCAGCCTCTACGTCGTCGACGCCGACGGCGGCCATCGCACGGTCCTTCAGCGCACGGTAGGCAACGTGGGACTCGCAGGACCGGCGGCTTGGTCGCCGGACAGCTCCCGGATCGCCTTCGTCGATGCCTGCAACAGGGACTTCCCGAGTTGCACTCGGGCCGTACTGGTGAACGCCGACGGGAGTGAGCGCTCGGTCTTGAAGCCGGCACCTGTCCTCTCCGATTCAGTGATCTGGTCAGAGGCCGGGGATCAGCTTTACTTCGCCACTGCCAACGAGGGCACAGGTGGTCCACTCGGCCTCTTGGCGTTTCCGGCGAGCGGTGGGACACCGCAGTGGCTGGTCCAGGGCTGCAACGTCGGATCAGAGAGCAGCTTGAAGCTCTCGCGAGATGGGGGAAAGCTGCTGGCCGTTGCCGGGGGCTACGGGGGCACCTGCAACCGCCTCGTCGACGTGCTCACCGGACGCGCCGAGCGGGTCACCATCCCTTCCAGTGACGCTGATGTCGTGATTCCCTAGCGTTGCTACGAGTCCGCGGGCGATGCGTACATGTTGGGTGCTGCGACGATTGAATCTTGCGCGGGTTCGATTCCCGCCGCCTCCGTCTGTTGCTGCTTCGCCCGCTGTGCTTTCCGCTCGCAGGGGCTGGGCGAGGCTGACGCCGTTCCGGGAGCGCGCTGAGCCGCGCCTGCGCAGGTCGGTCGCGGTGGCGGATCGCTCGGCTGCCTAAAGATCGAAGGCCGCCGACCCGATAACCGGCCCATGACAATGCGAACCGTCTCCCTCACTGCCGCCTGTATCGCCGCCCTCGTGGTTGTGCTGCCTGCTGCGGCCAAGACTCCTCCCCCCACCGTTGTCGCCCAGGTCGGCATCGAGGCGGCCAAGCTCGGCCTCGCGACCGGCAACATCGACACGGCGACGTCGAAGTGCACGACGAAGGCCTGCCTCTCGAAGAGCTATACGGCCTTCTACACGCAGGCACACGTTCTGGACGGCGCGCTGGAGGCCCTCTGGACGGCGGCCGGCAAGTCCGGCCCGTGCGCGTCGGCGGCTGTGAATGCCGGCGCGGGCTTCGACTCCCTCACCGCAAACTACCACGGCCTCGAGGCCGCGACGCTGAAGAACGACAAGGCGGCCGCGACGAAGGCCTACGGGCAGATCCAGGTGAAGACTCCCCAGCTGACCGCGATCCTCAGCTCGTTCAAGACGAAGTGCCGGTAGACCTGCGCCAGGCTGCCGCTTGATCGAACGGCCGCGGCGCCTTACTCCGCGGTCGGCTCCTCGGAATCGGCTTCGGCGGCGTCGGGCTCCGGCGCCGTCTCGCCGTTGGCGCGCCGGGCGGCAGCTTCTGCCTTCCGTTCGCGCTTGCGGTCGCGGCGCTCCTTGACCGCGAGCTCCCGCGCTCGCTTGGCGTGGGTCTGTGGGCTTCTCGAGGCCATGTCCCTCCTTCTTGACGGATGGATGGAGCAGCGGCCGGCGCGTCGTGAGACGCCGCCAGCCGCCGCGACGTCTATGCAGACGCGAGCGTGACGCTCTTCGCCTCGGGGCCCTTGGCGCCCTCGGCGGCCTCGAACTCGACCTTCGCGTTCTCGTCGAGGGACTTGTAGCCCTCGCCGACGATCGCGCTGTGGTGGACGAACAGATCCTTGCCGCCGTCGTCGGGGGTGATGAACCCATACCCCTTGTCGGCGTTGAACCACTTCACGGTTCCGGTTGCCATAGATGAAACACCTCCTCTGCTGCTCAGGAACGGGCAGAGGAGGCGCGACGTGCGCATCCGGTACTCGCTCAGTAACGGCGATAGCCTAGCAGCCGCGGCGGTCAGGCCTTCAGTATCGGCGCCTGCGGTCGCTCGAGGAATAGATCTGGCGTCCGCAGCCGGGACAGTCGGTGGGCGCGGGGAACAGCCGCAGCCGCCGCCGGCAGTGCGGGCAGCGGCGCCTGCGCGTGAAGCGTTGACGCAGTGCGTCGATCGTCGAACGGGAATCCCTGCGCAGAACGGCCTCCGTTTCCCTCGATGGGCCGCCGCACGCTAGCAGCGGCCGTGCGTGTGCCACACTGTGAGGGCGCGCTGACCCCTGCGCGGTCGCCGTCGAGGCCCGCTCCGAACGTTCCTCTTCGACTGCCACACCGGGCTCGAGTGCAGCCGGCGGCACCCTGCCCCGGCGCCGCGACGACCGAAAGGCGGAGACCATAGTGGGCACGAACCGGTTCGTCGGCGGGGGCGAGCGCGCGGACTCCGTGCTGCTCGACTACGAGGCGGCGCTCTCGGCGCTGCTCTCGCTCGTCGGCCGCCAGGTTCTCATCCTCTTCTCCGGCACGGCGGCGGCGCCGTTCATCGCCGGCGTCGTCTCGGGCAGGCTCGATCGCGGCGAGCCGGACGAACGGCTGCAGGAGCTGCTGCTGCGGGCGGACACGAAGACGGTCGAGACGCTCTTCTTCCACGTCGGCTCGCGGCAGAGCGGCTTCGTCCTCCGTCCCGACGAGTTCGTGCGCGCCTTCTGGCAGAGCGACGAGCAGCTGACGATCCACCTCGGCGAGTGCGCGGTGTCGGTTCTCGTCCAGGGCGAGCTGGGGGAAGCGCTGAGCCGCGGGCGGCCGCGTGCCGATCGCTGATCGAAAGGAAGGAGAAGCGATGCAGGGAACGATGATCTGGTTCAACGTCGACAAGGGATACGGCTTCATCCACACGGAGCAGGACGAGCGGCTCTACGTCGCGCGCAGCGGCTTCCTGCCCGACCATGACCCCGTGCCTCGCTGCAAGGGCCGCCGGGTCAGCTTCGAGCGGCAGACGGTCGAGGGCGATGTGCGCGCCGTCGACGTCGCGTTCGTCGTGCAGAACGAGCCGCGCCGTGCCCGCCTCCGCCACGGACGCGGCGGTCATGCTCTCTAGTCAGGCGAAGCCGTCGTTCGCGAGCGGCGGCGCGTTCCTCGACGACACGCGGCGCGAGGTCGCCGAGTACCTGGCGGAGAACGGGGTGGACGCCGCCGGCCGCCGGCGGCTCTACGCGAAGGGGATCGTCGCGTCCGTCCTGATGGTCGGCTCCTGGACGGTGCTGATGTTCGCATCGCCCGGCAGCGTGTACCTCGGCGTCGTGTCGTATCTCGGCCTCCTCCTCGGCACGATGCTCGTCGCCTTCTGCGTGATGCACGACGCGAACCACGGAGCCTACTTCCGCAGCCGCCGGCTCAACCATCTCCTCGGCTGGACCGCCGACGTGGCGCTGGGGATCTCGAGCTACGCGTGGCGCGTGAAGCACAACGTCGCCCACCACACGTACACGAACGTCGACGGCTACGACGCGGACATCACGCAGGTGCCGTTCGCGCGGTTCATACCCGTGCAGCCGCGGCGGCCCTGGTATCGCTTCCAGCACGTCTACATCTGGCCGCTCTACTGCCTGATGGTCTTCCGCTGGCAGACGGCAGGGGACATCGCGGCGTTGCGGCGCGGCAGCATCGGCCAGAGCGCGCTGCGAATGCCGCGCGGCTGGGACCTTGCCGGTCTCCTGGCGGGCAAGGCGATCTTCGTGACGTGGGCGATCGTCGTGCCGCTGCTCGTCTTCCCCTGGTGGCTCGCGGTCGCCGGCTACGTCGTCTTCGCGATGACCCTCGGCCTCGTGACCGCGACGACGTTCCAGCTCGCGCATTGCGTCGAGGAGGCGACCTTCGCGGCGCCGTCCGATCTCGTCGCGCAGCGGCGCGTCTGGGCCGTTCACGAGGTGGAGACGACCGTGGATTTCTGTCCGCACAACCGCGTCCTCACCTGGGCGCTCGGCGGGCTGAACTACCAGATCGAGCACCATCTGTTCCCGCGCGTGCCGCACACGCACTACCCGCGGATCGCCGAGATCGTCGCGCGCAACTGCTCGCTGCACGGGATCCGCCACACCTCCCAGCCGACGCTGCGCGCGGCGTTGCGCTCGCACCACCGGCACCTCCGCACGCTCGGGCTCGGCGGCCATCGCGTCGAGATCGAGATGGGCTGAGCGCGTCGAGGCGGGCGATGGCGCGCACGCGTGTGCTCATCTGCGACGACCACGGCCTCGTCAGGGCGGGGCTGGGACGCCTGCTCGCGAGCGAAGCGGACTTCGAGGTGGTCGGGGAGGCCGCGAGCGCCGACGAGGCCGTGCGGAAGGCCCGGCTCGAGAAGCCCGACGTCGTCCTGCTCGACCTGATGATGCCCGGGCGGAGCGGCCTCGATGCGGTCGGCGACATCTTCGCGGCGGCGCCGGCGGCGAAGATCCTCGTGCTCTCGATGCAGGGCGACGCCGGCGACGTTCGCGACGCGTTCGCGGCGGGCGTCGGAGGCTACCTGCTCAAGGACGCCGCCGACACCGACCTCGTCACCGCGGTTCGCGAGGTCGCGGCCGGCCGCCGCTATCTGCATCCGGCTCTCGGCGCGCGGCTCGCGTCCCCCGTCGTCTCCGCCGACCTGCCGGTCGACCCGCTGTCGCAGCGCGAGCGAGAGGTGCTGCGGCTGCTCGCGCTCGGCTACACGAATCAGGAGATCGCAGGACGGCTCTACATCTCGGTCCGCACCGCCGAGACGCACCGCGCCCACATCATGAAGAAGCTTCGTCTCGCCACGCGTGCCGACCTCGTCCACTACGCCCTCAGCGTCGGCGGGCTCGACCGGAGCGACCTGCCGACCGGCTGATTGCATCGTCCTAACGGGATGATGGACTGGGCCATCGACCCGCCGTAGGGTGCCCAGAAGATGCCGGTTGAATCGTCCCACGACGGAGTGGAGACCTTTCCGCGTGAGCGGCTGATTCGACGGCGGGCGGAGCGTGCGGTGGCGCTTGCAGCGATCGAGGCGAAGCTCGACCCGGCGGCCGGAGCGCCGCGATGAGCCGCGTGTCGAAGCTGTTCGTGGTCGACCGGAAGGGGATCAACCTGCCGCGGGGTCTGGTGGCCACCGCGGTCCTGCTGGTTCCGTTCGTCGTGCTCGCGGTGTGGGGTGACGAGAAGTACTGGCTCAGCGTGTCCTTCGGGGCGTTGTTCGTCGGGCTCAGCGATCCGGGCGGGCCGTACGCGATGCGCCTGAAGACGATGGCCGCAGTCGGGCTGATCGGCACGGTGCTGACCGCGCTCGGGTTCGGGATCGGCGGCGGGCCGTGGGCGATCGTGCTCGTCGTCGCGGTCGCTCTCACCTTCCTCAGCGGCCTCGCGATCAGGTTCGGCGCGCACACCTACACGGCGGCGCTGATGCTGCTCTCCTGGTTCCTCGTCGCGATCTCGGTTCCGGCGGGCGAGCACCTGACGCCGGCGCACTCGGGCTGGTGGCAGCAGGCGCTCGCCTGGCTCATCGGCTCCGCGGCGTGGATCGCGATCACCGCGATCGGCTGGCTCGCGCGCGGACGCACGTCGCACGCGACGAACTTCCCCGAGATCCCGGCCGACGCTGGCGAGACGGCGCTGACCCGGCCGGTGATCCTCTTCAGCCTGATCCGAGCCGTCGCGATCGGGATCGCGGTGGCGATCGCCTTCGGGCTGCACCTGCCCAATGCCGACTGGATGCCCATCGCCGCCTTGGTCGCGATGAAGTCCAGCCTGCAGCAATCCACCCTGGCCGCTATGCAGCGGCTGGCCGGGGCGATCATCGGCGCCGTGGTGGCCGCGGTGTTCTTGCTGACCGTGGACAACAAAATCGTCCTGGAAGTGGTCATCGTCATCCTGGCCGCCCTGGCCGGGTCTATCCGCGCCGTCAACTATGCCTTGTACTGCGCGGCACTCGCCGGGGCTGTCCTCATCGCCACAGACCTGCCCCACCCCGCCAACCTCGCCAGTGAGGGACGCCGGGTGCTGTTCACCTTCGCAGGCGTCGGGATCGCCGTTGTCGTCATGCTCCTGGCTAACCTGCTGCGACAGCGCACCGCGAAAG
>Ga0335081_10003160_pt1 | contig 25885 bp, 25 predicted proteins | sample Lox_Sample_35_FD_206713 | JGI IMG/M metagenome (GOLD analysis project Ga0335081, IMG submission 206713) | Soil microbial communities from Loxahatchee National Wildlife Refuge, Florida, United States - Lox_Sample_3.5 | ecosystem: Environmental > Terrestrial > Soil > Wetlands | place: USA...
TCCGTGTAAGTCATACTCTATTTATGATGCTCTTCATATTGACGGAAAAATAAAATTCGGGTAAGGTTAAGTTGTTAGACAACAGGAATTTATTGCTATGATTTGGAGAAAGACATAGGTGTTTTTCAGCGGGCACTCCCATCCGGGTCTGCCCGCTTATATTTTCTAAAAATCAGGAGAAAAATATGGCTGAACAAATTAATGCTTTTCAGATGGCACAGGAACAATTTGATCATGTTGCAAAACTGCTCAAACTTGATTCTGCCATCTCTGATGGCCTGCGCTGGCCGATGCGCGAATATTCCTTCCGAATCCCGGTGCGGATGGATAACGGCTCGACGCGCATCTTTCAGGGCTTCCGCGTCCAACACAACGACGCACGCGGCCCGAACAAAGGCGGCATCCGTTTTGCAGCCAACGAAACATTGGATACGGTCCGCGCGCTGGCAACCTGGATGACATGGAAATGTGCGGTGGCCGATATTCCGTTGGGCGGCGGCAAGGGCGGAATCATCGTGGATCCATCCACGCTCTCCGTGCACGAGAAGGAACGCTTGTGCCGCGGCTGGGTGGATGTCATGTGGAAGAACATCGGTCCGCGCAATGATGTGCCCGCGCCGGATGTCGGTACCACACCGCAGATGATGGGCTGGATGATGGATGAATACTCGCGCCTCGTTGGTCAATATACGCCGGGCGTATTTACCGGCAAACCATTGGGTGGCGGCGGATCCGAAGGCCGCACTGAAGCAACCGGCTTTGGCGTCATCTATACGGTACGTGAGGCGATGAAGCATCTCAAGATGGATCCGAAGAATTGTGTGGCGGCCATCGAAGGCTTTGGCAACGTGGCGCAATATGCGGCAATTGGTTTCATTAACCAATTGGGCGGCAAAGTTGCATGTGTCTCTTGTTGGGATCGCAATGAAAAAAAGTCCTTCACATACAGCCACAAAGATGGAATTGATCCGCACTTCCTGCTGACGATTGTGGATGAGTACGGCACGATTGACAAGAAGAAGGCGCAGGATAAAGGCTACATCGTGGAGGATGGCGAAGCATGGATCGCGAAGGAAGCGGATGTGTTGATTCCTGCAGCCATCGAAGAACACGTCAACGGCGATACGATCAAGAAGATGTCGCCCCGCGTTAAGATCGTGGCGGAAGGCGCCAACGGCGGCGTTACGCTCGAAGCGGATGAATTTTTCAAGTCGAAAAATATTTTTGACATCCCCGACTTCCTATGCAACGCGGGCGGTGTGACTACATCCTACTTTGAGTCGGTCCAGAACGATCAGAACTTTTATTGGACGAAGCAGGAAGTTCTCGAGCGTCTTGATACCAAGATGACCCAGGCTTTCAATACCGTGCTCGATATGAGCGTGAAGAAAAAAGCGTATATGCGCGACGCGGCGTATATGGTCGCAATTGACCGCGTGGTCAAAGCCATGCAGTGGCGCGGCTGGGCGTCGGTTGATAAGTAGCAATATTGGCAACGCGTATAAATAAAAGTAGGGACACAGCACTGTGTCCCTACAATTTTTATAAGGAGTATTTATAATTCGCAATATCTTTCGATTCGTTTGCCGATGATGGCCAGGCTGTCTTCCCAGAATTTCTTCGTGCGAATATTGATGCCAAAACGTTTAGCAAGATCAGCCGCACTGGCCTCGCCGGTGGACGCCAACAGATTCTTATAATCTTCTACGAAGGCTGGGCCGCGCTGTTGATAGATGGCATATAAGCCAGTGGCAAACAATAATCCGAACGCATAGGGGAAATTATAAAACGACAAGCCTGAAGAATAATAATGCGGCTTCCAGGTCCACATGAACTTTTGCAAATAACGTTCATCGAGTCCGTCGCCGTAGGCTGCCTTTTGTGCGCGCTCCATGATCTCATTGAAATCATCCGCCGATAGTTCCGCTTGATTGCGTCGTTCAAAGACTTCCTTCTCGAACAGATAGCGCGAATAAATGTCCACTACGATTTGCGCTGCACCTTGGATCTGCGCTTCAAGCACGGCCAACTCCTCCTGCGGATCTTTGGTGGATGCAAGCAAAGCTTCGGTCACAATGGTTTCGCTCATGGTCGAAGCGGTCTCGGCCAACGTCATCGGCGTGAGTTGCTGTAATTCCGTCTTGCCTGCTTTAAAAGCGCAGTCGTTATGAAAGCCATGGCCGAGTTCATGGGCGATCGTGCTAACCTGATCGAATGACCCATCAAAATTACAAAGCACTCGGCTTTCCTTCACACCTGATATACCCATGCAGAACGCTCCGCCGCGTTTGCCGTCGCGTTGCTCAGCATCAATCCAGTGATTGTCGAACGCACGCTGGGCAAATGTGCGCAGATCAGGTGAAAACTTTCCGAAGTTATCCAAAACAAAATCGCGCGCTTCCTCGAACGAATAGGCTTTATCAGTCTTGCCGATCGGTGCAAAGACGTCCCACCAAGCCAGCTTTTCCTTTCCAAGTTTTTTTGCTTTGGCATTGAAATATTTTCGGAACGTCGGGAACGAATCTTCCATTGCGCCCAGCATGGCCTTGAGTGTCTTGCGGTCAATGCGCGCCGCATCCAGCGCAGAATCAACGGCATCTGCGCGGCCGCGGCGTTTATTCAACGTATTCGCTTCACCCTTGACTCCGTTCAGGCACGCTGCCAAAGTTTCCTTGACCGACTCCCAGGCTATGTTCTCTGCGTCATAGGCGCGATGTCGCACCGACTCATCAGGATGCGATCTTAAGTTGATCAGCGCAGGCATGGGCAACTTTTGGGTTTTGCCATCCAACTCGAAGTCCACGGAAAGCTGCGACGTGACCGTGCCCTGGAGTTTTCCAAAAGCGTTGCCTCCACTCAATGACATTTCCGCGGCAAGCCCCTCTTCTGCATCGCTCATCAGATATTTGCTTTGCTCGGCTGATTCCTTTAACATGAATTCATGCGCCGCAGCAGATTTATTTGCTTTGACGATTTTATCCAGCTTCGGAGAGATCGTTCCAACCCACGCTTCAAACCGGACGCTGAGTTTTTGCATCGGCAAACTGGCCTGCTCAAATTCCGACATCACGCGCATCGCGACTTTATCGCGCGAGTCGGTCGTGACAAAGGCATAGATGAACGGCACAATGGTGGATGCCAGCGTTTGGATTTTGTTGATGCGGTCAATCGCCTGACCCACTAAAGGAGCCAGCTTTTTGGCTTTTGATTTTGCATCCTCCTTGCTCAGTTCATCCTCGAAGAATTTTTCCAGTGCCGCAACCTGCTTCTTATAGTTTTTCAGCGCGGCTTTGAACTCCTTGGATTCCAGCGACGGATAGATGTTGCTCACATCCCAGCGAGGGGCAGATGTAGTCATAAGTTCTCCTTCCAATCGAATAAGGCAAGTATACCAAACGACGCAAAGTTATTGTTCTGCCCGCCTCGCAACATGTCAAAGCGATATTCTCGGCGTTCGTGCATTAATGATATACTGGCCTATCATCATATAACGAGGGCTGACTTATGAAAGTAACGGTATTGCAGGAAAATTTGGCTCACGGTCTTGGGATTGTTTCGCGCGCGGTTTCGCCGCGTTCGACTCTGCCCGTGCTTTCGAACGTTCTGATCGCATCGGATGAAGGACGCTTGCGACTCTCAGCAACGAATTTGGAATTGGGCATCACGTGTTGGATCACCGCGCATATCGAACAGGACGGTTCAACCACGGTGCCGGCACGCACGTTCTCGGACCTGGTCAATACATTGCCGGGCGAGCAGGTGTTGCTTTCACTCCATTCGCAGACTCAAACGTTGAATGTACGCGGTGGAACTTCGACCAACGACATCAAGTGCATCGATGCGCAGGAATTTCCTCCGCTTCCTGTTCCGGACCTCGAAGGCGCGGTCCAATTAAATGTGGCTGACTTTCGCGAGATGATTCAACAAGTTGCCTTCGCGGCCTCGACCGACGAAGCCCGCCCCGTGTTAATGGGCGTACTCATTCAGGTTGAGAAAGATAAATTGACGATGGCCGCAGCGGACGGATTCAGATTGTCGGTACGCAAGAGTGCACTATCCGCTCCCGCGTCTGCGCCGATTTCTGTGATCGTCCCGGCTCGCGCGCTGACCGAACTGGCACGCGTCGCAAGCGATGGCGAAGAAACAATTTCCATGGTCACACCGAAAGGGCGCGGACAAATTGTGTTCCGTATGAAAAATGTGGAAGTGGTTTCACAATTGATTGACGGAACTTTCCCTGACTATCAACAGATCATTCCGCGTAAGCATACTTCGCGTACGCTTGTCTCGACGTCGGCATTGCTCAAGGCGTGCAAACAAGCGGAGATCTTCGCTCGCGAAGGCTCAAATGTAGCGCGTTTGAACATCAAAACCGCGAACGCCGATTTAAAACCCAGTGAAGTTGAAATCACCGCTACTTCGGAAGAGACCGGCAAGAACGAGACTATTGTCGAGGCGACTGTGGACGGAAGCGGCGTGTTAATCGCATTCAACGTCAAGTTTTTACGCGAGGCGCTGGAAATCATTAAGACTCCAAACGTCGCGCTGGAAACCTCCGCACCGAATGCGCCGGGGGTGATACGACCCGTCGGTGATGAGCAGTTTCTGCACGTGATCATGCCGATGCACCTAGGTTGAAAATTATAAAGTTTAACGTTTAAAGTTGAAGCGGACAAATTGTCCGCTTCTTTTTATGCTTTGGGTAATAAGATTTTAAACGTGGTACCTTTGCCTTCACCTTCCGATTCAGCCCAAATTTTTCCGCCCTGCGCTTCGACCAAGCCTTTGGCGATTGTCAAGCCGATGCCCAATCCGCCATAATGACGAGTATCCGGCGCCTCGGCCTGATAAAATCCATCAAAGATTTTCTTCAACTTGTCGGATTCAATTCCAATTCCATGATCCTGCACCCATGCCATCACGCGATCACCTTGTTGCGCCGCGCCGACAATAATCTCACTCCTACGCGGTGAAAAACGCATGGCATTATTCAATAAATTGACAAAGACCGAAACTGTCTTATCGGGATCAACATTGACGGTAATCGGTTTCTCCCGAAAGGAAAAAATCAATTTTTGTTCGTGAGCCGCTGCAATTTGATGTACTTCATCGCCAGCTTTTTCCAAAATCGATTGTACGGAAACAAACTGGGGTTTGACCAGCATCAGTCCCTGGGTTTCGAGCATGGTGAGATTGGTCATATCCTCCACGAGTGATCGCATTTGTAAAGCTGCATCCAACACATGCTGGGCATGATCCGATAATTCCCCTTTGGCATCTTCGCGCAGGAAGGATGCATAACCGATGATGATACCGAGTGGTGTGCGCAATTCGTGCGACGCCAGCGACAAAAAATTGCTCTTAACCTGATCCGATTCTCTGACCTTTTCCAAAGCCTGCCTAGTACTTGCCCAAAGGCGGGCATTATCAATCGCAATTGCGGCATGAGATGCGATCACAGAAAGAATCGTTTCGTCTCGTTCTTCAAAAGTGCTCCCGCTTTTATTTACTGCTTCAAGCACACCGATCACATGATCTTTAATCATCATGGGAACGCCCACCAGCGAACTGACATGAAAGCGAAGAAGTTCCGAAACCAATGAGTAATGACGAGGATCCCGTTCTGCATCCTCCACAATCAGGGAATGGCCCGTTCGAAAAACCGTCCCCGCCACGCTACCTTCAATCGGCACTGGAATCTCAGCAAGCTTTTTAGGATCGGAACCCGTTGCGGCAGCGAAATAAAGACGCGGTTGTTTCTCATCATGCAACAAAATAGATGCCGCTTCGCAATCCAGCAATTCAACCGCGGTGTCGGTTACCAGTTGAAGCAGGGTATCCAGCTCAAGGGTTGAGTTGAGCGTGACGCTTAATTCGACGAGACGCTTGAGTTGCTCAATCCGTTGTTCGAGTTCAGGTATTGTGCCAACCGCCATAGACCTAGTGTAATGACTTTGTGGTTGATTCGCAATCCCCAATAATAAAATAGAACATATGTTCTTTTTGTAATCATCAAAAGAGTCTTGCTTTCGACAAGGCCCTTTTGACCATCATTCTAATCGTATGCAGCTTTGCTATTATGATTTCGTTTCTGCCTGATATAGAACATACGAATAAACGATAAGGAAGATGGTTGAAACCATAAGTGGAATTAAGATAAGCAAAAAGGTTATTACGCCACCAAAGAATACACCGATTAAAGCAAATACACCTGACATAATGAACAGACCGGATCCGACCCGGTGCGTTTCATCCCAGACCTTGTCGCTGGATAAAGTCCACGGTGTGCGAATGCCGATGAAGAAGTTGCGCTTGGCCTTTCGAAGCATGATGCCCATTAGGATAAACAACAAACCCAAGGCAGGCGCTAGCAATGCGCTCATATTAAATTGAGTGAAGCCGAGATTCCATGCAAGAGTCAGCCCGTAAATATAGACCAAGAAAAGTACCATAAATACTATAAACAAATTGAATGCGTCGCGAAACCTGCCGATATTTACCTTCAGTGGATCAATAGCCGGGATCAACTGGAAAAGCAGAAACAACACGAGTGAGATAAGCGGCACCAGGAACACGCCCCAGAACTTGGGCATCGTGCCATTCACCTGATCATTCATACCCCAATGGGAAGCCATGGGATCAGGCAGGCGATTCCAAAGTAAGACACCAGCAAGCGCAGATGCAATCAATAACACAAGAACAATCACAATCGTTGTCCGAGTGGACATTCATTCTCCTTTTGTTTCACGTGAAACGAATTTATTTTTTCCCATCAGTTGGTTTGATGAACAGGCTGGCAAGGATCAGAAATCCTATTGTCAGTGCGGTTCCAACTCCGGCGAAAAAAGCCGCTACCACAATCGCACCAATAAACTTGGTGATGATGACTGCCGCGATCGTCACAATGGCAATCGTTGTAGCGATGGTAATCATTTTTCGGCGTGAGAGGTTTTCCATATCTATTTATTCTTTCTAGCCTTCATATAGCGAGATTCTTTTCTGGTAGGAATAAAGTTACTACAATTACAAATGCCATAGCTTTGGCGGCTACATTTAAGATGAGAAATTCCATAGTGTAGGCAAAGGAAAAACTTAAGAATGCCCAAATTGCAAATACCAAAAACATTCCAGCCAAGCTGTAAAGAGTGTATTTGGTAACTTTAAAGAGAGGAGAGAAGAACAACAGAGACATCGTGGTTAACTCTACTAGGAATAAAGGGAAGAAAAACAAGTCACGTAAGAGCGCAGGATCCGGTGGAATCGGAGGATAAGTTCTACCCATAACCATCAGATCAAAAGGTAATTCAAAAATCATGGGTCCAGCCATCGCGGCCAACGCCGCACTCCAGAAAGCTATTTTCACTCCCTTCTTTATATTGATTTGCCAGATTATTAAGAAACTCAAGAAAGCAAACGACAGTGTAAATTTAGTAATTGGATTTGCCGGTACAGTCCCGATTAATTTATCCTGTTGCATTTGTATGGCGTAGACGACGATGTTAGTTAAAAAGGTAAGAATTGAAAGCATCCAAACCGCGACCAGCATTCCGCCTATGGCCTTGCCAGGCATTTTTACCTTTAGAGATTCTTTTAACTTGAAGCCAAATAAGGTGAAAACGCTCGCCATCACAAGCAAGACAACCCCAAGAATTATGGCGCCGCTTCCTGAGTATGGAACCCACTCACCGAAGTATTTTTCCATTACACACCTCGCTTTCTATGTTCAGGTCCTGTTGTACGCCCATAGCTATTCCTTTGGCTTATTGTTCTGCGCCAAAGAGACCACGCCACTCAAGCCGCCCAAGTTCATCGTGTCCACCGCGGAAGATGGCACAATAACCAGTGCGCCCTTTTCTTTTAAGCCTTCAAAGAGCATGTTCATGGCACGCAGATGTAGAGCGGTTGGGTTATCAACATAAACTTTGGACGCCTCCGCAAACGAGGCGGCAATCTGCTGCTCAGATTCGCCAAGGATCACGCGCGCTTGACGTTCGCGTTCGGCTTGTGCCTGTTGTGACATGGCGTTCTCCAGCCCTTGTGGAATAACGATATCGCGAATTTCGACTGATTGCACGGTTACGCCCCAGGATGTGGTCCGCTCGTCAATAATACGCTGTAGCTCTTCGTCGATGGAGGATCGCCCGATGAGGATGTCGGCAAGCAACATACGTCCGATGATGTCGCGCAGAGCTGTCTGTGCCGCCCAAGCGATCGCGGCGCGATAATCTTCCACTTCCAGCGCGGCTTTTTCCGCATCCCAAACGACCCAGAAAAGAACCGCGTCCACATCCACCGGGACAGTGTCTTTGGTCAATGTCTTCTCGGCAGAGAAAGGCGTTACCATCACGCGGCTGTCAATCCAAGTTGGGATGGTATCCAGAATAGGCACCATCCAGAAAAAGCCGGGACCGCGCAAGGAAAGGAACTTGCCCAGCCGAAGAACAACCGCTTTTTCCCATTGCGAGGCGACTTTCAACGCGAACAAAAGGTAAAACGCCGCCAGCATCCATACGATGATCCACACACCGATCCAAGCATTTGGTACACGGGTTTGACCAAAGACCGCGACGATTAGGAACAAGGCAAAAATTAGCCATGCGACTGGCGGAATGTGCATATTCTCTCGCATAATTTTCTTTCTTTCAATTGCCGACTTAATAGATTTTGTATCCATGATATTCTCCTTATTTATCATTCACTATCGACATCTTCCGTTGCGCTCCAGGACTTCAGCTGGTCGCGGAGCACCTGAGCCATTTCCACGTTCGAAAAGTTCAACCGCTTCGCCTCGCCGATATATTGACGAGCCAGCGCTTCCAGCGTTTCTGCACGAAGCTTTTTCTCAACTTCCGGCGGAGGCTTTTCCATAATATATGTGCCGCGTCCTTGTTGGGTCGAAATAACGCCTGCATCATCCAACAAACGATATGCTCTTGCCACCGTATTGAAGTTGATGCGTAATTCTGATGCCAATGCTCGGACAGTCGGCAATTGAGTATCGGGCTTCAATGATCCGCCCGAAACTTGTTGTTGGACCTGATTCACGATTTGAATGTAGATCGGTAACCCGGATCGGAAATCAAGATGCAAGGTCAGTGGTTTTTGATTAGGCATGGCATTCTTTATAATTGAACTAATTGTATCAATGTAATAATTGTATCATCGGTGCGTTTTTTGTCAAGGGTAAGGAATTGATGGACGAGTGATTTGCTGGCAGTCCCCTCTTTAGCGCTATCCGCTTTTCTGTCCGGCAAGACGCGTTACGGCTTCGCCAGTCGGCGTGGTAGAATTTAAGTGTAAACAGAATAAGGAGATCGATATGGAACAACAGACTGGTACATTTGCTGTCAAAAAGGGTTTAGCCCAAATGTTAAAAGGCGGCGTCATCATGGATGTGGTCACGCCGGAACATGCCAAGATTGCGGAAGACGCGGGTGCCTGCGCGGTGATGGCACTCGAGCGCGTCCCTGCCGATATTCGTGCACAAGGCGGTGTGGCGCGTATGTCCGACCCCGGCTTGATCATGAAGATCATGGACTCGGTTACGATCCCAGTCATGGCGAAATGCCGTATTGGACATTTTGTTGAGGCTCAAATCCTCGAAGCAATTGGCGTGGATTACATTGACGAATCAGAGGTGCTGACCCCGGCTGATGAGGAGAATCACATCCTCAAGCATAATTTCAAAGTCCCGTTTGTTTGCGGATGCCGCAACCTCGGCGAGGCATTGCGCAGAATCGGTGAAGGCGCGGCAATGATCCGCACCAAAGGCGAAGCCGGCACAGGCGATGTCGTCGAAGCGGTGCGTCATGCGCGCACTGTCATGGGCGACATTCGACGTTTGACCACAATGGCCGATGAAGAACTGATGGCTTTTGCAAAAGAACTTGGCGCACCTTATGAACTTGTTAAAGAAACGAAAGAACTTGGACGCATGCCGGTCGTCAATTTTGCGGCAGGCGGAGTGGCGACTCCCGCCGATGCAGCCCTGATGATGCAACTCGGCGTGGACGGTGTGTTCGTCGGCTCCGGAATTTTCAAAAGCGGCGATCCTGCCAAACGAGCCGCGGCCATTGTCAAAGCGGTTACGCACTATCAGGATGCGAGCATTTTGGCTGAGGTCAGTAAGGATCTCGGTGAGCCAATGGTCGGACGCAACGTCTCACAAATGCCCGAGGCGGAAAAGATCGCGACGCGAGGTTGGTAAATCTTTTCAACGGCACCGCGATGCTGTTTTCCTGAAATAGTGATTATGAAAATCGGTATACTCGCCATTCAAGGCGATTTCGCAGAGCATATCGTCATGCTCAAACGGCTCGGCGTTGATACTGCTGAGGTCCGTTTGCCGCAACATCTCAAAGGTCTTGACGGGTTGATTATCCCCGGTGGAGAATCGACCACCATCGGAAAACTCGTCGTTGACTTCAATCTGATGGAACCGCTTCGAATGTTCGGTCAAAGACATGCGATTTGGGGAACATGCGCAGGCGCCATCTTTTTATCGAAAGACATCAGCCGCGATCAGCCTCTGCTCGACCTGATGGACATCAAGGTCGCGCGCAACGCCTTTGGGCGTCAAGTGGATTCGTTCGAGGCTGACCTGGATATTCCAGAATTGAAACAGGCGACCGGCACGAAAGAAGCGTATCACGCGATCTTCATCCGTGCCCCGATTATCGAGTCGGTACAACAGGACGCGAAAGTACTCTCGACTCTACCTGATCAACGAATTGTCGCCGCTCAACAGGGACATTTCCTAGCCACATCCTTTCACCCTGAGCTGACGGACGATCCGCGTTTCCATGAATATTTCCTCTCGCTTGTAGATTAATGCACATCTCCACTGACAATTGTCATCTGATTGTAGGTTCGTTTGACCTTGTTCATATTGTAAAAAAAAGGTAATATAAACAAGCCATGATAATAGATTTGGCTATAGACCTTCTAAGCATTTTTATGCGATGAAGTCAGAAAGCCTGACAGGTGCAATTATACCTGCCAGGCTTTTTTATTCGTAACCATTATTTACATCACGGCCCTACAATCGCTTAAGGAGTATGAATGCAAACACCCTGGGAATACCGTTATGCTCACCGCACCAGACAAATGAGCAGTTCCGTGATCCGCGAACTGCTCAAGTTAACCGAGCAACCGGATATCATTTCCTTTGGAGGCGGACTGCCTGCACCTGACGTTTTTCCAGTTAAAGAATTTAGAGAAGCCTGTAACTATGTGCTCGATCACTTCGGTGCACAGGCTCTACAATACAGCACGACGGAGGGATATCGTCCTTTGCGAGAGATGATCGCCCGACGCACTGCGCGCTATAGCGTGGAAGTTACGCCGGAAAACATCCTGATTACCTCCGGCTCTCAACAAGCCTTGGATTTCATGGGGCGGCTGTTCATCAACCGCGGGGACTATATCGTGGTGGAATCGCCAACTTACCTTGGGGCTTTGCAAGCCTGGAACGCATATGGTGCACAATACATTCCAGTACGCACCGACGAAAACGGCATGATTGTTGATGAGCTTGAAGCTGCGCTTCGCATCGGGCCCAAGTTCATGTACATTCTGCCAAATTTCCAGAACCCAAGCGGAGTGACCCTCAGCCTGGAGCGACGAAAAAAGTTAATCGAGCTCGCAGACAAATACGGGGTCCCGATCGTTGAAGATGATCCGTATGGACAGTTGCGCTATGAGGGCGATCACATCCCATCCCTCGTCGCACTGGATAGTGAATACCGGGGCTACGACGGCGAATGCTACAGCGGCAATGTCATTTACTTGAGTACCTTCTCCAAATTGCTCGCTCCGGGTTTGCGGCTGGCGTGGGTTATTGCACCTGAGCAGGTGATCCACAAACTGGTAATGAGCAAACAGGGTGCCGATTTGCACACGGCCTCGTTCAATCAATACGTTGCTTATGAGGTCGGCAAAGATGGTTTCCTGGATGAGCATGTAAAAGTAATCCGCTCCACTTATAAGGAACGCCGCGACGTTATGCTGGAGATGATGGCAGAAATGTTTCCTCCCGAGGCGCATTGGACACGCCCGCATGGTGGGATGTTCTTATGGGGCATTCTTCCGGAATATATGGATTCAGCCGATGTGCTCAAAATCGCGATTGAACGCAAAGTGGCTTTTGTGCCAGGCGAGGCTTTTCATGCGACCGGTGGCGGAAAAAATACGATGCGCCTCAATTTCTCGTACTCGTCCCCCGATACAATTCGTGAAGGGATTACGAGATTAGGCGTAACGCTCAAAGAATTGATAGCCAAAAACGGACACAAATGAAATAACAGACGGTCACTTGTGAGTGACCGTCTCCTTTCTATTCCTCTGTGTACGGCACATACTCCGCACGCGCGATCCCTTGTTTCACAGCTGTCAGCGCCACTGAGCGCGCCACGGCGCGATGCACGGTCTTATCCAATGGGCTTGGCACCAGTTCGCCAGACGGGGTCATATCCGCAATCGTCTGCGCCGCGGCGAGCAACATCTCATGCGTAATGCGAGAGGCGTACGCGTCCACAGCACCGCGAAAGATGCCGGGAAATCCCAATACATTATTGACCATCTGACCATCCGCCGCAAAGGCTGCGCCGTGTTCAAGCGCAACATCCGGATCAATTTCAGGATTCGGATTCGATAATGCCAAAATGATTTGACCTTTGCGAACCATATCCGGCTTGATCAGTCCCGCGGCGCCCGTGGTTGCAATCACAATATCGCAGACGCTCATGATCTCGTTCAAACTCGACCCTTTGCCGCCTGCGGCCTCGAGATGTTTAACGGCATCCGCTGAAAGGTCCGCGCCGAGAACCGTATTTTCTGTGAGTCCCATTAGCATTTTTGCAATCGCATAACCCGCGGCGCCCAGCCCAACCTGACCGATGACCGCTTTCTTAATATCGGTATTCGTTTGACGACAGGCATTGGTCAACGCCGCCAAGCAGACCACCGCGGTTCCATGCTGATCATCATGCATCACAGGAATATCGAGCATTTTCTGCAGTCGTTCTTCTATTTCAAAACAGCGCGGGGCGGAAATATCCTCAAGCTGAATCGCTGAAAAGGTGAGCGAGATGGCGGCAACCGCCGCAACGATTTCATCGGGATCTTTGGTGTTCAACAGGACTGGCACGCCGGAAAGCCCGACGAGCGATTCCATCAACATGGCTTTGCCTTCCATCACAGGCATAGCAGCTAGCGGCCCTATATCACCAAGCCCAAGCACCGCGGTGCCATCGGTTACGATAGCCACCATATGACTCATGCTGGTATACAGACGTGCCGCGGATGGCTCGTCGGCAATCTTCAAACAAACTTCGGCCACACCCGGCGTATATACGCGCCGCAGTGTCGTCATCGAATCAATCGGGAAACGCGAGCGGATGGCAATTTTTCCCTTTTGATGAAGTTCCAGCACTTCGTCCCGCACCTCGAGAATCTTTGTGCCGGGATTGATGGACATCGCCTCGATGATTCTCTCAATATGTTCGACATCGTCACCATAAATCGTAATATCCCGAACGACCGAACGCGAAGTTTCGTTCAACAATTCGATATTGCCGAGCGTGCCTCCAGTGCTGGAGATCGCAGTTAGAAGCCGCGCCAACTGGCCGAGTGTTTGATCGTTTCGGACTCGCACAGTCCGGCTAATCTTTCTTTCCCAAGCCATAGTTCCTCCTTATCATGTAGTTAAATTGTTTCAACTAAAACATTCCTTTCAAAAACAGCAACAAGCCTATGATCGCCAGCGGTATGCCGACAATGGCGCCAATCAGTGTAAGGCTGACAATTACGCCAACGCATATGAAAACGAGTCCAAGGATCATTGCGATGAAGCGTCCCGTCAAACCGACAATGATGGCCAGCAGATGCCACAGCATCGCGAACGGCCACAGAAGACAAGGAATGTGGTGTTTATGCATTGCAGACATTTTACCTCCTATACTAAATAGGATATACGTACTAATTTCATTCCTGTTCCAAGTGATATAATCCGCCCATGCCTACTAAAACTAAAAAAGCGACTTTACCCATACCTCCGCCTACACCTGTTGAATCGGTTGTGGAACAAGAGGAAACTGTAACCTTTAAGCGCGGCCACTTTTATTCGTTCATGGTCGTGATGGCCTTCGCGGCTGGAATACTCGTCGGTTTCATGGCATGGGGACGCGATTCTGCTTTCACGAGTCCGACTGCTCAAGCCGTCGCGCAAGCGCCAGCAGCGACGCCTGTGCCACTCCAATATAATATTACAACGGCTGGTTTCCCAAGCATCGGTCCGGCAGATGCGCCGATTGTCATCGTGGAATTTAGTGATTACCAATGTCCTTACTGCACGCAATGGCATGATACAACTTACAAACCTCTCTTAGCTGCTTATCCCGGCAAGATCCGACTGGTGTATCGCAACTATCCTTTGCCGTTTCATCAGAACGCGTTCGCATCGGCTGAAGCCGCGATGTGTGCAGGCGATCAGAATGCTTACTGGCAATATCATGATGCCCTTTTCGCAAACAACGATCAGCTGAACAATCAGGCCGGAACTGTGGTTGACAAGTCGTTCTATGTGAATCTAGCGACTGGTTTGGGATTGGATACAACCACCTTTGATACTTGTCTTACGACGGAAAAATACAAGCAGTCCGTTCAGAGCGATATTGATTATGCCAACAGCCTTCCGGCCGACAGCGATGGAACAGCGGCTGTCAGCGGTACACCGACCTTTTTCATCAATGGCTATCGCGTGGTTGGTGCTGAACCGCTCGCCTATTTCCAACAAATCATCGATGCCCAGCTAAAGACACAATAATCCACAGGACGTTAAGCTTTGCTATTTTGGGAGTAATGATGAAAAAATTCATTGCAGTAGCCGGCAATATCGGAGTGGGAAAGTCCACTCTGGTAGCCTTGTTATGCAAACAACTCAAATGGGAACCTTTCTACGAGCCCGTTGGAGAGAATCCGTATTTGGTGGACTTTTACGCAGATATGGCCTCCTGGTCTTTCCATTCGCAAATTTTTTTCCTGACCCGGCGTCTGCGCTCGCATCATCAACTTGCGCAGCACCCGACATCGGTCGTCCAAGACCGGAGCGTTTATGAGGATGCAGATATTTTTGCGCAAAATCTATATTTGCAGGGACATATCAAAGAGCGGGATTACGAAACGTACCGCGAACTCTATGAAACAATCATTCAGATTTTGCCTCCGCCTGATCTGGTGATTTACCTGCGGGCCTCCATTGATACATTAATGGATCGCATTGTGCGCCGCGGCCGGGACTATGAGCGGACCATCACACCTGAATATTTACGGAGCCTGAATGATCTTTACGAAGATTGGATCTCCAACTTTGTGCTTTGTCCAGTGCTGGCAGTGCCGGCGGATGATTTGGATTACGTTGCTTATTCCGGTCATTTAGATCTGATCATTTCAAAGGTGAATGAAAAGTTGACCGGAAAAGACGAAGTGGTTTTTGAACCAGAGGAAGTTGCCCGCGCTACGGGATACTGAAAAAGATTGCCGGGGCGCTGAGCCTTTGCAATGAAATTCTTAAAAGAGTCGGACGATGTCGGCTCTTTTTTATTGGATATATGTCACCTCTTTGTTGTTAGGATCAGGCACGACGTATTCGTTTTGACCAGATAAGTCATTCCAATATTGTTGATTCCAAATATCGGCACCAACGCTGTTACATTCAGCGAGTCGAAATCCGTCTGGCGCAACATCGGGCAGCTGGCACGCCACTTTCTGTCCGGCTTGAGACGCTGCAGGCGGAAAAATTCCGCTCACTGCATTTTCGAGTCCGGGTGTGGGGAAACATCCGTCACGCCAATTGCCTATCCCATCGCGGATACGGCACCATGCTTCGTCCGGTTGAACCGCAGCCGGATAAGTAAAAACATCTTCGATTACGCCGCTTGTATCCGTGAGACTCACTGTGTCGCCGCTATCTTCGAGATGAAGATGAAGGGTCGAGCCATAAAAGACGGCCCGTTCATTGGGGTTCAATTTCAGGCTCGGCAAAATGAACGATCCTGAACCACCATTAGGAGTAACTTTCAATCTCCAATTCGTTAAAGTGGCGACGCCGGGTCCAAGGTTTTCAACCTCTATGAATTCATCATAATTATTCACAAGCCCATCACCATTCCAATCAGAACCGGGGCGAGGCAAAATTTCGTTGATAACCACAGCCGGAATTGGAGTCGGTGCGGGCGTTAGAGTAGGTTTGCGTGTGGCGGTCGGTAAAGGAGAGGGTGTCTCCGTTACTGTCGAAGCCCAGTTTGATCCGCCGGCCGTGCCATAAATATGGTTGCCATTACGGTCCAGTGGAGTGTTGGTAATAGGCCCAGCAAACGTGACCCAGGCGCTTGGTCCATCGGCAGGGATAGAGCCGCCCGGAGGATAATAGCGCTCCATACTGGCGTAATTTGGGGATGCCGAGCCTGCCGGCCAATAATAACTGTCGGAATAGTTGGCAGTATCTATAAGCGTGTCCGCTGGACTGATCAACTGCAGAGCTTGATAACTATTCAAAAGACTCAAGGAGCTGCTTGTTTGGCTAATCGTCACATTTTGGAATACCTTGCTATTTTCAGCAAGCACAAAGTAGCTATGTGCTGAAATCGTGCCATTGAGTGGAATGGAGAAGTTGCCGGAGGTGTAGTAAGAGTTAACTCCATCTAGATCCCAGCCCGACAAGTTTATATCAGATGAGCCGGGATTATAGAACTCGACCCACTCATCATTGGAACTAGCCGCTGTCCCTGCCCAGCCGACTTCATTAATGGCGAGGCTAAGAGGAGGGTAATTAGATGCGGATGTAGAGGTTGGTGTAGGGGTAGTAGTGGTCGTAGACGATGGCGTCTCTGTTACAGTCAATGCCCAATTCGCCGTTCCAGGTGTGCCATGGATTGGATTACCACTGCTATCGTGTGCAATAACATTGGTACCCGCAAAGGTGACCCAGGCAGACGGCCCGTCAGGAGGAATGGGGCCGCCTGGAGGGTAGTAACGCTCCATGCTCGCATAATTGGGCGAGGCCGATCCTGCAGGCCAAGCTCCGCCAGATTGATTCGCTGTATCAATCTGATAATGGTTAGGGTCAAGAAGTTGTAGCGTTTCACCGTTATTATTCAATGTGCCTGTAAATGTTTGATCTACGGTCAGGTCTGAAAAAGTTGTGCCACTGCGCGCAAGAAGATAATATCCTTTCGCAGCTATGGTTCCTGTAAGTAAAATATTGGGTGAATTATCCAAAGAACGCAAAGTCCAGCCACTTAAGTTGATATCCGAAGTTCCTGGATTATAAAGTTCGATCCATTCATCGCTGCTAGATGCCAAGGTTCCACCCCAAGCAACTTCGTTAATGACCACAGAAAGAGGAGGAAAAACTGTAGCTGCCAATATAGGAGTATTGGTCTGCGTCAATGTTGGCGTAGATGTATCGGTAGCAGTAGGCGTATCGGTTGGAGTAAATGTTGATGTATTAGCTGGATTTATACATGAGCCAGAAAAAAGAAGATTATCTAATCTAAATGTGCCCGTTCCAGCACTTGCAGAATATGTATAAAGCTTGAATTTCGAATTAGGATTATCATTAAGTGCTGTTATTGTACTAAAGTCTAGAGGCGAGGGTAATGAATGCCAATTTGAATCATTCTGCAGTGTATTGGAAGAACTTAGCAAACTAAAAGTTGTACCATCAACAGAATAGTAAACATCCATTTTCGTTGGTCCAGTGCTTGTCGAACGATACTCAAACGAAAGTGACATTGACGTTCTTCCTTGTGTGCTAACGTCAAACTCAATGTAATGATTATCACTAGTGCTCAAAGGAGGTGACAACGTAAATCCAGTAAACCCAATCGCCTGATCAGTGCCGGAGCCTGTAGAACCAAGTGGAAATGTTGGTCCGGTGATTCCACTCCCATTTGAAAACATACCACTCCCAATGGATGGTGTTATCACACCTCCATCAAATGTCCACTTGGCAATTGTCGATCCAAGGCAATCGGTTGGAGAGATTGCCTGTTGTACTGGTTCAGCATGCACAGACGCGAGAGTCGATAAGAAGATGCCTGCAACCAATCCCACCAGCAGGATGACGGCAAAGAATGTTCGAACTAAAACCCTCAAGCAACGCATCTTTAGAAAAGCCCTAACTAGCGCGAATGAAAAGACCCTGTCCTTTGGAAACGGCTTATCAAACAGAATCCGTTAGCGGTCCAGCTTGAAGCGCTAACGCGGATCAATAACCAACTTGACAGCCGTTCGCACTTTATCCTCAATCTCAACATCCACAAACTCAGGCACGCAGATCACATCAATGCCATCGTTCTTTAAGTAACCGGTTGCCAGTACTAAAGCTTTAATAGCCTGGTTCACTGCACTTGCTCCGATGGCCTGCACTTCTGCATGTTTATGTTCGCGAATAACCCCTGCAATTGCCCCAGCGACAGCGGATGTACGCGAGTTGGCGGAAACTTTGATTATGTCCATGTGTGCCTCCCACGAATGAAAGAGGGGCTTGCTCTGAAAATATTGTACTGGATTTTAGAATTAGATTCAAGCAGTATTTAAATTGAATATGGATATCGTAATCGTAGTAGGCTCTGTTGAAAGTGTTGATAACATAATCGTATGCTACCGGTTGTATGATGGGTTGTTATCTGAACTACATTTTGGGCTTTCTCATCATCCCTGACTTTTGGTATCTGTGGATAATCTGATTGAATCCTTTTCCGTATATTTTTCTTGTTAAAGGTCCCTCCATATTTTGGGTATTCTAAAAAGTGCTGCCTAAATATGGGGGTACTGTTTCCAGGATTTTTCACAGGTTTTTATAAAAAACAGACTCACTCTCCACATCGGATGCTTATTATCCACAGTTTACCCCGTCTTATCCACAATTTTGACTCCTTCGGAGTAACTTGTCTAGCCTAAATATGGGAGCTTATACCCCCATGGACGTTTCTAGGCCGTTGGTAGCGGCTATTTCGTCGAACCGAATTTCAATTTCATCCAAATAATGATCTAACTCTGAGACGCGTTGTTCAAAGCCAGTGCCCAACAAAGCCAATTGTTCGCAGGCAGCTTGCCAAGGTTTGACTTGTTCGCCTTCCAGTACATTTGCACACAGCGTCCAGGTGTGGATGAGTGGCCAAAGGCATGCTAGCGGAGATTCGCCCGCCATAAAAACTTCAATGGCTTTTTCATAATAGTTCAACCTTGCCGAATGGATACTTTGATCCACTTTAGCATTCTCGGATGCGGCAAGAAAAGCGGTTTTCCAATCGGAGAGCCAGATTGAAATCGCCGTTTCATCGATGTTGCTAGCTCCCAACAAATTGAACAAAGCCGCGGTGAAGTCCGGACGTTCTGTGGCTTGGGCACGGGCAGGGAATTGAAGCAGGAAGCGGCGTTCGGTGAGTGGACCGCCGTTCAATTCGGCGATCGCATTCGCGGCGCGATAAACCGCTCCCAAAAATTGTTTAACTTGAATCGGCCCCACTTTGTCTGCGCTGATGTCGCTCAAATCAATCCAGCCTTTGCGCGCCTCCGCCAGCAGTTTGCGACAACGCGCTAAGACCAGCGCTGGCGCATTAAATTCAAAGCCAGCCCTGAGTCCAGCTTGAACGAATTCAAAAAATTTTTCGCGCTGATATAGCAGCATTGGGTCATACATTTCATATCCGAGCAACGGGTCAACGCGTAATTCACGGGGTGATTTGAATTCGTCTTTCGAGCGGTGAAGGATATCGAGATGAAAATCCGGGGTGAGCTTTACGATTTCACGCGTGATGCCCGGACGTTGGCTATGAACGAAAACCAGATCTATATCCGCCGTGCCACCGAAGATGGGTTCGAAGTTCGAAACAAGCGAACCGGTCAGATACGCGGCAACAATCTCGCGGTTATTGAAGGCCCGCTCTTGGGCGGTTTCTTTGGCGATGCGGATGAGAGATTCACGTGTGACGCGCATGTTTCCTCATGCAGTTAGTTGGATAATTTCTCGGTCAAAGGCAAGCCTGGTTGAAATGGACTCAGCCTCAGCGTCTCGCGGATGCGGTTTTCAATCAGTTTGAGATGTCCGGCGTTTTGTAGGATGTTCAATGGAGTGGTATCGATCTTAAGCACGGGTGTATTATCATAAGGTTTGTTGAAAAAATCTTCATAAGTGCGGTTGAGCTGATCAATGTAGTCGCGTTCCATATTCCGTTCATAAGTGCGGTCCCGTAAAGCAATACGTTGCATCAGCACATCGGTGTCGGCTCGCAGATAAACGATCAGGTCCGGCTTCGGAATCTTTTCTCCGAGCGCTTCATGGACCTTGTAATACGTATCGAGTTCGTCGCCCTTGAGATTGATACGGGCAAACAGCGAATCCTTGACAAAAGTGTAGTCGGAGATCAGGGACTTGCCCGCCGCTAAGAGTCCGGGGATGGTGCGGCGCTGTTGATGATAGCGGCTGAGCAAAAAAAAGATCTGTGTTTGAAATGCATAACGTTCGCGGTCGCTATAGAAATCGGAAAGAAAAGGATTTTCTTCAAAGATTTCCAAAAGGATTTCAGATTCAAATGCAGGCTGTAGCAGGCGGGCGAGCGTGGTTTTACCCACACCGATTACCCCTTCGATGGCAACATACATCGTCAACTCCGTAACGGGATGGTCTAAGCATACCACGAATTGACCGCGATATAATTTATTGCATGGCTCGCATTGCGATTGTCCCGGCGATGGATGGAATGGGCGGCATGACTTCGTTTCGACTCAAATTCGAGGCGGGACTCAAGCAACGCGGCGTGGATGTGACTCATAATCCCAATGAGGCAACCGAATCGGTTTTGGTCATTGCCGGGACCCGTAATCTGCTTCCGTTATGGAGAGCGAAGAAACGCGGATTGCGAATTGTGCAACGACTCGATGGGATCAATTGGATTCATCGAAAGAAGAATACAGGCATCAAACATTTTTTGCGCGCCGAATACGGTAATCTGATTCTTTCTTTTATTCGTTCCAGAATTGCAACACACATTTTATATCAGAGCGAATTCTCGCACCATTGGTGGGACGACTGGTATGGCAAACCGAAAGTTCCTTTTTCGGTGGTTCACAACGGCGTGGATTTAAATGTTTATCATCCTAACGGTGTAAGCGATCTTCCGAAAGATAAATTTCGTTTGCTCATTGTCGAGGGCAATCTCGGAGGTGGATATGACATGGGCTTGGATAATGCCATTCAATTAACAGAAACACTTGCGGGACAATATCATTTGCCGGTCGAGTTGAGGGTGGTTGGCAAAATTTCAGAAAGACATAAAGCATCGGTTCAATCTCGAACGCGCGTCCCAATTCAATGGGCCGGCGTCGTGCCGCGCGAAAAAATCCCGCAGATGGATCGTTCGGCTCATTTGCTTTTCTCTGCCGACATCAATGCCGCCTGCCCGAACTCAGTCATCGAAGCGCTGGCTTGCGGGCTTCCCGTCGTTGCATTCGATACGGGAGCGTTGAACGAACTTGTCGTTGGCGATTCAGGCTGCCTCGTCGCCTATGGATGCGATGTATGGAAATTGGATCATCCGGATATCGCCGCGCTGGCCAAAGCCGCCGCGAAAATATTGAACGATCAGACTCGCTTTCGTCAAGCCGCGCGGGCGCAGGCAGAAAAAGCTTTAGGTTTGGATAAAATGACAGATCGGTATCTCAAAATTTTGCTGGAGGAATAAATGGATCAGGAAGTTTATGATTTTCTTGTGCGTCACTTGAAGTCGATTCAGGAAAACGATATTCCCGTATATCACGAAACGACCGCCTCGGATCTCACTCTTTATGAGTGGTGGGTCACGCCGCATCGTATGGAGGGTCTGCCGTTCCATGAATTCATGATGACGTCCAACGCGCAGAACGGAACAGTCTTCGGCGCGGAGTCCAAACAAAAAGCCGAAACCCGTTTCGATCTTTCCAATCTGTGTATTCAACGCTATGGCGACGCGGCGATTGCGAGTTACACGTTGTTGACCAGTACAGCTTTGCCTGCAGGCATGCAGGTGGTGGCACATAACGAGAGCCGCGTCATGGTCAAACAGAATGGACAATGGAAGGTCGTGCATGTGCATAAATCGCCTGCGTGGCCTGCGCCTCATATCCAACCCAAATGAGTAGTTGGTTTGCTGAAAATTTCATATTCAAACAATACGTCGTTCTTTTGCATCGTTTTCTTTTTTGTAGGTGGACAAAACGTTTGGTCTGATTATAATGATTGAAAGTCACCTAATTGTCATGCTAGTTAAATAATTCATGGACAACACCTTTCACCGCAATTTTAGTTACGAACTGTTGTGGTTAACCATTGGCCTGTTACCTTTGATTTTGATCGCTCTTCTTCTACCTTTGAGCCCTCATGATTACTGGTGGTACCTTCGCCTTGGCCACGATGTCCTTCAGCTCGGCAAGGTTCCTTCCATTGATACTTATAGTTACACTCAGGCCGGTAAGTCGGTCATCAACCAACCTTGGCTCTCTGCGGTGATTTTCTGGGTTGCATATAATGACGGCGGCTTGAACTTGACGTTTCTTTTGCGATCCATCTGCATCGGCGCGGCTTATGGTATCTTGTGGGTTTGGTCGCGGGAAATGAGAGTGGGTACGCGGCTGGCTTCCATCCTGATTGTTGTGGCCGGCTTGGCTAGTAGTAACAACTGGACATTTCGCCCCCAGTTGTTTGCTTACCCTTTATTTTCTCTCAGCCTTTTCATATTATGGAAATGGGAAGATGAAGGCAGGCCTTTGGAAGTGGAAAGAAGATCTGTCGCGAGGAAAAGGGGCAACATACGCTGGATGTTATGGGCTCTGCCGCTCATTGCGTGGCTATGGGCTAACTTGCATGAATCTTTTTTACTTCTGTTTATCTTGGAAGGAGCTGCATTGGTCTTTGGACATGGGAATCGAAAAGAATTGATTCTAGTTACCATCGCTAGCTTCCTGGCCACATTGATCACCCCTTATGATATTTTCCTTTGGCTGTCTCTTCTTCGTTCCTTCATTGCGAATCCGTCCTGGGATGTGAGCAGTGAGTGGCTTCCGCCCACCAACTCAGGCTGGCAGATGAACATCTTTTTTATGTGGATCCTGCTATTAGTCCCGCTGGCATCTTTTTCCAAAAAGCGACTCTCGTTGCTGGAGTGGGTCTGGCTGCTGGGCATGCTGTGGATGGCTTTCTCCGGCATCCGCTACGTGGTTTGGGGCATCTTCCTGTTGACAGGTTTTAGCGCTTACTTGCTTTCAGACTGGGACATTCACTGGCTGGATCGTTCGTACCAAAAAAACCATCCCATCGCCAATTATATTATTACCGGCGTGCTTTTGTTAATTCCGTTTGCGGCGCTGCCTACTATGCGGACAGAAATGAATATCCAGACCTCGCCAGCAATCAGCACCGATACGCCGGTTACTGCGACCGTTTGGCTTACACAGCATCCTAAATTGCCGGGTCCTTTGTGGAGCGATTTGGTTTTTTCAAGTTATTTGATCTTCGCTTTGCCTTCGCGTGCAGTTTGGATCGATACGCGCTTTGGGATGGTGTATACCCCGCTGGAATTTGAGCGTTATTCCGTGGTTGCCAACGCCCAGCCCGGCTGGCAGGGAATTCTTGATCGATGGGACATCAATCTCATGATGCTTTCTGTTAATGGCGAGCCATTGCTTGTGGAATCGCTCGCCGATGAACCGGAGTGGTGTAAAGTGTATAGCGATCCTGTGGCCATTATTTATGCCCGGCTCCAGTCTGGTCAATCTTGTCCTTGAACAAAGGTCTTAAATTTCCCGGCCGGCTTGCACTGCAACAACGCGTGCTTCCATCGTATCGTGTTCCATTCTTTGATATGCTGGCGCAAGCCTGTGATGGCGGCCTGAGTTTGTTTGCCGGTTTGCCGCGAGCCGATGAAGGGATTGCAAATGGCAAATTGCAAATTGCAAATTATGCCGCAGCAAATAATCTTCACATCCTCGATGGTTCGTTTTATCTATGCTATCAACGTGGATTGATCCGCTGGCTTGAGCATTGGAATCCCGATACATTGATCGTGGAAGCCAATCCGCGTTATCTGGGAACATCATCCGCAGTGAGATGGATGCACGCACAAGGAAAAAAAGTCATCGGCTGGGGATTAGGTGCGCCGCCACTTGCTGGAATTCTTAACGGACTCCGTCAAACGAGGCGGATCCAATTCATCAATCAATTCGACGCGCTCATCTCTTATAGTCAGCGCGGGGCAGACGAATATGCCGCGCTTGGCTTTCCGCGCGAAAAGATTTTCGTTGCATACAATGCGGTTTCGCCCCGACCTTTATTTCCTCTTCCTGCGCGTCCATCCACTTTTAAAGATAGCCCTGTGATTCTTTTTGTCGGAAGGTTGCAGGGGCGTAAACGAGTCGATGATTTATTACGCGCCTGTTCTGAAGTGGAATCGAAGCCGAGATTGATCATCGTGGGCGATGGACCGGAGCGCGAACATTTGGAGTCACTGGCAAAACAGGTTTATCCATCCGCGGAGTTTATCGGCACCAAGCAAGGAGCAGAGTTGAAGCCTTATTTCACGGAAGCCGATTTATTTGTCCTGCCCGGAACCGGAGGTCTCGCGGTTCAGGAAGCGATGAGTTATGGTCTGCCGATCATGGTCGCGAAAGGCGACGGGACACAGGATGACCTGGTGCGTAAATCGAACGGCTGGCAGATTCCACCCGATGATTATGAGGCGCTCGTCCGCACAATGCGTTTAGCATTATCTGACGTGGGTCGATTGCGAAGGATGGGCGCAGAATCTTATCGGATCACCCACGAAGAAATTAATTTAGGAAAGATGGTGGAAGTGTTCCTGAAGGCGCTGAAGAGTTTGATGCATAGCTAAGCATTAATTCACTCAGTATTAGTCATGTTTCGTAACAACATATCCATTATGCTCAAGTACAGCTTTGCATAAGGCAAGAAACTCAATCGTTTCAAGATCATTCTTTGAGTCATTGGTCCGCCAACTGCAAATTTTAAAATTGGCAGCTCCCATTCCATCATCTACATGGTCGACCGTTGGAAGCAAAGCAAAATCATGCTTGTAGCGACGCCCGTTTTCTTTTGATTCATCATTATCATATTGGCTAATAAGTGACCAATTGAGTTCTTCGCCGGTATAAGTATCGCGACCGCCGCTCTCCATGACTGCTGAATGAATGCCAACTCGATATGCTTCGCCGATAGAGGTTTTGTTGCCGCGACGGCGATCACGTCTTACATGAGCTTGAGGTTTACGGCGAAGCCAGCGTTCATAGACCTCTTGTGTGACTTGACCTGATAAGAAGGATGGTAATGCATATCTCTTGGGCATAATTGCTTCTTTATGTTAAGTTAGATTTTAATACATCAAATCCCCAGTGCAGGCAACTTGTGCGACCAATCGTTGATGGCGACAAAGAAACGCGATGGCTTTTGTTTATTGCTTGTTCTCCACATCAGCCACAAAATGATGAGCGGTGCGACCAATCGTCCGTACGACCACGGGAGAAAGTCGAAGGTCGGCAGGATGAATTCCAGAAAATAAGCAAAGCCGAACCAAATCCATTCGTTGGGTGTGTCAAGACGCTTAAGCAAAAGCAGGAATGATAATGCTACAAAGACTCCGTGATGTTCCCACACGACCAGCGAGGCAAGAGTCATCAGGATGAAAAGAGGCGGCAAGGCATTGGCCAGCCGCGCGCCTTTTTCTTTTCCATTGAAAAAGATTTCAAGGCGTACGGATTGAGCCATCACGAATAAGGATGCAGCCAAAAGAATCAGCTTAGATAGGTATGTCAAAACGCGCGCCCAGATCAGGTC
>Ga0335081_10003161_pt1 | contig 25876 bp, 25 predicted proteins | sample Lox_Sample_35_FD_206713 | JGI IMG/M metagenome (GOLD analysis project Ga0335081, IMG submission 206713) | Soil microbial communities from Loxahatchee National Wildlife Refuge, Florida, United States - Lox_Sample_3.5 | ecosystem: Environmental > Terrestrial > Soil > Wetlands | place: USA...
CCTTGGCCCGGCCGTGCTCGGGGCCGAGCATCTCCTCGCGGATCGCGATGCCCTTCTCGTACAGCTCGTCGTCCATGGGTCCTCCCTAGTCAGCAGCACGGCAAACGATATACGATTCAGCCAGCCCCCGCCGAGTACACCGGAGGACCTCCGATGACCGAGAACCTGCACCTCGTGTTCAGCAAGCCGCCGGAGGCGATCTCCAACGAGGAGTACAACCGGTGGTACGACTTCCACCTGGGCGAGATCCTGGTGGTGCCGGGCTTCACCTCCGCCCGCTGCTACCGGCTGCAGACGGTGAAGGGCGACTGGACGCCGTCGGGCCACAGGTACCTGTCCGCCTACGAGATCGAGGGCGACCCGCGGGACGTCATGACCGAGCTCGACAAGGAGGTCGCGTCCGGCCGGATGCAGCTGCCCGAATGGTTTCCGCAGATCACGTTCGCGTCCTTCAACTGCCACTCGCACGGCAACCCGGCCGGAGCCCGCCTGGCCGATCACATCTACCTGGTGTTCAGCGCGCCGCCCGAGGGCCTCGGCGACGAGGAGTTCGCCGCCTGGTACCGCGAGCACGCCGACGAGAACACGCAGGTACCCGGTTTCCTGGCCAACTGGAGGTTCCGCCTCGAGCCCGAGGTGATCGACCCGACCTCGGCCACGGTCGCCACCCACCTGGCCATCTACGAGGTGGACCGGGACCTGGCCACGCTGCGCGCGAACCTGGGCGCCGCACGGGTGACCAACGAGGCCGGGTGGCCCGCGTGGTTCGACCCGACCCCGTGGACGTCGCTGGACGCGAACGCGATCGGCGACCGGGTTCCCGCGGGCTGACCGGCCGGTAAATCCCCAGAGAGGATCCTATGTCCGTACGCACCACACCGCCCTTCCGCGCCGATCACGTCGGCAGCCTGCTCCGTCCCCGCGCCCTGCTGCAGGCGCGCGAGGACGCCGCCCGCGGCGCGATCTCAGCCGGTGACCTGCGGGCCGCCGAGGACGACGCGATCCGCGACGCGGTCCGGATGCAGGACGACATCGGGCTGCGCTCGGTCACCGACGGCGGGTTCAGGCGGGCCTCCTGGCACATGGACTTCATATACGAGATCGCCGGGGTGCAGAAGGCCGAGCAGAACGGCTACTTCATGGAGTTCGACGACGAGCGCTCCGGCGGGTTCGCGCCGCTGCGGTTCGTGCCGAAGGGCAAGTACGTCGTCCTGGGTTTGGTGACCAGCAAGAAGGGAGATCTGGAGGCCAAGGACGACATCAAGCGCCGGATCGAGGAGGCCAGCAAGTTCGTGGACATCGACCAGTTGTGCCTGTCCCCGCAGTGCGGCTTCTCCTCCACGCTGGACGGCAACTCGCTGTCGCGGGACGAGCAGATCGCCAAGCTGCGCCTCGTGGCGGAGACCGCCGAAGAGGTCTGGGGCACCCCGTAGTGCTGAATGCCCCGCCCTCGAAGATCATCGCGGTCCACGTGAACTACCGGAGCCGGGCGCTCCAGCGCGGCTCGGTACCGGCCTGGCCGTCGTTCTTCCTCAAGCCGCCGTCCTCGCTGGCCGCCAGCGGCGATCCGGTGGCCCGGCCGCCGGGATGCGCGCTGCTGTCCTTCGAGGGCGAGGTGGCGCTCGTCATCGGCCGCCGGGCCAGCCGGGTGGACCGCGACGCGGCCTGGAGCCACGTCGCCTGGGTGACGGCCGGAAACGACTTCGCCGTGTACGACCTGCGCTACGCCGACCGCGGCGGCAACGTCCGCTCCAAGGGCATCGACGGGCTGACGCCGCTCGGTCCCCGGCTGCTCGACGCGCGCACGATCGATCCCGCCTCGCTGCAGCTGCGCACCTGGAAGAACGGGGAGATCGCGCAGGAGGCCAAGCTGGGCGAGGAACTGCTGTTCGGCCTGGACGACATCGTCGCGGACCTGTCCCGGCTGATGACGCTGGAACCGGGTGACGTGATCCTGACCGGGACGCCGGCCGGGTCGACGGTCGTCGAGCCGGGAGACCTGGTCGAGGTCGAGGTCACCGCCGGGGACGCCACGACGGGACGGCTGCGCAGCCCGATCGTCGAGGCCCAGTACACCCTGCCGCCGTTCGGCGCGATGCCGCGGATGACGGACGAGGCCAGGGACGCCGCGTTCGGGGTCAACGGCCAGCAGGGCGAGGCCGGGCCGGCCGCCGGGCGCCCGGTCGCGGCCGCGGCGCTGCTGGCCGGCCTGAGCCAGGTGTCCACCGCCACGCTGGCCTCCCAGCTGCGCAAGCGGGGGCTGAACGGCCTGACCATGGACGGGCTCCGCACGACCAAGCCGGGCCGGCGGATGACCGGGTTCGCCAGGACCCTGCGCTACCTGCCGCTGCGCGAGGACCTGTTCGCCTCCTACGGCGGCGGGATGAACGCCCAGAAGCAGGCGATCGAGCAGCTCCGGCCGGGTGAGGTGCTCGTGATCGACGCCCGCCAGGAAGCGTCGGCGGGCACCATCGGCGACATCCTGGCCCTGCGGGCGCAGGCTCGCGGCGCGGCCGGCATCGTGACCGACGGGGCGATCAGGGACGCCGCCCGGCTCGCCGAGCTGGAGATCCCGGCCTATCACGCGGCCGTCCATCCCGCCGTACTCGGCCGGCGGCACGTCCCGTGGGAGTGGGGGGTCACGGTGGCCTGCGCGGGCGTCACGGTCCAGCCGGGCGACCTGGTGGCCGGCGACGACGACGGCGTGGTCGTGCTCCCGCCGGGCCTGGCGGCTGAGATCATCGTCGATGCCCGCGAGCAGGAGCGGCAGGAGGAGTTCGTCGCCGCCCAGGTCGCGGCCGGAGCGGAGCTCGACGGGCTGTATCCGCTCGGCGACCGCTGGCGGGAGGCGTACCAGGCCTGGCTCGCGGAGCGTGAGTCATGAGGTTCCGCGCCGACCCGTCGTCGCTGGGCGGCTCCATCGCCCCCGTGGTCACCCCGTTCACCGAGGACGGGGAGCTCGACACCGAAGGGCTGCGCCGCCTGATCGGCTGGCAGCTGGACTCCGGCTCGCACGGCATCTCGCTCGGCGGCTCGACCGGCGAGCCGAGCGCGCAGACGCCGCGGGAGCGGATCGCCGCGATGACCGAGGCGGCCCGGGTGATCGCGGACCGGGTTCCGTTCCTGCCCGGGACCGGATCGGCTCGATTGGACGAGACGCTCGAGCTCACCGCGGCCGCGGCCGCGGTGGGCGCGGACGCCGCGCTGGTGATCACGCCGTACTACGCGCGGCCGACCCAGGAGGGCCTGTTCCGGTGGTACGCGACGGTGGCGAGCGAGAACCCGGACCTGCCCATCGTGGTCTACAACGTCCCGTCCCGCACCGCCGTCGACATCGCGCCGGAGACCATCGCCCGGCTGCGGCGGCGGTACGGCAACGTCGTCGGGGTCAAGGAGACCACCCGGGACTTCGAGCACTTCTCCCGGGTGCTGCACCAGTGCGGCCGGGACATCCTGATGTGGTCGGGCATCGAGCTGCTGTGCCTGCCGCTGCTCGCCCTTGGCGGGGTGGGCTTCGTGAGCGCGGTGGCCAACCTGGCGCCCGCGGCGGTGGCGCAGATGTTCGACCTGTGGATGGCGGGTGAGCAGGAGAAGGCCCGCGAGCTGCACTTCGCGCTGCACCCGCTGGTGGACGTGATCTTCACCGAGACCAACCCGGCCCCGGCCAAGTGGGTGCTGCAGCAGGCGGGCCTGCTCGGCTCCGCGCACGTCCGGCCGCCGCTGGCCGGGGTCAGCGAGGCCGGGCAGGGCCGGATCGCCGGCCTGCTGCGCGCCGGGGCCCCCGCGCTGACGCCGCCACTGACGGATCTGGTGACACCGTGAGCAGCGACCTGCCCGTACGCCTCGACCACTTCATCGCCGGCGCCTGGTCGCCCAGCGCGGACGGGGCCACCTTCGCCGTCGCCGACCCGGTGGGCAACCGGGTCTACGCGCAGGTGGCCGCCGGCGGCGCCGCCGATATCGATCGCGCCGCGCGGGCCGCGCACTGCGCGTTCACCGACGGTCCGTGGCCCGCGCTGGCGGCCCGCCAGCGGGCGCGGGTGCTGAACCGGATCGCGGACGCCATCGAACGGCGCGGCGCGCGCATCGCCGAGCTCGAGACCTTCGACACCGGCCTGCCGGTCACCCAGGCGCACGGCCAGGCCGAACGGGCGGCGGAGAACTTCCGCTTCTTCGCCGACATGATCGTGACCGCGCACGAGGACGCGTTCCGGACCGGCACGGCCCAGCTCGGCTACGTGCTGCGCAAGCCGGCCGGCCCGGCCGGGCTGATCACGCCGTGGAACACCCCGTTCATGCTGGAAACCTGGAAGCTCGCGCCGGGCCTGGCCGCCGGGTGCCCGGTGATCCTCAAGCCGGCCGAGTGGTCGCCGCTGTCGGCGAGCCTGCTGCCCGAGATCATGACCGAGGCGGGCGTCCCGGACGGCGTGTTCAACATGGTGCACGGCATCGGCGAGGTGGCCGGGGCGGCCCTGGTGACGCACCCGCTGGTGCCGCGGATCTCCTTCACCGGCGAGACGGCCACCGGGCAGGCCATCATGGCCGCGGCCGCGCCGCGCCTCAAGGGGCTGTCGATGGAGCTCGGCGGCAAGTCCCCCTGCATCGTGTTCGCCGACGCGGACCTCGACGCGGCCATCGACAGCGCCCTGTTCGGGGTGTTCTCGCTGAACGGCGAGCGGTGCACGGCCGGCTCGAGGATCCTGGCCGAACGGCCGGTCTACGACGAGCTGGTCAGCCGGCTCGCCGCCCGGGCCGAACGCATCCGGGTCGGCCCGCCGTCCGATCCGGCCACCGAGGTGGGCGCGCTCATCCACCCGGACCACTACCAGCGGGTCCTGTCCTACGTCCAGTCCGGGCTTGACGAGGGGGCCAGGCTGGTGGCGGGCGGACGGCGCCCGGCGCACCTGCCGTCCGGCAACTACCTGGCGCCGACCGTGTTCGCCGACGTCGGGCCGCAGATGCGCATCTTCCGCGAGGAGATCTTCGGGCCGGTGGTATGCGTCACCCCGTTCGAGGACGAGGCCGACGCGATCCGGCTGGCCAACGACACCCGCTACGGCCTGGCGGCCTACCTGTGGACACGGGACCTGCGCCGCGGTCACCGGGTCGCCGCCGCGGTGGACGCCGGGATGCTGTGGCTGAACTCGCACAACGTGCGTGACCTGCGCACCCCGTTCGGCGGGGTGAAGGCCAGCGGCCTGGGCCGCGAAGGCGGCCAGCACAGCCTGGACTTCTACACGGACTCCCGCATCGTGCACGTCGCCCTCGAGGACGCCCGGGTGCCGCGGTTCGGCACGGAAGGATCATGATCATGGCTCCTGGCGCGCTGCCCCCGCCGCCCGACATCGTCCGCTCGGTCTTTGCCGAGCTCGTGGTCACCGACCTGGCCCGGGCCCGCTGGTTCTGGGTGGACGTGCTCGGCTTCGTGGTCACCGAGTCCGGTCCCGGCGCGCTCTACCTGCGCGGCTACGACGAGCTGACCCATCACAACCTGATCCTGACCGAAGGCGCCGAACCCGCGGCCGCCCGGCTCGGCTACCGGGTGCGCACGCCGGCCGACCTGGACCTGGCGGTGGACTTCTACACCCACCTCGGCGGCCGGACCGCACGCCTGCCGGCCGGGACCACACCCGGGATCGGCCCGGCCGTGCGGGCCGAGGACCCGCTCGGCTTCACCGTCGAGTTCTTCTGTGAGGCGGCGACCGCCGACCGGCTCCAGCAGCGCTACGACCTGCGCCGCGGGGCCGAGGTGGCGCGGATGGACCACTTCAACATCGTGGTCCCCGACGTGCAGGTCGCGTACGAGTACTACGCCTCGCTGGGCTTCGGGCTGTCCGAGACGATCGAGGACGCCCAGACGCTGTACGCCGCCTGGATGTTCCGCAAGCAGACCGTGCACGACGTGGCCTTCACCGGCGGCGCCGGGCCCCGCCTGCACCACCTGGGCTTCTTCGCGCACGAGACGCACCAGGTGCTGCGCATCTGCGACATCCTCGGTTCGCTGCACTCCGAGGGGCACATCGAGCGCGGCCCCGGCCGCCACGGGGTGTCCAACGCCTTCTACGTCTACCTGCGCGATCCGGATGGCCACCGGGTGGAGATCTACACCAGCGACTACTACACCGGCGATCCGGATCACCCCGTGCTGCGCTGGGACGTCTCCGATCCGCGCCGCCGCAGTTTCTACGGTCACGCGGTGGTCCCGTCCTGGTACGCCGAGGCGTCCACGGTGCTCGACCTGGACGGGCAGCCGCGCCCGGTGAGCGACCAGCACCAGATCCTGGAATATTCCGTCGGGGCGGACGGATTCCCGGTCCGTTAGGTACCGCCACCTTCGCGCAGGTGCCCGGCGGATCGCGCGGCTACCAGGTGCTCGCCGTGGCGGCCCGGGACGAGCACGGCAGCCAGCTGGCCGGCCTGGACGGGGCGGATGACCGCCAGGTGTTCCGCACTCTGCTGCAGCGCCTCGCCCTGCACGCCGCCACCGCCCTGGACTCCTCCTCTGCGGACCCCTTGCACCACCCCGGCCCCCGAAGACTGCTAGCCCTCGGCCCGCCCCCGGGGCCCGCTTCACCTCCGTCGGCTCTCAGTCCCGCCCCCAGGTCGCCGCACCCTTCGTCGGCTCGCGGCTCGCGGCCGAGTCACACCGTCCCCGTCCTCAGCCCGCCCCCCATCAACCGCACCCGACTCTTTATTCGAATTAAGTACCTAATCAGCAAATTCACTGGTGATCATGCACAATATTCGCTATTATGTTTGGTGAAACAAACCCCTTTTCTCCCGAACGGGTGGTGGTCCATGCCCGCGTCGCCGGCGCCTGTGGAGCCAGGGTGGGACGATGACCTCGCCTGGCTGGATCGCGACCCGGAACGGGACAGCTGGCTGGACCGGGCCCGCGAACACGACGAGCCCCCCGAGCCCGGGGAGGAGGAGTACAAGGGCTGCGCCCCGCTCGCCGGGCCGGAGCTCACCGGGGAGGAGCTGGCTGAGATCCGTCAGGCCGCCGCCGATGAGCTGCTCGCGGTCGAGGCGGCCACAACCGGGAGGCGCGGCCCTGGTCAGCCCGGCTCCGCGCGAATCCTTCCCGGCCAGTCATCTAGCCCGGCGGCCGCGTTCGGACCGGGGATGGTCCTGGACGTGCTGCCCGGCTGCGCGCAGCTGGCCCTCGCCACCGACGCCGCCGCCGAGGACGACAGCTTCGACGGCGTTTCCGAGGGCGAGCTGATTGGCGTGCTGTGTGCGTGGGACCGGGTCGAGGCCCACGCCGCCGCCCGCAAGCTGGTCGTGGTCGCGGAACTGGCCCGGCGGAACCCCGCGCCGGAAGATGCCGAGTTCACCGCGGACGAGGTCGCTAACGCGCTGGGGGAATCCCGTTTCCGTGCTGATGAGCTGATGGGCACGGCCGGGCATCTGGATACCCACCTGCCTGGCACCAAGGCGGCGCTGCGCGACGGGACCCTGAACCTGGGCAAGGCACGGCTGATTGTCAATGCCACCGGCCTGCTCGACCCCGCCGAAGCCCGCGCCGCCGAGGCCGAGGTGCTGGAGCGGGCCGGGCGGTTGACCCCGGGCGGGCTGCGCGCCGCGATCGCCCGCGCGGTCATGGAGGTCGCCCCTAAGAAGGCCAGGAAGCGGCGCGAGAACGCGGCCAGGTTCGCTCGGGTGGAGCGGTGGGCCGAGGACACGGGCAACGCCGCGCTCGCGGGCCGGGAACTGTCCCCGGATGAGGTCCTGGCCGCCGATGAGCGGATCACCGCCTGGGCGCAGCAGTTGCGCAACGCCGGGCTCGAGGGCGGCATGGACGAGATCCGCGGCCGAGCCTTCCTGGACCTGCTCCTTGGTAAAGACTCCCGTCCCGGGGTCCCGCAAGCGGCCGGCGCTCAGCCCACCCCAGCGCCGACAGGGTTCGCCAGCCGGGTCACCCTGACCGTCCCGCTGGCCACCTTGACCGGCCTCGCCGACCGCCCTGGCGAGCTGTCGGGCCTGGGCCCAGTCGACCCGTGGCTGACCCGCGACCTAGCCGCCGCCGCCGCGCAGAACCCGAAGACAACCTGGTGCGTGACCGTGACCGACGCCAACGGCCACGCGGTCGGGCACGGCTGCGCCCGGCCTGAACCCAGAAGTCACAGGAAACGCGCCGGCCCCGGCCCGCCCGGGTTCTCCTTCGCCCCGGCCAGCCGGGATCACCCGCCCAGGGAGTCCGGCCCCTGGCGGCTGCGTACCCCCAGTGACGGGCCGGACCTGATCATCCCCCTGGAATCGCTGACTACCGACCCCTGCGACCACCGGCAGCAAGCCAACGGACATGATCCCGGGGTCAAGCTCCGGCACCTGTCCCAGGTCCGGCACGCCACCTGCACCAGCCCGGTCTGCCGCAGACCCGCCGCTCAGTGCGACCACGAGCACAACATTCCCCATGAGGCCGGCGGACGCACCTGCCTATGCAACACCGGCCCGAAGTGCAGACACGATCACCGGCTCAAGCAGCACCCCAGGTGGAGAGTGGACCAGCTGCCCGACGGCACCTTCCGGTGGACCACCCCGTCCGGCCGCACCTACACCACCGAGCCGACCCGCTACCCCATCTAGCCGCCGCGGGGATAGTCAGCAAGAGGCGACGGCGTTACGCTTCCCTGCATCACGCTGGTGGGGAGGAGCCGTGATGTCAGGGCCCGGAGATCAGGGATCAGCCTCAGAAGGCCGAAGCCACGGCAACCTACGCGCGTCCCATGCCGACCGCGAGCGGGTGATCGGCACCCTCAAGGCCGCGTTCGTGCAGGGCATGCTGGCCAAGGACGAATTCGACCTGCGGGTGGGCCAGGCGTTCGCGTCGCGGACCAACGTGGATCTGGCCGCCGTCATCGCGGACCTCCCTGCCATGCCGATCACAGCGCAGCCGCGCAAAGGATCTGGCTCCTGCCCCGCGGCTGCCCGCTGTTCCAGATCAATCGTCGCCGGTGCCCGGTACCTGTCCGCCGATCTTGGCTGACAGGTACCGGGCCCGGGATACCCGTCAGGGGATGTAGTACATCGGGTTGGGGATCTTGACCTGATGGCCGGCGTTGCCGCCGAGCAGGTCGCTGTACTGGTCGCCGAAGTCGGCCGTGATCGAGTAGCCCAGGCTGGCGATGTGGGCGCGGGTGCCGGACTTGTACTCGATCGTGGTGCAGGTCGGCGCGTTGGCGCAGTGCAGGTAGGACGGCGGCGTGGCCGGCTTGAGGAACAGGTGCCCGGCCGCGGGCGTCGGGTAGCCGGCGTTGGTCAGGTTCGTGACCGTGGCGTCCGTCTGGGTCTGCGGCCGGCCGGTGATGAAGAAGACCGCGTAGCCGTGGCTGGCCGCGAAGCTGACCAGGCCCGGCATGTAGAACACCGCCGGGAACGCCGCGGCGTTGACGTAGACCGCGTTGCTGGCCGGGGTGTAGCCGAACTGGTTGGCGATCTCGTAGTCGTAGGTGTTGAGCAGGGTGTCATCGATGTCGAACACGACGGCGGGCTTGCCCTTGCCGTGCTGGTGATGAATGGCCGCGGCCAGGAAGCCCTCGGCGCTGGCCACGATGTGCTGCATCTGCGCGGCGTAGTTGCTGCTGGGCGAGGGGACGGTGACCGTGCCCACCACCGGGAACGTGGCGCTGGCCGAACCGTAGTAGTGCTTGATCTGGTCCTCGAGCACCGTGACGTTCATCTCGGCGTTGCCGTTTTTCGGCGTGAAGGCGTCCTCGGCCTTGACCTTCGCCGCCTGCTGCTCGATGGACCCGGGCCCGCCGTGACCGGCCGCCGCGCTGGCCGCCGTGAGTGATCCGACGGTCAGGCCGATGGCGGCGATCGCGGCACCGGCCAGCACCGGCACGGACCGGCTGAGCCGGCGGCGTTCGCGGGCCGGGGTCTCGCTGGTGTCGGTCGAGCGTCGTTTCATGGCATGTCCTCCTGGCAGGCCCTGGGGCATTATGTTTGACGATGTAGGACTCTGCCATGAACGCCGCATAACCGGCAAGCCTGCGCCAGCTGGCTTGCCGGTGCGCTAACGCGCAACGCGGTGGTCGCGGCCGACCACCGGCCCGCTGATGAACGGGTCCCGGGGGTGGCCGCGACCACCGCGGCGCTGGGTCGTACTAAACCTGGTCGGTGCCCTGCATGCCCAGGGAGAAATGGGCCTTGCCCTCGCTGTCGACCTCGGCGTCGAGCACCTTGTCCTCGAGGTAGGCGGCGGCCTGCGGCTCGAGGTAGACGTGCGCGCCGGCGGCTTCGACGACCTGATCGTTCTCGTCAGGTCCCGGCGCGGCCGTGACCTGGAGCGCACCCGGGTCCGACCCCGCGGGGGACGCGATCCGCAGGCCGGACCCTTCGGGTGCCTGCGGGGTAGAAGAAATGGCCTTGACGACCTCGGCGGCTGCTTCGGTCAGTACCAGCATGAGATACCTCTCGTTCTCGTCCGGGAGCAGATCCCGGAGTTTGTCTGAGACCCTCTCGTGCTTACCTGCCTGGCTGGCGGCTAAACCAGATCCCCCGAAGCCAGCCCAGAAGCCACGCCGGCTTCCCAGAGCGGCTGGTCTAGGCCTCCGACAGGCCGGCGCCCCGCAGCGGGGGCAGCGCGCGGGCGCGCATCCGGCGCAGCAGCCGGGTGTCGGCGGCCCGGACCAGCGGGTGGGTGCCGCCGTTGCGCTCGGCCTCGTCCTGCCACCGCGCCTGGCGGGCCGCGAGCGTCGCCGCGTCGTCCAGTTCGGCGCAGTCGAGGGTGTCGTCGTTGACGTCCACGACGATCGTGTCGCCGTCCTCGATCAGCGCGATCGGCCCGCCCAGCGCCGCCTCGGGTGAGACATGCCCGATGACCACCCCCACCGACCCGCCGGAGAAGCGGGCGTCGGTCATCAGCGCGATGGTGATGCCGCGGCGGCGGCACAGCGCGGTGATCCGCGAGGTCGGGTCGAGGAGCTCCGGCATCCCGGGCGCGCCGCGCGGGCCCTCGTAGCGGATCACCACCATGTCGCGGTCCGCGAACCGGTCCGGGTCGGACGCCAGCGCCTGGATCAGCGCCGCCTCGCTGTCGAAGACGCGGGCACGCCCGGTGAACCGGCCGTCGGCCATGCCGCCCTCGACGCCGGCCAGCTTGATCACCGCGCCGCCGCCGGGGGCGAGGTTGCCGCGGAGCAGCCGCAGCCCGCCGGTCGGCTTGAACGGCGCGGCCAGCGGGTGGATCACCTCGCCGTCAGGCGCCGGCGGGGCCAGCCGGGCGACCTGCCCGGCCAGCGTCTCCCCGGTGCAGGTGACGCAGTCGCCGTCGAGGAGCCCGGCGTCGAGCAGCTCGCGGACGATCACCGGCAGGCCGCCCATGGCGTCGATGTCAACCATCGAATACCGGCCGAACGGGCGGGCATTGACCAGCACCGGAAGCGAGCGCGAGACCCGGTTGAATTCCTCCTGCGTGATCACCTCGCGCCAGAAGTCGAGACCGGCGGCGCGGGCCAGTTCGGGCGCGTGCAGCACGACGTTGGTGGAGCCGCCCATGGCGATCGCCACCAGGGTCGCATTGCGCAGCGACGCCGGCGTGACGATGTCACGGGGCCGGATGCCGCGCTCGGACAGGACCTGCAGCGCGTCGAGCAGCTGGCCGGGGAATTCCTTGACGCGGCGGCCGTCCTCCGACGCCGGGCTCACCATGTGCAGCGGCTCCATGCCGCAGCTCGCGATGAACGACTGCATGGTGTTGTAGGTGAACATCCCGCCGCAGCTGCCGTGGCCGGGTGAACCCTCCAGCGCCATCCGGCGCCGCTCGGCCGGGGATTCCGCCGCCGCCTGGAAGCAGGACACGATGTCGATCGGCTCCCCGGTCAGCGAGTCGATGCCGGGCCGGATCGACCCGTCGGACATGATCACCGCGGGGACGTTGTGCTCCAGGATCGCGGCGAGGGTCCCCACCGGCGGCTTGTCGCAGGCGACCACGGCGATCACCCCGCGGACGTCGCTGCCCTCCAGGTGCAGGCAGACGCCGTCGTTGGTGGTCTCCCGGCCGATCAGCGAATACCGCATCTCGGGGGTGCCGTTGCGCTGCCCGTCGGAGATCCCGCCCGAGAAGTTCGGCGCGATGACCCGCACCGGCAGGTCGGCGACGGCGACCCGGCGGCGCAGTTCGTCCTGGACCGCCTCGACCTTCACCGGGACCCCGGCGTAGCAGATGCTGTCGCCGAGGTTGCCGATCACTCCCCAGACCGGGCAGTGGATCTTGTCCGGCTCCTGCCCCTGCAGCCGCGCCGTCGCCACCGCTTGGGTGTCCTGCCCCGGCTTCCACACTTCCGCTTCGCTCACGCGTCGATGGTACCGAGGCTAGCGGAGCCCGACGTCCTGCTTTCGCACGAGCCCGACGAGCCTGCCGTCCGAAGTGGTGACCGGCGAGCTCTCCAGGTTGCGGTCGCTCATGATGCCGCGCAGCTCGGCCACGGGGACGAACGGCCGGTACGTGCTAGGCCCGGGTCGCATGGCCTGGTCGACGAGCTGATCCGGATCGCCCCGGAGTTCGGCGGCCCGGAGCAGGCCCAGCACGACATGCCCGTCGCTGACGACCACGCAGGCGTCCCATCCGGCGGCCGCGGCCCGGTCCCTGACGTCACCGAGCCGTTCGCCCAGCGAGCACGTCGGCACGTCCCGCCGGACCACGTCGACCAGCCGCGGCTGCTGCGCGCTCGTGCCCTCGACCGGCAGGCCCGCTGTCTTCCAGTCCAGGATTCCGGTCCAGTAGTCGTACACCTCGGTGAACCCGAGAGTCTCGAGCCGGCACGCGGCTCGCGGGCTGAGGTCTCAACCAGGGTCGGCGCAGTACACCACGACCGGGCGGCTGGGGTCGAGCACGCGCAGCGCCCCGGCCTCGATCTTGCGCAGCGGGAGGTTGATCGCGCCGGGCAGATGGTCTTCGCGGTATTCCCGGGCCGGCAGCACGTCGACGATCTGGGCACCCTGCGCCATCAGCCGCTGGACCTCGTCCCGGTCGATCTCGCGTGCCATCTCTGCCTCCCCATCCGCCGGATCCACCCTAGCGGTCCGCGGGCTCTTCGAGTGCGGCCGTCCGGGCCTGCGGCGCGGGAAAGGATGCGGTCACCGGGCCGATCGGGTAGCGGCGAGCTTCTCCTTGAGCGCTCCGAGCTCCGCCGGGCCGAGATAACGCCCGCCCCGCACCACACCGCAGATCCGGTGCAGGTGAGCGACGGACTCGACCGGATTGGCGTCGAGCAGCACCAGGTCGGCATGCTTGCCCGCGGCCACGCTGCCCATCACGTCGGTGGCGTTCATGAACTCGGCGGCGTTCCACGTGGTCATCTGCAGGACCCGCAGCGGCGACAGGCCCGCCCGGGCGAGTTCATCGAACTCCTGGTGCAGGGCGACGCCAGGCACTTCCCAGGCGGACCCGCCAGAGTCGCTGCCGGCCAGCATCGGCACGCCGGCCTCGTCGAGCACCTTGGTCAGGTTCAGCAGCACGTCGTAGACATCACGGAGCGTCTGCCGGGCGGCGGCCGGGAAGCCCGAGAATTTCTGCGCCGCCTTCGACCAGCCCTGAAGCGTCGACGACGCCATGTACCGCAGCCCGGGCTCGTCACGGAACGCGGGGTCGTCACACAAATGCATGGTCTTGGACCGAATCAGCGTGGGCACCTGCCACGTCCCGTCATCGACCAGGTGCGCGGCCATCGCGGCGGCCGCACCCCGGTCGAACGTCGACGCCGCGTGCCCGAGGATGCCGATGTCGGCGGGGCTCGACCGGTTCAGCGGGTTGACGATGAGCTTGCCGATCATCCGCTCCGCGACAGGCTCGAGGAACGGCATGAGGACCGGGGGCACCTTCGGCAGCCGCGGCGCCGGCCGCGCCGTCACCTCATCCCGCACCGCCTGCTGGTCGGCCGAACAGCAGGCCAGCAGGCTGACTCCCGGCCCCAGGTGCTCGACCGACCGAACGCCTTCGCCGGACGCCCGGGCTAGATCGATCCCGTTCGGCAGGTGGCCGAGGATCGGGATGCCGAGGCGGCGACACTCCTGCTGGGCGGCGTAGAAGACCTCGCTCGTCACCAGGGCCGCCTTGATGAAGTCGGCGCCGAGATCGTGCTGCTCACGCACCGTGGCCACGGCGGCGGCTTCGGAACCGGCGTTGAAGGGGGTCAGTACGGCGCCGGGCATGGCCAGCAGCCGGGGCGCGCCCGCGGGCATCAGCGTTCCGGCCGCGCGGTCCTTCAGCATCCGCACCGACCCGGACATCTGGCGGAAACCCGTGATGCCGTGAACGAGCATGAGATCGAAGCTGCCGGACGGGTCCCCGGCGCCGAGCGGATGGGCGTGCATATCGGCGAAGCCAGGCACCAGGTACCGGCCGGTCCCGTCGACGACCTGTGCGGCCGCAGTCACGTCCCCGTCGTCGCGGCCAGGCTGCACGCCGGCGATCTGGTCACCGGTGATGCGGACGTCCTGGCCGCCCCGCAGCGATCCATCGCGGGGATTCACCACCGTGACGCCGCGGATCACCAACTGCGCGTCCGATGCCACAGCTCGCCTCCTACCCTGGTGAGGAGCACGCACGCTATCCAATATATGTGATAACAGTCGGCGCCGGTATGATGAGTCGCGTCAGCGTCGGCGGCGAAAGCGAGGCAGCGGGTGAACTCGACCGGGTCAGCGGCGGCCGTGGCGGCGGTTCGGCCGATCGAGTCGCGCTCCGTCGTCGAGCAGGTCATGACCGAGTTGCGCCGGTCGATCCTGTCCGGCGCGCTGGCGCCCGGCCGCGACTTGTCGCTGCGCGAACTGGCCGAGATGTTGCAGGTCAGCATCATCCCGGTGCGTGAGGCGCTGCGCAGCCTGGAGAGTGAGGGTCTGGTGGTGACCCGGCCGGGGCGCAGTGCCCGGGTCGCGCCGCTGGACCTTGACGAGCTGCAGGGTCTCTACCGGCTGCGGCGCCGGCTCGAGCCGGAGATCGCCCAGCGGTCCTGCCGGCTGCTGTCTGACGCCGAGCTCGACCGCCTGGAGCGCGAAGCGGCGGGGTTCGGTGTGCAGGACCGGACCATGAACGACATCTACGACTCTCATCACGAGTTCCATCACGCGCTGCTCGCGCCGGCCGCCACCAGCTGGGATATCCGCATCCTGAGCACGCTGTGGCGGGCCTCGGAGCGCTACATCCGGATCGGCTGGGGCAGCCTGGACCCGGATCCGCAGGAGCACGCGCGACGTGAGCAGTACCACGTCGAGCTGGTCGCCGCCTTCCGGCAGCGTGACCCGGAGGTTGCCGCGGACGCGGTGCAGCAGCACCTGTCGCGCAACGAGCAGACCGCCCTGCTGGCCCTCGGTCCCGGCCGGAGCCGGGTCGCGCCGGTCAGCTAACCCGCGAGCCCCGGACCCGGTCGATCAGGGCCAGGCCGTCACCGGGCTCGCGGTCGCCCGCCCACGCCACGTACTGGTCGGGGCGGACCAGCGCGAGCGCGGGCCCGCGGTGAACAGGGTCCTGGGCGGGCACATCGAGCACGCGGAGCGGCACGCCCCGGGTGCGGGCCGCCTTCTCGATCGTCCCGGTGCCGGTGCCCGGCCAGCGCACCAGCAGCGTGAACCCCGCGCCGAGCTCGTCGTAGAGCGATCGGCCCGGGCTAAGCCAGGCGTGCGGCAGCAGTGCCCCCGGCTGGGCTCCGGCGCCCGGCCCGCCCGTGATGACCGGTGAGTCTTCGATCCTGATGCCCAGCACGAGCTCCAGCGAGTGGAACTCGGGTCGCTTGGCGTGCTGGATGCGCTCCCCGGCCGCCCGCCGTGCGCGCATCCCGGCCGCGTCGTCCGCGTCGAGGTTGTCCGCCAGCAACTCGGGTGAGGTAACCGCCATGTTCGCGGTCGCCTCACGGATCACCCGCTCCTGGATGGGACGCCGCTCGAGCTCATAGCTGTCCAGCAGCGCCGGACCACCCCAGCCGTCCAGCGTGGCGGCCAGCTTCCAGCCCAGGTCGACGGCGTCGCCAATCCCGGTGTTGAGCCCGTGGCCGCCGAACGGCGGGTGCAGGTGGGCCGCGTCCCCGGCCAGGAAGACGCGGCCGCGGCGCATCGTATCGGCGATCTGCATCCGCGCCGTCCACGGGTCGGTGGACCGCACCACCGCGCCCGATGGCACCCCCGCGGCGGCGTCGATCAGGCGCACCGCCTCCCGCTCACCGGTCTCGGAGTCCACGCCGAACGCGATGAGCCACCAGGTGCCGTCCGGGTCGATCGGGCCCATGAGGGCCGGCGCGGCCGGGTTGATGATCCAGTAGTGCACGGCCGGCCCGTGCCTGACGTGCCGCCACAAGTCAGGGGCGGTGAAGACCATGCCGAAGTTGGGACGCAGGGCCGCCTCGCCGGTATAGGCGGCGCCGATTCGGTCGCGTACGACGCTCCGCGGCCCATCGCAGCCGACCAGGTAATCCGCTATGACCACGGCGTGCCCGCCGTCCCGGTCGGCCACCGTTACCCGCACCCCGCCCTCGTCCTGCCCGACGCCGGTCACCGTGAACCCGGTCGCCAGCTGGCAGGCGGGCAGTTCCCGGACCACGTCGCGGAGCAGTTCTTCCAGTACGTACTGCGGGGCCTGCTGGCCGAGTTCGGGGAAGCGGTCGCCCTCGGGCACCAGCCCGAGCACGCCGGTGAACCGGGACAGCTCGCGGCCGGCCAGCGAGGTGCAGAACACGGCGTCGGAGGACCAGGCCGGTGACAGCGGGGCCCGGTCGCGCAGCCGGCCGGCGATGCCCCAGCGCCGCAGGTGCTGCATCGACCGCACGTTTATCGTCTTGCACCGCGGCCGCGCCCGGGAGATCGTGGTGCGCGGTTCGATGACCAGGCAGCCGATGCCCCGGCGGCCGAGCTCGACCGCGCAGGCCAGGCCGGCCGGCCCGCCGCCGGCCACCACGACCTGGACCGTCCCGGGCAGGCTGTCGGCGCCCATGTTGCTAGCGGTCAGCTCTGCTGGCCTGCCCACAGCCGGCATTCCTCGGCGAAGGCCAGCTGGCGCAGGTGCAGCGCGTGGCCCAGGATGTGGTGGTCGATGCTGTGCCCGGTGGCCCGGGCGATGCTCGCGTCCGCGAACGGGGCGGCGGTCAGCAGCTTGGCGAACTGCTCCACGTTGGCCGGGGAACTGTCCCACAGCGCGTCGAACTCGGCCAGCGCGTTGTGGACCGGCACCGTGATCCGGGGTGCGAGCCCGGGCAGGTGCGCGTCCGGCCACTGCGGTGCCTCGATCAGCTCGCGCACCGGCGTCGGCGCGTAGGACCCGTGCGCGGCCTGGACCGCGGTCGCGGTCCAGGTCCCGGCCGGCCCGAACATCACCTGATCTCGCTGGTCGTAGGGCAGGTCTACGGTCTCGTCGGCGGGCAGCGAAGCGAGCGCCTGGGCGGGACCACCCGCCCGGATGACCGCGCCCATGCCGGTGACTGACAGGCCGGTGAGGCGGAAGTCGATGTCTCCAGCCGCGATCATCATGGCGATCATGCCGCCGATCGAGTGCCCGGTCAGGAACACGCCGTCGGCCGGGAATCGCGCCGCGGCCTGCCCGATCGCGTCCGCGAGCACCTGCGCGTGCCGGCCGAAAGTGTTCTCCGCCGGAGGCAGCGCCGCGCTCCCGCCGTACCCGGGCCGGTCGAAGCAGACCACCGGATATCCGGCCGCGGCCGCGAGGTCGATGAACGTTCCCTGCGGCGAGCCCGCGACGTCGTAGTAGCGCGCCGTGTATGTGCCGCCGTGCAGCGCGGCGATCAGCGGCTTCCCGGCCCCCGCACTGGCCCCGGTGCCAACCGCCGGGCCCGCGGTCAGCGCCGCGATGCTCAGTCCGTCCACCCTGAACTCGATGGTGCTGCGCTGCTCAGCCATAGCCCGTCTCCTCGTCAGTGCCCGTCGGTTGGGCCCACCTCGCCTTGCGCGTTACCCTAAGCGGTATATGTGATAACAACAAGATGCCTCGCCGCGAATCCGGAGCATCAGACATGCGCATCGCCAATTACGAGGGCCGCCTCGTCGTCGTCACCGGCGGGGAGGGCCACGAGATCGCCCACGACGTCGAGCAGAACAGCGGCGGACGGTTCGGCCCCGAGTCACAGGCCATCTACGAGGACTGGGATGCCTTCACCGGCTGGGCGGCCGGCACCCGCTTCCAGGGCGGCGCGCCGGTCCGGCCGAACGGCCTGGGCTCGCCGGTCCCGGTGCCGCGCCAGGTGTTCGGCATCGGGCTGAACTACCGCGACCACGCGGCCGAGTCGTGGCCGGTTACGCCGTCGGCCAGGACATATCCGAACGGGTGCTGCAGCTAGCCGCCACACCGCCGCAGTTCAGCATGGGCAAGTCGCTGCCCGGCTTCGGGCTTCACCGGCACCCCAGCCGGCGTCGGGCTGGGCCTGGACCCGCAGCGCTGGCTCGCCGACGGGGACGTCCTCACCAGTCATATCGAAGGTATCGGCGAGATGCGGCACCGTTTCGTCGCCGCCCGCCCGCGAAAGGCCCTAGCCGATGAGAACCCGCCATCATTGTTGTTATCACATATATTTGTTAACGTACGGTAAAGCGAGCCCAGGAAGGCAGACCATGACCGCTCAGACCGACACCAGCCGCGACGACCTCATCGCCCGCAACCTGGCCGCGGTCGAGACGCACTTTCACAACGAGACACCGGAGACCATCGACCAGGCCATCGCGGTCTACACCGACGACATCGTCTGGGAGGTCCCGGCGCGCGGCCTGGTGCTGCGCAATATCGAGGATGTCAAGCAGGAGTACCTGAAGATCTTCGGCTCGATGAACATCCACAAGATCGTCAACCTGCACCGGTTCGCCACCGAAGAATGGGTATTCGACGACAGCATCTTCGAGTGGACCATCACCGGGGACGGGTTCCGCAACTGCCCGTACCCGCCCGGGACCACCGTGAGCGTCCGCCTGCTGCACGCGTTCCAGTGCCGGGACGGGAAGATCTGCCGGGAACACGGCTACGAGATCTGGCGCGACATCAACGACCACGCCCGGGTCCAGGACGACATCCCTGCCACGGCCACTGTCGAAGTATTCGGCTAGCGCGCCCGGCCAGCATCATGACCGGCGGCTGCCTGCTGTGCGAGATGGAACAAGCGGCACCGAGCGCGGTCGTCTTCCGCGACGAGCTATGGGCCGCGGAGGTCGCGCCCGGTTACGAGGTGCCCGGATGGTTCTTCCTCCGGGTGCGCCGGCACGCCGAGCTGCTGACCGGCCTGGACGACGCCGAGCTGTCCGTGCTGGGCCACCGGGCCAGGGACCTGGTCGCCGCGGTGACCGATGCCACCGCCGCGCCCGCCACCTACCTGCTGCATTTCGGCGAGAACTACCGGCATTTCCACGCCCTGGTCGCCGCGCGCGGTGCGGACATCCCCGCCGCGCAGCGCGGCGGCAACATCCTCGGGCTGCGTCCCGCTCACATCGACAGAGCCGCTGCCGTCGCCCTGGTGCCGAGCGTGCGGGCCGCCTACGCGCGAACCGCCGACGCCTTACGGTCTTGCCACCGCACCGGCCTCACTCGGGCGGCAGCTCCTTGTAGACGAAGCTGACGTTGATGCCGCGGCGGGCCCGGATGTAGCGCGGGATGTAGTAGAGCAGGCAACCGGCCACGATCAGGCCGCCGAACCAGGCCGGGATCCACCAGAAGTTGGCGCTGTTCCCCTGCATGACCAGCGCCGGGTACTGGGTCGAGACCACGGCCAGCGCGACGAAGATGGCGATGGACAGCGGCGCCACGATGAACAGCACCGGGATCCCGAGGAACTTGACGTTCGCGGGCGAGGCCCGGTAGAGCTCCGGCCGGCGCAGCGGCAGCGCGATCGCGGCGATGGCGATGATGACCACGCCGAGGCACCCGGCCAGCACGATCAGCCCGAGCACGAGCTGGAACACGTTGGAGGTGACGCTCCAGATCACCAGCGCGGCGATGATCACGTTCACCACCACGATCGCGATGACCGGCGAGTGCGTGCGGTCGTTCACGTCCGCGAGCTTCTCCGGCATGAGCCGGTCGAACGACCAGGCGAAGAACGACCGGATCGGCATGAACGTGTTGGCGATCATGGACGGCAGTGACCAGAACAGGAAGCAGCCCAGGATGATCACGGTGAGGAACGGGATGTTGACCGACACCGCGGCCAGGAACTGGTAGAACGGCCCGGACGGGATCGCGTAGGCCTTGTTCGGCGACGCGTTCGCCGCGTACATGAAGTCGTACCCGGCCACGTGGAAGATCAGCAGCGCGCCGATGACCAGCAGCACCGTGTCGAAGGCCAGCGCGCCGAACATGATCCAGAGCTGGCGGCGCCGGTTGGACGCGCTCTTCAGCTCGCCCGACATGTAGACCGACCAGAAGTTCCACATCATGAAGCCCTGGATGGAGAACAGGGTGGGCAGCGTCGCGCTCATGTTGCCGAGGTCGGGCGCGGCGTGGGTGCCGCCCCCGGCCGCGATCACGGCCTGCGCGGTCCCGCCGCCGAAGCTCTTGTTCAGCGTGTTGAAGTTGTGCTGGAACCCGCCCTTGGTGGCGAAGATCAGGACGATGAACGCGACCACCATCCCGGCCATCGCGATCAGGAATGCCCCGTTCTGCCAGCGGAACGTCGACTTCGTGCCGCGGATCAGGATGTAGGTCTGCAGCGCGACCATGAACAGGGCCCCGCCCAGGATCCAGGCCTTGTCGGTCTGGAACGAGGTGCCCCAGCTGATCAGCGTGTTGTTATGGGCCAGGCTCCCGCCCGCGACCAGCGCCGGGCCGAGCGCGAAGACCGAGAAGAACTTGGCGAAGTAGGCCGCGCCGAGCAGGCCGCCCATGATCATGCACAGGTTGGAGATCAGCGCGAGCGGGGGATTCAGGATCCGGCTCACCCACACGTAGTCGCCGCCCACCCGCGGCATGCTGGCGCCCAGCAGCGCGAACATGATCAGCACCGGGATGTTGATGATCGCCGCGATGATCAGCACCCCAACCGGGTCGGCCCCCGGGAAGGCGACCAGGGTGAAGAAGATCGACCACGCCAGGGTCGAGCCGATCGGTGCGGAGATGACCGCGTTGAAGATCGTCGCGTCAACGGCCGACGCGGAACGTACGAGCCCGGTGCTGTTGCGGACGAACAGCCGGCTCTCTGATCGGCCCGTTGTGGCCATGAGCTCCTCCTGACTGCCCAGGCCCCCGCCGGTTGCCCCCGTTGACCCTGCTAGTGAGGCTGGCTAAAGTCGAACATAATCAGCAACAACTGTCAATCGTTATGACATCAACGATCAGGATGAATATCAGAAACGAACACCACTCGTGAGGGGAGAGCTGGTGCTGGCGGTCGAGCGGCGCGTCAAGGTGCTGGAGCGGATCGCGGCGGACCAGGCGGTCGAGGTGAGCAGCCTGGCGCGTGAGTTCGGCGTCTCCGAGATGACGATCCGCCGGGACCTGCGCCGCCTGGACCGGGACGGCTTCGTGCGCCGGACCTACGGGGGCGCCACCACGCGGGTGGTCCGTTCCGCCGGGGGCTTCGAGGCGACGCAGAACGCGCGCACGCTCCATCACGCCCAGGAAAAGCGCCAGATCGCGCTGCGGGCCGCCGGCCTGACCGCCGATGCGCGGGTGATGTTCATTGGTGTTGGCTCCACCGTGGAGCAGTTCGCCCGGCTGACCGCGCCCAGGGACGGCCTGCTCGTCATCACCCAGTCCCTCGTCATCGCGAGCCTGCTCGGCACCCGGCAGGTCAGGGTGATCATGGCCGGCGGGATGGTCCGCCAGGACGAGCTCAGCTGCGTCGGTCCGGCCGCGGTGGAGTGCGTCCAGCGCTACAACACCGACGTCGCCGTGATCGGCGCGGCCGGCGTGTCGGTGCGCCGCGGCATCACCGACCTCGATGACCAGGAGGCCGGGGTCATCCGCGCCGCGCTGGAGAAGACCGAGCGGATCATCGTCCTGGCCGACAGCTCCAAGTTCGGGGACGTCGCGCTGAGCACGGTGGTGCCGATCGGCCGCGTCTCGGTGATCGTCACCGATACCGGCGCCGATCCGGTCGAGGTGGAGCGCATCACCGCCGAGGGCGTCGAGGTGATCCTGGTCGAACCCGACAAGGCGAAGAGCGCGGTGAACACGTAATGGCCAGGGGCACCCTGCTGTACTTCGTCAGCGACCTGCACGGATCCAGCCTGTGCTTCCGGAAGTTCGTCAACGCCACCGGCGTGTACAAGCCCACCGTGCTGGTGCTCGGCGGGGACGTGGCGGGCAAGGCGATCCAATCGATCGTCAAGGGGCCGAACGGGCGGTGGCACTGCACCTTCGTCGGCAAGCGCTACGAGCTGACCGAGGGCTCCGAGCTCGCCGGGCTGGAACGGCTCATCGCCGACCACGGTTACTACCCCTACCGCGCCGAACCCGGCGAGCTGGAGGCCATGGAGGCCGCCGGAACCATCGACGACCTGTTCCGCCGGCTCATGCGCGACCGGCTCGCGGAGTGGCTGGACATCGCCGATACCCGGCTGCGGCCGCAGGGCGTGCCGCTCTACCTGATGCTCGGCAACGACGACCCGCCGGAGCTCGCCGAGATGCTGGACCGGGCGCCGTGGGGCGTCCACGCCGAGGGCAAGGTGGTGCAGCTGGACGACGAGCACGAGATGATCAGCTGGGGCTATGCCAACACGACACCCTGGCACACCTACCGCGAGCAGGACGAGCAGCAGCTGGCGGCCGCGTACGCCGCCCTGGCGGACCGGCTCGAACGCCCCGAACGCGCCGTGTTCAACCTGCACCCGCCGCCGTACGCGACGCAGCTGGACGACGCGCCCGTCCTCGACGGCGACCTGCGGGTCCAGGCGGTGCTGGGCCAGGTCCAGTACCAGGCGGTCGGCAGCACCGCGGTGCGCGACATCGAGGCCGAACGCCAGCCGCTGGTCGGGCTGCACGGCCACATCCACGAGTCCTCCGGCATCCGCCGCCTGGGCAAGCGCCGGGGCGTGATCCTCAACCCGGGCAGCGACTACTCGACCGGCGCGCTCAACGGCGCCCTGGTCAGCCTGCACAAGGACCGTGCCGACGCCCAGCTGGTCCGCGGTTAGGCACGGATATGCCGGGCGCGCAGACGCAGGGCGCGGACGTGCTGATCGCCGTCGACGTGGGCACGTCGGGCGCCCGCGCGTCCGGCTTCGACTCCTCGGGCGCGCCGCTGGACGAAATCCGGCGTTCCTATCCGACCTACCTGCCGGCCGAGGGCTGGGCCGAGCAGGACGCCCGGCGCTGGCAGTCCGCCGCGCTGTCGGCCCTCGGCGCGCTGGTACGCATCCTGGGGCCGCGCGCCCGGGTCCGCGCGGTCGCCGTTACCGGGCAGTGCCCGAGCGTGGTCCCGCTGGACCGGCGCGACCTGCCGCTCGGTCCCGGCCTCATCTACCGCGACAACCGGGCCACGGCCGAAGCGGACTGGATGCGGGAGAAGTTCGGCGACGCCGGGCTGCACGAGCTGACCGGCCACGTGCCGGCCGCCTTCCACGTCGCGGCGAAGATCGCCTGGCTGCGCGCGCACCAGCCGGATGTGTTCGCCGCGACCCGGCGCTTCGTCCAGCCGACCGACTACGTCGCGCTCGGGCTGACCGGCCACGCGACGACCGACTGGTCGATGGCGGCCGCGACGGCCCTGCTGGACTTGCGGGCCCGGAACTGGGCGCCGGAGCTGCTGGCCGCCCTGGGCCTGGACGCGGACATGCTGCCCGCCGTCGTCCCCTCCTGGAGCGTCGCGGGGGAGATCCGGCCGAAGCTCGCGCGCCGCCTCGGGCTCCCGGCCGGCGTCCCGGTCGTGGCGGGCGCGGGCGACAGCATCGCCTGCGCGCTCGGCGCCGGGGTGACCGGGGCCGGCCCGGTCAGCGAGATGGCCGGCAGCTCGAGCTGCTTCAACTCGGTGGTGGCCGAGCCGCTGCCGGACCGGGACGTCACCCACTACCCGAGCATCACCGGCCGCGAGGGCTACGTCACCGAGGTGGGCATCAACACCACCGGCGAGGCCGTCGACTGGCTCGTCGGGCTGTTCTACGGCCGGGCCCGCCGGGCCGGTTACGCACGGCTTGAGCAGGCTGTGGCCGGTTCCCCGCCGGGCGCGGGCGGCCTGGTCTTCGCGGCCGTGCTCGGCGACGGCGAGCGGGACGACCCGGCGCTGCGCGGCGCGGTCACCGGGCTGTCCCTGCGGCACGACCGCGGCGCCGTGGCCCGCGCCGCGCTGGAGGGGATCGCCTGCGGCGTCCGGGCCCGGCTCCATACCCTGGGCCGGACGTCCGCCCCGGCCACCGAACTCCGGGTGTCCGGCGGGGGCGCGGGCCTGGCGGTCTGGAACCAGATCAAGGCGGATGTCACCGGGATCCCGGTCGTCCGGGTCGCGGGTGACTCCACCGCGGCGGGCGCCGCGATGCTCGCGGGCCTGGGCGCAGGGGTCTACGCCGACGCCGCCGAGGCGGTCGCGGCCGGGTACCGCCCGCTGGACCAGGCCGATCCGGATCCCGCTCACCGTGCCCTGTACGACGACCTGTACGAGCGCTACCAGGCCCTGCTCGGATCGCGGGTGGTCAGGTGAGAGCGCGCCTGGGCATCAACACCTGCTTCGCGGTCAAGCGCTGGCCGCGGCCGGAGGACTGGGCCCGGATCGTGCGCGACGAACTCGGCCTGGAGATCGTGGAGCTCTCCCTCGACCTGATCGAGGATCCCGGCGGGCCAGCGGCTGGCCAGGTCCGTTCGGCCCTCGATGAATACGGGCTACGGGCGGAAACCGTGTTCACCGGCCTGGCCGCCTACTCGCTCAACCTGCTGATGCATCCCGACGAGGAGCGGCGGCGCGCCGCCGAGGAGTGGTACCTGGGCGTCGTCGACCTGGCCGCGCGGCTCGGGGCGCGCGGGGCGGGCGGTCACGTCGGCGCGATGAGCGTGCCCGACTGGGCCGACGAGGCGCGCCGGGCCGAGCGCTGGTCGGGGCTGCGGCACTCGCTCGCCGCGATCGCGGCCGCGGCCCGCTCGGCGGGACTCGACTACCTGCTGGTGGAGAACCTCGCCTGTCACCGCGAGCCGTCGACCATGGCCGGCCTGGAGACCCTGCTCACCGACGGCGACGCCGCGCACGCGCCGATCCGGTTGTGCCTGGACGTCGGGCACCAGTGCGTGCCGGGCACCACCGGGCCCGACCGGGATCCGTACGCGTGGCTCGCGCACTTCGGTGGCCGGCTCGCCGAGGTCCAGCTGCAGCAGTCCGACGGCCTCGCCGACCACCACTGGCCGTTCACCGCCGAGCGGAACCAGGCCGGCCGCATCGACCCCGGCCGCGTGCTGGACACCCTGGCCGGGGCCGGCGCGCAGGACGTTCTCCTGGTGCTGGAGGTGATCCCGGCGTTCGAGCAGGACGACGCCGGGGCGCTGGCGGACCTGCGGGCCTCGACCGGGCTATGGCAGGCCGCACTGACCGAGCGAGGGGCACTATGACCAGCGGTTTCGTAAACAGCAGCGGGATCGGCATCTACTACCGGATCGCCGGGTCCGGGCCGCAGACGCTGGTCCTGATCAACGGCGTGGGCGACGACCTGGACGGCTGGGCCAACCAGGTGGACGACTTCGTGGCCGCGGGCCTGCGCGTGGTCAGCTTCGACAACCGCGGGGTCGGCCGGTCCGGCCAGCCGCCGGGCCCCTACACCAGCGCCGAGATGGCCGCGGACCTCAAGGCGCTCGTCGCCGGGCTCGGGCTGCCGCCCTTCCACCTGGCCGGCGTGTCCATGGGCGGCGCCATCGCCCAGGAGTACGCGGTGGCCCACCCCGGTGACCTGCTCTCGCTCGTGCTCGCGAACACCTTCGCCGTGGCCGATCCGTTCACGGCCGCGGCGTTCGAGACGTGGGCCACGGTGGCCG
>Ga0335081_10003162_pt1 | contig 25876 bp, 20 predicted proteins | sample Lox_Sample_35_FD_206713 | JGI IMG/M metagenome (GOLD analysis project Ga0335081, IMG submission 206713) | Soil microbial communities from Loxahatchee National Wildlife Refuge, Florida, United States - Lox_Sample_3.5 | ecosystem: Environmental > Terrestrial > Soil > Wetlands | place: USA...
CTAGGGTCAAAACTCATAAATCCGAAAACTCGTTGAGCGTGAGTCACTTAGATATTTCTTCCTCGCAAGAAGGATCGAAAAATGAGAGTCGGATCAGTCAGTTATAATTTATGAGTCTGGACCCTAGAACTCGAGCAAATTCCAGGATCACTCGCTCTTTTGGCCGCCGCCGAGCTGCTTGAGTTTGGCAAACACCGCTTCGACGTTGAGCTCCTCGCCAGGCTTTTTCTCCGCCGGCTTGGGCTCTTCTTTCGGGGCGGTCGTCACCGACGCCGGCAACAATGTCGCGCCCGGCTCCTGCACCGGCGCCGGCTTTTCCTTCGCCGCCCTTTGCACTTCGAGATCGAGATCGATCTGCGAGCACAGCCCGAGCGTTACCGGATCGAGCGGCGTCAAATTCGCCGAATTCCAGTGCGTGCGTTCGCGGATCGCCTGAATGGTCGATTTGGTGGTGCCCACGAGCCGCATGATCTGGCTGTCCTTGAGCTCGCCGTGGTTGCGCACGAGCCAGAGGATCGCGTTGGGCCGGTCCTGACGGCGCGACACCGGCGTGTAGCGCGGACCCTTCTTCGGCTTGGCCTCAGGCAAGCGCACCTTTGGCTCGGCAATGTGCAGCCGGTGATTGGGATCGGCCTCAGCCGCCTTGATCTCCTCGCGCGTCAATTGCCCGGTGAGGATCGGATCGAGGCCCTTGATGCCCTGCGCCGCGTCGCCGTCAGCGATCGCTTTGACCTCGAGCGGATGCAGATGACACAGTTCGGCGATCTGATCGAACGAGAGCGAGGTGTTCTCGACCAGCCACACGGCGGTTGCTTTCGGCATCAAAGGCGTGACCATAGCTAAATCTCCTCTGTGCTCCGCCCGCCCCATGGGCGAAGCCACTCACGTCATTAACGATGACTGGAAAAGCTGATGGAATATAGGCGCCGGGCGGGCTCGGCGCAACCGGCCGTTTGCCGCGGATATCAGCAGTTTGCGGCGCCACTATTGCTTTTAACTGTATTTCCGAACCGCCGAGAGCTTCAACGCCAGCGCTCAGGGAACGACGCCCTTCACCGCATTGGCGAAGGCCTCATAAGCAATCGATCCGTCCGCGGCGATCGGCAGCCGGTCGCGCAACCGCGTTTTTAGTTGTTCGCGCGCGCTTGGTGTAAGCTCGGACAGCGCTTTGCCGGATGGACCGACTGGCACGGTATTGGAATCCCAAAAATCGTCAAAACTGGAAAAGCTGACGTTAATGCGGATCACCTCGGTCTCGATCGCGGTGAACCCGGCTTCTTTCCAGATCGCGCGCATAGCATCGCGCCCCGAAGCCTGAACATTCGGCCGCTCCGGCGGCGTCAGACCCAAACTCTTCATCGTCGCGGCCAAGGGCGCCAGCGGAAAACCGTCGGGAAACTCCCACATATAAGTGGCGACGACACCGCCGGGCCGCACCACGCGTGCCAGTTCGCGCGCGGCTTTGACCGGGTCAGGAATAAAAACAATGACCAAGGCCATGGTCCCAGCGTCAAAACTATTGTCAGGAAACGGCAAGGCCTGAGCATCGGCGACGCGAAATTCAGCGCGCTTCGTTCCTGGCCTGCCTCGCGCATAAGCGAGCTGGCCCTCGGATGGATCGACGCCGGTTACTGCTGCCGGCGAACATCGCGCGATCAACACTTCGGTGAAGGCGCCATTGCCGCAGCCGACGTCAAGCCATTTCAGATTTTTCGGCGCATCAAGCCAGTCGAGAAATTTCTCGCCGGCAAGGCGGCTCCAGCGGCCCATCAGCCGCTCATAGGCTTTGCCATCGGCAAATAGATTCGGTGCTTCACTCATGTCGCATCATTCCGCCGCGACTTTGCTTTCGCGCGCCTTGATCGCCGCCCAGACGCGGCTCGGCGTCGCCGGCATGTCGATGTGCTCGATGCCGAACGGCGCCAACGCATTGAGTATAGCGCTCATGATCGCCGGCGGCGCCCCGGTGGCGCCGGCCTCGCCCGCACCTTTGACGCCGAGCGGATTGGTCTTGGCCGGCACTTCGGTCAGCTCAGAAACAAGTTCCGGCAAATCGTCGGCGCGCGGCATGGCGTAGTCCTGGAAACTGCCGGTGACAAGCTGGCCTGACGAATCAAATACGATCGCCTCCATCAGCGCCTGCCCTGCGCCTTGCGCGACGCCGCCGTGGATCTGGCCCTCGCAAAGCAGCCGATTCATCACTTTGCCGACATCGTCGACCGCGGCATAGCGCGCGAGCGTGACCGCTCCGGTCTCCGGATCGATTTCAACTTCGCAAACGTGGCAGCCGTTTGGATAGTTCGGCGGCTCGGCGGCGAAGGTACCGGAGGCTTCCAGCCCGACGTCGAACTGCGGCGGCAGCATCACCGGGCGGTAGAACGCCTTGGCGACCTCGGTCAGCGGCAAGGCCCGGTCGGTGCCGACGATGCGGAAGGCGCCGTCCGCAAACTCAAGATCGCCGGCGGCCGCTTCAAGAATGGTCGCCGCCATCGGCTTTGCTTTTTCGATGATAGCATCTGCCGCGCGCTTAAGCGCATTGCCGCCGATATGCATGCTGCGCGAACCGTAGGTGCCGCGGCCCATCGGCACCGCGTCGGTGTCGCCCTGGATGAAGCGGATATTGTCAAACGGCACGCCGACCCATTCGCTCACCATCTGCATATAGACGGTCTGATGACCCTGGCCATGCGAATGGGTGCCAGCGAGAATGGTGAGCATGCCGCTTGGATCGAAGCGCAGCACCATGCGGTCGTTGAACACCGCGGCTTCTTCGAGGAAATAGCCGACGCCGCGGCCGCGCAGCTTGCCGCGTTTCTTCGATTCCGCGGCCCGTTTGTTGAATCCGTTCCAGTCGGCAAGCTTGAGGCACTCGTCCATGACATGGACAAAGTCGCCGCTGTCATAGGTGATGCCGGTTTGCAGCTTGTGCGGCATCGCCGCGGCCGGAATGTAATTGCGCCGCCGGATCTCCACCGGATCGATTTTCAGGACGCGCGCGGCGCGATCGAGTAGCATTTCGATCAGAAATGTCGCCTCGGGCCGTCCGGCGCCGCGATAGGGCGCAAGCGGAATGGTATTGGTGAGCACCGCCTTGCCGACGGCGTGGACCGCGGGGACTTGATAGACGCCGGGCGAAAGCCGCATGGCGAACAGCGGCACCACCATCGACGCGCCGAATACATGCGAACCCATGGCGTGCAACGCGCTGACGCGGAGCCCCAAGATTTTGCCGTACTCGTCGAGCGCAAGCTCACCGGTGACGACCTGGTCGCGACCTTGCGAATCCCCGAGCAAGGCTTCCGAACGGGTCGAAACCCATTTGACCGGACGACCGCCGACACGGCGCGAAGCCCAAACCACCAGCACATCTTCGGGATAGCCGCCGAACTTCATGCCGAAGCCGCCGCCGACATCCGGTGAAATAACGCGAAGCCTGGTCTCGGGAATCTTTAAGACTTGCCCTGCGACCGCCGAGCGCGTGCCGTGCGGATTCTGCGTGGTTGAATAGAGCGTGTAGCTGTCGCTGTCGGGATGATAATGGCCGATCGCGGCGCGCGGCTCGATCGAATTCGCCGTGATGCGATTGTTGATGAGTTTGAGCGAGACGATGTGGCGGGCCTTGGCGAAAGCGGCGTCGGTCGCGTTCTTATTCCCCATCATCAGCGTGAACGCGATGTTGTTCGGTTGCTCGTCCCATACCGCGGGCGCGCCCGGCTTGATTGCGTCCTCCACCCCGATGACCGCAGGCAGCGGCTCGTACTCAATTTCAACCAGCTCGGCGGCGTCCCTTGCTTGCGTGTAGGTCTCGGCAACGACGAAGGCGACGCGGTCACCGACCGCGCGCACCTCGGTGCTTTCGAGGATGGCGCGCAGCGTGCGGAACCCCTTGGGACCGCCCATGTCCTCCGGCATCGGCGGCGCCAGGCCGCCGAGTTTGTCGGCGACCACATCTGCTCCAGTGAGGACCGCAAGAACGCCGGGCGCGGTTTTTGCCTTCGCGATATCGACGCGCTTGATGCGGGCATGCGCGTGCGGCGACATGACCACCACGCCGTAGCACTGCAGTGGCAGTTCGAGGTCATCGACATAGCGGCCGCGGCCGGTGATGAATCGGGGATCTTCGACCCGGGGGACGGGCTGACCGACACCGAACTTGTTCACGCGCGTCTCCTCACATTTTCGCACTCCGCACCCGCCTAGCGGGGGAGGAGAAACGTTATACTCACCAATTCCAGCGATGAGAACGGACAGTCAAGGAGGCGGCATGGCGGCAACTCCGGACAAAGCACGGTTCGATTACATCGTCGTCGGCGCCGGGTCGGCCGGCTGCGTGCTTGCCAACCGGCTTACCGACTCCGGCCGCCATAGGGTGCTGCTCATCGAAGCCGGCGGCCACGACCGGCATATCTGGATTCACATTCCGCTCGGCTACGGCAAGCTGTTCGACAATCCCAAAGTCAACTGGCTGTACAAGACCGAGCCGGAACCCGAGCTGAACAACAGGCAGATCATCCAGCCGCGCGGCAAAGTGCTGGGCGGATCGAGTTCGATCAACGGCTTGCTCTACGTCCGCGGCCAGCACGAGGACTACGATCATTGGCGCCAACTTGGCAATACCGGCTGGGGCTTTGCCGACGTGCTTCCCTATTTCCGGCGCGCCGAGGATCAGCAGCGCGGTGCCGACGATTTCCACGGGGTCGGCGGTCCGCTTGCCGTCTCCGACGTCTGCGAGCCGCATCCGCTGTGCGAGGCCTTCATCGAAGCGGCGGAGCGCGCCGGTGTTCCACGCAATGACGACTTTAATGGCGCGGCGCAGGAGGGCGCCGGCTATTTCCAGTTGACCGCGAAAAACGGCCGGCGCTGGTCGACCGCGGTCGGTTATCTGCGCCAGGCGCGACGCCGCCGCAACCTCGCGATCGCATCGAACGCGCTCGCAAGCCGCATCCTGTTCTCCGGACACCGCGCCGTCGGCGTCCAATATCTCCAGAGCGGTGTGCCCCACACCGCCTACGCGGACGGCGAAGTGATCGTTTCCGGCGGCGCGTTCAACTCGCCGCAGCTGTTGCAGCTCTCCGGATTAGGCCCGGCCAAGGTTCTGCGCGATCTTGGCATCGAAGTGATCGCCGACATGCCAGGCGTCGGCGCCGATCTGCAGGATCATCTGCAGATCCGCATGCAGTACCGCTGCAGCGAGCCGATCACCATGAATGACGTCATCAATCACTGGCGCCACCGCTACGGCGCCGGCTTGCGCTATATAATGTCGCGCAAGGGATTGCTAACGATCGGCGCCGGCTATGCCGGGGCGTTTCTGCGCACGCGGCCCGAACTGTCGACGCCCGACGTGCAAATCCATTTCCTGATTTTCAGCGCCGACGCTGCCGGCGCGGTGCTGCATGCCTTTCCCGGCTTCATGGCATCGGTGTGCCAGTTGCGGCCGGAGAGCCGCGGCTTCGTACGCATAAAATCGAGCAATCCGGCCGTGCCGCCGACGATCCAGCCGCGGTATCTCTCCGCGCGCAGCGATTGCGACACCGTGATCGCCGGAATGAAGTCGATGCGCCGCATCATGAACGAGCCGGCCATGCGCCGTTATATCGCCGAAGAGCGCGCGCCCGGCGAGCATTGCGTCAGCGATGCCGATCTTCTTGCCTTCGCCCGCGACACCGGCACCACGGTCTACCACCCGACCTCGACCTGCCGCATGGGCCCCGATTCTTCGGCCGTCGTCGACGAGCGCTTGCGCGTGCGGGGCTTCGAGCGCCTGCGCGTGATCGATGCCTCGATCATGCCGACGGTAGTGTCCGGCAACACCAACGCCGCGGCGGTGATGATCGGCGAAAAAGGCGCCGACATGGTGCTGGAGGATGCGGCGGCGCTTTCGCCGCCGCTGGCGATTTCCGCCTAACTTTAACCCGTCGCCTGCAAGCGATCGACCTCGAGCGCGCCTGCTTTGATCCGCGGGATGAGCTCGCGGCCGAACTCGACGGTGTCGTTGAACGGATCGAAGCCCCGAATGAGCACCGAGCCGATTCCGATCTTGTAATATTCCAAAATCGCTCGCGCGACCTGTTCCGGCGTACCGACCAGACACGACGTATTGCCGAGCGCGCCGGTCGCCCGCGCGATCGGCATCCACAACCGCTCATCGTGCACGTCGCGTTCGAGCGCAAAGCTCATCAGCCGCTTGCCGGCATTGTCGACCGGGCCGGACATCGCCTCCTGTCGACTCCAGCCTTTGGCGCCGGTCATGCCGGCGAGAATCTTATTGGCCTTGTCCCAGGCCGCGCCTTCGCTCGCGGCAATGATCGGGCGCACCGAGACATTGAAGCCCGGCACGCGGCCATGGGCCGCCGCCTGGGCACGGAATGATTTGATGCGTTCGCGCGTCGAAAGAAGAGGCTCGGCATAGATCGCGTAGACGTCGCACAGCCGCGCGCCCATTGCCAAGGCGCCGTCGGACGCGCCGCCAAAGAAGAGAAGCGGATGCGGTTTCTGCAATGGCCACACGTCCGAGTGCGCGCCTTTGACTCGATAGAACGCGCCGGCAAAGTCGAACGGCCGCTCGCTGGCCCAGGTCAGTTTCATCAATTCGAGATATTCGGCGGCGCGGCGATAGCGCTCGGCCTTCGGCGTGAAATCGCCGTCGCCTTCCTGCTCGTCGTCGGTCTTGCCAGTGATGATGTGGAGGGCGAGCCGGCCGCCGCTGAGATGATCGAAGGTCGCGATTTTGCGCGCCATCAAGGTCGGTGCGACAAAGCCCGGGCGATGCGCGATCAGATAACCGAGCCGCTCGGTGCGCGCTGCGGCATGCAAAGCAACCAGAAAACCCTCGGCCGACGACGATGAGTAACCGACCAGCACTAGGTCGAAGCCGGATGCTTCGTGTGCACGCGCGGCCTCGGCGACATAGTTCGGCGACAATCCGCCCTCGATGACATGCAAAGTCGCCGCACTGGTCGGCGGCGTCACTCCGATCATGCCGATCACGCGCATGGGCATTGCCGCCTCCTCAGCTACGCTGCGGTGGACTTTTTCGACGCTCTCAGGCGTTCGGTTGCCGCGACATCGATTGCGCCACCCGCATCGATCGCAACACCGTAATCGCGATACGCTTGTTCTGCCGTGATCAAGCCGTCGAGCACGTCATCGCGCACGCGCTCTGGGTCGCGGGCGCATGGGTCGCCGAAGCCGCCACCGCCCGGCAGTTGCAGGCAGATGGCGTCACGCGGTGGCACGGTCTGGCGTCCCTTGGGCCGGATCGGCCGGCCGGAGCGCAGCGTCACCACGCCGGCGCCACCGGGCTGCCCGCCACTGCGCCCGCGCGCCGGATGGTGCACGCGCTCGAAATTGCACAGAAGCGCCAGCGGATTGACGCCGGCGCCGCCGAGCTCGATCACCTGGCCAAGCCCACCGCGGAATTGGCCGGGACCGCCGGAGCCGTCGCGAAATTCCCGGCGATAGAACACGACCGGGGCCACACTTTCGGTCGCCTCCACGGGTATCGTGCGCACGCCGGACGGAAATGCGGTGGCGCTCAAGCCGTCCTTTTGTGGCCGCGCGCCGGCGCCGCCGCAGTGAAAGATCACGGTGGAGAATTCCGGCAGCGCGTTGGCATCGGTGCCAGCCTCGACCTCATCGACCAGTGAGCCGCCGCCGAAAATCTGCGGATTCCACAAGGACGAAGCACCCTCCGCCGGCACGCCGCCGGCGATCGCCTGCTGCAGACAGCCGGCGACAACATCCGGCAACATCTGCCCGACGGTGTGGCGCGCCGCGACCGGCCAAGGTCGCCTGACGTTGAGCACGCAGCCTTCCGGCGCGCTCACCGTGATCGGCTCGAGCGAGCCGGCATTGTTCGGCACGTCCGGCGCAACCAAACACTTCACGCCGAACGCGGTATAGGCAAGGCAATAGTTGAACACGACGTTGATGCCGTAGGCCGAGGCCGGCGAGGTGCCGTCGTAATCGACGTGTATGCCGTCGTCCGAAATTGTCAGCGCGGCATTGAGCGTAAGCGGCTTGTCATAGCCGTCCATGGTCAGGCTGTTGCGATAGGTGCCTTTCGGCAGCGCGCGGATGCGTTCGAGCGTGGTCTCGCGCGACGCTTCAACGATGGTGTCGCCCAGCCGATCGAGATTGGCGATCTCGAATTCGTCCATCATTTCGACGAGCCGGCGGCTGCCTTCGTCGTTGCATGCCGCGCACGCATAAATGTCGCCTTCGACCTGGAGCGGCTCGCGCACGTTAGCGCGAACAAGCCGCAGCAAGTCTTCGCTCATACGGCCCTCGCGCGCGAGCGGCATGATCGGAATTGCAAGTCCCTCCTCGAATACCTGGCGGCCGTCGGGTCCCATGCCGAGCCCGCCGATATCGACCACGTGGATGGTGTTGGCGAACAAGCCGACCGCTTGGCCGCGATAAAAGCTCGGCGTCACCACGGTGATGTCATGCAGATGGCCGGAGGTGAGCCATGGATCATTGGTGATGTAATGGTCGCCCGGTTTCATCGTGGCGAGCGGATACACGTCGAGAAAATACTTGACCGCATTCGCCATCGAATTGACATGACCCGGCGTGCCGGTCACCGCTTGCGCCAGCATGCGGCCGTGCCGGTCGAACACCCCGGCTGAGAGATCGCCGGCCTCGCGAACGGACGTTGAAAACGCAGTGCGCAGCATGGTCTGCGCTTGCTCTTCGACGACGGCGATCAGCCGGTTCCACATGATCTGGGTATGGATCTGCGCGAGCGCGGCGTTAGGACGTGCGACCATAAAAAGAACCTCAAACCTCGCGGCGGGCGAGAGCAATATAGCCGAACTTGTCGAGGCGCGCCTCGAACAAGGGACTGACAACGGTGGAGGTGTCGTCCTCGGCGATTACTGCCGGGCCGGCGATCTTTGCACCCGGTGTGAGATCGCCGCGCCAATAGATCGGCACATTTTGAAATTCACCGGCGTGCGGATCAAACAGCGGACGCCGCGCCTGCGCTTTCGGCTCGCTCAGCCGCACCGGCAAGGCCCTCGCGAGCTCGCCTTGCGCCGGTGCGCTGACCGTGACCACCCAGCTCAGAATTTCGATGTCGACGCCGGGGATCGGCCGACTATAGAGCCGGCGATAGGCGTCCTCGAACAAAGCGGTGATAGTCGCCCGATCGGCGGCGCTGAATGCACGCATCGGAAGCTCGACCGCGATCTCGTGGCCCTGCCCGCGATAACGCATAAAGGTCGAGCGACGTTCGGCAAGCGGCGCATCGGGAGCACCCCGACGCACGATCGCTTCCGCTTCGGCGCGCATGTCCGCGAGCAACCAGTTGGCGTTCTCGGGCTCGAAACTCGACAACCGCATCAACCGGCCGCGTACGACTTCATAGGCAACCGGCGCGCGCAATAGTCCCACCGCGGAGCCGACGCCAGCGTTAACCGGGATGAGAATGCGGCTAATGCCGAGCTTCTCGGCGACACGCGCAGCATGCAGCGGCGCGGCGCCGCCGAAAGCGATCAAGGTCCGCGGCCGCAGATCTTTGCCGCTTTCGATCGCGTGCACGCGCGCCGCATTGGCCATGTTCTCGTCAACCACTTCGCTGACCCCTAGCGCCGCATGCTCGGCGGCGAGATCGAGCTTGGCGCCGATTCGTTCGGCGACGGCGCGTTGCGCGGCGCTCGCGTCGAGCTGCATCTTGCCGCCGGAAAACGTCGCCGGATCGATCCGGCCAAGGACGAGATCGGCATCGGTCACGGTCGGCTCGATGCCGCCGCGGCCGTAACAGACGGGGCCGGGCTCCGAGCCCGCGCTTTGCGGACCGACTGCAATCCGTCCAAGCGAATCGATCGCCGCGATCGAGCCGCCGCCGGCGCCGATCTCGACCATTTCGATCACCGGGATGCGCAGCGGCAAGCCGCTGCCTTTGGTGAAGCGATAGACGCGCGCCACTTCGAACGCGCGCGCGGTCTGCGGCCGACCCTGATCGATGAAACAGATTTTCGCGGTCGTGCCGCCCATGTCGAACGAGACGACCTGATCGAGCCCATGCTGGCGGGCAATGCAGGCGGCAAAGATCGCGCCGCCAGCCGGTCCGGATTCGACGAGACGTACCGGAAAGCGGATTGCCGTCTCGGTCGTGGTGATGCCGCCGCCCGAGGTCATCAGCAACATCGGGCAACAGAAGCCCGATTGCTCAAGCTCGCGCGCGAGTTTACCCAGATAGCTGCCGATCAGCGGTTGCAGATAGGCATTGGCGCAAGCGGTCGAGAAACGTTCGTATTCGCGCATTTCCGGCGACACGTCCGACGACAGGCTCACCGCGACGCGCGGCAGACGGCGCGCGACCGCTTCGCCGACGCGACGCTCGTGATCCGGATTGGTAAAGCTGTGCAAAAATCCGACCGCCACCGCTTCGATGTTTTGCGCAGCGATGAGAGCCAGCGCGCGCGTCACGCTCGCTTCATCGAGCGGAATGAGCACGTTACCTTGTGCATCGATGCGTTCGCGAATCGGCAGGCGCAGCCGGCGCGGCACCAGCGGCGGTGGCAGATCGATATTGACGTCGTACTGCTCGAACCGGTTCTCGTGGCGGATTTCGAGAACGTCGCGAAAACCCTCCGTGGTCAGAAGCGCGGTCTTGGCGCCCTTGCGCTCGATCAGTGCATTGGTCGCAAGCGTCGTGCCATGGATGATCAATTGCACGTCGCCGGGCTTAATACCGGCTTCGGCAATAACCGCGCGCATGATCGCAAGCACCCCCGTTTCCGGAGCACGCGCGGTGGTCAGGCCCTTGGCGGTATAACGGCGATCGCCGACTTCGAGCGCTACGTCGGTAAACGTGCCACCGATATCGACGCCGAGCCGGATTGCGGGAGACGATGCCACGGGCGGACCGCTGAAAAAGACCGGACAACAAAAGCGGCGCTATATGCCGGCTCTTTGCCGGGCTTGTCCATCGCAGTGCAAAGACCTGCATAAGCAAAGACCCTGCATTGGCAAAGACCCTGCATTGCGCAATAACCGCGTTGCGCGGCTATCGAGCCGGGTGCACCATGTAAACAAAGTCCGTGTGAATTTCAGAATTCGGACCTATCGACCAAAAGCGGATCCAAGGAGCGGCGGCCATGCACGACATCGTCATTCGCGGCGGCACCATCATCGACGGCACCGGCAAGGCCGCTTTTACCGGCGATGTCGCGATTGCCGATGGTCGCATCACCGCGGTCGGCGGCAAGCAGGGCCCCGCCAAGCGCGATATCGACGCCGACGGGCTAGTCGTCACGCCGGGCTGGGTCGACGCGCACACCCACTATGACGGCCAGGCGATGTGGGACCCGCAGTTGGCGCCGTCATGCTGGCATGGCGTGACCACGGTGCTGTTCGGCAATTGTGGCGTCGGCTTTGCGCCGGTGAAGAAGCACCATCGCGGCGCGCTGATGGATTTGATGGAGGGCGTCGAAGAAATTCCGAATCCGGTCCTCGCCGCCGGGTTGAACTGGGAATGGGAGACTTTTCCGCAATTCATGGACGCTCTGGAACGGCGGCCGCACGCCATCGATATTGGCGCGCAAGCCGCACATCTGCCGCTTCGCGTCTATGTCATGGGCGATCGCGCGGTGCGCCGCGAACCGGCGACGGCCGACAACATTGCCGAGATGCGCCGGCTCACCATCGAGGCGCTGCAATGCGGCGCGTTCGGCTTCACCACCTCGCGCACCGACTCGCACAAGACCCCGGACGGCGAACTGGTGCCGTCACGCGATGCCGACGCAGACGAGCTGGTCGGCATTGGCTCAGCGCTGGGCGTGGTGGGCATGGGCGCGTTCGGCATGAACAGCGATTTCGATGACGAGGATTACGAACTTAATTGGATGACCAAGCTTGCGCGCCAGACCGGACGGCCGGTCTGGTTTTTGCTGACCGACCGCTACGAGGATCCACAGCGCTGGCGTCGGTTGCTGAACGCCACCCACGCGGCGCGCGCGCAAGGCCTCTCATTCACGGCGCAGATTGCCGGTCGCCCCATCGGCGTGATGATGGGGGTCGGCACCGCGCTCAATCCGTTCACCGTGCGGCCGAGCTACAAGCAAATCGAATCGCTTCCGATTGACCAACAGCGTAAGCGATTGCGCGATCCGCAAGTGCGGCGGCAGATTCTCGCCGAAGCGCCGTCCGACGCCGACGTTGCCAAGCTGGCGCAATTCCGCCAGGCGGTAACGCGCAAATGGGACCGCTTCTATGTCATGGGCGATCCGCCGGATTACGAACCGGCGCAGGAGAAGAGCGTCGCCGCCATTGCCGCGCGCGAGGGCCGGCCGCCCGACGAGGTCGCTTACGACTACATCACCGGCGACGAGGGCCAATATCTCTATTTTCCGGTCGTGAACTATGCATCGGGCGATCACGCGCCGATCTTTGAAATGCTCAACGACCCGGCCTGCCTTCTTGGCTTGAGCGACGGCGGCGCGCATTGCACTTCGATCGTGGACTCCGGCGTGCCGACCTTCATGCTGATGCATTGGGGCCGCGACCGCAGCCGCGGACCGCGCCTACCGCTCGAATATCTGGTCAAGCGCCAGACCAGCGAGACCGCGGATTTCTTCGGCTTTTCCGATCGCGGCCGGCTGGCGCCGGGGCTACGCGCCGATGTCAACGTGATCGACTTCGACAATCTCAAAGTGCGCAAGCCCGAACTCGTGCACGATATGCCGGCCGGCGGTCGGCGCTTCGTGCAACGCGTCGAGGGCTATGAAACGACGATGGTCGCCGGCACGCCAATCTTCGAGCGCGGCGAACATACCGGCGCTATGCCCGGCCGCCTGGTGCGCGCCGGCCGCCAGAGCGCGGTGCTAGCGGCGGAGTAAGCACGCGCGCAATGCAGCGGAGCGTCACGAAGATCCTGACGACCCACGTCGGTAGTCTTCCGTTCCTGTCACTCGATAAAGGCGTCGCCGTCGGCGACCAGTCGCATTTTGCCGACGATGTTGCGGCAATCGTCGCGCGGCAGCGCGAGATCGGCATCGATATCATCAATGAAGGCGAATATGCCAAGGGCGGCGACTGGCTCCGCTACATGCAGAATCGGTTCGGTGGCTTCACCGAAATTGCCGTCGGCGACGAAAAGCCGTTGATCGAGCGCGGCCAGGATCGTGAACAATTCGCCGACTTCTACAAATACGCGACCGAGCGCGGCACGCTGTTCTATTCGCCCAGCGCGCAGATCACGAAGAAACGCCCGGTGCATGCCTGTACTGGCCCTGTCACTTATGTCGGCCAGGCCGAGCTGAAGAAAGAGATCGACGTCACACGCGCGGTCGCCGGCACTGATAATGTATTTCTCACTTCGACCGCGCCGGGCAGCCTCGAAGTTTATCGGCGCAACCGCCACTATAGGAACGACGAGGAGTACGTGTTCGCGCTCGCCGAGGCGATGCGGGTGGAATACGAGGCGATCGCCGCGGCCGGTCTCATCCTGCAAGTCGACGATGCCTGGTTACCGGCTCTATGGGACCGCATCGGCATGGACATGGGGCTATCCGCCTTTCGCGCCCGCTGCGCGCTTCGCATCGAAGCGCTCAATCATGCGCTGCGCAACATTCCGGAGAATCGCGTGCGTTATCACCTGTGCTGGGGCAGCTGGCACGGCCCGCACGCCTTCGATCTCGAACTCGAGCGCATTGTCGACCTCGTGCTCAAGGTGAAGGCGCAGGCGTTTCTGATCGAGGGCGCCAATGCCCGGCACGAGCACGAGGTCGCGGTCTGGGACAAGGTCAAGCTGCCGGACGGCAAGATCCTCATCCCCGGCGTCGTCACCCATTCGACCGATGTGGTCGAGCATCCCGAACTCGTATCGCAGCGGCTGCAACGCTATGCGCAGCGCGTCGGCAAGGAGAACGTGATCGCCGGCGCCGATTGCGGCTTTGGCGGCCGCTCGCATCCGCAAATCGCCTGGGCTAAATTGCGCGCCATGGTCGAAGGCGCGGCCTTGGCCAGCAAGGCCCTTGGATTTGCGGCCTCTTAGCCGCGGCCTTGCAGAAACTCCAGCCATCCGTCTTAATCGCAGCAAGAACTGAAAATGAAGCGGCAGGCTGGCCGCGGGGGATCGTCAAAAAGGGGGGGCACCATGGCCGCAACCAAAGTCGACGTCGTTGCGCTGATCGACCGGCATCCGATCACGCGATTTCAGATCGGCGTTTTGATCCTGTGCATGCTGGTCGCGGCGCTGGACGGCTTCGACACCCAGGCGATCGGCTATACCGCGCCGGCCATCGCCGCGGTCATCCATTTACCGATGCCGCAATTCGGCCAGGTCGGATCGGCCGGACTGGTCGGCGCGGCGGTTGGTGCGCTGTCGTTCGGACCGCTCGCCGACATTTTCGGCCGCAAATGGTTCATGATCATCGCGGTCCTGGTGTTTGCGGTGTTCAGCTATCTCACCTCGACCTCGACGTCGCTCGACCAATTGCTGGCGTACCGCTTTTGCACCGGCCTCGGCCTTGGCGGCGTCACGCCGGCATTTCTGGCGATGGGTGCCGAGCTTGCGCCGAAGCGCCTGCGGGACGTGTTCGTCACCGTGCTGTTTGCTTCGTTTCCCGGCGGCGGGCTGATCGGCTCGCTCACCAGCGCCTGGGTGATTCCAACTTTCGGCTGGCAATCGGTGTTTTACATCGGCGCGGTGGCGCCGCTGATCATCGCGGTGGTGCTGGCGATTTGGCTGCCGGAATCGATCCGCTTCCTGCTCGCGCGCAACATGCGCCAAGAAGAAGTGCGCCGCACACTCGAGCGCATCATGCCGGGCGAGGTGCCCGCCAGCGCCGAACTGGTCGCGCCGCCCGATCCGGCGCGCGAAGGCGTTCCGGTGAAGCATTTGTTCATGGAAGGGCGCGCCATTCCGACGGTGCTGTTGTGGGTGCCGTTCTTCATGGTGTTCATGATCTTGGTCACCGTGACGTTCTGGACGCCCGCGGTTTTGAACTCCGTTGGCTTCTCGCTCTCGGCCGCGGCCTTGATCATCGGGCTCAATAATCTCGGCAGTGTCATCGCCAGCGCCACGTCCGGATGGGCCGTGCATCGCGGCGGCGCATTCCGGGTGCTGATCCCGGGCTTTCTCCTCGGCGGCCTGTCGCTCGCCTGGTTCGGCCAGGCCACCACATCGGTAGCGATGCTGAGCATTGCGTCTTTCCTTGCCGGCTTCTTCGTCGGCGGCACCGGCACCGGACTGATCGCGGTCGCGGCCGGCATGTATCCAACCTCGATCCGCTCCACCGGCATCGGCTGGGCCATGGGCATGGGCCGCGTCGGCCAGGTGTTCGGTCCGATTCTTGCCGGCGTGATCGTCGGGCTCGGCTACAAGGTCGGCGGCATTTTCTACGCCGCCGCGGTGCCGTGCTTCATCGGTGCGCTGTTTTTAGTTTTTCTGTATTTCGCGCGTCCGGTGATGGAGGCCGATGCCGCTGCCAGCCCCGCGCCAGCGGAGTAGCCCGGCGCAGCATCACAATCCGAGCAGCCGGGGCAGCCACAGCGAGAGCTGCGGCAAATACGTCACCAGCATCAGCACGGCGAACATCACGCCGTAGAACGGCCAGATGCGGCGGAGCACCTGTTCGATGGTGACGTCGCCTACCGCGCAGCCGACGAACAAAATCGCGCCGACCGGCGGATGGCACAGGCCGATGCCGAGATTGAGCATCATGATCATGCCGAAGTGAACCGGATCGACGCCGAGCTTGAGCATAACCGGTAGGAGAATTGGCGTCGAAATCAGAATCGACGGCGCCATGTCGACGAGCGTGCCGAGCAAGAGCAGCAGCAAATTCACCAGCATCAGGATGACGTATTTGTTGCTGGAAATGGCGAGAAAAAATGCCGTGATCTTGGCCGGCATCTGGGTGAGCGCCATGATGTAGCCGACGCTGGAGGCGCAGGCGATCAAGGTCAGCACCATCGCCACCGTGCGCATGGTCCGGTGCACCAGCGCCGGCAGATCGCGCCAGCGGTAATCGCGATAGACGAACATGGTGACGAAGAAGGCCCAGACGCAGGCCACCGCGCCGGCTTCGATCGCAGTGAATACGCCGCCAAGGATGCCGCCGAGAATGATCATCAGCGTGATCAGGCCCCACAGGGCGTCGACGGAAATTCGCAGCGCTTCGCGCGCCGGCACCGCGGTGCCGCGCGGATGGCCATCGCGGTAAGCGATCACCAGACAGAGCACGATTAGCGCAAAGCCGAGCAACAGACCGGGCACCACCCCGGCCATGAACAGGCTGATGATCGAAATCGTGCCGCCTGTCGCGAGCGAATAGATCACCGCGTTGTGGCTCGGCGGCACCAGCAAAGCCTGCACCGAAGCCGAGATCGTCACATTGGTGGCGAAGACGCGCGGAAATCCGCTGCGCTCCATTTGCGGAATCATCACCGAGCCGATTGCGGAAGTGTCGGCAACGGCGGAGCCCGAAATGCCGCTTAAGAAGGTCGTTGCCACCACATTGACGACCGAGAGACCACCGCGCACGCGCGTGAAGCCGACCAGAACGTCGGCGAAGGCGACCAGCCGCTTGGCCATGCCGCCCTCGGCCATGATCGCGCCGGCGAGCACGAAGAACGGGATGGTCAGCATCGCCACTTTGCTCACCCCGTCGGAGATTTTCAGCATCACCGCTTCGAGCGGGATGCCCATCCAGAACGCGCCGGCGATCGCCGCCAAAGCCAGCGAATAGGCGATCGGCATGCCGATCGCGAAGCACGCCAGCATGGTAGCGAGGAGGATGAAAATATCCATCGCCTCCTCAAAATGTTTTGTTATGCGTGATCTTGTCCGAAAATCGGTCTCCACTTTTCGGGATCATGCGTTTGCCTATTCGAACGCCGCCGCAGCGTGCTCAGGGCGCGCCGGTGTCGGCGGCGGGCCGATCGCGAGCCGCTCGAACACGAACAGCAACAGGATCACGCCCCCGATCGGAATCGGCAGATAGGTCACGCCGACCGATAACGAGGGAAAATCGGCAATCGAATTCTGCCAGGTCGCGGCGACGAGCTTGATGCCCCAATCGATCATGAACAGTGCGATCAGAGCCATCAGCAGTTCGACCACGAGCGCAATCGCGCGCTGCAGCCATTGCGGCACCAGCGACACGAAGAACGACACCCGCATGTGCAGGCCGACGCGGTAGCAGGCAGCCGCGCCGAAGAATGTCAGCACGATCATGAGCAAAACAGCCATCGGCTCGGGCCACGACGCGGCGCGGTTGAGCACGTAGCGGGTATAGACCGCCCACGGGATCACGGCCGAGATCAGAACCAAGGCGATGCCGGCGACGATGACACAGGCGCCATAGAGCGCGTCCATCAGCCTGCGCAGCGCCGCCGTCGGGGATTGCGCATTCATGAACGACTCACTGGACCGCTGACCGCGGATTCAGCTGACGGCTTGGACGCGTTTGATTAGTTCGGAAAAACGCGGGCCGTATTTGTCCCAGACCGGCTTGACCGCATCCTGGAACGGCTGCTTGTCGATGGTCTCGACGATCTGCACGCCGCCACTACGCGCCTTGTCCATCGCCTGTTTTTCATAGTCGGCCCAGAAGACGCGCTCCTCGGCCTGCGCTTCGCGGGCGAAGTTACCGATCAGCGTCTGATCGTCCTTCGACAACGAATCCCAGCTTTTGCGCGAGAACACCAGGATTTCCGGCACGATCAGGTGCTCGGTCAGCGTGTAATTCTTCGCCACCTGATAGTGATTGTCGAAAACGAAACTCGGCGGATTGTTCTCGGCGCCGTCGATCACGCCGGTCTGCAAAGCGCTGAACACCTGGTCGTAGCCCATCGCGACGCCATTGGCGCCGAGCGCGTTCGCCATATCGACGAACATCGGATTGCCGATGACGCGTACCTTCAAGCCCTTTAGATCGGCGATCGATTTGATCGGATGCTTGGTGTTGTAGAAGCTGCGCGCGCCCGCATCCATCCAGCATAGCCCGACCAGGCCGGCTCTTTCGTTCGCCGTCACTTTGTCGAGAAGCTCGGTGCCGATGGCGCCGTCGATCACCTTTTGCATATGCGCGGTGTTGCGGAACAAAAACGGCAGATTGAATACGTTGAGATCGTCGATCACCGGACCGATAGCGCCGACGCTCACCCGCGCCATCTGCAACGCGCCGACCTGCGCCTGCTCAATCGCCTCCTTCTCGCCGCCGAGTTGCATTGAGGCGAAGATCTGGACAGTGAGCCGGCCATTGGTCGCTCGTTCCAGTTTCTTGCCGAGGCTCTCCACCGCGGCCACTGTCGGATAACCGGGAGGATGGACGTCGGAGGCCTTGAGTGTCGTGCTCGCCTGAGCGAAAGCCGGGAATTGCGGACCGCCGGCGAGTGCCAGCGAACCGGCCAAGGTTGCACTGCCGCGAAGAACATCACGTCGGCGCATTTGTTTCCCTCCCCTGAAGTCTTCTCCTGAAGCGATGGATATGAGGTTGACGCAGCACGCGTATCTGGATAGTCATCAGGTCATATGATGACCTGACCAGACGGATTTGCCCGTGTCAAGACTTCCGGCTGATTTCTTTCTCCCGCTCGGTCCGGCCAAGAACCGGACCGGCGAGGTAGTCGAGCGGCTGGCGGCGGACATCGCCAGCGGCCGGCTCGCGCCGGGCGCGCAGCTGCCGACCGAACAGGAAATGACGGCGGCGCTCGGAGTGAGCCGCACGGTGGTGCGCGAGGCGGTGGCGGTGCTGCGCGCCGAAGGGCTGGTTGAGACCCGCCAGGGCGTCGGTGCCTTCGTCGTGCGCGATGTCCAGCGCCGCCCATTCCGCATCGATCCCGACGGCCTGCGCTCGATCGCGGAGGTCGTGCAGGTGATGGAGCTGCGCACCGGCGTCGAGGTCGAGGCGGCAAGTCTCGCCGCCGAACGGGCAAGCGTCGGATCGCGCCGGCGCATTGCCAGCGCGCTCTCGGCAATCGACGCGGCGCTGGCGCGCGGCGAGAGCGCGGTCGACGAAGATTTTGCGTTCCATCAGGCGATTGCCGCCGCGACCGAAAATCCGCATTTCATGCGCTTTCTCGAATTCCTCGGCCGCTTTCTCATTCCGCGGCAAAGCGTCCGCATCGCGGTCAAGACCGGCAAAGAGTTGCGATCCTATCTGGAGCGCGTCCAGACCGAGCACCGCGTTATTGCCACCGCGATCGAGGGCGCGGATGTTGCCGGCGCGCGGCGCGCCATGCGGCGGCACCTGCTCGGCAGCCGCCGGCGCTATCAGCGCCTCGCGGAGCAGAGCGGGCGAACGGCAGAGTTGCCGGTCCGCGCCGAGGAGCGGGTCTGAAGCTAACTATGAGTGTGTCCCTGAACCGGGACCTTCAAAAGCTCAGAAATTGAAACGATCCCGGATCAGCGGTGCACCGCTAAAGCACCGCACCGCGTCCGGGAAATAACTCACTTTTGATCCGCATCATACTCGGCGCTGCAAAACGGCCCGCCCTGGTAGCGGGCGCCGATCGGATCGGGCGGCAGCTTGGCCTGCGCCGCCAGCGCCTGTTGCCGATAATCCTCGCCACGGCCTTGTGGCCGATAACCGAAATGCGCCGCGCGGCTATTGTCCCAAAAGCTCGCCGCATTGTCGGACACGCCGTAGAAGATTTCGAAATGAATATCGGGGTGTTCAAGCCCGATGCGCACGAGTTGCGCCAGATCTTCCGGTTTCACCCAGATCGACAAGCGTCGCTCGTCCACCGGCATATCGGCGATATTGCCGATGCGCAGACACGTGACGCGCAGCCCGTGCTTGTCGGCATAGAGCGAGCCGAGCGCTTCGCCGAACGCCTTGCTCACGCCGTAGCGGCTATCGGGCCGGACCCGCACGTCGACGCCGATGCGCTGCGAGCGCGGATAAAAGCCGATGGCGTGATTGGACGACGCAAACACCACGCGCTTGACGCCGGCGCGGCGCGCCGCCTCGAACAGATTGTAGCAACCGACGATATTGGCGTTGAGGATCGTCTCCCACGATCCCTCGACGGCATGGCCGCCGAGATGAATGACGCCCTCCACGCCGGCAATCGCCTTCTCGACCTGCGCGAGATCGGCGAGATCGGCGCCGATAAAGTCATCGCCGGCGGCGAGGTCCCCGGGCTTGCGGATGTCGCTCGCCCGAAGATGCGGATAGACGCCGCGCAAAATCTTGCGCAATCGCGTGCCGATATCGCCGGCAGCGCCGGTGATGAGAACGTTTTGCATCATTCACTCCGAGCCTCGAACGGAATTCGCATTCGCCAAATCGCCTCGTCGCCAAGTCGCCTCACCATCCTTGCACTTTTGTCCGCGCCGGTCGATGCTCCCGGCCCTTCACGAGGGGTTGCGATGCCGGACAATTTGGAAGTGACCAGACACCTGGCGCAATTCGTCGCCGAGACGGGATGGGATGCGCTTACTCCGCCGGTCGTGCATCAAGCCAAGCGCGCGCTCGTAAATTTCTTCGCCGTGGCGCTCACCGGCTGCCGCGAACCGGCGATCGAGACGGCACTGCAATCGCTCACCGCTTTTTCCGGCGGCCGGCAGGCGACGATGATCGGGCGCGGCGAACGCCTCGATGCGCTTTCCACCGCGTTTCTCAATGCCGCGAGCGCCAATGTGCTCGACTTCTGCGACACCCACGTGCCGACCGTCATTCACCCGACCGCGCCGGTGGCCCCTTCCTTATTCGCGCTCGGTGAACTCAGACGCGTGAGCGGCCGCGATCTCATTCTCGCTTTCGTGCTCGGCGCCGAGATTGAATGCCGGATCGGGCTTGCGATGTCGCCGAGCCATTATCGGCGGGGCTGGCACATCACCGCGACCTGCGGCGTGTTCGGCGCCGCCGCAGGGAGCGCCAAACTTCTTGCGCTCAAAGCCGAGCCAATGGTCTCCGCCCTTGGCCTCGCCGCGACCCAAGCCGCAGGCCTGTGCGAATGCCTCGGCACGCCGGCCAAAAGCGTTCACGTCGGCAATGCCGCGCGCAACGGTCTCTGGTCGGCGCTATTGGCCGCGCAAGGTCTTGCCGGCCCCGCCGAGCCGCTCACCGGCGGCCAAGGCTACTTCCACGCACTTGCCGAGACGCCGCAGCTTTCGATTCTCACCACCGAGCTCGGTGACAGCTGGGAAATCATGAAGACCGCTTTCAAGCCTTATCCGTGCGGCTTCGTCGTTCATCCGGTGCTCGATTGTGTCATCGACTGGCGGCGCGCGCATCCCGACGCGAGCGTGGAAAAGGTGACGGTCACCGGCAATCCGCTCCTGGCCGCGCGCACCGACCGGCCGAATATTTCGACGAGCGGCCAATCGCAAGTGAGCGTGCAGCACGCGGTCGCGGCTGCGCTTGTCACCGGCAAAGCCGGCGTCGAACAATTCGGCGAGGCCTGCGTGAACGATCCGCGCGTCGTCGCGCTGCGCGGCAAGGTCACGGTCAGGCGCGACGAGAGCTTCGCCACCACCGCCGCCGCGGTCGAGATCGCGACCGCCGACGGCAAGCGCCACAAGCTGCATCAGCGCGCCGCGCGCGGCAGCGACGACAATCCGATGACCGACCGCGACCTCGAAGACAAGCTGCGCGAGGCGGCCGCGCACGCCATTCCGCGTAATGACGTTGCAGCGCTGATTGAGGCGATCTGGACACTCGATGATTGCGCCGATATTGCCAAGATTACGGCGCTCTCGGTGCCGCAAGCTAATTAAGAGGCGAACTTCGGAATCGGGACACTAGGGTCAAAACTCATAAATCCGAAAACTCGTTGAGCGTGAGTCACTTAGATATTTCTTCCTCGCAAGAAGGATCGAAAAATGAGAGTCGGATCAGTCAGTTATAATTTATGAGTCTGGACCCTAGTATGAACAATGCCGTCAACAACAAGCGTGTATTTCTGGTCGTGCCGCATGTGCCGGTCGGCTATCTCGACATCGTCGGCCAGCGCGACGACGTGCGGATCGACAAGCTCGAAAATGACGATCCGTCCGCGACGGCAAAATCCGTTCTGGCGGCCGCGCACGCCTATCAGACCGGCTCGACCCGCGACGAGCTCGCGCGGCACTACCATACCGGCGCCGAGCTTCTCCAGCACACGCCGAACCTACTCATCGTTTCGACCAACGGCGCCGGTTACGACACCGTTGATGTGAAGGCCTGCACCGCGCGCGGCATCCTGGTCGTCAATCAGGCCGGCGGCAACGCGGAGTCGGTCGCCGAACACGTGCTCGGCCTGCTGCTGTCGCTGGCCAAGCGCGTGGTCGAATGCGATCGCGCGTTGCGCGCCGGCACGCTGACCGACCGCGGCGACTTCACCGGCCGCGAGGCGCATGGCAAGACCATCGGCATTATCGGCATCGGCAATGTCGGGCGGCGCGTCGCCGAACTTTGCCGCGGCCTGTTCCGCATGGAGATCCTCGCCTACGACCCTTACGTCGACGCCGAGGAGACGCGCAAGCGCGGCGCGCGCAAGGTCGAACTCGACGAACTTCTGCGCAGCGCCGATTTCGTCTCGATCAATTGCCCGCTGACCGAGGAGACGCGCGGCATGATCGGTGCACGCGCATATGCGTTGATGAAGCCGACCGCTTATTTCATCACCACCGCGCGCGGTTTTATCCACGACGAGGCGGCGCTCGAAGCGGCGCTGCGCGACAAGACAATCGCCGGCGCCGGACTCGACGTCTGGGCCAAGGAGCCGCCGCCGGCTGCGCATCCGTTATTGAAATTCGACAATGTCATTGTCACTGCGCATACCGCCGGCGTCACCCGCGAGGCCCGCGCCAATATGGGCCGCATCGCCGCCGAGCAGATGCTCGACGCGCTCGACGGCAAGCCGGTGACGCGAATCGTCAATCCGCAAGTCTGGCCGGCTTATGCCCAACGCTTCGAGCGCGCGTTCGGGTTTGCACCGAGGCGGTGAATCACCCTAGCAACTGAACGCTAGCGATTGATTCCCGCAGCTGTCGGAAGCTTTTTCACGCTCTCAGAGATGATGTTGGTCAGCTGCATCACCTGCTGACTGAGCTCGGTGTATTCGGCAATCTCGCGTTGAATGCGATTGCCGTCGATGTTCAGCTTTCGGCGCAGCGCTTGCAGGTCGCCGATCAGGCTGTCGACCTCGCGCGTCGATGCTTCGGCCACGCGGTGCAATAGCGCGGCAAGATTGTCGGTCGATGTTTCGGCGTCGCTCGCCTCGACCGGCCGAAACACGGCGCTGCTACCACGCGCCAATTCGTGGATAGTTCCCCCGATCTCGACTTCCAGTGATTTTTCAATCTCGGCTGATTCGAGAGGCCTGGCTATGTTCATGTTTGCGTCCCCGATACCGATTCCACCGCCTCATACGCGGCTTTGAATGTGACGGCTTCGCGGCCGGCTTCCCATTCGTCGTCACTTTGACACGATTTCCACAATCCAACGCCGCCATTCCCGGCCTTCCAGCCTGTTTCACCGGAATTACGCTAGGTTCGCCCAGTTAACCTCCTTATTGCGTCGCAAGTGCGCCACATTTGCGGGTGTGAATGCTCGCCTTGACCGGGTAAAGGGGCTATAGCTGCCAAGGGCTTCGGTCCGACCTGAACGACAGACTTGGACCGGCAGACTTGGGACTGCAGACTTGGGACTGCAAACCAGTTTCTAATTCCGACCCTGCCACCGCTGGGGGATGGCCGCAGGTGAAGAAACGTTCAATCGCGCTTGCTTTGTGCTGCTCGCTGGTCGCGTCGCCGGTATGGGCGAAGACCTTTGTGGGCGTGCTGTACCCGTTCCTCGGGCCCATGGCGGCGATTGGACTCGTGGAATTGGCTGGCGAACTGAAAGCGATGCCCGATGTCGAGGTGGCGACATATCTGCATCAGTCATGGAAAGCCCTGGTTGATGACATCAATCGTCAACCCAAAGGCACGCATATCCTGATCGTCGGCTACAGCCTCGGCGCCAACAATGCAATTTTGGTAGCGAACAATACTGGCTACATTGATTCGATTGTCGCGCTGCAGCCGTCCATGCTCACGACGCAAGACAGTCTGACTGGCAAGGTGGGCAAGATCATTGAAATCTATAATCCGAATCCCTGGATGACTTTTGGCGGGATGGGCTCACAAAAGCTGGACGCGCCCAATATCGAATACATCGTCAATAACGACACGCATCCGGGTGCGCAGTTCAATGAACAATTTCACAGCGTGGTGAAAAACGAAGTCGCGCGGCTGGCCGCACTAGATAGCTTGCAGACGGCGCAGGCGAAGCCCGCCAAACCTTCTCTGCTGGCCAAGCCAGCTCCGCCCAAGGAAGCTAAGTCATCCCACTTGGCATTCGTCAACGAGGAAACGCCGAAGCACGAGCAGACCAGACACGACCAGACAAAACACGAGCAAAAGGCGCGGCCGGTTTTTGCCGATGCACCGAAGCCGCAACCCGTTTTTGCCGATGCGCCGAAGCCGCAGCCAATTTTTGCTGAGGCGCTGTCAACTTCCGCGACTGCGGATAGTTCATTCGTTCATCGAACGCTGACGATCGGCGACATGAAGGAATATGTAAAAAGAAATTATCCGGCTTCGCCGACGGCAGACGTCACTCGCTAGCCTCGCTCGTCACCACCGGGCTTGACCCCGGTGGTCCATGCTGACCGGATGCATCGCAAAGTTCATATCGGCGCAGGATCTCCTTCTCCATCCCACCTTCTCCCCGCACGCGGGGAGAAGGTGCTATCCCGTATATTCCAGGATGTGCATGCCCTGGCCCCAGCGGTCGATCAGATAAAGCCGGCCGTGTTCGTCGACGCCGATATCGTTTGACTGGATGCCGGGCGCGCCGGCGGGTGTCTCCGGCACGTAACAGCCGACTTCTTTTGGATGGAGCGGATCGCGCACATCGACGGCGCGCAAGCCCGCGTTGAAATACGTCAGAAACACGATGTCCTGCCACGGACCGTCGGCCGGCAGATATTCCAAAATATTATGTGCGCCGAAGCGGCCGGGCCGGTCGAAATATTTCTCCCGCTCCGGCATGAAGGTCGCGACCGGCACGGGATTACTCTCCTCGCGCGCATCGATGATCCACATGAATTGCGCGTCCCAGTATTTTTCCTTGGCGCGCGCTTCGTCGGTGACGATCAGATAAGGCCGCTCGCCGAGCGGCCAGCAGGTATGAGTTGAGCCGGGAAATGGCGGCGACCATTTGATATGGCCGATAAGCTTCATCGCCCGCAGATCGGTGCAGTCGACGATCGAAATACCGCCGCCCCACCAGGCGCAATACATGCGATTGTCGCGGATCGTCGGCGGGCCGTGCAGCGTACACGCCTGCTCGTTTGGATGCGGATCGTTGCCGACCTCGGCTGAATCGGTTTTCATCCACGGCAGGCCCCAGATCGAGATCACTTCCGGGCGCAACGGATCGCGAATGTCGAGCGTCCAGATCACGCGGCGGTCCCAGCCCGGCGCGTCGTTCGGCAAAAACGCGAGCTTGCGCTCCAGATCGACGCCGAAACGGTGCGGCCCCGAGCCCGGCATGTCGTAAAAGCCGACCGGCTTTGGCGTCGCCGGCTTCGAAATATCGAAGATGAAAAATCCGGCGCGGGCATTCTTGCCCTTGTCGCCGGCAAGCCGTTCCGAATTCACGTAGAGCAGATCGTCGCCGACGATGCGGAGCTTATGGCAATGCACGCCCGGCGGCGCGCGGAATTCGCCGACCTTTTGCGGCTTCTTCGGATCGCGCACATCATGCACGGTGAAGCCTTCCGGCCCGTTATAGCTCGAGCCGCCGACCGCCCCGACATAGGCGTGGCCCTTGTGCACCTGCACGAGACTGCCGCCGCCCCAGGCCGCCGACGGATCGTGGCCAAGGAGGCGGAAGTTCTTCGCTTCTTCGGGATAGGCGGCGGGCATCGAGCTTCCTCCTTA
>Ga0335081_10003163_pt1 | contig 25876 bp, 21 predicted proteins | sample Lox_Sample_35_FD_206713 | JGI IMG/M metagenome (GOLD analysis project Ga0335081, IMG submission 206713) | Soil microbial communities from Loxahatchee National Wildlife Refuge, Florida, United States - Lox_Sample_3.5 | ecosystem: Environmental > Terrestrial > Soil > Wetlands | place: USA...
TGAGCGGCGATCACGCGGCCGCGCGTAACTCTTATGAACAGTTCCTGGCGCTATGGAAAGACGCCGATCCGGGACTTCCCATTCTGAAGCAGGCGCAAGCGGAGTACGCGAAGCTGCGGTGATTCCTCGAAATGCCGCAGCGCGGCTGGAGTTCGCAGAGGCTCACAGCCCTCTTCCCGGTGACCTCCGTCACTTTTCCCCGTGATTCGAATCACGGCCCATTTCTTCCCCACAGGCGACACTTGAGAGTAAGAGAGTGAGGGCCGGAGCCGTGGGCTTGCACCCTGCCTTATGCAGCCTTGGCCGAGGTGAAAGAGGTGGGCCGTGTTACTGGCATATCGCCTGGTGAGGCTAATCGAAGAGCATTCCGACGGTCTGGCTCGCAGCCTGCAAGTCCGTTATCAGCAATGCGGTAAGTGCTCAGCCTACGCGAATGTGCCGGCCCGCGAGCTGACCGAGAAGGTGTACGACGTCTATCACCATCTTGGGGAATGGCTGCTGGGCAAGACCGAAGGTGACGTCGAAGACCGCTACCTCCAGATCGGCGCCGAGCGCGCCGCCCAGGGCGTGCCCGTCAGCCAGGTCGTGTGGATGATCTGCCTGGTGCGCGAGAACCTCTGGGACTACCTACAGAACCACGCCGAGCTGGAGCGCCCGGCGGAGATCTTCGGCGAGCTCGAGCTGCTGGAGATGCTCGACAAATTTTTCCATCTGGCGATTTATTATGCCGCGCTCGGACACGAGCGGGCGACGGCCAAGTATTCGGTGAAGTCAGAAGTGGTGTCGGCGTAAGAGGGGCCTGTTTCATGTCGTGGACCGATCAGTACCGCAGCCGACTGATGACCGCCCGCGAGGCCGCGGCCTGCGTCGAGTCGGGCATGCGGGTGTACATCCATCCGGGCTGCGCAGAACCGGAAGCGCTGGTGGAAGCACTGATGGTTCGCGCGCCCTACGTCAAAGGTGTCGAGATCATGCATCTGATGACGCTCGGCACCTCGCCGTACTGCGCGCCGGAGATGGCGGAGCACTTCCGTCACAACGCGCTGTTCGTCGGCGGCAATGTGCGCGGAGCGGTGAACGATGGGCGCGCCGATTACACGCCGATTTTCCTGAGCGAGGTGGAAGCGCTGTTCGAGAGCGGTGACATGCCGATCGACGTCGCTTTGATCCAGGTGTCGCCGCCCGATCCGCATGGCTATTGCAGCTTTGGGGTCGGCGTAGACTGCACCTTGACCGCCGCCAAGTACGCGCACCACGTGGTGGCGCAGGTGAACGCGCAGATGCCGCGGACCTACGGCGACAGCTTCATTCATGTCAACGAAATCGACTCCATCGTCGAGCTGTCGCGCCCCCTTTGCGAGCTGAAGACGCAGCCCAGCAACGAGGTCTTCCAGCAGATCGGGGCGCGCGTCTCCACGCTGATCGAAGATGGCTCAGTCCTACAATGCGGGATAGGCGCAATTCCTGACGCCATCCTGCCTAACCTGATGGACCGCAAAGACCTGGGCGTACACACCGAGATGATATCCGACAGTGTGGTACCACTTATCGATGCCGGCATCATCAACGGGCGGCGCAAGAACCTGAAGCCCCGCAAGGTCATCGTGGGATTCGTTCTCGGTACGCGGCAGCTCTTCGACTTCATCGACGAGAACCCGATCTTCGAGTTTCATCCCTCGGCCTACACCAACGATCCATTCCGCATTGCGATGAACGATCGCATGGTGGCCATCAACTCCGCCATCGAAGTCGACTTGACCGGCCAGGTCTGCGCGGAGTCCATTGGGTCGCAGTTCTACAGCGGCTTTGGCGGCCAGCTCGACTTCATCCGCGGGGCGGCGCGCTCGAAGTACGGCAAGCCGATTATCGCTTTGCCCTCGACCGCCAAGAACGACACGGTATCGCGCATCGTACCGCGGCTGTCGCACGGCGCGGGGGTGCTGACAACCAGGGCCGATGTGCATTACGTGGTGACGGAATTCGGCATCGCCTATCTCCACGGGCGCAATGTGCGGCAACGCGCGGAAGCGCTCATCCAGATTGCCCACCCCAAGTTCCATGATGAGTTGTATGAGTACTGCGAGCAGCAACGCTGGTTCCAGCGCAACACCTGCGAAGTGGAAGTGCGAGGGTAAGAAAAAGATATGGCATCGCAACCGCGCGGTAACGTGATTATCGATCAGGAAGAATGCAAAGGATGCGGCTTGTGCGTGGAGTCGTGTCCTCCGGAATGCCTTGAACTGGCGCCCCAACTCAACCAGTACGGGGTGCACCCGGCGCAATATACCGGCGAGGATTGCACCGGCTGCGGCGCTTGCTACTACTGCTGCCCGGAGCCGGGTGCGATTACGGTCGAACGCCTGGCCCCGCCTCCCAAAGCGACCGCTCAACCGGTGCCCGCAAAGCAGGAGGTGGCCAATGCGGCAGCTCTGTAAAGGTAATGTCGCCATCGTCAAAGGTGCAGTGCTGGCCGGCTGTCGCGCTTATTATGGCTATCCTATAACGCCCGCAAGCGAGATCGCAGAATACGCCTCGCTGCTGATTCCGGAAGTCGGCGGCACGTTCTTGCAGGCGGAGAGCGAAGTTTCGGCCATCAACATGGTTTATGGCGCTGCGGCGGCGGGCCAGCGCGTGATGAGCGCCTCTTCCGGCCCCGGACTCAGCCTGATGCAGGAAGGTATCTCCTACATGGCGGGCGCGGAGCTGCCGGGCGTGATTGTTGACGTGGTGCGCGGCGGGCCGGGGCTGGGCAACATCGCTCCCGAGCAAAGCGACTACTTCGCGATGGTCAAGGGCGGGGGGCACGGCTGCTATCGCAACCTGGTGCTGGCGCCCGCGTCGGTGCAGGAGATGTTCGACCTTACCGTGCTGGCCTTCGAACTGGCGGACCGCTACCGCAATCCCGTCATCATCATGACCGACGGGTATGTCGGCCAGATGATGGAGCCGCTCGAAATCAAGATGCGCGAGGTAGTTCCGCCGGAGAAACCATGGGCGGTGAAGGGCACGGCGGAGACGAAGCGAAACCTCCTCAGCTCCATCGTGCTGGAGACGGATGCATTGGAAGCGCACGTGCGCAAGCTGGAATCGAAATACATGCTGGCACAGGAGCTGGAGAGCCGCCAGGAGAGCTACCTGACGGAAGATGCGGACGTGCTGCTCGTGGGTTTTGGCATTGTGTCGCGCGTGCTGCGTACGGCGGTCGATCACTTGCGCGCGCAAGGCATGAAGGCCGGCCTCTTCCGTCCTATTACGCTGTGGCCCTTCCCGTCACGCGAGCTTTGCGAAACGGCGAAGAGCGTCAAGCAGGTGCTGGCGGTGGAGCTGAGCACGGGAATGATGGTGGAGGACGTGAAGCTGGCGCTCAACGGCAGCGTTCCGGTGGAGTATTACGGGCGCGTCGGCGGCAACGTCCCCATGGCGGACGAGATCACGGCGCAGGTCTTCGCGCGCATGGCAGCCCACGTATCGGGTGGCCCATTCATCTAGCCCTTTGGCGAGAGGGTGGGTTCAAGGAGAGAAATTGTGGAAGGCTATCAGGTAATTCACCAGAAATCGCCGGCGTTCTACGACAAGTACGAGCGCAAGGCCGAGCTGCAACACCAGACGCACTACTGCCCCGGCTGCGGCCACGGTACTGTCCACAAGCTCATCGCCGAGGCGCTCACCGAACTTGGCGTGCAGGACCGCGCCATCCTGGTGAGTCCGGTCGGCTGCTCGGTGTTCGCGTACTACTATTTCGATGTGGGCAACGTGCAGGTAGCGCACGGACGCGCTCCCGCGGCGGCGACCGCGCTGAAGCGCGCTAATCCCGGGTCCATCGTGATGGCCTACCAGGGCGATGGCGACCTGGCCGCCATCGGCACCGCGGAGATCATTCACGCCGCCAATCGCGGCGAGAACATCAGCGTCTTCTTCGTCAACAACTCCGTCTACGGCATGACCGGCGGACAGATGGCGCCCACCACGCTCGTAGGTCAGAAGACTACGACTTCGCCCTGGGGACGCCGCTCCCACAATGAGGGACTGCCGATCCACGTCTGCGAACTGCTCGCCGGGCTGGAGACGCCGACCTATCTGGAGCGCGTCGCCCTCAGCGACATGAAGAACATCATGAAGGCGAAGAAGGCGGTGAAGAAGGCGCTGGAGATCCAGAAGAACGGCGGCGGCTTCTCGCTGGTGGAGTTCCTTTCGCCCTGCCCGACCATTCTCAAGATGGATCCGGTTGTCGCGCGCCAATGGGTCGGCGAGACACTCATGAAGGCCTTCCCGCTGGGTGTCTATCGCGATCGCAGACCCGAGCTTCCCGTCGATGCAGAAGTTCCGCACAAAACCGTTGCCGAGGCGCTGGAGGTGAACGAGGGCGCAGCGGACGAATACCTCCTTCGCCGGCACCATCACACTCGCGACCTCACGGTGAAGATGGCGGGCTTCGGCGGCCAGGGCATTCTGCTGATGGGCCAGTTGCTCGCCGAGATGGGACTGCGCGAGCACCTGGAAGTGAGCTGGCTGCCTTCGTACGGCCCCGAGATGCGCAGCGGCAGCGCGCATTGTCATGTGACGCTCTCGCATGATCGCATCGGCACGCCGCTGATCGCGCAGCCGGAAGTGCTGATTGCGATGAACGAGCTGTCGCTGCACAAGTTCGCTGCTACCGTCGCCTCCGGCGGGCTGATCCTCTACAACTCCTCCAAGCTGCCGGAGGGCTTCAGCGCACCGCAGGCCCGCGTGATCTGCGTGCCGGCGTCGGACATCGCCGACAAGCTGGGGTCGGCGAAGGTGGCCAACGTGGTGATGCTGGGCGCGCTGCTGGAAGAGACCGAATGCCTGCCCGCGGAATCGGCGATCTCGGTGCTTGCCGACACGGTGAGCAATGCCAAGCTGCTGGAGCTCGACAAGCGGGCCCTCGCCGCCGGGCGAGACTATATCGATACCCAGGTCGAAGCCGGCGCGGTGGCGCAGCCGGACGGGTATTCGTACTAGCAGTCAGCCGTCTTTTGGATCCGGCGGAGGCGAGCCCGGATCAGCGCTGATCACTTGTAGGTTCTTCATCGAGCTCGCAAAGCGACATCACATTTCCTCTCACACTCTCACGTGACCCGGCTCACTGCGCCAGCCCCTCCCTGGGTATCGAATACAGGCGTCATCCTGGAGCACGCACTTATGCAATCTGAAAACGATGGAGTCCTTTGTCCTCTTTGTCACGGTCACGGCCACGGGCGCAAGGAAACGTTGGTTGTACGTTGGCGCAGCCGGGAATTCGAGCAGGAGTTGCAGAAGATGTGCGACGAAGCCGCTTTCGGTTCCGGCGGCGGCCTCGAAGTCCCCTTCGAAACACAGGAGCCGGTCTACAGCAACGAGTCCGACTAGCTGCCGAGACCCTGCTCGGCTGAATGCCGAGTGCTCAGTGCCGGCTGCTCGTTATAATCGCACCTTATGCCTCAATTCCCCCCGGTGGACGAGCAGCTTGCCTATTTGCGCAAGGGCGCGGCGGAGATCATTCGCGAGAGTGACCTGCGCGAGCGGCTGGAGAAATCGCGCCAGTCCGGCAAACCTATGCGGGTGAAGGCGGGCTTCGATCCCACTGCCCCCGACCTGCATCTGGGCCACACTGTGCTCATGCGCAAGCTGAAACACTTTCAGGACATGGGGCACACGGTCATTTTCCTCATCGGCGACTTCACCGGGCTGATCGGCGATCCCTCGGGCCGCTCGACCACGCGCCCGCCGCTTACGCGCGAGCAGATCGACCAGAACGCCGAAACCTACAAGGCGCAGGTCTTCAAAATCCTCAACCGCGCCAAGACCGAGGTGCGCTTCAACAGCGAGTGGCTCGACAAGCTCGGCTACGAAGGCTTCATTCGCCTGGCCGCCAAGTTCACCGTCTCGCAGATGCTGGAGCGCGAGGACTTCCACAAGCGCTTCCTAGAAGAGAAGCCGATCGCGATGCACGAGCTGCTCTATCCCATCGCGCAGGGTTACGACTCGGTGGCGCTGCAAGCGGACGTCGAGCTGGGCGGCACCGACCAGAAATTCAACCTGCTGATGGGCCGCGAGCTGCAACGCCATTACGGCCAACCGCCGCAGATCGTGTTCACCACGCCACTGCTGGAGGGTACCGACGGTGTGCAGAAGATGTCGAAGTCCTACGGCAATTACATCGGCATCACGGAAGCGCCACAGGAGATGTTCGGCAAGGTCATGTCGATCTCCGACGAGCTGATGTGGCGTTATTACGAGCTGGTGACTGATGTGAGCATGTCCGACATTGAGCGGATGAAGCGCGATGTGGCCAGCGGCGCGGCCCACCCGATGAAGCTGAAGCAAGGGTTGGGCAAACGTATCGTCGCCGACTTCCATTCGCGCGCGGTGGCGGAGCAGGCGGCGCAGGACTGGTCGCGTATTTTCCAGAAGGACGAAGCGCCGGAAGACCTGCCTCTTGTGACCGTTCCTTTTGCTGAGGTTGCCGCGCCTCACGCGGTCCTCAGCAGTGAAAGCGTTCAGATCAAGCTCGACAAGCTGCTGGCCCGCACCGGTCTCGCCACCTCGGTCACCGATGGTTTGCGCAAGCTCAAACAAAATGCGGTGAGAATCGATGGCGAGCTGCGGACCGAAATCGTCGCCACCATCAAACGCGGCGCCGAATTCACACTGCGCGCCGGGAAGAAGATGGTGAAAGTCACGATCACCGGTTGAGCGAAGTCGGCGTGTTGTTGACACAGGGCAGCCATACGTCAAACGGCATCGCGGCCTAGTACTAAAGTGGCGGGTTACGGCGAAGTTTTTACGGTCCCGAAATAGAACTTTCTTGCCACCGATAGGATTTTTGCGTACTACTCGCTGGTAGTAGTTCCTGACAACAGATATCGTTTGGCTGCTGTAAAGCGTCCCCGACACTTTACTCACCCCCTTCTCAGGCTGATTGTAGGCGCGGTTCGCGGTGTCTATTTGTGCTCAAGCTTAGAGAATCCGCATGTTACTTTAAGGGGCTGTCATTCCAGAAACCAATTCCCGTGCAGTTCCGGAAGGCTGTTGCGGCCCAGGCGGGCGCCGAGTCCCGGTAGTCCAAAACTGTAAACCCTGAAGGCCGCGGTTACGGCGGCCCTCACAACCATTAGCGACTGAGGAGATATAGATGACGAAGAGAAGTTCCTTCATAGCGATCACTATATTTGTGATCGTAGCTTTTGCGATTAGTGGCTTCGCGCAGGGTAGACTCATTACCCCGCCGAGCAGCCGCATCGGCCCTCCGGGCCACGTACGCACGCCGCTGTACATTTTCATTCCTGACAAGGACGTAAGCCCGCTTATCGGCAACGGCGAGACGCCGGCTTCGCTGGCTTGCATTTATGGGCTGGTTGCACAGACGCCCGGCTGCCCGAAGAACGGCACGCTCGTCCCGACCGGCGGCTCCAAGGCTATTGCTGTGGTTGAATACGGCGACTATACGGCCGTGGGCAGCGATCTGGTGACCTTCTCCAACCAGTACAGCCTGGGAGGCAACACCACCATTATCCACCAGTGCTATCCCGGGCCGAGCTGCCCGGCCAACAACGGCACTGGGTGGGACCTCGAAGAAGCACTGGACGTGGAGTATGCGCATGCCATGGCCCCCAATGCGCAGATCATCGTGGTATCGTTCACCAACGATCCGCTGATGGACAACGCGGAACAGGCTGCGGCCCAGTACATCGCAACCAACTATAGCGCCGGCGAAATGTCCAATAGCTGGACCTACGACGGTGGCGAAAACTGGTGCGGTTCTGGCAACTGTGAATTGTCGTATGACAGCGACTTTGCTCAGAACGGCATTGTGTACGTCGCAGCAGCCGGCGACTCCGGCTTGGGCCCGGCGTATCCCAGCATCTCACCCAATGTTATTTCCGCCGGCGGCACAGACATTAATCGTGACACCAACGGCAACTTCACGAACGAAAGTTGCTGGAGCGGCAGCGGCGGTGGCATCAGCATTTACGAGCCCCTGCCTCATTACCAGATCTTCATCGGCAACCGCACCGGCCCGAAGCGCGGCACGCCCGACTTGGCTGCTATAGCCGGGGGACAGGGAGTGGAGATTTACAGCTCGACCTACTGTCACGGCTGGTGCCAAGTTGACGGGACTAGCATTGCCACGCCTGTGCTTGCCGCCATCCTCAATCAGTCGGGTAACTTCCACACCTCGACCATCACTGAGCTGTCTCCGGCGTACCAGTATTACCTCAATCCGGTGTGGTATCACACGAGGCTCTTCGATGTGATCTCCGGCAGCAACGGCGCACCCGCTGGGCCGGGCTGGGACCAGTGCACCGGCCTGGGCAGCATCCGCGAGCCACAGTATTTCTAGGATTTGCTTTGCAGTTGTTAGCAGCCCTGCCATCTGGCAGGGCCTTTTTGGCGTCAGGGCGATTTCGGAGTTGCTATATCCGGTTGATCGGGTAGAGCAAAGGCCTTCAGGCCAGATTGGATATGCCTTCGGCGCGAAGCCGCCCCGTACCCCACTAAAGTTGTAGGACGACCGCCGGAATTCTTTTTCGCTACAATGTGAACTTTCTTGTCCCACTCCGAATATTCACTACTATCCACTGGTAGTAGAAACGCGTTTTGGCTTTTACTGCCGTAAGCGTCCGCCAGCATCTGATCCACTCCAGTCTGATGGATCTTCCGCTGCGTTCTTGACCGAGGTGTGTATCCTCGTTCAAGATCGCTAACCCGCTAGTCGTTCTGGGTGGGTCATTACTCCGGAAGCCACTTTTGCGCGGCGAGGCGAATTGTTCCGATTCGAGGGGGGTACCGCGTCCTTTCGGTAGTCCCAAACCATCAACCCTCGAGAGCCGCATTCGCGAACGGCTTTCCTAACCTGTTACCGACTGAGGAGATATAAATGATGAAGAGAAGTTTCGTAATGGTTACCGCATTAGTCATTCTGACTCTCGCGGCTGCCGCATTTGCGCAGGACCTGTCGTCGCCGACAGGCACCATCATCGCTCCACCCAGCACCCGCGGCTTGTCCCAACTCAAGGTGCGGACCCCGCTTTACATCTTCCGTCCCGATAACATCATTCCCGACAATAGTCCGCCGGCAAGCGCGGAAAATCCGGGCTCCATCGCTTGCGTCTATGGCGTGACCCCGCCCACCAATGGATGTCCGCGTAGCGGCTCGCCCCTTGCGAGCGGCGGCGCGAAGGCCATTGCCGTGGTGGATTACGGACATAACAGCACGTTGCAGACGGACTTCAACGCCTTCAACGCGCAATACGGACTGCCCACCCAGACCCTTACGTTCATCTGCGACTGCGGATCGTGCCCCAGCAGCAACGGCACGGGCTGGGACCTGGAAACGGCGCTGGACGTGGAGTACTCCCACGCTATGGCTCCCAATGCGCAGATCATCGTCTCCCAGTTCTGTAGCGACCCGTTCGAAGGCGGCACCAGCGCTGCCGAGTATCTGGCTGGCCAGGCAGTGGCTGCGGCGGGCGGTGGCGAGGTTTCCAACAGCTTCGGTTACGGCGGCGAATTCAGCGGCGAGTTGAGTTACGACCAGTACATGCACACCAGCGGGGTAGTCTACTTCACCTCCGCGGGCGACTCCGGCTTGGGTCCGGATTATCCGAGCGTCTCGCCCAACACGGTATCGGCCGGCGGTACGAAAATCATCCGTGATGCCAATGGCAACTTCACGGGTGAAGAAGATTGCTGGAGCGGCAGCGGCGGCGGCATCAGCACCATGGAGGCCCTGCCGCAGTATCAGATCTTCATCGCCAACCGCACGGGAGGAGCCCATCGTGGCACGCCTGACTGGTCGGCTGACGCCAGCCCGCAATCCGGCGTCGCGGTGTACAGCTCCACGGGTTGCAATGGCTGGTGCCAGGTCGGCGGAACCAGTGTTTCCTCGCCTGTTCTGGCCGGCATCGTCAACTCGGCGAACAGCTTCCACACCTCGACCCTCACCGAGCTTGGTCCAACCTATCAGTGGTATCTGATGCCGGTGAAGTACCACACCGACTTCTACGACGTTATTAACGGCAGCAACGGCGCGATGGCCGTGCCTGGTTGGGACCGGTGCACCGGTCTCGGTTCGCCGAGAAAGCCGTCCGACTTCTAGTCGTAGAACTCTCTGCGTGTTGTACCCTAACGCGCCCGCCTCCCACGAGGCGGGCTTTATTTGCCTGCCAGGCGAATCGGCGGATTTCGCTTCTCGTGGCAAGATTAGTGGTGATAACGCCTGTTCACGCCGGCTATGCCGAGCCGCCGAAAAAGCGTGTCCGCATGTTGTTATACGCGGGTATACTCAATGGTAAGCCTCTCAAATTGCGTGAAAAGGGAAACGTAAGCGGAGCAATCTGCATAGGCGGTATATCGTATGGCTGTCCACCCGTATGTCTGTCAGTTTGTTCCTGTAGATATAGAAGCTGCACTGGGGCGGCGTTACATCATTGGTCGCAAAATTGACACTGGTGGCCAGGGAGCAGTTTTCATGGCGACCAGAACTTCTCGGCCAGACGGCACCGCCGCGAATGATGTGGTAGCTCTGAAGTTGTACTTCGATCGCAGACGGAACATTCGCGTACAGCCCGAGATCACCGCGGCGGAGAACTTTTCGCATCCAAATTTGGCTCGGCTCGTAGAGCAGGGCCTTTGTGACGTGGCCGGTAGACACACGCGATATATCGCATGGGAATTCATAGACGGACAACCGCTTAGCGCTCTGCTGAAAAACGGGCCCCTGCCGGAACCCGAAGTCTTGGCGATAGGGCGCGACATCTCGACTGCAATTGCGGAAATTTGGTCGCGACGCATTGTACATGGGGACATCAAGCCCTCGAACATCATGCTTAAAAGCTCCGACGGCCACAAGGCCGGCCCGGTGGGCAGCGCGGTTCTCATCGACCTCGGCGCGGCCAGATATTTAGGTCAAGGCAATATTCTTACACTCAAGCCTTTAGGCCGACCCGAGCGTCGCCGAGGTAAGCCTCTCGGAACCTGGGGTTACTTTTCGCCGGAGCAGATCAGAGGGACACAGGTATTGTCGTGCGCTTCGGACGTTTTTTCCCTTGGCGTAGTAATGCTGCAATGCTTATTGGGGCGGCATCCCACGAACTATGACCAGGGCGCCTTAGGAGACGGCATCCGGGCAAGCGGAGGCAGGCTTGCAGCGAACATCGGGTTGCTTTACGCGCTGGATAAGATGCTGTCGCCACTCCCGGCGTTTAGGCCGAATCCTAGAGAACTCAGCCACCGTTTCCAAAGCCTGCGGCAAACGATGCAAGCGGAGTTTGCCAAGGGCGCTCGCGCACCTATGAAAGCTCAGGACTAGTTGCAAGTCGGCTATTTGCTGCCGTACCACCTGGATATCCCCTCCTTCGCCGGCGACAACGAAGAGAGTGTGCGTTCTCCTCAGTCTCCTACCGGCTGCGCGCCCGGACGGCGTACCGCTTTCTTCAACATGAAAACAACCGGAATGCAGGCGAAACACACCAGCGCCATGTAGCGGAAGTCGTCGACGTAGGACCACAGCCGCGCTTGCGCCGATAGCTGGCCCCCGATCAGGGCATAGGCTTTTCGCATCGCCTCTACCGGGCTGTATCCCTGGATGTAGAGATATTGCTCCAACGCCTGCAATCGGTCCTGGAAGATGGTGCTGCTGGGAGCGAGCGAGTGTACCAGTTCGTTGCGGTGCAACTGTTCATGGCGCGCGACGATGGTGTTCACGACGGAAATTCCGATGCTGCCGCCGACATTGCGAAAGAGGTTATAGAGGCCGCTGGCATTGCCAATCTCTTCGTTGCGTAAGGGAGCAACGGCGACCGCCGAGAGCGGCACAAAAACCGATCCTGAACCAAATCCGCTGAGCACGATGGCCCAAACAAATGACCACTGAGAAATCTCCAGAGACACTCGGCCGAACCCCAGGCTGGCGATGGCGAACATCAAGAAACCGGCGGCGATCAGCCATCGGTTGTCGACCTTGCTGGTCAGGATGCCGATGATCGGCAAGGCCATGATGGCACCAATTCCACGCGGGCTCACCGCCCAGCCGGCAGCGTAGGCCGTATACCCCAGCAGTTCCTGGTAGAACAGCGGTAACAAGGTGATCAGCCCATAAAGGGCGCCTCCAAAGAGCGCGATCAGAATGCATCCCAACAGGAAGTTGCGGTGTCGGAAGACGCGCAGATCGACCAGCGGCTTGTCGTGCGTCAGCTCGCGAATGAGAAATGCCGCAAACCCGACGACCAGAATAAGGAACGCCCAACGGATCCAGATCGCGCCGAACCAGTCGTCCTCCTGGCCCTTGTCCAGAATGATCTGCAATGCACCCAGCCACACCGCCAGCAAACCTAGGCCGATGCCGTCAATCCTTCCGGGCTTGGCGTTCTTGATGTACGGCGGGTCCTCGACGAAGCGCAGGATCATCAGGATAGCGAAAATCCCGATCGGGATGTTGATGTAGAACGCCCAGCGCCATGAGTAGGCATCGGTGAGATAGCCACCGAGCGTGGGTCCCAGCACCGGTGCGACCACCACGCCCAAAGCAAAAACGGCCAGCGCCGAGCCGCGCTTCTCAGGCGGAAAACTCTCCAGCAGGATGGCCTGCGACAACGGCTGGAGCGCACCGCCTCCTGCGCCCTGCACCGCGCGCGCTAGCAGGATCATCCACAGACTTGTCGCCGCCCCGCAAGCGAACGACGACACCGTGAAGATGATGATGCAGGTGATGAGAAAGCGCTTGCGGCCGAACTTCAGCGAAAACCAGGAGCTGGCCGGCAGCACTACCGCATTGGCCACCAGATAGCTGGTCAGCACCCAGGTGGCTTCATCGTTGCTCGCTGAAAGACTGCCGGCAATGTAGGGGAGCGCTACGGACGCGATCGAGGTGTCCAGCACCTCCATGAACGTGGCTAGCATCACCGAGACGGCGATGAGCCACGGGCTGGATACAGGGCGGCTGATGCTCATGCCCTGCGCGCCGGCTACCGTTGTGCTCGCCATCGCCCCTCCTTACCGGTGAGTCAATGTCGGGAGGTCCGCTGATTGCACTGAATATTAGCGGGACTCCCGCAACGGAATCGATTACAGGCCGGCAACTGCTCCGGGTACGGAAAAACCTACAGATGCTTGTGCGCTGGCGAACGATTCCTCTCGATGCGCTGTTTTCCTGACAGGGTATGCGGGCGGGATCCTAAAGTTGGGTTGGCAGAACAGAAAGCCCCGCGAACCGTTCGATGCGCTATGAGCGCAAGCGAGACGCGGGGCTCAGGGAAAGCTTCCCTTGCCCGCTAAGCTGAATCCCCTCGGAGCTTCCCGCAAGCGTCAAATCCTGCCCCGGCGGCATTTGCCGCTCTCGCCTTCCCGAAAACGAACAGATGCCATTTGTCGCGACCACCCGCCGGAAACGGGAACGCGAAGTTCCGCCCATTTCCTCACGGCGGCTGGTAGACTGCTATCCGTTCGCTATGACCCCTCTTATTCTGCGCCTTCTCGGGGCGGTAGCAGGCTTGGGAAGCGGCATCCTGTGCTGGTTCCTGGGCGGCACCCTGGCCACCCCGCTACGGCAAGGGACATTGTTTTCCCTGGACGGCTCGCGCTACGCGCTCATGGCGTTCCTGTTAGTTCCGGCCTTGATTTTGGCCGTGGTTGCGCTGTTCTGGGTGCCGCCTCGGCTTTCGGGCGGCGGACCTTTGCCCGAGGGAAGGCGCTGGAGGCTGGCGCTGGTCCTGTTCTTTCTCGCCGCATTCGCGGTTGGCCTGGCGCGCTAGGCCACGCTGCAATCGGAGGCTCTGAGACGGCGGTACAGAGAGGAAAACGAACTCAGTGGGCGACCCAGGTGGCCGTGTCCGCCACCATATGACCTCGATTGCGCCGCAGCAGTTTGGGCTTGCTTGCGCGGGCGCTGAGCGTGGCGGTGCGTACGTCAAGCTCTCTTGACGTAAGCACGTGCGTTCCGGCAAGGCGCACATCGGCGATAGCGCGGCTCGACGTTTCCAGCCACACCCCCTTTACCGCGCCGTAGACGATGGTCACCTGAAGTTTCTTGATCCAGAAGGAAGGGCTTTTCGCAGTCTCGCCTTCGATGCGCCGGACCTGGAAATCCTGCGCATCCACCCATGCCCTCCCGCGGACTAGCTCGACCACTTGCCGCTTAGGCGAGAGCTGGAGGACGTAACAGTCGCGGCCGTCCGTTGTCCCGCGGCCCAGCAGCGCGAACTTGTAATTGGCGGGGCTGAGATCGTACGGCTGCCAATGACTCGTCATGCTGGCTTCGTGCTCCAGGATTCGGTGCACAATCCCCGCGCCGCGATCGCTGCCCTCCGACTTCACGATGACGAATTCCTTCTGAGCAGGCGGAACGAAGCTGACCTCCGCCAGCACATCGGAGCTGGGCTGCGGCGCGCCCAGAGATGAGAGCTGATACTCGCGGGTGACGATGTAGGCGAGACTGCGATCGCGCTCCGCTGCCCGGGCCTGCTCCATCTGGCTGACGACTTGATTCACGTCCAAGTTGCTGGACTGTGCTGAGCACAGTACCGGGACGGCGGCAAGCACCAGCGCAAGGAGAATGGCTTGCCGCATTGGCATGGGGACCCACATATGATCGGCCCGGAGGAGATTACCCTGCGGCTACTTTTTTAGAAGCACGGCAAAGGCCAACTGATGTCTCCTGCGGATGCCTTCGTAATGGAGAATTTAGCGGGGAATGAGGAGAATCAGAACGGAGCGGCAGCTTTCAATTTGACACAGTGCAGGTAGTCTTGCGCGCCTTCGTCGGGAGCTTACGGTTGGGGGCTGGGGACTTGGGACTAGGGGTCAGAACCCAATATGCCGGTCACGGGTCGATTCACATTGAAGGCGCCAAAGATGTCTTATTCCCCCAACCCCCAACCCCCAGCCCCTCTTAAAGCGGCCCCAGCAGCGGACCTGCTAAGAGCCAGGGCCCGGCTTACTCGCCACTTCCCGATAGATGTCCAACATGCGCCTGACGCTCGCCTCCCAGGAGAACTTGGCCGCTTGCTCCAGGCCGCGGGCCTTCAGCTTCTCGCGCAGAGGCTGATCGACCAGCACGCGATGCAGCGCGCGCATGATCTCGAAGATATTCTCGGGATTGACCATCACCGCAGCATTGCCGACCACCTCAGGGATGGACGAAGTGTTGCTGGTCACCACGGGCGTGGCATGGACCATGGCCTCCAGCGGCGGCAGCCCGAAGCCTTCGTAAAGAGAGGGGAAGACGAAGATCTTCGCCTCGTCGTAGAAGATGCGCAGCACGTCGATGGGCACGAAGCCGAGAAAGCGCACGTCGTTCTGCACCCCGCCCTTGACGCAGGCGCGGCGCAGGTCAGGGTGCTTGGAGACTTCGTCGCCGATGATGATGAGCTTCAGGTCTTCGAAGCGGCCTTCTTTACTTAGTTCGCTCTTCAGCGCGGCGAAGGCCTCGATGATGCGCGCGACGTTCTTGTGCGGGCTGATGCGACCGGCGTACAGCAGGAATGGGCAATTCACCTGGTAACGCTCGGCGATGAACTGTCGCTCGGCGTCGCTGGCGTGGCCCAGGCGAAAGCGGTCATCGATGGCGTTGTAGATGACTTCGATCTTCTCTGGCCGGACTTGAAAGATGCGCACGGTGTCCGCCTTGGAGAAGTTCGACACCGCGAAGATGCGCGCGGCGTGTTGTAGCACGCGCTTGGTGAACTGAAAGTGCAGGCTGCGCTTCACCGCCGAGTGGCTATTCACGCGATACATGTGATCCAGCAGGTCGTGCACCGTCACCACATACGGGCATGGGATGCCCTGCGGCTTCCAGAACAGATGCGGCACGTGCAGCAGGTCGCAGCGGTGGTCCTTCAGAATGCGGTGCAGCTCCAGATAGCTGGCCAGCGAGAATTCGTTGGGCTGGCCGGGAACGGTGATGAAGTTGGGCGGGAGCGCCCCGATATCGCCCAGCTTGCCGGGAATGCCGATGAGGAAATACTCGTTGTCGTGATCGAGCCGCGCCAGCGTGCGAATGGCGTTGCGGGTGTAGGTGCCCACGCCAAATTCGGTGATGCGACGGATGTCGATGGCAACGCGCACGACAAGTTAAGTGTAAACCCGGTCAGTGCGGGCGCTGACGAGTTCCCAGGCCTGAAACGCTCGATCGCCTGGGTGCCCTGGTTCATACTGCCTCGCTGTCTTGAAGGGGCGCACCTTTAGGTGCGCCGTTGCGAGCCCCTTTATTTTGTCATCCCGAACCGACTTTAGCCGGTGAGGGATCTGTTTTTCCGGTTTCTCAGCACCCTGTGAAGGCGTGCTCCGCCCAGCACACAGTCATTGAATCCTTCTCCAGCGCTTTGCACGCGTGCTACCGATTAAACTGTTTCCGATGCCCCGTACCACCATCCTGGAGTACCTGGACAATTTTCGGCGTCACGGGCGCGAGGTCGCCTATGTCCACCGCCGCGGATACCGAACACAGCGCTGGACCTATGGCGATGTGCTCGCCAATGCGTATCGCTTCGCGCGCGAGCTTGAATCGCGCGGCATCGGCCAGGGCGACAAGGTACTCATCTGGGGCGAAAATTGTGCCGAATGGATTGCCGCATTTTTTGGGTGCCTGCTGCGCGGCGCCATTGTCGTTCCTATCGACAAGATCGCCACGCCCGACTTTGCGCAGCGTGTCGCGGAGCAAGTCGATGCCAGGCTGTGCGTCTGCTCCGCGCCCAACCAATTTGATGGAATTCCCTCGCTCCACCTGGAGACTTTGCGTGATCAAATCGCAACGCATTCGGACGCTCCGGTCACGCCGCCCTCGCTCACCCGCGACGACATCGTCGAGATCGTCTTCACCTCCGGCACAACCGCCGAACCGCGCGGGGTCCTCATCTCGCATGGCAATGTCCTGGCGAACCTGGAACCGCTGGAGCGCGAGATTGGCAAGTACCTGAAGTACGAGCGCGTCTTTCATCCGCTGCGCTTCTTGAACTTGCTGCCGCTCAGCCATGTCTTCGGCCAGTTCCTCGGCATCTTTCTCCCGCAACTGCTCGCAGCAACCGTCATTCTTCAGGACACGCTGAATCCATCCGAAGTGCTCCAGGTTATCAAGAAGGAGCGCGTGTCGGTGGTGGTTGCCGTGCCGCGTTTGATGGAGTCGCTGAAAGACAAAATACAGCGCGATCTCGAAGCGGAGGGAAGATTGCCCCGTTTTCAGCGGCAATTCGCGGCCGCTAAAGACGAGCACTTCGTGAAACGCTGGTGGCGCTTTCGCCGCATTCACCATCGCTTCGGCTGGAAGTTCTGGGCCTTCATCTCCGGCGGCGCGGCGCTTGACGCCGAGACGGAAGAATTCTGGCGGCGGCTCAGCTTCGTCGTCATTCAAGGCTATGGCCTCACCGAGACCACCTCGCTCATCTCGCTCAATCATCCCTTCCACACTGGCCGGCGCTCAATCGGGAAAGTCCTCGAAGGCCGCGAGATGAAACTTGATGAGCACGGCGAGATCCTGGTGCGCGGCGCAAACGTGGCCGCGGGCTACTGGCAGGGCAAGGAGCTGAAGCCGGTGCTGAACGAGGAAGGCTGGTTCCACACCGGCGACATTGGCGAGCTCGACGCGGAAGGCAATCTTTACTTCAAGGGCCGTAAGAAGAACGTCATCGTTACGCGCGAGGGCATGAAGGTTTATCCCGAGGACCTTGAGGCCGCGCTACGGCAGCAGCCCGAGGTGCGCGACTGCGTAGTGGTCGGGCTGGAGCAGGGCGGCAATGCGGAGCCATGTGCGGCGTTGCTGCTGCGCAACTCCCCGGACCCACAAGCCGTTGTGAAGCGTGCCAACCAAAATCTCGCCGATTATCAGCAGGTGCGGCGCTGGCTCGTCTGGCCGGACAACGATTTTCCCCGCACGCCCACGCAGAAACCCAAGACCGCCGCGATACAGGCGGCGGTGCAGGCGCACTTCGCATCCGGCAACGACAACGCGGCTGCACAGAGTGCGCTGGGCGGTCTGATCGCGCGCATCACCGGCCGCGATGTCGGCGCGCTTGCGCCCGATGCCAAGCTGGAAGACGACCTCAATCTCAACTCCATGGACCGCGTCGAGCTGATGAGCGCGCTCGAAGATCGCTATCAGGTCGATCTGGACCAGACGGATTTCACGAAGGTGAACACCGTTGGTGACTTGGAGCGGCTGCTGCGCACGCCGCAGAAATCGCCGCTGGGCGGATACCGCTATCCGCGCTGGGCGCAGCGCTGGCCCATCACCTGGATTCGCGAATTCATTTATGACCTGCTCACCTGGCCGGCGACGCTGATCATGGCGCATCCGAAGATCGTTGGCCGCGAAAACCTGCGCGGCATCGACGGGCCGCTGCTCATCAGTTGCAATCACGTCACCTACATCGATGTGGGATTTGCGCTGATCGCGCTGCCGCCGCGCCTGCGCCGCAAGCTGGCTGTCGGCATGTCAGGCGAGTTGCTGTGGGAGATGTGGCGCCCGCCGCAGAGCTGGAACCCGTTTCTGCGCCTGTCCTACAAAGTGGGATACTACCTTGTCGTCGCGCTGTTCAACGTCTTTCCGCTGCCGCAGCAGTCGGGAGTGCGTGAGAGCTTCGCCTACGCCGGCGAGTCCGTTGACCGCGGCTACAGCGTCCTTATCTACCCCGAGGGCCAGCGCACACTCGACGGCAAGCCGTCGCCCTTTCGCTCGGGGCTGGGCATGTTGGCGGCGCGGCTGAACGTTCCGGTGCTGCCAATGCGAATCGACGGCCTCTGGGAAATGAAGCTGAAAGGCCACAAAATCGCCCGCCCTGGCCAGTTGAAGGTGGTTATCGGCAAACCCATGCTCTTCCCCCCGGAAACGCCGGCAGAAGAGATCACAAATCACCTGGAAGACGTGACGTGGAAAATGTAAGGCTGGCGTGCCTCCCCCTCTTGACTCATTCAAGGCATCTCACTTGACCCACGGTCGCATCCGCGGTAGCCAGCGCCGAACGTTGCGGCAGTATTCCTCGTAGTCGGCGCCGAACATTCTTCGCAAGGTTGGTTCTTCGTACAGTCGCACCACCAAGACTACGGTCAGTACGAAGACGGCCGCCACCACAATTGAGCCTGTGCTCACGCGGCCGAAGATTACCCACAGCCCCAACCATCCGGTCAGGAAGCCGACGTACATGGGATTGCGCACGTAGCGATAGAAGCCGACCACCACCAGCCGCTGTGGCGGAGCCACGGGCGCTGGAGTGCCGCGCCCCGTCCATCCGAAGTCCCATATGCAGCGCAGCGCCACTGCGAAGCCGAGGGCGGAAGGAATGGCCGCCAGCCAGCGCCATCGCGCGACCCCCGCCAGGTCGCGGCGAAATTCCAGCCAGGACGGCAGCAGCCAGAACCAGAGCGCCAGGAATGCCGCTCCTACACTGAGGGAGATGATCGCCCCCACCCAACTCCCGCCATGGTTGGCACGTCGGAGCGTCACAGATTCCTTGTCCATCGGCAATGCCTCACGGAGGAGTATGCCGGTCAGGATGCAACAGCGCAAGGCGATTCGGTGTAGCATTATGCCAATCGCGTGGGGCACACCCGCCTGATCGGCCGGGGTGAGTGAATGAACATCCTCCTGCTTTCCATGCCCGATTCCTTCGAGCACATGCCCACGGTCGCGGTGCGCATGCCGAACGGCGCGCTATGTTCGCTGGCGGGGAATGTCGATCCTCATCACCACGTCGCGGTCGCCGACCTGATCCTGGTCCAGCAGCGCGTGCGCGAAACCGTCGAGCAACTTGTGCGCGAGCATCAGCCCGATGTGCTCGGCCTCTCCATCATGACCTTCCAGCGCAAAACCGCGATGCAGATTGTCCAGCTCGTGCGCTCGTTGCGGCCGGAGGTCAGCGTGGTGGTCGGTGGCTACGATCCCAGCCTCGCCCCGCAGGCCTACATGCACAGCGGTAACGGCGTGGATTACATCGTGCGCGGCGAAGGCGAAATCACTTTCCGCGATTTGTTGCGGGCCATGGAATGCGGGCAAGGGGTCGGCGGTATTCTCGGCCTCTCGTATCGCAGCGCCGAAGGCTGGCATGAGAATCCTTCGCGCCCGGTACATAGCCTGGAGGGCGACGACATTCGCCTGCCCAAGCGCGAGGCGCGGGTGCTGAACGGGTACACGATGATGGGCCGCAAAGTTGACGTGGTCGAAACCTCGCGCGGCTGCACCTTCGATTGCGGCTTTTGCTCCATCATCGAGATGCGCGGCCGCAACTTCCATACCTACGCCTTCGACCGCGTGCTCGCCGACATCCGCGACGCCCGCGATCATGGCGCGCGCGCCATCTTCATCGTCGACGACAATATCAGCCTGAACATCAAACGCTTCGCAGCGCTGTGCCAGGCCATCATCGGCGCGGGGCTGAACGATATTGTCTACACCGTACAGGCGATGACCTCGCCGATCGCGATGCATGGTGAGACTCTGGCGCCGCTGATGCGCAAGGCAGGATTTCGTTATGTATTCCTCGGAATCGAAAACATCCTCGAAGACGATCTCGACTTCCTGAAGGCGGCGGCCAAAAACGAGCTCCGCGAAGCAGGGCGGAAGACGGGCAACGCCACGCTGCGCGCCATCGACTACCTGCACAAGCACAACATGTATGTTGTGGGTGGACTGATCGTCGGTAATCCCGACGACACGCGCGAGTCGATCCGGGCCAACCTGGAGTTTGCCCGCAAGTATGTCGACTGGCCTTACATCCAGCATCCCACGCCCTATCCGGGCACGCCGATGACAAAGGACTTTCGCGAGCGCAATCTGATCAAGATCGATCGCATGGAGGAATACGACGGCACGACCGCGATCGTGGCCACGCAGCATCTCGCGCCCGAGGAGATCGAATTCGAACGCTGGCGCGCCGAACGCTGGATGAAGACCCGCCACATTCCCGCGGTCATCGCGCACGATCCCTGGTTCGTGTTGCGCAACTGGTGGACGATGCTCTCCCACACATTTCGCGGAAGCAGCGTGAAGTCGATGCTCGGGCTGGAGAGCGACTGGACGGTGTTTCAGCGCTACCGCGCTATCCGCAGCAGCGAACGCGCGTACTTGTAGCGCGCCCACAACGGACCAATCTACGCGTGAAGCACTGCCGCCGCGCTCTCATCGGCAATTCGCGGTATAACCTTACTAGCACTCTCTTTATCGCTTTGTATCGGGAAGCTGACTGACGCCTGCTCCATGATGCCGGCTGCTGCCATCAACGATAAAAAGTCCGGGCTTGCCTATTGGGCGGACCGCGTATTGGAGGAGTGCGACAAAGCCAGCGCCGGTTTTGCCGCCGATCCCGTGCACGACTTGCGTGTGGCCATCCGGCGCTGCCGCTCCATGGCCGACGGTTTCATGTCCGTCGATCCCGACCCTGCGTGGAAGCAGATGAAGCGCCTGGCGAGGCCGCTGTTCAGCAGCCTGGGCGAACTGCGCGACACGCAGGTGATGCTGGAGTGGGTGGCGAAACTCGCGCCCGCCGGCGATTCCGTTGGTCACGAACTCTCAGTCGCTCTTCTGCGCCAGGAGAGCCATCTCAAGACGGCAGCCCAGGAGGCGCTGGCCAGCTTCGATCGCAAACGCTGGGCTTCGCTAAACGCACACCTCGCCAAGCGAACGAACAAAGTTCCGCTGGAAGGCCTGGTCTTTCAACATCTGGCGCTGGAGCGTTGGATGGAGGCCCGCGAGTTGCATCGCCGCGCGTTGAGGAACCGCAGCGCAGTTGCCTGGCACCAACTGCGCATCGGCATCAAGCGCTTTCGCTATACGGTGGAAAATTTTCTGCCGGAGCGGCATGAGAAGTGGTCGAGGGACCTGCGCAATTTGCAGGACGCATTAGGCGAAGTGCACGACTTCGACGTGCTGCGCGCGCTGCTCAAGCGGCATCCCGGAATCCATGCCGACGAGCGCGCGCGCTGGCAAGCCCGCATCAGCGAGGAGCGCCAGAAGCGTCTGGACCTCTACCGCAGCAAGATGGTGGGCAGGCATTCGCTGTGGCACGTGTGGCGAGCGGAGCTGCCCGGCGGCGACCAATTGCAGGACGCTGCCTTGGAGAAGCTGCGGTGCTGGGCTTCGTTCCTGGATCCGGACCTTGCGCATTCAACCCTGGTGGCGCGCCTTGCTTTGGAGCTGTACGACGGCCTCCTACAATGTGGGATTCTCCACACTGCGCCACATTGCCGGCGCATCCTGCAAGCTGCCGCACTTCTCCATGAAGTTGGCCGGGGAAAAGCTGCGCGCAAGAAAGCAGGAGGGCACCGGAAACGCGGTGAACGCTTGGTTTGCAAGCTGAAGCCGCCGCTGGGATGGAGCGGAGAGGACATGCGCTCGGTAGCGGCAATGGTCCGCTATCATCGCGGTGCGCTGCCGGCCAACTCGTCATTTGCAGGACTCGACCGAAAGGCCCGTGGCGATCTCCTACGCATGATCGGAGTGTTGCGACTGGCCAATGCTCTCGATGAGTCGCATCGGGGAAACGTCAGTGAAGTGGCCGTGGCGCGGCAAGACGGGGGGGTGGCCGTCTTTGTTCGTGGCCTGCAAGCCATGAGCCGGGATGCCGAATGCGTGGCCCGCGCGCGCTACCTGCTGGAGGCGGTTTGCCGGTTGCCGATTGCGGTGCGTGCGCTGCGCGCCAAGACTGCGGGAAGTTCGAGCGCGGCCCGCGTACGCAGCCGGGCCGCGCCGGTCCCATAAACGGCTAAGCAGCGGAGTTCTTCTCTCTTCTCTTGTAGGGGTCGCCGACGAAGACGAAGGGATATTTGCTGAGCGCCTGGAGGTCGCCGACAGCGGCGTAGCTCTCCACCTCAGCCATCAGGTTCGCAGCCTCGTCTTTGGGCATGTCCTTGGTGTGTTGCCAAAATTTGTGCGGAAAAAACCAGATGCGATTGCGATGTTCGGACTCGGTTGCTGGCTCTGACATCACTGCCATATAACTCCTCCCACATTGTCAGACATTAGATTTCCTGGGTGAGATTAGAATTAAGATCAACTCATAGATTCTTCGTGCGCACCTATTATTATGAACCTCCGGAAACACAATGTAAATGTTTTGGGGCGCGCAGCGCGTGCTGCGCAAGAAAAAACAACACCTGCAAGTACAAGAAAAATGGCGGGTAACTTCGTCACCCTCATATTGGTCCCACTTGTGGAAAACTTTTTGGGAGAACGCCCGGACGATTTTGGAGTTTTGCGCGGTAGAAACGTCCGGCTGCGTCGCGCGACGGAACATGCCGGCGGCTCTTGGAAGGGATGAAATTGGCATATCCTACATCGTGGGATGTGCAACAATCGTGTGCAAAGGCATGGGTACTGAACGAATGACCATGCAGACGTTGGGGCAGGTCGCAAAGGGTGCGTTGAGCCGGCAGGCCGGTGTCTGCAACCATTAACGCTCGCAGGATTGCGCGCTTCGTTAATTGATTTCCCGGGCGGACGCCGACCGCCGAAACTTATGCATGTTTTTTGCGCCGAAGCATGATGGCGCCCAGCAGCGCCACGGCCAGCACCGCGGCAACCGTCCGAATGACTGTGGTTGTGTCCACTGCTCTCCCTCCTTCTTGGGCTACGACTGGCTTACTTGAACATCCCTTCCAGGTTTCTGGAAATGAGAATTACCGCCGGTCCCAGCAGAACGATGAAGACGCTGGGAAAAATAAACAGCACCAGCGGAAAAATGAGTTTGACGGTGGTCTTGGCGGCGAGCTCCTCGGCTCGCTGTCGCCGGTTTTGGCGCACGCCGTCGGCGAAGACGCGCAGCGCGCGCACGAGCGGCGTGCCAAAGCGGTCAGTCTGCGCCAGCATGTGCACGAAACCCTTCACCGTCTCCACTCCGGTGCGGTCCGCCATGCTCTGCCACGCCTCCAGGCGCGGCTTGCCGGCGCGCTGTTCAAAGGTGACCTGGATGAATTCTTCCGAAATCTCCGGCTGGCTGATGGCCAGTTCCTGACCGGCGCGCAGCATCGCCTGGTCGAGGCCCAGGCCGGCATCGACGCACACCACCATCAGGTCAAGCGCGTCCGGGAGGCCAAGGCGAATGCGTTCGCGGCGCATGCGCAGGCGGTGTTCCACCCAGATATCGGGCGCCACATAGGTCAAGGCCATGAGCCCAACGATCCACAGAAACGTGTTCTGGCGGATGAACGTCCCGGCCAGCACGGCCAGCGCCGGACCCGCCAGCCGCATGCCGAAATAGATATCCACGGCAGCGCTTTGGCGCAGTCCGGCAGCCAGCAGCTTTTGCCGCAGCTTCTCATCCTGCGCCAGTCCCAGACGTGTCCGCACAACCCGGGCTATGCCCAGCAGAATGCCCATGACGCGATTGCCGCCGACAGGCGCATCGGCCAGGCGCAGTGGGGCGCGGGTCACTTCCATCAGACGGCGAGTCGCGTCCGACGAGCGTGTCAGCAGCAAAACCACCAGCAGCGCCAAGGCGCAGAAGACGGTCGCCAGCACACCGATCACGAGTACGGAATGCATCCGCTCACACCTTCACGTTCACAATCTTGCGTATCGCCAGTCCGCCTAACATCATCAGGCCGAGGCCGGCATAGATGAGCTTCCTGCCCATCGGGTCCTCGATCAGCACGCGGGTATAGCCGCGGTTCGCCGCGCCGAGAAGAAAGAACATCGCCACCGGCAACAGCGAGAGGATCCAGCCGGTCATGCGCCCCTGCGCGGTGTAGATCCGTATCTCGCCTTGTATACGCAGCCGCTCGCGAATCACCGCAGTAGTGCGGTCCAGCACCTCCACCAGGTTGCCGCCGGTCTCTTTCTGGAGCAGCATGGCGGTAATCACAAAATTCAGCTCGGGAAGAGGAATGCGCCGCCCCAGTTGCATCAGCGCTTCGCGCAGGGGCAGCCCGAAGTTCTGCTGGCGATAGACTTCGCGGAACTCGCAGCGTACCGGATCGGGAGATTCCTCGCCCGCGATCTCAATGGCGGCGGTCAGCGAGTGCCCCGCGCGCAAGGCGCGACCGATCAGGTCGATAGCTTCGGGGAGGTAGCGATTGAAGGTCTTCAGCCGCTGCGCCCGTTGAAAGCGCAGCACCAGAAGCGGCAAGGCGGCCGAAGCCAAGGCGGGCAGAAGGGCGAGAGCTGTGCCCGGCAGCTCGTAAAGGCCGACAACGTAACCGGCCACAGCCAGCAGCAGACTGCCGCCCAGCACTCCTCCCACGCTCCAGGAGCTTTCCGCCTGCGAAATGAGAAGTTGGATCTTCTCCACCAGCCGGACGTGGCGCAGCAGCGCGTCCAGCCAGGAAACCTCGCTCAGCCGCGTGCGTTTCACGATCTGGACAATCTCGTCCTTTAGCCCCGCAATGCGATGGTGGGATGCGCTCAGCCTGGCAATGCGCCCCGCAATAGCACGCTCCTCCGCCGTCGGTCGCGTCAGCAGCAAGATAATGACGAAGGTCAGGAGCAGGACGACAAAGAACACCATCCCGATCAGAAACACGCCTACACCTCCTGCGAGAAGTCGAGGAGCCGGGTATCGAGCGGGGTTCCCGCCGCCTGAAGCTTCTCGGCAAACTTGGGCACAATGCCGGTGGCATAGAAGCGTCCCAGCGCCTTGCCGTTAGGCCCCAAACCGCGCTTCTCAAAGAGGAAGACGTCTTGCATGCTGATGACCGCGCCGCTAGTGCCGGTGATTTCCGAGACATGGGTCATGCGCCGGGTGCCGTCGCTCATGCGCGAAACCTGCACGATGATCTGAATGGCCGCGGCAATCTGCTGCCGCATCGCCATCTCTGGCAGGTTGAGGTTGGCCATCAGGGCCATGGTCTCGATGCGGGCGATGGCGTCGCGCGGACTATTGGCATGTACCGTGGTGATGGAGCCGTCATGGCCGGTATTCATAGCCTGTAGCATGTCGAGGGCTTCCTCGCCGCG
>Ga0335081_10003164_pt1 | contig 25873 bp, 22 predicted proteins | sample Lox_Sample_35_FD_206713 | JGI IMG/M metagenome (GOLD analysis project Ga0335081, IMG submission 206713) | Soil microbial communities from Loxahatchee National Wildlife Refuge, Florida, United States - Lox_Sample_3.5 | ecosystem: Environmental > Terrestrial > Soil > Wetlands | place: USA...
CGTGGAGTTGGGCAAAGTTCTGGCACAGCGCATCATCCCGGAGTTGGAAAACAAAGCCGAACTGACGCTCGTTCATGACAGTTCAACAAACCAACTCATCCGTTATTACCGAAAACGCAGGGAGACCGCATGAAAACTCTTGGTTTTGACGAACCGCTTTACATTCTGCCTTTCGACCATCGTGGCTCGTTCGAGAAAAAGATGTTCGGCTGGGACGGCGACCTGACAGCGCAACAAATGGCGGAAATCGCTGCTGCCAAACGAGTGATTTACGATGGGTTCAAATCTGCTGTCCAATCTGGCGTGCCCAAAGACAAAGCCGGAATTCTTGTCGACGAACAGTTCGGGGCGGCGATTCTCCGTGATGCCGTTAGAGAAGGCTATTCGACGTCTTGTCCGGCAGAGAAGAGTGGACAGGATGAGTTCGACTTCGAGTACGGTGATGATTTTGCCGCGCACGTTGAAGCCTTTGAGCCTACCTTTTGCAAGGTGCTGGTTCGGTACAACCCCCAGGGAGATCGGAGTGTCAACCGCCGGCAATCCACTCGCCTGAAGCGCTTGTCGGAGTATCTGCATGACGAGAACACCCACACCCGTTTCATGTTCGAACTGCTGGTTCCCGCGGAAAAGGCCCAACTCGATCAATTGAAGGGAGACAAGAAGGCCTACGATCTGAAGCTTCGCCCGCTGCTGATGGCGCTGGCGATCGAGCAACTGCAGGACGCGGGGGTTGAGCCGGATGTCTGGAAGATCGAAGGGCTCGACCGGTCTGAGGACTGCGAGAGGATTGTGGCCGCCGCGCGCCGAGACGGCCGCAAACAAGTCGGCTGCATCATCCTCGGGCGCGGTGAGGACGATCAGAAGGTTCACGAATGGCTCACGACCGCCGCCGCAGTGCCCGGGTTCATTGGTTTCGCCGTCGGGCGCACGAGTTTCTGGGGTCCGCTGGTTGACTGGCGCGCGAAGAACATCACGCGGGATGCTGCGGTAGCCGAGATCGCCAGTCGCTATAAGGAGTTCGTGAAAATTTTCGAAACCCGCGAGAAAGTTGTCCCGGCGTGACTAATGGAAGAGACGAAACGGACGCTGTGAAACTAGCCCCGTCGATTCTCGCGGCTGACTTTGCTCGTCTCGGGGAACAAGTGGCTGAAGCGGAGAACGCGGGAGCCAACAGGATCCATGTCGACGTTATGGACGGGCACTTTGTTCCCAACATATCGATGGGGGCTCCCATCGTGCAGTCGCTCAGGCGCGTCACCCGGCTACCTTTGGAGACGCACCTCATGATTTCAGATCCGGACTTCTTTGTCGAGGAGTTTGTCGAGGCCGGCTCTGATTCGTTTCTCGTTCACTGGGAAGGTAACAACAATCTGCATCGCACGGTTCACCGGATTAAGGAACTCGGCAAGCGCGCGGGAGTCGCAATCAATCCTGCAACCCCCACCGCAGTCCTCGAAGAGATCCTGCCCGATCTGGACCAAGTGTTGGTGATGACAGTTAATCCGGGCTTCGGTCACCAGCACTTCATCCGCAGCACTCTGTCTAAGATCCAACGAGTCCGGCAGATGATCGAGCGAGTGAACCCGAGCTGTGAGATCGAGGTGGACGGGGGCATCGATGTGGAGACTGCGCCGTTAGCGGCCGCAGCGGGCGCGGACGTCTTTGTTGCTGGATCGTCGATTTTTGGGAGTAGCGCGGGAGTGGAGTCGGCTATAAAGCGCCTGCGCACCAGCGTCGCGCCTTTGAGCTTTGCGCGAACTTAGTAATCAGTTTTCATTTATGGAGGCATATATGCAACTAGGCATGATCGGCCTTGGAAGAATGGGCGCCAACATGGTGCGGCGCCTGATCAATCGCGGGCACAACTGCGTGGTTTTTGACATGTCGTCGCAAGCGGTCGGCGAACTGGTCAAAGACAAGGCAACCGGCGCCGCCTCGCTGGCAGAATTCGTCGAGAAACTCGCTTCGCCGAGTGCAATCTGGCTGATGGTCCCGGCGGCTGTGGTTGACAAAACTATTGCTGATCTTTTGCCGCATCTCGCGGCGGGAGACATCCTAATCGACGGCGGAAACTCGTATTACGTGGACGACATCCGGCGGGCTCGCGAACTCGCTTCGCGGAACATTCATTATGTCGACGTGGGTACCAGCGGGGGTGTCTGGGGTCTGGAGCGAGGTTACTGCATGATGATCGGCGGTGAGACGTCAGTAGTCAAGCACCTGGACCCGATCTTTGCGGCTCTTGCCCCAGGAAAAGGCGACATTCCTCGGACGCCCGGCCGCGAGAAGAACGACGGCACTTCCGAGCAAGGATACTTGCACTGCGGCCCGAATGGCGCCGGTCATTTCGTCAAGATGGTTCACAACGGAATCGAGTACGGAGTCATGGCGGCGTACGCCGAGGGTTTGGGAATACTGCGTGCCGCCAACGTCGGTAAGCATGCCAGCGGCGCCGCAGATGCCGAAACCACACCGCTGCGGGATCCCGAGCTATATCAGTACGACTTAAACCTGCCCGATATCGCCGAAGTTTGGCGCCGTGGAAGTGTGATCGCCTCCTGGCTGCTGGATCTGACAGCGACAGCCTTACTGCAGGATCCCCACCTTTCTAAGTTCGCCGGCCGTGTTTCCGACTCTGGAGAAGGGCGGTGGACGATCAAAGCTGCAATCGACGAAGCTGTACCCGTGCCGGTTCTCACCAGTGCTCTTTTCGAGCGATTCGCCTCACGCGGTGAAGCCGATTTCGCCGACAAGCTCCTGTCTGCGATGCGGTACGAGTTTGGCGGGCATTTGGAAAAATCCGACGCTTCCGCGAAGGTGGCATAACAATGGCCAACACTAACTCCCACTCGGACGCGCTGGTCTTCTTCGGCGCAACTGGAGACCTTGCGTACAAGAAGATTTTTCCTGCGTTGCAAGCCATGATCAAGCGAGGCAACCTTACTGTGCCGGTTATCGGTGTTGCCAAAGCTGGCTGGACGGTTGAGCAGCTACGGGCGCGCGCCTATGACAGCCTGGAGAAACACGGGGGAGTTGACTCCGCGGCGTTTGAAATGCTCTCCGGCTTGCTCCGGTATGTGGATGGAGACTACAACGATCCTGCTACTTTTCAAGCGCTTGGGAAAGAACTCACGGGAGCTCGGAGGGCAGCGCATTACCTCGCGATCCCGCCCACAATGTTCGAAGGGGTAACCGAACGACTAGCTCGCTGCGGCAGCATGGCCGAGGCTCGGATCATCGTCGAGAAGCCGTTCGGAAACAATCTCGAATCCGCGCAACATCTGAACAGGGTGCTGCTCCGGAATTTCGACGAAAGTGCGATTTTCCGCATAGACCACTACCTGGGGAAGCGCCCCGTTCACAACATGGTGGTCTTCCGCTTCGCAAATGCGTTCATGGAAGCATTCTGGAACCGCAATTACATCGAGAGCGTGCAGATTACGATGGCCGAAAATTTCGGGATTCAGGGCCGCGGCGCGTTCTATGATCAAACCGGCACGATTCGCGACGTCATCCAAAACCACTTGTTTCAGGTCCTTAGCAATCTTGCTATGGAAGCCCCGGCGCGGATGGACAGCGAGTCCATTCGGGATGAGAAAGTAAAGGTCCTGAAGGCCATCCCGTCAATCGAGGACCAGAACTTGGTTCGAGGGCAATTTCGCGGTTATCTCCAAGAGAAAGGGGTGGCTCCCGGCTCGAAAGTGGAGACATTCGCCGCGTTGAAGCTGGAGATCAACTCCTGGCGCTGGCAGGGTGTTCCTTTCTATATCCGGGCCGGAAAAAACCTGCCTGTTACGTGTACCGAAATTATCTGCCGTCTTCGGAAGCCTCCGACTGTGATACCAGCGGACCTTCTGACTTCGGACTACTTCCGATTCCGGATCAGCCCAGATGTTGCGGCCGCTATGGGAGTGACGGTCATGGGGCCCGGGGACCGGATGGTCGGACAGCAAGCTGAAATGGTAGGAAGCCGGCAACCAAACGCGGAAGACATGGACGCCTACGAGCGAGTGCTGGGGGATGCGATGGTTGGAGACACGACACTATTCGCTCGGGAGGACTACGTAGAAGAAGCTTGGCGCATCGTCGACCCGGTGCTTCAGAAAACCACGCCTGTCTATTCTTACGAGCCGAACACCTGGGGTCCTGACGAAGTCAAGCAAGTCACACCAGCAGGAGACTGGCAGAATCCTGCCGTCGGTCACGACACATCCGTGATCAGCGAGCGGGCCGCTTGAGATGTTTGCTGGCATGAAAGTCGAAGTCTTCGCGGATGACCAATCTTCCGCTCAGGCGGCAGCAGGAATCATAGCGGCCGAAGCACGCGCCGCGGTCGAGGAGCGGGGTCGGTTCGTCATGGCAGTTAGCGGAGGGCGCACGCCGTGGATCATGCTGCGTTCGCTCGCTGGCGAAGAGGTCCCGTGGGAGAGTGTACATGTGTTCCAGGTGGATGAGCGTATCGCGCCGGCAGAACACATGGACCGAAATCTTACGCATATTCGCGAAAGCCTGCTCGAACATGCGCCCATCCGCTCGGATCACGTTCATGCGATGCCCGTCGAGTCGTCCAACTTGGAAGCAGCGGCCAAGCAATACGCCGGTATGCTCTTCAAGATCGCCGGCTCGCCACCGACGCTCGACCTCATGCATCTTGGTCTCGGGCCAGATGGACACACTGCTTCCTTGGTGCCCGGAGACCCGGTGTTAAGCGTCGCCGACGGGGATGTCGCGTTGACGGGACTTTACCAGGGCAGGTGTCGGATGACATTGACCTACCCTGTCATTAATCGCGCCCGCCGCATTCTTTGGCTAGTGACGGGAAGTGAGAAAACGGGGATGCTGGCGAGGCTGCGCTCGGGCGATAGGTCCATTCCAGCCGGCCGAATTCGCCAGGATCGCGCAGTGATTATTGCGGATCGCGCGGCGGCCGGTACTGCGAACAAAGTCACATAACGCTGGAGAGCCGAATTCTATTTCCTCAAAAGAGGGCGCTTGGCGTCCAAACATTGCAGCAGATTTGTATCTCTAGAAAAGTGTAGCTGCCAAAGGAAGAGGCTAAACCGGCAGCCTGGGACGTCGAGCGATACTATGCTTGCCGAGATAGATCAGAATCGCGAAGCGGCCAAGCAACCGGCGTGGACCGTCCGGTCGACGTGGACACAGGCTGAAGGCAGTCCGTTGCCGCTAGGCGCTACCTGGATTGAAGAGGAGCAGGCATTCAATTTCGCTGTTCACGCCGAAAATGCGGAGAGTGTCACTCTGTTACTCTACTGCTCCACCGACCTGGTCAACCCCGTTCTAACGTTCCGATTCGATTTTCTGCGTAACAAGTCAGGGCGCGTGTGGCACTGCCGCCGGCCAATTCAGGAAATTGGCGACGCGTGTTACTACGCTTACTCGGTATCGGGACAAGCCGCTTCTCATCTTCACAGCTTCGACCCACAGAAGGTGCTTCTCGACCCATACGCGAAATGCATCTTCTTTCCACCTGGTTTTGATCGGGAACTGGCAACTCGGGAAGGATCGAACGCCGGCGAGGCGCCGCTAGGAGTGTTGACGGGCCACCTGGCGGCCTTTGATTGGGAGGGAGACCGATCACCGCACCACGAGTCCGATGCGATCATCTACGAACTTCACGTGAAGGGCTTCACAAAGCAGCCGAATTCCGGCGTCGATCCAGCCTGCGCCGGCACCTATGCGGGGCTGGTGGAAAAAATCCCCTATCTGAAGGAACTCGGGATCACCATCGTCGAGCTTATGCCCGTTTACCAGCGCGATCCGCAGGAGGGCGACTACTGGGGCTACATGCCCCTAAACTTCTTCGCACCGCATGCGCAGTATGCAAGCAACCGCGGAGACGGCGAGCAGCACGTCGAATTCAAAAGAGTGGTAAAGGCATTTCATGATGCCGGCATCGGCGTGGTCCTGGATGTGGTTTACAACCACACTTGCGAGGGCGACCACCGCGGCCCCATCTACAGCTTCAAAGGCTTCGATGCCGCCAGCTATTACATGCTGTCCCCGGACCCGGCCAATCCTTACGCCAACTACTCAGGCACGGGCAACACTCTGAACTTCAGCCAGCCACATGTCCGCAAGATGGTGTTGGACAGCCTTCGCTATTGGAAAACAGAAATGCATGTGGATGGGTTCCGGTTTGACCTGGCATCGGTGTTTAGCCGCAACGCCGACGGATCCCTCAATTGGGGAGACGCTCCGATATTCAGCGAAATCGCGGCAGATCCCGAGCTGGGCCGGTTACGTCTGATTGCGGAACCCTGGGATACTGGCGCCTACCAACTCGGCCGCGGATTCCCGGGCGTGACCTGGCTCCAGTGGAACGGAAGGTTTCGCGACGATGTCCGGCGATTTGTCAGGGGCGACGCTGGCCTGGTTCCAGATCTGATGCGGCGCATCTATGGCAGCGATGACTTTTTCCCCGACAACCGCACAGATGCCTATCACGCCTACCAGAGCATCAACTACGTCACCTCACATGACGGCTTCACTTTGTACGATCTCGTCTCGTACGACCGCAAGCGCAACTGGGCGAACGGTCACCACAACGAAGATGGCACCGACAACAATTACAGTTGGAATTGCGGGCATGAGGGCGTGGAAGACGCGCCACCAGCGGTCCTGGATGTGCGCCGCAAGCAGGTCAAGAATTTCTGCTGTTTGCTGTTTCTTTCCAATGGAATTCCGATGTTCCGCGCCGGCGACGAATTCCTGAACTCGCAGTTCGGCAACAACAATCCTTACAACCAAGACAACGAAATCGGGTGGCTGGACTGGGATCAACTCCGCGCCAATGAGGACATCTTCCGGTTCTTCAAGTTCATGATCGCGTTCCGGAAGGCTCATCCTTGCATCAGCCGGAGCCGATTCTGGCGCGAGGACGTCGCGTGGTACGGAGTCGGTCCGATGGCCGACCTGTCCAACGATTCTCACTCTCTCGCATTCTGCCTGTACGGTGCATCTCAAGGCGACGACGACATCTACGTGATGATCAATGCCTATTGGGAACCGCTGGAATTCGAAATTCAAGAAGGCACTGCGCAGGAGTGGAGGCGCATCGTGGACACAGCCTTACCGAGCCCCGCGGATTTCTCGGACCAGGGACTGCGTCTTGAGCGAACACAGTACGTAGTGGACCCAAGGTCCATCGTTGTCCTGCTTCGCGAGAGAAAGAGCGGCAAGGAGTGAACATGCGATACTCGCGCGGGCGTTGGGTCTTCGCGTTCTTGATTATTGTTTTCTGCCATGCGGCTTCCGCATTGGCGCAAACTACAAATCCGGCGCTGAGTCCAACCAACATTTTTGCGCCTGTCTCCACGCCGGCCGACTCCATCTTTGGACTCTCTCGTTTCGTGCTTGCAGTTACCGCGGCAATTTTCACGGTTGTCTTTGCAGGACTGCTGTACGCAGTCGTGAAATTCAGGAGACGCAGCAACGACGACGGCCGTGAGCCGCCTCAGGTTTACGGCAGCAACCAGGTGGAACTCGCATGGACCGTCATCCCGATTCTCATTGTTGTCGCCTTGTTCCTGGCGGCTGCGCGAGTGATTGCTACTGTTCAGAACGCCACTCCCCCGCAAAACGCCGTCGAAGTCACGGTCATCGGTCATCAGTATTGGTGGGAGTATCGCTACCCGAAATTGCACATCGTGACCGCGAATGAATTGCACGTTCCGGTAAGCGATCCGGAGCACCCGACTCCAACGTTCTTGAAGCTGCTGTCTGCGGATACCGACCACAGCTTTTGGGTCCCGCGGCTCGCGGGCAAAACCGACCTGATTCCCGGCCATCCGAACAGCATGTGGATCGACCCGCGTGAACCCGGGCTTTATCTGGGCCAGTGCGCGCAATATTGCGGAACCCAGCACGCCAAGATGCTTCTGCGCGTCTATGTGGATTCTCCCGAGCAATTCGACCGCTGGGTTCAAGACCAACGCCAGCCGGCGCACCTCGACGCCGCAGTCTCCAAGGGCCGCCACATTCTTGAGACCACTGCGTGCATTAATTGCCATACCGTCGCGGGTACCGTCGCCAACGGGCGATTCGGTCCGGATCTCACTCACCTTATGAGCCGCGACACCATCGCCTCAGGCGTAATTCGAAACACCACCGAGGACCTTCGGGTGTGGATTCGAAATCCGGACGTCGTAAAACCGGGCTGTTTGATGCCGTCCATGGGCTTGAGCGACCAGGACGTCGACGCCGTCACCGCATACCTGGAGACGCTTCAATGAGCCCGAGGATCAGACTTTCTTGGAGGATGCTGCATGGTGACTGAAACCATCGCACTGCCGGCCCAGCAGATCGTATCGCGCCCAATCGTGGATAAGCTACACGACTGGGTGACCACCGTCGATCACAAACGGCTGGGCATCATGTACATCGTCTATGCCCTGATCTTTCTCGTGATCGGCGGGATTGAAGCGGCGATCATGCGCATTCAGCTCATCCGTCCGCACAATGACTTTGTCTCGCCCCAGGTATTCAACCGCATGTTCACCATGCATGGAACAACCATGATTTTCTTTGTTGCCATGCCGCTAGTCTTCGGATTCACGAATTATCTCGTTCCTCTGATGATCGGGGCGCGCGACATGGCGTTCCCCCGACTGAATGCTTTCAGTTTTTGGATGACTGCGTTCGGTGGCCTTCTACTTTACTTCAGTCTCTTGGGCGCGAATGGCCTCTATGGAGCAGGAAATGCGCCGGATGTGGGCTGGTTTGCCTATGCGCCACTGACCTCGCTCGCGTTCTCGCCAGGGCACAGCACGGATTACTGGACACTGAGCCTGCTCGTCTCGGGCTTTGGCAGCATCGGTACTGCCATCAACATCATCGCGACCATCATCAGCATGCGCTGTCCAGGGATGACTCTCGGCAAAATGCCGTTGCTTGCCTGGCTGAACCTCGTTATGTCCGGTATGGTGCTGCTTGCAGTAAGCCCGCTCACGGCCGCGCAGATGATGCTTTTAGTTGACCGGTTCCTCGGAGGCCACTTCTTCGATACTCAGGCGGGAGGGTCAGCCGTGATCTGGATGCACTTCTTCTGGATCTTCGGGCATCCGGAAGTTTACATTCTTGTGATTCCCGCCTTCGCTTTTATGTCGGAAATTGTGCCTGTCTTCTCCAGGAAGGTTATGTTCGGCTATCCCGTCATGGTAGGCGCCACCGTCGCTATCGGGTTCCTCAGCATGGCCGTCTGGGCCCACCACATGTTCACCGTCGGAATGAGCGCCAATGCGAATTCGTTCTTCGTCCTTGCCACCATGGCCATCAGTGTTCCGACCGGCATCAAGATCTTCAACTGGCTGGGCACGATGTGGGGTGGAAAGATCCAGTTCAAGGCTCCTATGCTGTTTTGCATTGGATTTTTGTTCCAGTTCTTGATCGGCGGCCTGACGGGAATCATGCTGGCCACCGCGCCGTTCGACTGGCAGCTCTCGGGGTCTTACTTCTTGGTCGCGCACTTCCATTACGTCATCGTGGGCGCAATCCTCTTCGCAATTTTTGCGGCCATCTACTATTGGTTCCCCAAAATGTCCGGCAAGATGTACTCGGAAGCTTTAGGTAAGTGGCATTTTTGGCTGTTTCTCATCGGGTTCCACTTGACCTTCGACTTTATGCATATCCCCGGGCTGCTGGGGATGCCCCGAAGAATCTACACCTACGAACCTGGGCGAGGCTGGGAAATATGGAACGTGATCGTAACCATTGGAGTTGTTCTTCAGGCTCTGGGCATTGTGGTGTTCGTTTGCAACTTGCTGTTGTCCTACCTCCGAGGCAAACCTGCCGGTAACGATCCTTGGGATGCTTGGACTCTGGAATGGTCCACGAGTTCACCGCCCCCCGCCTACAATTTCGCAACTATTCCGGCCGTCAAAAGCCGCCGCCCGCTTTGGGACCTGAAGCATCCGGACGATCCAGACTGGAAATACGAATAGGACCATGCCATGACTGCATCGGAATCCACTTGGACAGTTCCCGCGCGAGGGCCCGTGGCGATGTTCGGCCTGATCGCAGCGGAAGCCGCCATCTTCACGATCTTCGTCGTCGCCTACGTCTTCTATATAGGCAAGTCGCAGGCCGGACCGCAGCCCAAGGATGTGCTCGATGCGCCCATCTTTTTCACTCTCTGTCTGCTTTCGAGCAGTCTGACGATTCACCGCGCAGTTGAAGCTCTCCGCAAGGGGCGGATCAGGAGTTTCGGCTTCTGGTGGGGTTCGACTATTTTGCTAGGAGCTGTCTTTCTACTGGGCACCGCCAGCGAGTGGCACCGCCTGATCTACAAATACGGATTGACCATCGACACCAACCTGTTCGGCACAACCTACTATTCCCTAGTTGGCCTGCACGGGTTTCACGTCGTGGTTGGACTGTTATGCCTCAGTATAGTGATGGCGTTCACGCTCCTAGGGAAAGTGGGATCTCAGCACGCCTCCCGCGCGCACGTGTTGTCCTTGTATTGGCACTTCGTCGACGTTGTTTGGGTGGTGGTGTTCACGGTGGTTTACGTGATTGGACGTTAGCAAAGGACTGTATATGGGATCAACAACCATCGAGTTGCCGGGCGACACGCCAGAGCAGCGAACGGACCACATTGATATTCCCGCGCCGACAGTGTGGCCGATCATTCTGGCTCTAGGGATTGCACTGCTCTTCGCCGGTCTGCTCACCAGCGCCTCGGTCAGCATTTTTGGCGCGATCCTGGCAATCAGCGGCTCCGTCGGATGGTTTCGACAGGTTTTGCCCAACGAAAAGCACGAATCCGCCGCCGTATCCGAGAGAGTGGCGCCGGTATCCACTACCCGCCCAAGCGTCGAACGTGTTGCGTGGATGAGCCAGGAACTGCAACGAGCTCGACTTCCTCTGGAGATTTATCCGATCTCTGCCGGCATCAAAGGGGGCTTAGCCGGGGGCGTGGTGATGGCAATGCTGGCGGCCGCGTATGGCATTGTCAGCGGGCATGGCATCTGGTATCCAATCAACCTACTATCCGCGGGATTTTTCCCGGAGCGAACCACGGTTGCGCAAATCGCAGCCTTTAGCTGGGATGCACTCATTGTTGCGACCGCCATCCATTTGGTGTGCTCGCTGGTTGTCGGTCTTCTGTATGGCGCAACGCTTCCGATGTTTCCACGCCGCCCAATCCTTCTCGGGGGGATCGTCGCGCCAATCCTATGGTCGGGGCTGCTCCACAGCATTCTCGACGTGCTCAATCCGATTCTGAACCAGCGCATCGATTGGTTTTGGTTCGTTCTATCGCAGATCGGATTCGGCCTGGTCGCAGGTATCATCGTCGCGAGGCAGGTCCGTGTACGAACGTGGCAATACCTGCCATTCGCGGTGCGCGCCGGTTTTGAAGCTCCTGGGCCAGTCGACAACAAGAACGGAAAGGGCCAGTAACAATGAAGAATCGCGCGATACTCCTAAGCCTGGCTGGCATCGCGTCACTACTCTCCACATCTTGCGGCAGTGAATATTCCCAGCGCGGCGTAGCGTCCGAGGTGGTTGCTCCAAGTCAGGTCTCGGATTTCAACGTTCTTTACAATCAGAACTGCGCAGGATGCCATGGGCTCGGCGGGCGGAATGGAGCGGCCATCCAATTAGCGGATCCCGTATTTCTCGCAATTACAGACGACGCCACAATCCGCCACGTGGCAGCCGGCGGAGTGCGCGGGACGCCCATGCCGGCGTTCGCGCAATTTGCCGGTGGACCGCTCACGGACAAACAGATCGATCTACTGGTAGGTGGTATTAGGTCGTGGGCTAACCCTGCGCTCGTCGCCGGCGTGGATCTTCCGTCCTACGCAGCAAAAAATGAAGCCGATCCGGAGCGGGGCGCCGAGGTATTTCAAAGCTATTGCTCCTCGTGTCACGGGCCGGACGGCCATGGAGGCAGAGCCGGATCGATCGTGGACGGCTCATATTTGGCCCTGGTGAGCAATCAAGAGCTCCGAATGAATGTAATTCTGGGGCGACCGGCGGTCGGTGCACCCGATTGGCGCAATGACATACCCGGTCGACCGTTGTCGGAGCAGCAAATATCCGATGTCGTCGCTTGGCTTGCCGCACAGCGGCCGGATATCCCGGGCCAGCCGTATCCAATGTCGGTCATGAACCGGAACCCTGGAGAGATTCGATGAATGTAGAAAACCCCACGTCGAGACGAGCGCTCCTCGTAAAGATCGGATTATTGTTTAACGGCACTGTCGGCGTTGCTTTAGGCATTCCGATTGTGCGGTATCTGCTTTCACCCGCTACCCGAGGAAGAGACCACGGTTACGAGTCCTGGCTCTCCCTAGGCCGACTGTCGCAGTTTCCCGCCGGCGAGACCCGCCTCGCGACATATCGTAATCCGATTGTCAGTCCTTCGGACGGGCAGACCGCGAATATCCCGTGTTGGGTGCGCAATGTGGACGGCCGGAGTTTCCAAGTTTTTGCGGTCAACTGTGCGCATCTCGGGTGTCCGGTACGCTGGTTCCCTCAATCGAATCTTTTCCTGTGCCCCTGCCACGGTGGCGCGTACTATCAGGATGGCTCGCGCGCCTCTGGCCCCCCCGAGCGCGGATTGTTCGAACATGAATACAGGGTGGAAGCTGGAAATCTGCTCATCAAAGCTGGCAAACTCCCGACTCCCGGCCCATCAGCTTTAATCCAGCTCAGCGGGAAGAAGACATGCGCCTAATCAATAAGGTAGGCGCCTGGTTCGAACAGCGAACCCAATTGGGCGCGCCGATTTCTGAAGCAGCTACGCATCCCGTCCCTCGTGAAACCGCAAGCTGGTTCTACGTCTTCGGCAGCGCTGCGTTGACCGTGTTGCTTCTCCAGATCGTGACAGGCATCCTTCTCGCACTCATCTATGTCCCCTCCGCGGGTGAGGCGTGGAATAGCCTTCAGGAAATAAATCACAACGTCTCCCTCGGTTGGTTCATTCGAGCTTTGCACGGCTGGGGCTCAAATTTCATGCTCGCGATCGTCCTGATCCACATGGTTCAGGTGTTTCTTTTCGGCGCCTATAAATTTCCGAGAGAACTCACCTGGATCGTTGGGGTGTTTCTTCTTCTGATGACGCTCGGCATGGCGTTTACCGGCCAAGTTTTGCGATTCGACCAAGATGCCTACTGGGGGCTAGGCATCGGCGCATCGATCACGAGCCGAATTCCTGTAATCGGACCCTGGGCGGTGAGCCTTCTGCTGGGCGGTCCTATCATCGCCGGTTCCACTCTTTCGCGATTCTTCGCATTGCATGTTTTTGTCATCCCCAGTCTCATGCTCGCGTTCGTCGGGCTGCATCTGTTAATGGTTTTGAAGCTCGGAATCAACGAGTGGCCGATGCCAGGACGGATCGTCCGCCGCACTACATATCTTAACGAGTACCGCGAGCTGACGCATACCGATGGCGTACCGTTTGTTCCGAACGCCGTCTGGAAGGACATCGTATTCTCGGGCTTCGTTCTTGTCTCGATCGCCGTTTGTGCACTGTATTTCGGGCCGTTCGGTCCTGGCGGCCAACCCGACCCGACCATTATTCAGACCGCTCCGCGGCCCGATTTCTTCTTCCTTTGGATTTACGCGCTGCTGTCCTTCTTGCCGCCTTCCGCCGAAACGCCGATCCTGCTGATCGGTCCAGCCATTGCGATCGTCGTGCTGCTCGTGCTCCCGTTTGTTGCCGGCGAGGGCGAGAAGAGTTGGAAGCGCCGACCGATTGCGGTTCTCACTATCCTGCTGGTCGCAGTCATGCTGGGAACCTTGACCCGTCTCGGCGACCACGCTCCGTGGAGCCCCGTGATGGACGCTTGGAGCCGTCTTCCGATCCCCAGCGAATATCTCCGCGGCCGGACCGCTCTCGAGCGGCGAGGTGCGCTCGTCTTCCAAGAGAAGCAGTGTCACAACTGCCATTCGCTCGGTCAACAAGGTGGAAAGCGGGGGCCGGCGCTCGACCAAGTGGCGCTGCGCCTCAACCAGGACCAACTCATTCGCCAGGTGATTCAGGGGGATGGCAACATGCCGGCGTACGGAAAGAACCTGAATCCTCCGGAGACTACAGCGCTGGTTGCCTTCCTCGAAACGTTGCATCCGGCCGCGATGGCGCCCGCGCGCGATGCGTCCCGCTCCGCCGCGGTCGAGTAGAAGTGCCGATGCAGTCCGGTGCTCACATCCATCTCGCAGCGTCGTCGGTGCCGATTACGCTGGCACTCGCCGGGATCTCGTTGCTCTATTTGTGCGGCTGGCGTCGACGCGCCATCTGGCGGGTCGCCACTTTCCTCGCTGCCGTTTTCGCTGTATGGATCGCGATTGCGTCGCCGCTCGCTACGCTGAATCACCAATTACTCACGTTCCACATGGTCAAGCACCTGGTATTGATGACGGTGGCTGCACCCTTGGTTCTCTGGGGTCTACCCGCGCGTGGTTCTCTGCGTTGGTCTGGTCGAAGTCTTGTTCTGTGCTGGCTCGCCGGCACTGCAACCGTCATTGGTTGGCATATTCCCGCCGTGTTTCAATTGGCTCTCGGATCGCAGGCATGGCATAGCGTGGAGAACTCGAGTTTCTTGTTGGCCGGTCTGTTGTTCTGGTGGCCAGTTGTGCAGTCTCGCCCAGAGAACACGCCTCCCTGGTCCCTGCCGCTATATCTCTTCTTCGCCACGATACCTTGCGATATTCTCTCGGCTTTTCTGGCGTTTTGCGGTCGAGTTGTTTACCCTTCATATCTCACCGTACCTCGACATTTTGTCTTGTCTGCCCTCGAAGATCAGGAGTTCGCGGGGGCGCTCATGTGGGTAGCCGTGACGTTGATTTACTTGATTCCAGCAGTCATGATCACAGTGCGCGTACTCTCTCCTCGCGTGCCCCTTAATTCGCAGCCCGAAGGAGTTTCTGCTTGACAAATGAAGGCATCATCGCGGTGCGCCCTTGTCCTTCGCATGGAACTTTAACGGACTACTGGGCGCTCACGAAACCCGACATCAATTTGATGATCGCGATCGCAACCTGTGCTGGGTTTTACTTAGGGTATCCGGCCCAATTAGCCGCCTTCCCGGTATTGCTGCTTCTTCAGACCTTGCTCGGCACGGTCCTGATCGCTGCCGGGACGAGTACGTTGAATCAATATGTCGAACGGCGCTTCGACGCACAGATGAGGCGAACTGCCCTGCGGCCAGTTGCTTCCGGCAGACTCAAGCCTTCGGCGGCTCTGTGGTTCGGGGTTGGACTCTCGACAGCTGGCAGCATTTTCCTCACGGCCGCCGTTAGCTTACTCGCGAGCTTGCTCGCCGTCCTCACGCTGCTGAGCTACTTGTTCGTTTACACGCCACTGAAACGACGTACGCCATTCTGCACTCTCATTGGCGCTCTTCCCGGCGCCATGCCTCCCCTAATCGGATGGGCAGCATCAAGTGGAAGTCTGACTCCGGCAGCGTGGATGCTTTATTTGATCGTCTTTCTATGGCAGTTCCCGCACTTCATGGCAATTGCCTGGATGTATCGAGAAGATTACGATCGTGCCGGCTATCTTGTGCTTCCACGCGGAAAGGCGAGGGTTCGTCTTGTTGTTTTGCAGACGGTGTTGCCCCTATTGCTACTGGCCGTTCTTAGTGTGGCGGCAAGGCCACTTGCGTTCACTTATGCGGCGGGGGCTTCGTTATTGAGCCTGAGCTTCTTCTATTACGGCGCTCGACTTGCGATGCGCGTATCGAATAATGGTGCGCGCAAGCTCCTCTTCGCCTCGATAGTCTACCTTCCTGCGCTGTTCGCGCTGATGGTCATCTTCCGGACTTAAATTGGCTTCTCACATGGAGATCAAGGAGGGCAAGACGGGCCTTGAGGCTTGCGGCTACTCGTTCATCCTGGCGAAGCTGTCGCTCTCCAGTAGCGCATTAAAGGCGTCAGCCTTCAGGAGATCCAGAGACTGCACCACTATGTCGGCCGGCAGCCGCTTCCCGTGGTGACTTACTCCAATGCTCCGCATGCCAGCTCGGCGAGCTCCTTCGACGCCCGCCGCCGCGTCTTCAACAACGATGGATCTCTCAGGCGATGTGCCGACCCGCGCTGCTGCAGTCAGATAAACTTCAGGATCCGGTTTCCCGCGGCGCACATCTTCAGCGGAGACGACCGCTTGAAAGCGGTTCGTAGCCGCCAAAGCGTCCAGCACGACTTCGACGTTCGCACGCGGCGCCGACGAGGCAATTGCCTGCAGCCACCCCTGTTCGTGAAGTATGCGTACCCAATGAGCGACACCAGGGAGCGGCGAGATCCCCTTCTCGCGAACCAGATTGCGATAGAGTGCGTCTTTGTTAAAAGAGATCTTCGTGATGCGCTCGGGAGTCGCTCCCGCCCCAAGGTATCGGGGAATGGTGGAATCGTTGCGCTGTCCGAACGAGGCGAGAAATTGATCGTGGGTGATCGCGACTCCCTCTTTCGCCATGGTTTCCCGCCAGGAAATCCAGTGCAGCTCCTCCGAGTCAACTAATGTTCCATCCATGTCCCACAGCACCGCCCGAGCCATGATCATCTCGATGAGCCCCTAGCTGACTTTTTCTGCTACTTGCGACATGGCGTATTCTTGCAAATGGCCGGCGTCGCTATTGAACTTGCGGATGCCCTCGGCTAGCTTTTCCGTCGCCATCGCGTCTTCGTTGTGCATCCAGCGAAACGTCTTTTCATCGAGGTGCAAACGCGGTTCCTTGCGCGCCGGCGCATTGGCTGGGTCGAGCGCACGATCAATAACGCCCTCGGTCTGCTCCAGTTGGTCAAGAAGTTCCGGGCTGATGGTCAGCAGGTCTGATCCTGCCAAACGGACGATCTGATTGACATTCCGAAAGCTCGCCCCCATCACTTGCGTCTCGTACCCGTACTCCTTGTAGTAGTCGTAAATGCGCTTGACCGATGCGACGCCCGGGTCCTGGTCCGGAGGAATCTCGGCTCCGCCGTGTTCTTTCTTGTACCAATCGTAAATTCGGCCGACGAAGGGCGAAATCAAGGTCACACCCGCCTCGGCGCACGCCACCGCTTGAGCGAAGCTGAAAAGAAGTGTGAGATTGCAATGGATCCCTTCCTTCTCAAGCGTCTCGGCCGCCCGAATTCCCTCCCACGTGCTGGCGATCTTGATTAGAATCCGTTCGGGCGGCACGCGTGCTTTGTCATACAGCGAGATGAGCTTGCGGGCTTTAGCGATGGTACCTTCTGTATCGAAGCTCAACTTGGCCGCGACCTCGGTGGAGACGCGCCCTGGCACGACTTTGAGAATTTCAGATCCGAACAACACAAAAAGACGATCGATGAATTCCTCCGCCATTTCTTCATGCACGCCGCCGCGCTCGACGGCAAGCTCGGTGGCCTCTTCCACCAAGTGCCTGTAGACAGGCATTTGAGCCGCGTGGAAGAGCAGCGAGGGATTCGTGGTAGCGTCTTGCGGCTTGTGCCGGGCTATCGCTTCGATATCACCTGTGTCGGCCACCACAGTAGTGTATTTCTTGAGGGATTCCAATAGCTTCATCTATTGCTCCTATCTTTCAGCTTGAGTCTGAACCGTTACCATCGGCAACCAGGCTGCTTCGAGTAGTGCAACCTTAGCTAATCTGCGGCGATGCCGGTCTGCACCGCTGAACTTGGCGCCGAGGAAACTTTTGGCGCAGTCCCATGCTACTGCAAAGCCCGTTGTACGGCCTCCCAAGCAGAGGATGTTCATGTTATCATCCTCCACTCCCTGGCGGGCTGAATAGTCGTCGTGACAGAGCGCCGCGCGTACGCCCACAATCTTATTCGCGGCGATAGAGGCGCCCACGCCGCTGCCGCACAATAGAATGCCGCGTTCCACGTCGCCGCGTGACACGGCCCGAGCGAGCCGGATCGTAAAATCCGGATAGTCGTCGTTCGCGTCATATACTGTGTTGCCGAAATCGATGATCTCGTGGCCTTCCGAAACCAGCAGCTTTGCAAATTGCTGCTTCAGCTCGAATCCGCCATGATCCGCGGCCAATCCCACTTTCATGACCCGCTCCTTTCAGCCATGAGCCCCGGGGCTGACAATCTGGCTCTTCGCCGCCGCTACAATATTTTCGACGTTGAAACCGAACTTCTTCTGCAGTTGCTTGAGAGGCGCGGAGGCCCCAAAGGTTTCAATACAGACATTGTGACCCTCGGAGCCGGTATATTTGCTCCAGCCGAAATCGGACGCCTGCTCCACCGATACTCTTGCCTTCACCTTGGGTGGAAGAACCGAGTCCCGATAGGTCCGGTCCTGATCGTCAAACAATTCCCAAGACGGCATGCTGACAACCCGGGCACGTACACCCTCGTTGGTTAGCTGTTCATAGGCCTCTACACAAAGCGAGACCTCGCTGCCAGTTCCGATGAGGATCACTTCGGGATCGCCGTTCGGAGCGTCCGCGAGAATATAGGCGCCGCGAGCCAGACCGGAGGCCGGAGCGTACTTCGTCCGGTCGATCGTCGGCACGGCTTGACGAGCGAGCACCAGCACCGCTGGTTCGTGATGCAGTTGCAGGATTACCTTCCAGGCTTCCCGGACTTCGTTGGCGTCGGCGGGACGGATCATAATCAGACCTGGCATTGCTCGCATGTGCGCGAGCTGTTCGATGGGCTGATGGGTGGGGCCGTCCTCGCCGACTCCGATCGAATCGTGCGTGAACACGTAAATCACTGGGAGCTCCATCAAGGCGCTCAAGCGGAGCGATCCGCGCATGTAGTCGACGAAGATGAAGAAGCCAGACCCGAACGGCCTAACCTTCACCAAACTCATGCCGTTCAAGATGGCGCCCATGGCGTGTTCGCGGATTCCGAAGTGAAAATTGCGTCCAGCGTAGTTATCTGCCGAGAAATCGCCCGCGCCATCAAAAACAAGACGAGTTTTCGTCGACGGCGACAGATCCGCCGCTCCGCCTATTAACCAGGGAATGTTCTTGGCGGCAGCGTTCAATACCTTAGCGGAGGATTCCCGCGTCGCAATGCCTTTCGGGTCTGGCGGGAATTCTGGCAGGTCACGGTCCCAGCCTAAAGGGAGCAGGCGATGTTGCATGCGCAATAACTCTTCGGCGAGTTCTGGGTACTGCTTACGATACTCCTCGATTCGCGCAAACCAGGCGTCGCGTAGTTGCTTGCCGCGTTTTCCGATGCCTTCGCGGAAGTGATCGTAGACACCGTCGGGCACGTAGAACTTCTGGTCTTCTGGCCAGCCGTAGTTTCGTTTAGCAAGCCGGATCTCCTCTTCGCCCAAAGGTTCGCCATGTGCTCCGCTGGTATCTTGCTTGTGAGGTGCACCGTATCCAATGTGGCTGTCCAGGATGATAAGCGTAGGACGATCCTTACAGTTCTGAAACGTTCGGAACGCCCGGGCGAGCATATCGAGGTCGTTTGCATCCCCAACGCGTGTCACGTTCCAGCCGTACGCGATGAAGCGCGTAGCCACATCATCTGTAAAGGCCAGAGAAGTATTGCCTTCGATAGTGATGTGGTTGTTGTCGTAAATCCAGCAAAGATTCGACAACCGCAGGTGACCGGCCAGGGAGGCGGCTTCATTCGAGATGCCTTCCATCATGCAGCCGTCTCCGCATAGCGCGTAGACGTTGAAATCGAATAGGTCTTCGAAGCCCGCGCGGTTGTAGCGCGTACCGAGCCACTGCCGGGCAATGGCCATGCCGACGCTGGTGGCAACGCCTTGCCCGAGCGGACCTGTTGTGGTTTCCACGCCCGATGTCCAGCGGTACTCGGGATGTCCTGGACAGCGGCTGTCCAGCTGCCGGAAGTTTTTAATCGCGTCCAAGGATACGGATGGTTCGCCAAGCGTTTCGTAGTCCTTACTGACAGCCCGCACTCCGGTCAAATGAAGCAATGAATACAGCAGCATCGAAGCGTGACCGTTCGACAACACGAAACGGTCACGATTGGGCCAGACCGGATCTTGCGGATCGAAGCGCAGGAACTGCTGCCACAGGCAGTAAGCCACAGGCGCCAGCGCCATCGGAGTCCCAGGGTGCCCCGAGTTCGCTGCCTGCACAGCATCCATCGACAGCGTGCGGATGGTGTTGATACTGGCCAGATCGATATTTTGAGACACCGGCAAAGTTGGCGAAATGGTAGCTACACTCATTCAGAATCCTTTCACATCAGGCTGACTGCTGCGGCCATCTCCAGCCGGTAATCTCCGGTCTGTCGATGCCATGCTCGTAGGCATAGGCGCGGCAGGCGATCTGGTGGTTGCGGAATTTCTCCTTCGCGTGCCCCCCGATCCTCTGGAGTTTGGGAACGCGGTCAATGGCGTCGATCGCCAGACTGAACCGATCAATCTGGTTGTTGATCGCCAGCTCCATTGGCGTGTTGATATTGCCTTTCTCCTTGTATCCCCGCGCGTGCAAAGTCTTGTTGTTGCGGGCGTACGTTAACCGGTGAATCAGCCACGGATAACCGTGGAAGTTGAAAATGATCGGCTTGTCGACAGTGAACAGAGAGTCGTAATCCAAATCCGACAACCCGTGCGGATGTTCGGTGCACGGTTGCAGCTTGAAAAGGTCTACCACGTTGATGAAACGGATCTTCAGATCGGGGAACTCGTCTCGCAGCAGAACTGTCGCCGCGAGCGCCTCTTGAGTGGGTATGTCGCCGGCAGAAGCCATCACGAGGTCAGGCTCGCAGCCCTGATCGTTACTCGCCCAGTCCCAAATGCCGATCCCCTTCGTGCAATGCGTAACAGCGGCATCCATATCCAGATATTGAAGATGAAGCTGCTTGTCGGCAACGATCACATTGATATAGTTTTCGCTCCTCAGGCAGTGGTCGGTCACGGAGAGCAGACAGTTGACATCGGGTGGGAGATAAATGCGAGTGACCGCTGCGCTCTTATTCAAAACAACATCGAGGAAGCCTGGATCCTGGTGCGTGAAGCCGTTGTGGTCCTGCCGCCAAACCGTGGAAGTGATCAGGAGGTTTAGCGATGATATCTTTCGACGCCACGACAGATGGTTGCAGATCGACAGCCATTTGGCATGCTGGTTGAACATGGAGTCAATCACGTGGATGAAGGCTTCATAGGAGGAGAAGAAGCCATTTCGCCCAGTAAGCAAATAGCCTTCCAGCATGCCTTCCATGGTGTGCTCGCTCAGCATCTCGACGACGCGTCCATCGGTCGCCAGCTCGCCGCCGTCCTTGTCTTCGGGGAAGTATTCCTCGATCCAGAATTTTTGCGCGACTTCGTAGATTGCTTGAAGCTTGTTCGACGTGGTTTCGTCCGGGCCGAAAACGCGGAAGTTGGTCATGTTCAGCTTCATCACATCTCGCAGGAAATTTCCCAGCGGCGGGACATTCTCTACTTCAATGCTTCCAGGCCGCTCGAAGTTCAAAGCGTAATCGCGGAAGTCTGGCAAGCGCAGAGCCTCTTTGAGGATTCCGCCATTGGCATGGGGGTTGGCGCTCATGCGGCGAGTCCCCGTGGGCGCAAGTTCCTTGAGCTCTGGAACCAGCTTGCCATTCTGATCAAACAACTCCTCTGGCTTTTGGGCGCGCATCCACTTCTCGAGAATCTGGAGCTGTTCAGGGTTCTTCTTCACATCGGTTAGCGGAACCTGGTGGGCGCGCCAAAAACCTTCGAGCCTGTGACCGCCGACTTCCTTCGGCGCGCCCCATCCTTTCGGGGAGCGGAACACGATCATCGGCCAAGGGGGCCGGCGGGCGACCCCGGTGCTTCGACATTCCTGTTGGGCGTCTCGGATCTCTTGGATGCAATGTTCAACCGTGGCGGCCATCGCCTGATGCATCGTCTCGGGATCCGACCCCTCAACAAAGTACGGTGTCCAGCCATAGCCCCGCAACAAACTTTCCAGCTCTTGGTGGCCAATACGCGCCAGCAGCGTCGGGTTATTAATCTTGTAGCCGTTCAAGTGCAGGATAGGCAGGACTGCGCCATCGCGAACGGGGTTCAGAAACTTGTTGATATGCCATGAAGTCGCGAGCGGACCGGTTTCGGATTCGCCGTCCCCAACCACGGCGGCAACAATCAGATCGGGGTTGTCGAACGCGGCGCCGCAGGCATGAGAAAGCACGTAGCCCAGCTCGCCTCCTTCGTGAATCGAACCGGGTGTCTCAGGCGTGCAGTGGCTGCCGATGCCCCCAGGAAAAGAGAATTGTTTGAAGAACTCAAGTAGCCCGCGTTCATCTTCGCTTTTTTCCGGATAGATCTCGGAGTAAGTCCCCTCGATATAGCCTGGCCCGAGAACGCCGGGCGCTCCATGCCCAGGACCTGCCATGAAAATCATGTCCTGATCGAACTTTTTGATGAGGCGGTTGAGATGGATGTAGATGAAAGCCAATCCAGGGCTAGATCCCCAATGCCCGAGTAGCCGGTTCTTGATGTGCTCCGGCTGAAGAGGCTCCTTCAACAACGGATTGTCCTGGAGGTAAATCATCCCTAGCGCGAGGTACTTGCACGCTCGCCAGTAGGCATCCATCTTCCGCAATTCCTCTGGGCTCAGCAGTGATCCATGGACAGTGGATCTGGCTTTTCCATAGGCACTCAATGAGAGAGTCGAGGTTGGTTCTGCTTCAACGACTAATGTCATTTTCTTTAGCTCCTATTTCCCGCGCGCGGGAGTCGGAAAGATCTCCACCTTCATGACGTCAGTCCATTAGCTGGCAATTCGGAGGTGTCGAAAGAAGCGGCAATATGCAAAGCTGCAGCCATTCGTAAACGTTTGAATCCGAAATGTACCGTCAACTCTCGAATGGCAAATCCCATGGCAAATGACAAGCGATTGGCAGATTTCCAATGACCATCCAGGCTCAAGAGCCGATTTGAGGGTTTTGGAGAGAATACTAGAAGGAAGTAGGGGGGCATTGTTGAGGTGGGTCAATGGTAGGTTTAATCGACTAACCTTGAGCCTGCGGTCTACGATTCACGCGTGGGGATATTGCAATCCCCTCTCCAAAGCGAAGCCGAAATAGGATAGTGATCCGATGCCCGTACGCGAGTGTGTACTTGCCCCTCCGAACGGACGTCAGCAGAAACATAGATCCAATCAATGGGACGCCCGTTTTGGAATAAGCCGCGAACCGACGTTGTCGGGATCTTCGGCAGCCGAACCGCGTCATGAAATCTGCTGCCCCGAAGCATGCGGGCTGCATCACCCGTGCCGGCATTGAGGTTAAAGTCCCCGCCGAGGATCACCAAGGAAGACTCCGAGTGCCCTCGAGCGGTCTCTAATGCCTCTTGCAGCTGATGCAGCCGGAGGACGTCTTCTCCTTGGCTTTCGAGGTGCAAGTTGTAGGTTACGATTCTTTGGCGATTGATCAGTGCTTCACTGACCAGAGCGATCCGCCCCCCGAGGCGCCGCTGAAAAAGTTCGATCCGCGGCACATACCAATGCGGCTTCCAGAAGTTTGATTGGCACTGGAAACGAATAATACGACTATTGGAAAGCGGCCATGGGGAAAGCGTTGCCTGCCCGTGGAACGCCGGTGAAGACCGTGAACCTTCGCTCAGTTCCTGGAATTCCATCCCGAATACATAATTGAGTTGAAGCGACCGGGCAAGCTCGCAAGCTACGTCCCTGTGCTGAGTGCGCCGCGCGTTTAGATCCACTTCTTGCAGGAGGATTAGGTCGGCCTCGGCCGCTCGCAGGAAGTTGAGAATTCCCGAGAACTGCAAGCCTCGGTCAATATTCCAATCAACCACCCGAACATAATCTCGCGACCAGGGTTGCTTTCGTCCATCGGCAAATCCGCCAGAGATCACTTCCCGCATCGTGCCCTTTACCTAGACAGAAACTGCAGAGCTTGCCGCCGTTGACGTTCGGCCTGCAGCAAACGCGCGATGAGAATACAGTGCTATGAGCCAAACGATGTTGGCTCCAACGGCCGCGAGAATGAACGCCACCTGCGTGATGTTTAGAAGAGCGAAAAATAAGAGAGCATACGGCATAAAGCAGCGCCGGATGATGAACTCAGTATGGCGGCCGATGTATAAGAAAGGGTTAGATTGCCGGCTGGCTGCTCGGGCTTGCCAGATTCCGAGCAATTGCTCGGGGCGTCCGTTCGTGAGCCGGCGTCTCTGAAGCCCTGTAACGAAGAAACTCAGGACTGCTCCAACGAGAAGCAGTACACCCCAATAGAGATAGCCTCGCATGCCGGTGCTCCTCACCAACCCGATCGTCATCCCAGCGAATATAAACAAGTAGTAAAGGTAATCGCAAATGGTCTCCAACCAGCAGCCGAAATCGGATTCTTGAAGCTTCAGCCGCGCGACTTCGCCATCGCTTCCGTCGAGAATACTTGCAAACAAGGAGAGAATCGCACCCAGCAGCATATTGCGATACCCGCCGAATGCATAGAACAGTCCTCCAATGAAGCTGACAGCGAGAGTAAACAGAGTGACCATGTTGGGCGTGATCGGAAACTTTATGAGTTGGCGGCTGATCGGTACTGAGATTCTGCGATTCAGTCGCGCGAAAATTCCATCGGTAGGCTTGACAAGCCAGGAGTCCAGTTTGCGTTCAGCAGCCAAACGGTCTTGCGGCGCGGAAACTCGCAGCCACTTGTCCTCGTCAACCTGCTCGGTCTCGACCGAGTGTGTCGAAGTGAGCCAGGCGTCCAGCTTCTCGTGGCTGCCGATGCTTGTCTGAGAACTTGCCAGCTCGAGAGCCGCGGCTCGTGAGAGCACATAGATGCCGACTAGTTGGCTGCCGGTTTTCAACACCAAGGACTCGCCATTTGCTTCCCACTCAGCTGCGCGCTGATGCAGTGAGGGATGATACGTTCTGTCTCCGGATATCAGCACCAGATTTTGCTCTGTGCCACCGGCAATATGTTCCAGTAACAGAGCGAAAGATAGCTCGCCGGATGCAAATTCAAACCATTCGATGTTTGCAGGCAGCCGCCCGGTACTTTGCAAATCGCGCACTACAGAGGACCTCATTTCTTTCCTCACGACAACTGCGATTCGCGCAGCACCGGCCTTTCTGGCTCCCAAAATAGCTCGAAGTAGGATCGGGAGCGCGCCGACCCGAGGCAGCTGCGGGCCGAGAACCCTGGAATCTGACAAATTATTAGCGAGAATCACCGCCACGTGCGAACGATTAGCAGCAGTTGACTCGCTCTTGGTCTGAGTCTCGCGCTCCTTTCGCCGCTTGGACAACAGACACAGGCACACGCCTCCCACTGCAGCCCAGAAGATAGCACGAACTCGGCGAGCGAGTCCAAGAGTCAAGCCCGAGGCGCCACTGAGACCCAATCGCTCCGCGATAAGCATGTTCCCCCCTTCGTACGTGCCGACGTTTCCTGGATTGAATACGCCGAGAAGATTGATCAACTTGGTCAGAGCTTCCACTGCAAGTGCAACGACGAACCCGACTTTGGCGCCCATGAGCCAGAGGATAAGGTAGACCTCGCCGATCGCCAGACTCTGGCATGCCAGATTGAGCAGAAGACTGCTCCAAAACGCACCAGGTGTGTGGTGGTAGAAATTGAGCAGTTTGTGTTCAACAGCGTGAATCAGTGAACGCCTGCGCTCAATCCAGTTGCTAAAGTACCGGATCCGGCCGAACGTAAGCGCGGTCCCTGAAACCACAGCCCAACGTTTGCGCACAGCCAATGCAGCTAAGAGGACCAAGCCAATGAGGACTGATACGAACAGCCACGCATATATGGCGAGGTGATGAGGAAGGGGCCAAAGGGTCACCGCTGCTCCCAGACCGGCTGCGCTAACCATCGCGGCAGTCAGGACAAAAAAGGCTCTGTCAAGCGTGACTGAGGCGATTCCGTTGGCGAGCGGCAGCGTTGAGCTTAGAAGAGAGACGCGTAGCGTTTCGCCAAACACTTGTCCGAGGGCTCCAAACTGTCCAACCGCTTCCGAACCAAG
>Ga0335081_10003165_pt1 | contig 25871 bp, 20 predicted proteins | sample Lox_Sample_35_FD_206713 | JGI IMG/M metagenome (GOLD analysis project Ga0335081, IMG submission 206713) | Soil microbial communities from Loxahatchee National Wildlife Refuge, Florida, United States - Lox_Sample_3.5 | ecosystem: Environmental > Terrestrial > Soil > Wetlands | place: USA...
CCTGATCCGCCGGCAGCACGTCCGCCATCGCCGCGGCGTGTGCAGTGCTCGGCGGTGCGAACGGCAGCGTGATGTCGCCGCGCTCCTCGGCCTGAGTGCCCATCAGCTGGCGGTAGGCGCCGCCACGCTGCATCAGTTCGCGATGCGTACCACTTTCGACGACACGGCCATGGCCGAGCACCAGAATACGGTCGGCATCGATAACGCTGGACAGCCGGTGCGCCAGAATCAATGTGGTGCGCCCGGCCATCAGGCGATCGAGCGCGCTCTGAATGATGGCCTCATTCTCGGCGTCGACCGAGGACAGCGCCTCGTCGAGGATGAGGATCGGCGCGTCGCGAAGGAGCGCCCGCGCGATCGCGAGACGCTGGCGCTGTCCGCCCGACAGGCGCAGCCCACGCTCGCCGATCACGGTAGCATAGCCTTGTGGCAGCGCGGCGATGAAATCGTATGCATTGGCGGCGCGGGCGGCGTCGGTAATTTCGTCGCGCGTCGCATCCGGCTTGCCGAGCCGCAGATTGTCCTCGACCGTACCGTGGAACAGATAGGTGTCTTGGCGCACCACGGCGATCTGCGCCCTCGCCGCGTCCGGATCGAGCGATGCGAGGTCCACGCCACCGATGCGCACGCTGCCGGATTGCGGATCGTAGAGGCGGAGCAGCAGCGCCGCGATGGTCGACTTGCCGCTGCCGCTCGGGCCGACAATGCCGATGCGTTCGCCGGCCTTGACGTCGAGCGACAGCCCGGCGAGCGCCTCGCCGCGGCCGCCCGGATATGAAAAATGCACGTCGTCGAAGCCGATCGTCGGAGCAAGCGGCGCCTTAGGCCGTGCGCCATCCTTCGGCAATGGCGCCTCGGCTTCCAGCAACGCGTTGATGCCGATCGCGGCCGCCTGCCCCACCATGCCGTCGTGCAGTACAGTGCGGAAATCGCGCAACGGGCGGAAAATCTCGGTGCCCGCCATCAGCACGATGAGCAGCGCCTGCAGCGACATCATGCCATGGGTGACCCGATAGGCGCCGAGCGCAATTGCGGCGGCGGCGCCGATCCCGATGCCGACGTCGATGATGCCGCGCGTGATCAGGTTGGTGGCGAGCATCCGCATCGTGGCGGCGGACAGCGCGCGTGCCTTGTCGCCGAGCATGCGGCCGTAAGCCGTGCTCTGGCCGAACGCCTTGAGCGTCGCCAGGCCCTGGACAGCGTCGAGAAATTCGGCGCCAAAGCTTTTCAGCGACGCGCGATGCGCGATGCTGACTTTTTGCTGAAGTCTATTGAACAGCGCCGGCAGCACCAGGCAGATCAGCGCAAAGCACAGCATCAGCGCCGCCACCGGCACGTCCCACCAGCCGATGATGGCGAACATCGCGAGCGGGGTGAGCGCTGCGATGGCGAGCTGTGGCACGTATTGGCCGAAAAAGCTTTGCAGCTGCTCGACACCATCGACAACCGACAGCATGACGCCGCCAGTGCGTTCGCCGGCGAACCACGCCGGCCCGAGCTCAGCGACCTTGTCATAGAGCTTGAGCCGCAACACCTCCTGGACCCGCGCCGCTGTGCGGTGCGCCACCATCGTGCGCTCGTGCTCCAGGAAGGCGCGCAACAGCACCACGGCCGCGACCGCTGTCGCGGGCCAGGCCAGCGCCGCGGCCGGCGCGCCGCGATAGACAAGGCCAATAAGGGAGCCGAGAAACACGAACCGCGCGACGCCGACGACGGCGGCGAACAACCCCATCAGCACCGTGGCGACAATGCGCCACCGCATGCCGCGGGTCAGCTGCCAAAGGCGAAGGTCGAAGTACAAAGCGGACTCCCTCTGCACTTTAAATACAGGCATCCGCGCGCGAATGCGAAGCCCCGGCCCAAGGCTCCACCATTTCCACAGCAAGTACCTGTAAGAAAAGAGATTTTCGAAGAGGTGCGATTGCGGCACATGACAGCAAGAGATAACAAACTGGTTAGCTCTACCCTAGCTATTGATCGGTTTGACGAATCCCTCCGCAACATGATTTGCGCGAAATCAATTTTATCTCCGTCAATCCAAGGCATAAAATCAACCGCGCGGTGGCTGCCGCGTTATGGAATTGGCCGATGGAACCGGATGCCCGCAGACGCCAGATTATGATCTGGTACGTCCTTGTTGCAGTCTTCGGCGTTCTGCTGTTTCAGCAGTTCTGGTCGAGCTATTCGGTGGTTGAGACCATCTCCTACAGCCAGTTCGAAACGCTGCTCGATCAGAACAAGGTCGCGGAAGTGACCGTCGGCGCGGACTCCATTCAAGGAACGCTGAAACAGCCGCTGCCCGACGGCAAGACGCAGTTTTATGCTGTCCGGGTCGATCCGCAAATCTTCGACAAGCTTGCCGCCCATCAGGTCGTGGTGAACGGAGCCGCGTCCGGCGGGCTGGTGCAAACCATTCTGTCCTGGGCCATCCCGGTCGTCATCTTCTACCTGTTCTGGATGTTCCTGTTTCGCCGTGTCGCCGAGAAGCAGGGCTTTGGCGGTTTGATGACGGTCGGCAAGTCGCGCGCCAAAGTCTTTGTCGAAACCGATACCAAGTTGACGTTCAAGGACGTTGCCGGCGTCGATGAGGCGAAATTCGAACTGCAGGAGCTGGTCGCCTTTCTGCGCGACCCGAAATCCTATGGCCGGCTGGGCGCGAGGGTGCCCAAGGGTGTGCTGCTCGTCGGCCCTCCCGGGACAGGCAAAACCCTGCTCGCGAAGGCGGTTGCGGGCGAGGCCGGAGTGCCGTTTTTCTCGATTTCCGGATCCGAATTCGTCGAGATGTTCGTCGGTGTGGGTGCTGCGCGCGTGCGCGACCTGTTCGAGCAGGCCCGCAAGGCCGCGCCCTGCATTATTTTCATCGACGAGCTGGATGCCTTGGGGCGCAGCCGTGTCGCCGGGCCGTTCAGCGGCGGGACGGACGAAAAAGAACAGACGCTCAATCAGCTTCTCGCCGAACTTGACGGTTTCGATCCCAGTGCGGGAGTGATCCTGCTCGCTGCCACCAATCGTCCGGAAATCCTCGATCCGGCGCTGCTGCGCGCCGGCCGGTTTGATCGCCAAGTTCTGGTGGATCGGCCCGACCGCAAGGGCCGCCTGGAAATCCTCAAAGTCCACGCTCGCAAGGTGCAACTGGCGCCGAATCTCGATCTGGACGCCATCGCCGGGATGACAACGGGTTTCACGGGCGCCGACATCGCCAACCTGGTGAACGAGGCCGCCATCGTAGCGACACGGCGTAACGGCACCTCGATTGACATCAACGATTTCACCGCGGCGATCGAACGCATCGTCGCGGGTCTGGAAAAGAAAAGCCGGGTCCTGAACGCGGATGAACGGCGGCGCGTCGCCTATCATGAAATGGGCCACGCGCTGGTGGCGGCGACGCTGCCGGGCGTGGATCCGGTGCAGAAGGTTTCCATTATTCCGCGCGGCGTCGGCGCACTGGGCTACACCATTCAGCGCCCCACCGAGGATCGATTCCTGCTCGGCAAAGCCAATCTGGAAAACCGGATAGCGGTGTTGATGGGCGGCCGCGCAGCGGAGCAATTGGTGTTCAACGGGGACATTTCCACCGGCGCCGCGGACGATCTGCAGCGTGCTACCGAAATCGCCCTCGAAATGGTGACACGTTACGGCATGGACGAAAAAGTCGGCCAGCGCACCTATGCGCCCGAGCCTCAGCCGTTCATGCCGGTCCCTGTCGCCAATCACGTTCAGGCCGCGGAAATTACGACACGCGAGATCGATATCGCGGTACGCGACCTTTTGGCCAAGGCGTTCGAGCGCGCCCGCGAGGTGTTGCAGGCACGTCGCGGCGATTTCGAGGCTGGCGTGAAATTGCTGCTCGACCGGGAGACCTTGACCGCTGACGACTTCCCGCCGATCCGCTCCAAGCCCGCGGCGGAACCGCATTTGAGCGTGGTGCCGGCGGCGGTCTGACTGCAGCCAAAAGAACACGCCGCTGCACCGTTCGCGTAGCGGGCGCGCACAAAATCCCCGAACTACCCGTCCGCAAGCGCCTCGACGTTATGCCGCCTGAATAGCTAAGGTGAGCGCGATCAGGGAAAGAAGCGCCGCAGCGCCTTTTGCGCATTGCTCAACGCCTGTTGCCGCGAGATCCCGCCCGGCCGGCGCGCCATTCTCTGGAAATTCGTTTCTACTGAAAAGATAACAGTTTGCGAGCCATACCGACTTGGCACGATGATCGGAGCGGCGTTGGCAATCGTCAGCGCTTCAATCATGCCGCAAACGTCGCGTCGTGGAAAATGGCTACCGCTCGACAACGTCATTTGTCGTGGAATAAAGGCGAGACGCTAAAGTTTCCCTAACCTGCAGCGTAAAACTTTCCTGGTTATATCGACTGGGCTTATTCTGCTGGTCAGCGCGACGCGTCGAATAGGGCCCGGACTCAATTGACTACCAGATTACGATCGCGGCAGAGAAGCACGCCAGGAGGAAGTTTGCCCGAGCTTGTCGTGACCTATTGGAAGCACGGCGAAAGCCGTCAATGAGTACAGACCCTAGTGCAGCCTCGGCAGCGTTGCTCGTTTGCGCAATCGATAAAATTCGATGGCCTTCTTTGCCGTCTCTGCGTGAAGGCGAGTGAAGCTTTCGAAGCATCTCTCGAGCTTCAGGGCAGGCGCATCCCTCACCTGCGCCTGCAAGAGTAAGACGGCTCTGACGACGTTCCAGGACAGGTCCGCGGCCTTACCAAGGATGATGATCTGCTGGGGCCCTTCCTCCACCAATGCTCGCTCGGTCAGGGAGATTGGCAGATTGCAGACGATCGACAGCGCAACGGTCGTTTCATCAAACTTGCCCTGTTGAGCGAATTCAGCCACCTGGTTCTCGCCAAGAGCGCCTGCGGCATGCAGCGAATAGACGCGAGCGTGTGCAGCGGCATAGTCGGGGGATTTATCCCGCGCCTTAGCCTGAATTTGTTGCGACGCCTGCGCAACAATTTCCAGAATGAGATCGGCTCTGCCGGGCTTCAGCTTAACCAGCTTGGCTTTCAACGATTCCGAAGCATCGACGAACAGCTTCAGCAAGTGCTGTCGCGGTATTTCCGGACGTACCCAAACGCACGTTGCGAGGTCATCATCGCTTAACGATCGCCGGACAAGGGTCGAATAGCCGAACTCGGAGAATGCAGCACCTGCATTTTTGGCGGTATTCGATGCGACTTCCCGATCGCCGCGATCGACCAGGACGTCCGTAACCGACTCGCCGAGGATCTGTCGACGCGAAATTGCGAGGAGATGCGCCTGACTCTTGGTCCTGGCGCCCTCAACCAACGTCGCTTCATTCACTTGCGCCGAGTGCGCAAGGATGGGACTTGCGACATCAATCGCATCGTCGAGCGCAAGCGTCCGAATAATGCCCGGCGGCGCGCTTGGAACTGTCGCCATAAGATGGCCGAAGGCGGCTCGGGCGGACACTTCGATTTCTTCGAGCAGGCGGCTCATGACATCGTCGAATAGGTTGATTTGCGCGTCGGACAGATTGACCGACACCGCGAGAAAAAGGTCGGTCACGCGGCGCAACATCGCCGCGCGATCACCGATGGTCCTTGCACTGATCGCGCTTTCGAGGTCTTCGACCAAGGCCTGCTGCATGCTGGCCATTTTCAATACCCCACGACACGCAAGCCGCGGTCGCCGCGCCGGCTTCGATCACGCGGCTTCAATGATCTGTCCTTGCCAATGCTGACCGGAAAACCGTAGTTGCGGTAGAGGGCACGGACCACCGAACAAGTAACCCTGAACCTGATGGACGCCGGCCGCCTTCAGCAGTTCAAACTGTTCGTGGGTCTCGATGCCCTCAGCCGTCACCGCGATGTCGAGACCGCGTGCAAGCGTTAAAACTGACGCTACAATCGCGGCACAATCGGCTCTGCGTGTTAGGCCTTGCGTGAACGACTTATCGATCTTGATCTTGTCGAACGGGAACGTCGTCAGGTAGCTAAGGGACGAATAGCCAGTTCCAAAATCATCAAGAACAATAGATACGCCGATATTCTTCAGCTGCTGCAAGACCGCGCGGTTGCCTTCCGCGTTCTGCAGCAGCACAGACTCAGTGATTTCGAATTCTAATCGTTCCGGCGGCAGCCTCGACTCAACTAGAGCGCATAAGATCACATCCAGCAGCCTGCCGCTTCGAAATTGCGCGGCAGACAGATTGATTGCGACCTTAATATGTTCCGGCCAGACAGCGGCGTCTTTGCAGGCTCGTTCAAGGATCCACGCCCCGAGCGGCTCTATCAAGGCACACTCCTCGGCGAGCGGGATGAAATGATCCGGGGGCATCAGGCCCGCGACAGGGTGGCGCCAGCGCGCCAGCGCCTCTACACCGCACGCCCTGCAGGTCGCGACATCGAAGACCAGCTGGTAATGCAGCTCGAATTCGTCTCGATCAAGCGCGGCGCGCATTTCGTTGACCAAGCGCAACCTTGCAACGGAATCCTTGCTCATTTCCTCATCAAAGAAGCAAAAGCTGTTTCGGCCGTTCGCTTTCACCTCATAGAGGGCAAGATCCGCCTTCTGCAGCAAGTCTCCGGGGACGACCCCGTCCTCCGGACCAATCGCGATGCCAATGCTCGTTCCCATCATTACGTCATGGTTGTCGACGTTGAATGGAGCAGCGACGACCTCCAGCAATCTTACGGCAAGCGCAATGGCCGCTTCGTGTTGATCTTCCTGCCTGCATTGAACGATTGCAAATTCGTCGCCGCCAAGCCGCGCGAGAAAGTCCGCTTCCGGCAACGTGGACGTCAGGCGTTGGGCTATCTCCTTTAAGACCGCGTCTCCGGCCGCATGGCCTAGCGTGTCATTAATGTGTTTGAACCCATCGAGGTCCAACAGGAAAACAGCGAATGATTTTCCGGAGAGCCGCGAACGCTCTATGGCTTCACTCAGTTTTTGGTTCAAAAGCGCCCGGTTGCCCAAGCCTGTTAGCGCATCGTGACTAGCCATATACGAGATCTTCGTTTCGGCCATTTTGCGCGCCGTGATGTCGACGCGGAAGGAAGAGTACGCGACCGGTTTGCCATTAAGGCCCAGCTGCGGAACGATCGTCGTATCGACCCAGTAGAGGGAGCCGTTCTTGGCGCGATTGCATATTTCGCCGCGCCAGACTCCTCCGCGGGCGATCCGACGATACATTGTGCGAAAGAAATGCTTGGAGTGCGTACCCGATACCAGCAGGCGGTGATTGTTGCCCAGTAGTTCCTCACGGCTGTAGCCGCTAATCCGGCAAAACATGTCGTTGACGTGGGTGATGGTGCCTCTAACGTCTGTGATGCCGACGATGACCGCTTGATCGATCGCATACTGTTTTTCGATCAGCTGCTGGCACGCCCGCGCCAGCGCAGCCTCATTGTGTCGCCGTTCGGTGGTGTCCTGCAGCGTATGGAACAGGCCGACCACCGCGCCGTCACGATCACGAAGTGGCATCGACCAGAATTCAATATAGACAAGCTGTCCGCCGTCTCTAACGGCGCGCAAGGTCTTGTGTGGCGGCTCATGGCCCGCCATCACTTGACGATGGTGCTCCCTTAGGGCCGCCCTGTCATCGGCGTGAAGCAGCTCTAGAATACCATCCAACGTAGGCACGATGTCGTCACCGGGCCTGCCCATGATACGGCAGGCCCCGTCCGACCATGTACATTGTCCCGTCGCTTGCTCGAATGTGATGTGTCCCAGACGCGCGATCTTCTCCGCGCGCGCTAGATTATCACGGCTTTCTGCAAACAAGACTCCGGTCTGCTCCAAATCGCTCATCCGGTCGCCCCGAACATGCGAGTGCGCGCGTCGCTGCCAACACAGGATTTCGCGCTTAGGCGCACCAGCCTGTCCACAGCTCAACAGCTCCAAATAATGAAACACGCCATTTTCCGAACTATGAACAATATCAGTTAGTCCCCAGTAAAACCTGCGATTGCTCGGCCTTCATCAAGCTAACACTATTTTTGTCTTTTGGATTGTTGCGGTACCTTGGCGTGAACAGATGGCGCTCGCGTTATAACTTCGTCAGCTGCAAAGACACTCGTCCGCAAACATTCTCTCGCTCAGCTTCGCGCTTGGGATTCGAGCATTGAGCGCGCGGCTGTTCTTCTACGAGACGCAAGCTATATCGCCTACATTTTCCTCGCGTAGCCGGACGCCATCTGGAGCCGTGGCCAGTCTTTGATGTGATTACTGCAGAGCTTTATATTATTCGACATTATCGTTTTCGATTAAACAAAATGACCTTTGCAGAAACTTGCGAATCGGATTCCCTAGTTGGCATGGTCCGATTCGCCGTGCAACCAATCCGATCGGCATCGCTTCTCAAAATCCACGGTTGACATGCCGAACTCCGCTCGTTCCCAGAGAAGCGCGGCAACCAGCCCGAAGATGAATCTGCGCGACCTGGTAATTCTCGTCGCCGACGCCAGTTCATACATGTCTATGCTGATTCACAGCATGCTTCGCGGCTTCGGCGCGAACAAGGTGTGCGAAGTCCGCAGCTCCATCCAGGTTTTGCAAGTACTGTCGGCGCAGCGGGTGGATATTCTGCTTTGCGATGCCCGGCTGCCTTCGCTCGGCGGCCTCAAGCTCACGCGCGCCATTCGCGGCAAGGTGGACAACGAACACAGAACAATACCGATCGTTATAATGTCGACCGACTCGAGCGAGATGATGATCAAACAGGCGCGCGACGCCGGCGCCAATATGGTGATCGCCAAACCGTTATCGCCGGCCAGCCTTTACGACCGTTTGAGCTGGGTCGCCTTCCATCCGCGCAAGTTCGTCGACACGGCGACCTATTTCGGTCCGGATCGACGCTTCAAGATCGAAGGCTACCCGAACGGCATCGGGCGGCGGAAGGGCGACAAGCTGATCGAGGTCGCCGAGGAGAGTGGCCCCGCCCTGGCGCAAGGAGACATCGACAGCCTGTTCAGTTCGGTGCGAACGGGGCTGGATTGATGGCAAAGACCCCCAAGCTGGAGGCGCGTATATTTCTGATGGAGACGCGCTTTCAGAAGATGGCTCGGCGCGAAGGCGGCGTGGCCCGCAACGATGCTATCGAGCGGGCCGCTGTCGAGATCGAGAAGGCCGAGCCTGGCTTCTACGAGTGGCTCGATGACGGACTGCGAAAATTGAAACGCTTGATCGCTGAGGCCCGACCGGCCGATTCGAGCTGGGTTGAAGCCGCCAACACCCACAGTCGCCAGCTTTGTGAAACTGCAGGAACCCTCGGATTTCAGCTTCTCTCTTTTATCGCCAATTCTCTGTGCGATGTTCTGGATTCGATCGAGTCTGGTGGCAATTGCAACATGGAGTCAATCGCCTGCCACATTGACGCCCTCAATCTCGCTCGCCAAAAATCGTATCGGCGCCTGACTCCTGAGCAGGTGCCTGAACTGACCGAAGGCCTGCGGCGGATCGTCGAACGGATCTGAAGTTGACGGCCGCCGGCGCCTTCTTGGTCTTCAACGATACGGCGATTAGCGATAAGAAACTAAAATATCGCCTCGTCGCCGCTTGGCACGAGCGATAGATCGATGAGCGAATAATTGAGTTGCCGGATCAGGCGCTCCTTGACGTCAGCAATCGAAACCATGGCAACTGCATCCTCGGCGGGGTGAGCGCAGCCCTCGACGCGCTCCCACGACTCGTGAGACTTGCCGGCGGCGCGACTGAGAACTTCAACAAGCGTCATGAATTCCTGCTGCAAACGGTCGAAGGCTTGCAATGTTACGATGAGCTCGCGGTCGGCGGCGTCCGGCCGCGACGTGACGCTTTCGGTAATACATGCGGTGGTTTCCTCAAAGCGCGTCACCGCATCGTGCAGCACGGCTGCAACGGCGGCGAGGAACGATGCGACGCTGTCGATCGAGATTTGCGGCCGAGCATCCGCGGCTTCGACGGCTATCACGACAATTTTCCCATCACCTGTTCGATCTTTTGCCGCAAAATGTCCGCCGTGAATGGCTTGATGAGATAATTGTTCGCCCCCGCCTGCGCGGCCTTGACGACGAGTTCGCGATCACCCCGGCCGGTGAGTAGAATGAACGGAATCTTGCGCGCCGCGGGATGTCCCCGCAACGCCCGCAGAAAGGCGAGCCCATCCATCTCCGGCATATTGAAGTCCGATATGACCAGGTCGAGCGGCTGAACCGACGCCGTGTCCATAGCGAGGCGCCCGTTTTCAGCTTCATGAATGTGACGGATTCCGATCTGCTCCAGGGTCATGCGGGTCATTTGCCGCACGCTGGTCTGATCGTCGACGACGAGGACCTTAAGGGCTGCTGCAGCTGGCATTGTTTGTTACTCCTGACTAAAAACTGCTTTCCGTCATTGTTCGCAAAGAGAGGTTTGTCTCAATTTCAGTTCGGAACCGCTGCCGATTTAGCCATCCCGTTGGCGAATCGCGTCACGCCGACCGGAACGTGTTGACTGCTCGCGATATCTGACAGCTTTTCGACGTCAAGAATGAACGCGACACGGCCGTTGCCGAGGATCGTGGCGCCCGCGACCCCCGGGACAGACCCGTAGCTCTCCTCGATGCTCTTGACGACGACCTGCTGATGCCCGAGCAGTTCGTCGACGACGATGCCGAAACGAGTGCCTTCGCCCGCGTCTGAGATGATGACGACTCGCTCGTCCGAGGTTACCTGCATCGATCCGATGTCCAACAGTTCGGCGAGCTGGACGAGGGGCACCAGATTGCCGCGCAGCCGCAACATCCCTGGAGTGCCGATCAGATTATGAATGTCGGACGCCGGTGGGCGCAGACATTCGACAATCGCCGACATCGGCATGACGTAGGTTTCCTGCCCTACGCGGATGACCATGCCGTCCATCACGGCAAGCGTCAGCGGCAATGCAAGCTGTATCGTCATGCCGCGACCGCGGTCTGATTTAAGCGATATCCGGCCGCCGACGTCCTGAATGTTGCGGCGCACGACATCCATGCCGACGCCGCGGCCGGAAATATCGGAAACCTTCTCCGCAGTGGAAAACCCTGGGAGGAATATAAGGTTATTGATCTCATCGTCGTTGAGAACAGCTTCCGCGTTGACCAGACCGCGCTCCCGGGCCTTTTGCAGGACGCGTTCGGAATTGATGCCCGCGCCGTCGTCGCGGATTTCGATAACGATACGACTGCCCCGGTGCTCGGCCGACAAGCGGATCGTACCTTCCTCGGACTTGCCGGCCGCGACCCGGTCCTTGGGCGCTTCAATGCCGTGATCGATCGAATTGCGAATGATATGCGTGAGCGGATCGCCGAGCCGTTCGATGATCGAGCGGTCGACCTCGGTGGTTTCCCCGGCTATTTCAAGCTTGACTCTTTTCGCCGTTTTCGCCGCGAGTTCGCGGACCAGCCTAGGCATGCGCTGGAACACTGCGTTGACTTGCTGCGCGCGCATCGACATCACGCTGTCTTTCAGTTCGCGCGTGTGATGTACGACCTCATCGAGCACCTGCACGAGCTGGCTGCTTACGCTCTCCGGGAGAGTGTGGACCACTTGGCCGAGCATCGCCTGGGCAATGACGAGTTCGCCCACCATGTTGACGACGCGATCGATCTTTTCCAGCTCCACCCGCGTCGTCGTGGCGCCTGCCGCCGCGGCTTTGGCTGGCGCGCCCTGCGGCGCAACCGTCTCCGCGGCGCTGCCGGAAAGCTTCACGGCCGGCTGTGTTGCTATATGCTCCTGCGGCGGCGCGGCAGACTCCGGCTCCGCAGCAGTCGTGGATGGTGCGACAGGTACCGCGCTCGCGGCAGGCGCCGAGCCGAGGTCGGACTGCGCTCGCAAATCGGTCTCGGCGGCTGGCGCGGCCTCGATCGGCTCTGGAGACACTGCGCTGATTTCAAGTTCGCAGTCGCCGGCAACGAATTCGAAAACGTCTTCGATCTGTTGCCGCCTCGCGGCCGTCCGCAGGGTCCCGACCCAGCCGAGATACGACTCGGCGGCATTTATCTCGGCCAAGGCCGGCAACCGATCGGTCTCGACGATCAGGTCGAGACTGCCGAGCTTGCGAAGCTCGCGAAGAATATAGAGCGGCTCGTCGGCCTTCTTCAGCATGTCCGGCTTCGGCCGGAACACGATCCGGTATTCCCGCTCGCCCCCCTCGGGGTCGGACGACTCGAGCCCCTCGACACACACGGGAACGAAATCGAGCCCCTCGAAGTCGGCAGGCGCCGAATCCATGCTGTCGCCAAGCCCTTCGCCGTCCGAATTTTTTCGCAGAATCTGCTCGAGCGCGGCGCGGCATTCGGCGCCGAAATCGGGCGCAACTGCCTCGCCTGACCGCGACATCGCGATCAGGTCGGAAAGCACATCGTTGGCCTGCAGCAGCGTATCGACAATCTCGTGCGTCGTAGCGAGCTTGCCGCTGCGCATCGCATCGAGCACTGTTTCAAAGACATGCGCGAACTTGACGAGATCTTCGAAGCCAAAAATGCCCGCACCGCCCTTCACGGAGTGGACCGAGCGGAACACCGCATTGATCGTATCTTCCGCGCCGGCACCGTCGGCGATTTCGGGCAGACCGATCTCGATCTGCTGCAGCGCTTCACTGCATTCGTCGAAGAACGTCAGTTTCAACTGATCGAGGCTAGCCATGATCATTGCTCCTCGCGCATCGCGGAGCCCCCTTACGGGGCAACCTTGTTGATGGTTGCGATCAACCGCTGCGGATCGAAAGGCTTGACCATCCAGCCGGTCGCACCAGCCATGCGCCCAATATTTTTCTTGTCAGCCTCGCTCTCCGTCGTCAGAACCAGAATCGGCGTCGCCTTGTAAGCGGAATTGCTTCGCATCTGCCGGATCACTTCGTAACCGTCCATCCTCGGCATGTTGATGTCGGTGATCACCACGTCGACCTGCTCCTTGCCCAGGACATCGAGACCGTCCTGGCCGTCGATCGCCTGCAGAACGTCGAAGCCGGCATCGGCGAGCGTCAACTTCAGCATGTCGCGAATTGTCTTGGAATCGTCGATCGTCAGAATTCGCCTGGTCGTGAAGCTGTTCTCGGGTTGCGCCAAAGCCGGCACCGGTTCGGCAACCGGGCTCCCAGCAGGACTTTCCATCTCAGGTTCGGCCGCCGGGCTGGCGACGGGATTCTCAGGTTCAGCTTCGGCGACCGGGTCTGCGGCAAGAGTCTCGGTCTCGGGTTCGTCGGCGTTCGCACCGTTGCACAGCTCAGCGCAGTTAAGACCAAGATCCTCGACCGCGCTGGCGAACGCCGCCGAAGGATTTTCGATCGAAATATGCGGACAGCTTTGCCGCGCCGCCAGGAGGACTTGAACGCAAGGCAGCGTGAGGCTTTCTACGGCCGATGCATCGATACGCGCACGCGACTGTGTTTGTAGATCGCGCATTGCCGTAAGCAAATCGTCGGCTGCGGCGAGGTCGAGCGTGACCGGCAATTTGAATGTGACTGCGGGAGCTGGAATGGAGGTGTTCATTTTGCTTACTGCCTAATCTATGTCCGGTTAAGCCGCGTCGGCATCGTGACCGACAGATTCAGGAGCGCGCGGCGCGCCGGATGCGCAGGCGTCAAGAATCGCGTCGGCCATCTGAGCCAGCGAGTGTTGATGCATCACCGCTCCGCGTTCGAAGGCTGCGCGCGGCATCCCGTAGATCAGCGCCGATTCCTCGTCCTGACCGAGTGTTATGCCGCCCGCCTGACGCAGCTCGAGAAGGCCCTCGGCACCGTCTTTGCCCATGCCCGTCAGGATCGCTCCGACAGCGGACTTTGCTACCACCCGCGCGGCCGATCGAAACAGGACATCAACCGACGGACGATGACCGCTGACTGGCGGGCCATCGGAGAGTCGGCACACGTGACGCGTGCCGACCCGGACGATTTCCAGGTGATGCGAACCCGGCGCAATATAGACGTGACCGTGCTCGATCGTTTCGTCATGAACCGCCTCCGACACCCGCATCGGGCATTGCCGGTCGAGCCGTTCGGCGAATCCTGCGGTAAACCGCGGCGGCATGTGCTGGGTGATGAGCGTCGGCGGGCAGTCGGCGGGCAACCCCATCAGGAGCGTCTTGAGGGCTTCGACGCCTCCGGTCGAGGCGCCGACAAACACGATCTTTTCTTTCAGCCGCGGCGGCCTATGCCGCGGTGCCTCCGGAGCCGGAGCGACACGATTGACGCCAACGCGGACGCCGGCTGCCGCCTTCACCTTTCTTTGCAATTCCGCAGCGAGTTCTGCCAGGCCGCTGGCAAGGTCGCCGCCGGTTGGCTTGGCGATAAAGTCGACGGCGCCGATTTCGAGCGCTTCAAGCGTGGTCTCGGCACCGCGCTGCGTCAGAGTCGAGATCATGACCACCGGCATCGGCCGCAGAGTCATGATTTTGCGCAGGAACGTGATCCCGTCCATGAGAGGCATCTCGACGTCGAGGGTGATCACGTCGGGATTGAGCGCCTTGATGCGCTCCCGCGCGATATGCGGGTCGGCGGCCGTTCCGACAACCTCGATTTCGGGATCGTCGGAGAGCAAGCTTGTTAGCAGTTGCCGCATGACAGCGGAATCATCGACGATCAAAACCCGGACTGGCGCGCTTCGATTGTTCACTGGTCCTCTCCGAAAAGCTCGATTTCGCCGGACGGCTTCTGCTCAATCAGCCGGCTTCCGTAATCACGTTCTTCGCGATTGACGACGATACGTTCGCTGGCGCCGAGCAGCCGCCGCACCACGCGCCCGGTCGCCGGGTAATAATGGATGCGGCGCGGCTGCGTGCCGCCAAGATCCTGCGCGGCGCAGCGCAATCCCTCTGCTGCGAGGTATCGCAAGACAAAATCGGCATTATCGCTGCCGATCGCGTTGCTGGTGTCGGTGACGTTGCCGCCACCAAAGACCTTGATTTCCATCCGCTCGCGCGAACAACCCGTCTTGATCAATTCGTTGAGGAGCTTTTCCATGGCGAAATTGCCGAACCGGGTTGATCGCAAATCGCCACCCCAACCACCGGAGCCATCGTGCGGCAGCATGAAATGATTCATGCCGCCAATGCCCGCCATGGGATCGCGAATGCAGGCGCTGACGCACGAGCCGAGAACAGTCACCAGGACTTCGTCCGGTTTCGCCGTCACATAAAATTCGCCGGGAAAGACTTTCACCATCCAGGCGCCGCTTGGCGCATCAAAGAACCGCCGGCCGGCGGACGCATCGGGGCGTTCATCCCACGGGCTGCTGGATTGCCGTAATGCGGCGGCCGCGCTCATGGCGATTTCCGGTATGTAGTCCGGCCGACCAGTTCGAGGCCGGCATGCGCGCCTATCAGCGATTCAGAATGGCCGATATATAGCCAGCCGCCCGGCTTAAGCTGCCGGGTAAAGCGTTCGACCAGGTTCGCTTTGGTCGGCCCATCGAAATAGATCATGACGTTGCGGCAGAAGATCGCGTCGAACAGGCCGTGAAACGGCCATTGCTCCATCAGATTCAGGCGGCGGAAGGTTATCAGCGATTGAAGCGCGGCATCGGCCGTCACATTTCGGCCGTTAGCTTCGCCGTTGTCGCCGACAAAAAGGTCGCGATAGTCCTGCGGAATCTCGTCGATCGCACTCGCTGCGAAATTACCACTCGCGGCTTTGTTCAAGACATCGGTATCGATATCCGTCGCAAGAATGCGCGCATCGTGGCTGCCAAGATGCCTGATTTCGCGCCGCAGGACGAGCGCGATGGTGTACGGCTCCTCGCCGGTCGAGCATCCGGCGGACCATATGCGCAGACGGGCGCCACGGCCCCCCGCCGCGGCCCGTCCAAACGGCGCGGCGACATGGGCGCGAAAATGGTCGAAATGATGAGCCTCACGAAAAAATTTCGTGTGATTGGTCGAGATTGAGTTGATGAAACTCTCGACCTCGCTCGCATCGGCGGCAAGATAGTCGCAATACTCGCGAAACGACTCCAGCCGCAGCGCGCGCAAACGCCGCGACAGCCGACTGTAAATCAGATTTTGTTTGCTTTCTGAAAGCGCAATCCCCGCATGCTCGTAAGCAAGCTGCGTGAGGGTCTGGAAATCGGCTTCAGAGAATGCAAACTCGCGAATTGGAGCGGCAGCGGAGGCACTGGGAAGGGCCGCCGCTCCAGAGCGGACTACAGCCATTCCTAGAACTCTTTCCAGTCCTCGTTGTTGACGGCGGTAGCCAGCGCCGCTTGCATGCGGCCGACCGGACCGTGGCCGGCGCCGTTGGCGCGTCCATTGCCTGTCGTTCGCGCGGCCTGAGCAGGCTTGTGACCCGCCTTGCTGCTCTGCACCTTCGCTTCGGCAGCCTTAGGCGCAACGGTCGCTGGGCGCCTCTGCACAGGCGGTGGCGCGCCTGCTGCCGACGCGTCGACCCGGAACACGCTGACTTCGTCGTCCATGGCCTTGGCCTGCTGCTCCAGCGTCTTCGCTGTCGCCGCGTTCTCCTCAACCAGCGCAGAGTTCTGCTGAGTGACCTCGTCCATCTGGGTCAGCGCCTTGTTGACCTGCTCGATGCCGGCCGCCTGTTCGGCGCTGGCGGCGGCGATATCGGAAACGATATCGGCGACTTTTTTGATCGACTCCACGATCTCGTTGAGCGCAGTACCGGCCTTGTTGACCAGATCGACGCCGTCCTTGACCTGGCTGTTGCTGTTGGTGATCAGGTCCTTGATGTCCTTAGCCGCCTGCGACGAGCGCTGGGCGAGGCTGCGGACTTCCGACGCGACCACCGCAAAGCCGCGGCCCGCCTCGCCGGCGCGGGCCGCCTCGACAGCGGCGTTGAGCGCGAGCAGATTGGTTTGCCGCGCGATCTCGTCGATCACGCCGATAATGTCGGAAATCTTGCGTGAAGATTCTTCGATCCGCGCCATAGCCTCGACAGCCTTGGCTACCACTTGACCGCCGCGATCGGCCACATCGCGAGTGCCACCCGCCGACTGGTTGGCCTGCTGTGCGTTCTCTGCATTCTTTTTGACGGTGGCGGACATCTGCTCCATCGAGGCTGACGTTTCCTCGAGGCTTGCGGCCTGCTCCTCGGTGCGCTGCGAAAGGTCCGTGGTGCTCGTCGAGATTTCAGCGGAAGCGCTGGAGACTTCGCGCGCTGAGTTGCTGATCTTCGTGACAACCGTCACCATGGTGTCGAGAAGACCGTTGACGCCCGCGCACAGGGATTCGATCTCGCCGGTCTTACCCTCGAGCGGCACCCGCTCAGTTAGGTCGTTAGCCTTGGCGGCTTCGACAGCTGCCTGAACCTGCTGGACGGCCTGCTGCATCATCTGGCTAGCTTTTACGCTCGCCGTGATGTCGGTTGCATATTTCACCACCTTGAACGGCTTGCCGTTCACGTCCAGGATTGGGTTGTAGCTCGCCTGAATCCAGATTTCCGCACCGGTTTTGGTGACCCGCTTGTATTGACCAGCATCATACTCGCCGCGGCCAAGCTTTTCCCAGAACATGCGGTAGTCCGGGCTTTGCCGGTAGGCATGGTCCACGAACATCGAATGGTGCCGGCCCTTGACCTCGTCGAGCGTGTAGCCCAGCACTTTCAGGAAATTCTCGTTGGCTGTGATGATCTTGCCGTCGAGCCCAAATTCGATCACAGCTTGGGCCTTGCTGATCGCAGCGAGCTGTCCCTCATAATCCGCGCTTTGCAGTTTCTGCTGCGTGATGTCGGTCGCATATTTTACGACCTTGAAGGGTTTGCCGTTTGCGTCAAGGATCGGATTGTAGCTTGCCTGGATCCAGATTTCCCGACCGCCCTTGGCGATTCGCTTGTACTGGCCGGCGTCGTATTCCCCGCGGCCCAGCTTCTCCCAGAACAAACGATAATCCGGGCTCTGGCGGTAGGCGGCGTCAACGAAGATGGAGTGATGCTGGCCTTTGATCTCTTCAAGGGTGTAGCCCATCGCCTTCAGGAAGTTCTCGTTCGCATGCTGGATCTTGCCGTCCATCGAAAATTCGATGACGGCCTGCGCCTTATTGATCGCATCGAGCATGCCGGCGTTCAGGCGTTCGGCGGTAACGTCGCGCCACTCCAGGATGTTTCCGACGTGATTGCCCTTGGCGTCGAACGCGCCGTTGACCAGCAGCGCGACTTTCAGCTGGCCAATCGTGATTTCTGTTCTGATCGGCAGGCGCGTGGGATCCGCCAAAATCTGACGCTGATGCGATGGATTCTTGTGGAATGTGTCGATGCACACTCCGATGATCTTGTCGGCACTGAAGGTCGGCCAAATTGCCCGGAATGCCGATTCGTTCTTTTTCAACAGGTCGCGGGTTGGGTCATTCACGTAAGTGACGATGAAGTCCCGATCGACCATCATGATCGCGGACGAAATCTTGTCGACGATCTGAGCCTTGATGGCGGCTACGTTGTGGCCTGATGCCCGACCGGAAGAGGCCGTTTTCGAGAACGCGAGCATGTCGAATCTCCATTAGCCTTCGATTGCAGACGATCGGCTGTGCCAGCCTAATCGATGTTGAGGGAGAGAAGATTGGGCAGATCGATCAACGCGATCATCGCCCCATCGGTGGTGGCCAGTCCGCTGAGGAAGTTCAGACGCTGCGCCTGCGCCACTCGCGGCACGGGCTTAACCTGCGTTTGGTCGAGCGAGACGATATCGAGCACGCGATCGGCCAGGAGGCCAACCGGCTTCGACCCAATCTGCACGATGATCACGATGTGCATCGGCGTCGCTTCTGTCAGGCCCTGGCCAAAGCGACAGCGCAAATCGACAATCGGAACGATAACGCCACGCAGATTGAGCACGCCGCGGACGTATTCAGGCTGCCTGGGCAGCGGCGTGATCGCCGACCAGCCTTTGATCTCGCGCACCGCCATGATGTCGACGCCGTACTGATCGTCGCCGATAGCGAAGCTGATGAGCTGGTTTGGAGTCGCGCCGACGCTTGCCTCAGGCGGAACACCGCCCGGAATGGGCTGGCCGGCGTCGACGGCCGTCGAAAGAACCTGTTCGCTCATGATGGACGTCACTCGCTATGTCACAACAGGGCGCAGCCCTTCGTCGTGCCGGCATTGGCGGCGCGGCAACCCACGCTAGAGGAGAGTTTAACGTCGCCCCCGCAGCACTTCGAAGCTTTCCCCGCCCATAAATACTTTGTTGACAGTTGCTTTAGTGTTAATACGTAAGTATATAATCTTATTTATACTTTTATATCAGAGCGTATTATTCTAGATTAACAATATATCTATTCGATGTGCTGCGCCTGGCTCGCGTGAAGCTTCTGTGGTGTCTGGCGCTGCCGTTCAGCCTGCGCGGCAGCGTCGCAGTGCACTTTCTCCGCGGCCTTGATCCATAACTCCCGAGGTCCTGCACCGGCCTACCGCGACACTGCGCTGCACGCGGCGCTGGCCGCGAGGGCGAACTTCATATGATGGCACAGGGCGGCCTGACTGCCCTGTCCACATGATTTTTGCGCTCGCGTCTCTGGCGAATTCAGAGAATCGGCTACGCTTTGCCTCACGTGTTGGTAGAGCCCGACTTAAATTCCCCTCCACATAGAGTCCGCGCGCGCGGCGTTGCGTTTCACGGTAGCCGCCGGTGTTTGCTAAAACGCGCGCCATAACCGCCATGAGCTCTTCGAAACCACTCGACAATTTTCCATTCGTTCGCTCGCGCAGCGTCGAGGAGGTGCGCGAGGCGATGGCGCGTGTTTATGCCAAGCCTCTTCTGGTGCCCGTGCGCGGCATTGCCGAGCTTGACGCCACAATCAACAGGTGCCACCTGCCGCATACTGCTCTTTTGTTCAGCAGCTACGGTGTTGCCGTCGAACTCGATTATCCCACGACGAAATTCTTTTCGCTGCTGGTTCCTCTTCGCGGCAGCGGCGAGATGTCCTGCGGCCGAACGGAAGTTGCCTTGCCACCCGGCACCAGTGCCGTCGCGTCCGCGGGGGTAAGCCACAAGGCGAACTATGGCGCCGACTACCAACATCTGATATTGCAGATTGACGCCGACGTGCTGACGTCAAAGTTGGCGTCGATGACCGCGGCAGCAATCAATGAACCGCTGCGGATCGCGCCGCAGGCGAACGTCAAGCATCCCGCGGCGCAAATGCTGCAACAGTATATTCCGCTCCTTGCGGATACCTTGAGCGCCGCCGATCCGCCGTTTCCCACCTGGTGGATCGAGCAAACCGAACAGCTCCTGATGACCCTGCTGCTTTTTGGCTACCGGCACAACTACAGTCATCTGATCGAGCAGGATGCGCCTAACGCAGCGCCGTGGCACGTTCGACGGGCGGAAGAATATATCGAGGCCAATGCGGACCGCGCCCTCAGCCTCGAGGAGCTTGCGGATTTGACCGGCGTTAGCGCCTTCAGCCTGTTCAGCTCATTTCGCAAATACCGCGGTTATTCACCGTGGGCTTTCCACGCGCAAATGCGGCTCAAGCGCGGGCTGGCATCCCGATGAGACCGCGGCCGCTCGACCGCTTTCCGCTGGTTCGCACGCAGGACACGGAAGAGCTCTGCGCCGCACTCAGCCGGATCTATGCCGAGCCGAAGCTGTCGCTTGATCGCGGCGCCCGCAGGATCGATGTCGCGATCAATCATCTTCAATTAAACGACATTGGCGTCGGATACACGAAATACGGAAAGGGCATGGCCGCAGCTTATCCTGAAAACAATTTTGCGCTGCAGGTCTTTCCGATTCGGGGCTTGGGAAAACTGACAATTGGCGAGGCCGGCGACCCGCTCGATCAATATCATGGGTCGACGGTATCACCCGGCACGAGCTTTGCCATCAGGTTCGATATCGACTACGAACATCTCGTCCTGGTGATCAGGACGACGGCGCTCACCAATAAACTGTCGGCGCTTACCGGTGCATCCATCAAATGTCCTCTGTGCTTTAATCAGGCGCAAGACTATCGGCAACCGGCCTCGAAAGCGCTGCGCAACCATATTTTCTTCCTGGCCGACAAACTGAATGTCCCTGCCGTACCGTTGCCAAAATTGGCGGTGACAGAATTCGAGCAGACCCTGATCGTGATGTTTCTGCATGCCAATCGGCACAATTACAGCCATTTACTGGAGCGGCGCGCGCCCCTCGCCGCGAACATCCAGGTCCAGCGCACAGAGGAATACATCGAGGCGAATGCCCACCGCGCCATCACGCTCGAAGAACTCGCAGACGTCGCCGGAGCAAGCATATTCAGTCTCTGCGCCGCCTTTAAAGCTTATCGTGGCTACCTGCCTTTGACCTTCCTCGCGCGAGTCCGGGCACGCCGCGAACGGGCGCCGTGTGGATAGCCCGCAGGGTGCCGAAGCCCACCTTGAGCCAGGATTCCATCGGCAAGCCGCAGTCCCGGCGCTATTCCGATTTCATCGAAACCTCATATTCGACAAGACAGAGCAACTTTAGGTCAATGCAAGTATTTCACACAACTATTCAGGCATGTTTGCCCACAGTGTTGGAGTTGCCCAATTCACAGTTCGATCATCATATAGTTTAATTAACAGAATTATTGCAATTGTGCTTTGGCCTGCCACTACGATTCAATTATGTCTATTGACACAAGTGATTCGTCGGACTCGGTGACCACGATCCACAATCAGGCCGGCATTGTTTTTAGTTGTCTCTCGTCTTTGTACGGCGCGAATTCAGATTGAGTGGCGTTGAAATACTTAGATAGCAGCATCACCGGCGCATGCTTGGTACCAGACCCGTTGTGCGGGGGCGCGTGAGCAAAAAAGCCGAACAATGAAACCAGGGAGCTGGATTTCATGAATGCCCGTGTAAGGCACGCAACCGTGGAGTCAACCTCACCCCACGCCTACTCGGCAAGCACAGTCTGTCATGTTCGCCCGATCGACTGGGAGGAGAACGCATCGGCGGCGCAATTGCCGCCGACCTATGCCGATCTGATCGAGTTCGAACAATCCACCCACACCGTCGCCGCTCGGCGTACCGTCTGCCGCGAAAACGATCTGCACGACGCGGTCCCTGTCATCTGCGCGGGCTGGGCGGCGGCGGTCATCACGCTATCCGACGGCAGCCGTCAAATATTGTCGTTCCTCCTGCCGGGCGATCTCGTTTCAACGACCCTGCTGTTTGAGCCCCGCTCGCACTGCTTGGTCGAAGCGATTACCGAGGTGCGTTATCGCACCTTCAGGCGGAGCGAGTTGAAAGGAGCGTTACTGAGGCACCCCGAATCCTTTGACGCGCTTTCGAAGGCCTGGATTGATGAGAAAGTGCGGGCGGACCAGCTTATCGTCGATCTAGGGCGCCGCACGGCTGACGAGCGCATTGCCCGGCTCATCCTCAATCTTGCTGAAAGACTGGCGCAGCGCGGTATGACGGCAACGAGCGGCGAGACGCCCGCCATCAAGATGGAATTCCCGCTCCGCCAGCACCACATCGCCGACGCAACGGGTCTTACGCCTGTCCATGTCAGCAAAGTTCTGTCCGAATTTCGCCGCAGCGGCCTCGTCGAGATCAGCGATCGATCTCTGACAATTCTCGATCCGGCTCGCTTCCGCCGGACTGCCGACATGCGGTAACGGTCCGAAACCAGCCCGCCACCGCCACTTGATGGCCGAGGTGCCAGCGCAGTTCCTGGCGCTTGGCCAACAATTTCTATACGTGCTGCAAACCGCCATCGCTTTCGACTGCCATAATTGCGGCAGGTGTCTTCCGCGCGATCAAAGCGATTGGGTGCTGGGCTCAGCGATTGCTTCGGTTCATAGGTCGCCGCGGCTGCCGGTACGGGAACCTCGGGCGGACTCAAAAGACTGTCCGGCAAAAACCTAGCAGGCTGATTTTATTTGTGAATTTTGGTTGCGGGGGTAGGATTTGAACCTACGACCTTCAGGTTATGAGCCTGACGAGCTACCGGGCTGCTCCACCCCGCGTCAAAGGCAAAATGCCACGATGCATGTAGCAAGTGGTCCCCGATAAGGGAAGTGCGCCGGGACCGATATTTCGCCATACTGTCATTATTCGTCCATCCGATTGTGATCCTCGCCCAGCAATTGCCATGCAGCACGGCCCGGTAAGAGCAGAAATGGGCAAGAAACCCGCCCTCCAGCCAAAAGCAGCGATTGGACCGGCGGTGCGTTCCATCGCCGCGCACACTCTCGCCGGTGCGCGGGCGGTGATGACCGATCCAGAGCTGTCCAGCCAGGATGCCGTGCACGAATTCCGCCGCGCCATGAAGGAGTGGCGGGCGCTGATGCGGCTTTTGGCGCGCTTCATTCCCGAAGCCGAACGCTGGCGCGTCGAAGCGCGCGACCACGCCCGCTCGCTCGCCCAGGCGCGGGATGGCCAGGCGGCACTCAACGCCTTCGACGACGTGCTCAAGCGCGGACTGGTGGTGTCCGAGCGCACGCAGCAGACGATGCGCGGCCGCATCGAGGCGCTGCGCGGCAGCGAGGAGCGCGCCGTGCTCACACCCGACCTGCAGGCGACCATTATCGGCTGGATCGACGGCGCGGCGACCGCGGTCGAGGCATGGCCGGTCGATCCATTCGATTTTTCCGCAATCGCGGCGCAACTTGCCGCCGGCTATCGCCGCGCGCGCCAGTGCATGCCGTCCGACTGGACACTGGCGAGCGACGCGGAGCTTCACAAATTCCGGCAGCGCGTCGTCGATCACCGTTACCAGATGGAGATCGTCGAGCCGCTGTGGCCGCGTTTCGGCAAGATGTGGACCGATGAAGCGGAGCGGCTGCGCGGCCGGCTCGGCAAGTGCCAGGATCTCGCGGTCCTGGAGCGGCTTACCGGGCCGCATCAACCGCTGGCGCACTGGCGATCGCGGCTGACTCCGGCCTGCGAGGAGCGCCGCCTGCAGTTGACCCATCGCGCCGCGCGCATCGCGCGCCGGCTGTTCGCCGAGCGGCCGAAGGCGTTTCGCCACCGGCTGGAGAAGCTGTGGGAGGACGGGCGGTAGGTCGCACCCGCGCGTTGCGGTATCTGGCCCTCTCGCCATGCGGCTGACCGTCTTATACTAGCTCGTTCAAAACCAGCGCGCGCAAAGAGGAACGTCCCATGCCCACCAACCGTGTCTACAGCATTGCCGTTATTCCGGGCGACGGCATCGGCAAGGAGGTCGTACCCGAAGGCGTGCGCGTGCTTGAAGCCGCGGCGAAGAAATTCGGTTTCGAACTGCGCCAGGATCATTTCGATTTTGCCTCGTACGACTACTACGCCAAACACGAGCGCATGTTGCCGGAGGACTGGAAGGACAAGATCGGCCGCCACGATGCGATCTATTTCGGCGCGGTCGGCTGGCCGGCGAAGATTCCGGATCACATTTCGCTGTGGGGCTCGCTGATCCAGTTCCGCCGCGAGTTCGACCAGTATGTGAATTTGCGGCCGGTGCGGCTGATGCCCGGCGTGCCGGCGCCGCTCGCGGGACGCAAGCCGGGCGACATCGATTTCTGGGTGGTGCGCGAAAACACCGAAGGCGAATATTCCGCCATCGGCGGCCGCATGTTCGCCGGCACCGAGCGCGAAGTCGTCGTGCAGGAAACGGTGATGTCGCGCATCGGCGTCGACCGCGTGCTCAAATTCGCCTTCGAGCTCGCGCGCAAAACCCCGAAGAAGCACCTCACCTCGGCCACCAAATCGAACGGCATCGCGATCACCATGCCGTACTGGGACGAGCGTGTCGAAGCGGTGTCGAAGACTTTTCCCGATGTGAAATGGGACAAGTATCACATCGACATTCTCACGGCGCTGTTCGTGCTGCGCCCCGACAAGTTCAATGTCGTGGTCGGCTCGAACCTGTTCGGCGACATTCTCTCCGACCTCGGCCCAGCCTGCACCGGCACCATCGGCATCGCGCCATCCGGCAATATCGATCCGGAACGGCGGTTCCCGTCGCTGTTCGAGCCGGTGCACGGCTCCGCGCCGGACATTGCCGGACAGGGCATCGCCAATCCGATCGGACAGATCTGGTCCGGCGCGATGATGCTGGAACATCTTGGCGAGGCCGACGCCTCGGCCGCGATCGTCAAGGCAATCGAGCGCGTGCTGGCTGAGCAGAAGTTGCGGACCCGCGATCTCGGCGGCCCGGCCAATACCGCCGCCTGCGGCAAGGCGGTGGCCGACGCGCTGGGGTAGGTTCCGGCCGCCCCTTCTGCCGGGGATGCGCAATTTTTTTTCGGCCTTATGTCACGGCAGACGGCCGTGCCTCGTCCTAGGCGTATGAGGCGATGGCAATGAGGCGAGCCCCGATTGGGCTGCCGATGCCACTGCGCAAATCGCAAAGGAGAGCGAAAATGCTCAGATGGTTCCTGCGACGGCAGATCAGCGCGTTTGAGCGGACATGGAATTATGACGCGAGCTACATGCGCGAGATGATCGAGGCGGACCCGCGCGCGATGCTTACGTTCGGCAGGGTCCGGGGCCTGACCAAATACCGCAAGGATGTACCGCTCGCCGCCTGGTGCGCGGCCGGAATCGTTGCCGTCATGGCGGAGGATTGCGGACCGTGCATGCAGCTTGGCATCGACATGGCGGAACGCGAGGGTATCGATCCTGAGATCCTGCGCGCCGTGGTGGCGCGCGCTTTCACCGCCATGCCGTATGAAGTGGCGCTCGCGGCGCGCTTCACCGAGGCGACGTTGCGTCACGCGCCGCAGGCCGACGATCTGCGCGAGGAAGTGGTGCGCCAGTTCGGTCAGCGCGGCCTGATCTCGCTCGCCTTCGCCATGGTGGCGGCGCGGTCGTTCCCGACGCTGAAATACGCACTCGGCCATGGCCAGGCGTGCCGGCGCCTCACTGTCGGCGGCGAAACGCGCCCGGTGCTGCGCGAAGTCACGCAAGCCGCAGAAACGCAAGCCGCATGAGCGCGATTCTGGACCGCGACGTCGCGGCTTTCGAGGCCCATCGGCACTCGTTGACAGGCCTCGCCTATCGCATGCTCGGCT
>Ga0335081_10003166_pt1 | contig 25870 bp, 37 predicted proteins | sample Lox_Sample_35_FD_206713 | JGI IMG/M metagenome (GOLD analysis project Ga0335081, IMG submission 206713) | Soil microbial communities from Loxahatchee National Wildlife Refuge, Florida, United States - Lox_Sample_3.5 | ecosystem: Environmental > Terrestrial > Soil > Wetlands | place: USA...
CCCTGTTCCAGCTGATCCATTCTCGACATCGGAAGAGGTGTCAAATCCGAAATATCAGCTTCGATAGGCCAGAACACACGGTTGAGCATCTTGACGTCTTCGCGTTGACGCTGGAGCTCACGCCACCGTTTTGGGGGGTTTTGCATGCGTTTTCGTCGGGCGAGGAATCTTTTTTCCCATCCGTCGATTAAAACTTCTTCACACGCTCGAAAAGCCCATACGATATGTTTTTGATGTCGTAGACATACCTGAATTCGCGTATTCCAATTTCGACACGTAAAATCGTATCCATTTTCCACGAGTTCATCCCACACTTTATCGATTTCATCCAGTTGATTGGCTTCGCTCAGCGCAACGATGTACGACTCCAATGCCCCGTCGAGAAGGTACCTGTTGCCGGGCACGACGAAATCGCGTATCTCTTCTTCGGAGGATTGCATGGCGCGGAAGGATCGAGATGCCTTATCAGCGTGGTGTTTAATGGCTTTCCACGTTCGCTTACAAGCTTCGAGGTCGCCGTGCTTACGATAAATGTCGAGGAGTTGAGTGAGGAGATCGAGGTCCGGTTCGGCAGGGGAACCGCCTACTGACGCGGCGGAGTTGACGAACGTATCGAAAACGCGTTGGACTTGGTCGAGGGGCAACTTTGGGCCTTGGACTCTGAAGATGGGTTCAAATAGGGATGGTGGTAGGGATGTTTTCGGGGAGAAGGGGGAGGTTAAGTCGACGTGATGTTGGATTGTTGTTAGGCGGGAAATGATCCCCTCGGCAATCTCTTGGCCTGCTCTGCCGCCGAGTCGACAATATGCTGTGATGAGGAGTTGGTGGGTCGTCATGTTGGGTTTTACGCCGGTTGCGATCATCTCATCGTATGCTTCCTGAAGGGCTCCGAGGTCCTGTTTCGCCTTCGTGACGGCTGTAAGGTAGGCGTTCCAGTGAAACACGTTTGGTCTGATTCCGAGCGATTTAATACGATTCATTACTCGTTTAACGTTTTCATCCGCTGTTGACGAACCGCCGACGGCGATGGCTATCATTAGTTGGCCCCAGGTAATTTCATTCGGCTGGATGCCATGCCGTCTCATTCGCGCAAATAAATCAATGATCCCCTGCGAATCGTGCCTGCGGACATAGATCTTGAGAAGCGTCGACCAGGTAACGACATCGGGTCTTATGCCAAGTTCGCGCATTTTTGCAATCACCGCCTCGGCATTGACTTCATCGTCCACATTCACGTACGCAGTGAGCAAGCAATTGAATGAATGGATTTGCGGGGTTAATCCGTACTGTCCGATTAGATTAAACATTTCGACGGCAGCATCGGGATCGTTGCGGTTGGCGAATAGGTTGACGAAGTGATTTATGATTCCCAAATCTGGCTGATCGCCGACTGCATTAAGGTACATGCGGAAGGTGGGGAGAGCACTGTCGACGTTGAGGGTTCGGGCGTAAGCGGAAACGTACATGTCGTACACGACACGGTTTAAGTCGACACCCGAGTTCTGGATCAGCTGGAACGTTCGTTCGCAGGCAGGGATATCGAGGAGCATGACGTGAACATACAACAATTCCGCATAGAGATAGATACTCATTGGCTTGCCGGTTCGTGAGTACATATCAAAAAGTCGTTGAACCGTATCTGCCTGACCATGTCGCGCGAATGCGTGCATGACAATCGCGTAGGAATACGCCGAGGGTTCCAGTCCCAACTTGTACAAATCCTCGAAAATCTTGCGTAAAACAGGGAAATTATTGAGTGCGGAAGCCGATGCCATCGCCTCATTCTGAATATTGAGCAAGTGGTGTTTGATATATTCCTCTTCAATCGCCATATGATGCATCGTCAACTCGAATTCTCGATTCCTGTGTCCGAGGTAAAGTTCCAATGCATCGTGAGGTCGTCCAATTTTTCTTAGAGCATGAATTTCCCAGAAAAAACTAATCGTCTCGATTTCCTTGAACGTAGTTGTAATATACTTTATCAAATCCAAGCCCTCTATTCCCTTGCGATTCTTGGCGAAGCCTTTGATGAGTACGGCACCGACGTGTTTTATAAATTCGTATTCTTTCGGGGTGGCGTTGGGGTTCATTACGACCGACGAAGCTTTTCGGTAATACCAGTCGCGTATATCGGGGGCTTGGAGGACGAGACAATTTTCCAACATTGAATTTTGGGCATAGGGGGAGATGAGATCGACCGGATCCTGAATGACGGGGCACATAACGGCGGTTTCCCAAAATTCCATAACGCCCTCCCAATCTCCCTTGCAGACATATTGGTCGAGGACCGTCAGCGTTTCGTTCAGAACGTCAAAGGGGATGGGATAGGAGGCGGCGTTCCTAAGGTTTTGCATGGCAATTTCTCTTGCATCCTCGAGTCGGCCTAGACGACGAAGGATAGGCACGGTGAAGCGTCCCCCCAGACCAAGATCCAAGATTGCTTCGAGAACCCGGCGGCGAGTACTATGGTATAAATACCGTGCTAAATAAAATTTGTATGCCACGGGCAGAACTTGGTCGAGCTGAAATCGGCGGTAAAGATCGAGAACAACTTCCTGCCGGCGATCAGGTTGGCGCATAATAATGTCGACGACTTCTTGGACGACGGCTTTGAGGTGAGGAGCGACATCGAAACCTTCGAGGGTTCGGAATTCTTCTTGAGTGTAATTAACCAATCGTTTCGTTGGGACATATCGGATATGGGGACAGTAATTGGGGTCGTTTTGGTCAGCGGGTTCATTAAGCGGTGGTTCTTCTTCCCATCCTATCGTACCAGAGTTTTCGTCGGCAGTGTACCCGCTGCTGTAAAAGTCCTCTGGAGGCTCATCCATTGGACTCTCTGCCTTCCCATTCTCCGTAGCCGATTCGGCCGCAGACCTGCGCCGTCCATCACGGGGTGGATTCCCCCCTTCAAAGATCATGTCCAATTTCGACGGCGACCATCCCTCTGGATCATATGGCAGATCACCTCCCCCTCTAACTCGCCTAACCTCTCCAACCTCAGGCTTGTCCCGTTCGGACTTATTACTATACCGCCGAACTTGCTGGTTCAATCTGCGTGTCTGCAGGATAGCATCTCGAACGACGGGAGGGTGGAGAAAGTCGAATGCCGGTAACGGGGTGGAGGAAGGCAGTGCCGTGGACATGTGGTGCTTTAATCGTGGTATTGGCCCTCGTCTTGCGCTTATGGCACAAGTTCTGGAAGGACCGAGGAGAGGCTGTCCAAGTCGACAAGACATTGGCAGAGTCCTCGATGCTCGTTGCATCTTCCAACCCTCAAACCGTCCGCCGTACGACGCGACCTGAAGGCGATTCCCCCTCAGCCTTTACTCTGATGTGCTCATCGATTTGAAGGCCTGGAGACGGCAATTCTTCTGACCTCGCCGTATTCGAGGGGTCGAACAAAATTTTGAGAAACGAAGACCGACGATCGCTGACCCAAGAGGGCGGCGACCTGTAAATTTACGCCAAAAGCCATCGCAAAAGATTTTTCGCGTTCCTCCGTCTGCTGCGATATGGTTCGCGAGCAAAAGGACCACCGAGCCGCTGGCCGCAAAGGAGGATTCAAAAGCCTTGGCTCGAATTTACCTGCTAATGCCTACAGGGGCAAAGGTAATCCAAGTCCGACAATGGCTCTGATGCGATGCAGTTGAGAAGATCAAAGCGGGATTGATACATAATGCCAAAGTCAAGCGCGCATACTCCAGAACTCTCAAACGAGAGGAAACGTCGGGCTTTCTGCCACCCTCCCTGGACTCGTTCAATGTCCCCAATACCAAAGAGGTTTGAATTATTTTCCTTGTCTATTCTGATGGTAAGAAACTTGAGACTGCGGATTTGGAAACGTTGCACCCGTCCCGTTCCCGAGCCCTCGCAGCACCACCAACGACGGACACACACCAACCCCGCCGAAGCGCCGCAACGACAGCATCACGCCGACGACCGCCAATTGTAACTAAGGAAGAAAAAGCTGCGGCAGCCGCGAAACGCGAACACGAAAAAGAACAAGCCCAGCGAGAACGAGAGAAGAAAATAAAGCGGCGTGAGCGAATGAAGAAGAATTTCCGGAAAATGACGAAAAGGGGACAGCCGGTGATGAAACCGCGATTGGAGCATTTATTAAGCAAGGTCAAGAAAGCTATGAAGCAAGATTGAATTCACGGGGGGGTATATCAGGAGTCATGGGCTTGTTGATTTCTACAGTTCGCAATTAATAGCTTATTGTGTGACGAGTCGCAGGATCGTCTTCTTCGCAATCGCACCTCCTCTCGTTGCACCGATTCCCCTCCCGTATAAAGTTGATCCCTCTTTGCTGAACCTCGCCAGTCACTCATCGTAACAACCATGCTCGGATCAATGCTTTCATTCCCCGTAAACTTCTCCCTTTTGCTGGCCATTGACCGTCGGACAGCCCGACGTAGCAGAGAGGGTGGCACTCTACTGTGAGGGCCATTCAACCCCGCTCCCGAAGGAAATCGAAGCCCACAAAGAGTTCACTCGTGAAAACTTTCTCGATGCCGAGAAGATGGTTAGTTCACTCGAGGTAAGACCCTTCACTCCCCCGTTTCCATCGGCGGGCTAATGTATTGAGGCACAATTGTTCATCTTCCTTGCAAAGTCATTTCATGCGAAACGAAGTACTCCTTTCCGGAACTTGATGGCGGATTGATCATTAGTCCTGGAGATTGGATGTTACTCTGGATACTCTGCTCTTGCATGGGCTGAAGCCCTTAAAACCGTCCAGGGTGCTGAAGTACCACAACCCCATCGAGGGAATGTTTGCTAATTGGAGATCATCACATTGGACATTGACCCCAAGATGGCTGCCACTGCCCTTTCAACCTTTGAAAAATTCCAAGTCACCAATCGCGTGAAATTAATAGAAGGTCCCGCAGCAGACACACTCAATCGCCTCCATGGACGATTCGATATAATTTTTATTGATGCCGATAAACGAGGTTACAAAACCTACTTTGACCTCATTCTCGAGAATGGTCTTTTGAGCAAGGACGGGATTATTCTAACTGATAACAGTCCGCGCCCCAAGTCGACACCAGGTATTGTTTACTGACGGTAGTCCTTTCGAGGGGACTGGTGGTTGATGATACGGAGTCGAATCCATATCACGCGAACGATTGGAGAAAGGGAAACACCGACGCGATGAAGGAATTTAATGACCATGTTGCGAAGGATCCTCGGGTTGAAGTTGTGGTTCTTCCTCTTTTCGACGGCTTAGGCCTGATTCGTCTCAAAGATTAGGCAGAAGGACAATAGCCTGGATTCGTTGTTTTTTTTTTTTTTTTGATGTAGAAACAGTACGCTCCTCTGAGTGATGGACTTTCCGTGACGTGAGATTGCAAGAATCCAGAGAATTCATTTGCATGGTCATCTTGATCTCGGGTTATTCCTTCCGGGTCGATCGTACGAATTGACGGCTCCCACGAAGTTTACAGGCAAATAGCTGAAAAGTTTGCTGATTCCGAGACAAGGGAGAACAGATCTTTCTCACGTCTTCACTTCTTTAATTGCCTTTCGTACTACTACAGAAGTCAAAAGGCTCAAAGCTCCAGATTGGGTTTTTCCTTTCCGCTGGTTTATCTCTGACCCATGTACACCCATGCGGCATCCCTGGACCGCCGAAATAGCAGGGCCTTTATTACGCAGCTCATGCTCACGAGTGTTGATCCTGAGTGCGAGGGGCTATGCATCGGCTTTAGCAAGCGGGGAGGGCGCTTGTTGTGGGGTGTACTGAAATTCATACACGGTTCGGACAACCGGTCAAATCGGATCAACTCCATCCACATACGAATCCAAGCGTGCCAAAGTTCTTGACGTGATATTACTATAGACATACAATTTCAATGTGCTCGCTGTGCCTCAACATCAGGAATCGCAGTTCATGGTGCCCGTAGTAAATAAACCCCTTGCACTCTGTAAGATACATCAAAGTATTCGCCTGACATTGTTCACGCCCGACTGCAAGACTGAATGATCAGGAAATAGTCCTAGAAGAGGGAAGAGGGAATCACCGTGCCAATCCAACCTGGCTAGCGACAGTCCCTGCATCCATTCAGGACCATCCTGTTGTCGGCATAAACGTTGTTGGCGTTTGGGCGGGATTCATCGCAAGCAATTGTCTGATGTGAGTAAAGAGTCGACGCGCCGTGTAGCGCTCCTGTGGGTCTCTGTGCAAGCAACGACGGATGATTTCGCGAACGTAGTGAGTGAATCGCTCCGGTATTTGTGACAAATCCAGTTCCTGACCGCGGTAGTAATTCTCAAGAGGCTGAAATATGGGAGTCGTAGCGTCCATCTCTTGACCCATAGTCATTTCATATCCTATTGCGCCGACAGCCCACATGTCCGACATAGGGTTCGGATCAATGCGCTCCAGGTTTCGGAGTTCAGGCGACATATATTCAAGTGGCCCTGGCACTAAAAACGGTCGGCCAGTGGAGTCAACGAGTTGGGTTAGGAAGTATATCCCAAAATCGGATATATGCATTTGGTAGGGATCATATTCGCCGTTGACTGGAAGCTGCAGCCGGACTAACATTAGCGGAGCAAAGGGGTTAAGGTTACCATTCGAAGGACATAAATCCCCATGTGGCAGTCCGGCTTCATGAGTCGGCACAAGCCGATTGAGGATTCCTAACATAAGTTGGAGCCACTGCCGTTCGGTGAGCTGTAGATGTGGCGATATCACTTGACGAAGGGCCAAAGGGAAATAGGGCCTCAGGAGTGCCAAGCCATCGATATCATTCCAATAGGAGAGATAGACGCGAGTGCCATCGGGAAATGGCGTTTCTGTGAACTTTTGTATCATCGCAGGATCGAAATGCACGATATGACTCACCGAACGAGGGATCAGCTTAGCCATATATTGGATCTACAATTACTCCATAGAAAGCCCAGGCTCTTGCCCCCCTGTCATCTTTTACCTGTAGTACGTCAATCACATATAGGAGTGCCTTTACATGTACACGTTGGGTATATTGGCGACGGCCTGTGGTTGCCGGCCCTTGGGGCGTATAGCCCATCGCTTGCAGCCGTGCCAGGAAATCCGTCATGATGAGTTGGGGTATCAGACGGGCGGCGACCGTAGGATATAAAGGCGGGGGGAACGAGAATACGTAAGCTTTCTGCAGAGTCTGCGACTAACCCGAACCTTGTTATCGAACGATGCTGTAAGAAAAGGTTTCCTCCCCCAGCAGATGCTTTAAGGTTGAGTACCCACGTTCACATGATGTCCGTGTGGTCTGTTAACCGCCGTACTGAACCAGGCAGCCTTTGGCAATGTGGCACGTTATCCCACCCAATTATCTCGCATTTTCCTAAGAATCGCGACAACCTTAACCTTCCGTCGGGTGCTTCACAAAAGGATCCTGAAATGATTGGATTGAGATTATATTGCGATCGCCCCAATAAATAGAACTCATTATAATAGGCTATAAACAAACGTCACATCGTGATAAAATAGTCCCAAATCCCGTCTGAAAGCTCTAATGAATATCGACGACAACTCTCTCCGTCAAATATTTCCTGATGTTCGGCAGAAAAGCGGACGCAATGATGGCTGCACCTCCAATACCAATTCCACAATAGTAGACTACGGGGAAGGATGTAAGGTATCCCTCGCTCACTGCTTCATATGCAGCTGCCAGAACAGCAGGAGTTGGCCTCAATGAGGCCAAGCCAACGTTATTGCCCGTCAGGAGATATTCAATGAAGGCAAGCGATTCCGGCCTGGGCAAACCAGCCCCCACAACTGCTGTCCCAACAAGGTTCGGAAGTTGAGCCACCAGATTTTGATGCAAGAGGTTGAACATGAGGGTATATCCTGCCTGTCCGATGATTAAACGGAAGGAGACAGCGAGGCCGATGATGGTACCGATCGTCTGCTCTGGGACAATCGTCGTGAGGACAATGACGGGCGGGATGAACAAAGCTCCGACACCAAACATGCCAATGAAGCTCAAGGCCATGGTGAGTTGATCCGATGTCAGAGTGAGAGCCAACAGTCCGCCGATACCGGCCGTCATCATCGAACTGGTGATGAGGAAGATCTCGCGAATGCGACCACGAGTGAGATCAATTGCCCATCCGGAGAAAAAGATGCCGGCGAGGAAAGCAATTCCGAAAGGCGTGAGGATACGAGCCACACCATATGGGTCAGGTCCGAAAATTTGGATCATCTCAAGTTGCCAGAAGGCAGCGAGGCAATAAAAGTCGACTCCACCGAGACCGATGATGAAGAAAAGGAGAGACAGAAGGAACTGTCAGATTAGTCGCTGAATTGTCTTGACGGAGTACCTTGCCCGAAAACATGTATCCGGGAAGCATGGGGAGGGAAGAGAAACGTTGCCAGATACCGAACACGATGAAGAGCGCGGCACCAATAGTGACGGTGGTAATGACCGGAGTAGAATCCCAGGGACTGTACATCAGTTCGAAATCATGCGGGGGCATTACAAATTGAACCCGCCGAGAATGAGCCCGGAGAGGAAAAGTGCAGTGCCGGAAATGTAGAGAAATCCCCCGAGGTAATCAATGCGAGTGGCAAGCTCGCCTGCATTATAATCGAGCACTGCCGGTCGAGGAGGAGGTCGGTATTGGATGAACAGCAAGACCAAGACGACTCCCGCGATTGAAAGCGGGATCCACGCGCTCCACCGCCAGGTTTGGGTAACCGAATACATTTGCGCTATGGATCAGATGGTCGAACAAGTGAAGGCAGGACATACCATATGCAACAGAGGGGCCCATGGGAAGGAAGACTAAGAAAATTGTCCCAAGATATCGTCCGCGCATGTTGACTGGCACCATCTCAAGTACCGCGGCAACGGCAACCGTTCCGCCAATTCCGCCTCCCATCCCACCGAGGGCCATGCCGATAATGGCAACAGCCATCCGGTGGGCCGTACCAACCACAACCATACCGACAATGATGATAGCAGTGGCGGCGAGGGCGAGGTACCGGCGTCCAACGAGGTCAGATACATGACCGGCGAAAGGAGCGACGGCTGCGAAGGCAAGACTGTGTACCAAAGGGAGCCACGTCCTGACGCTGAACCCGCCAATATCGCTGACGGTGTTTGCTGCGACATTAATACAATGTGGACAAAAGGGGGGGGCGTCTACCCAAGGAGCCGCTGACGGTGAAAAGAGGGAGCTGAGCAATTGCGATGACCCCGGCGAGGCACACAAGGGCTTCCAGACGCTTACGCGAGAGGTGTCGGAAAGGAACCTCAATCTCCTCGACCTTACTCTCGTGGTTGGTCTTCAAGGCGCTCGTCGCCTCGATGGAATGACGGGTTGTGGTGACGGTCTCCCGATCGCCTTTTTCATTGTAAGCCGCCTCAAGGTCTGCCTGGTTGGTAGGAGCCTTAGGATTCATTATGTTGGAAAGAATTGTCGAACGTTAACCGAAGGGCGAACCGTTATGGAGGTCCTTGCGGGGCCTTATATATTTTTTTCGTCGTGGGCCATCAAGGGGCCCGGGCACCATCTCGCGAAATTCGGTGGGGTGGCTTTTTGCAACTTGCGGGGAAACGGCGTCGCGGGGCGCGCTCCTAAAGACTCCGATCTGCGCACATAGCAGCAAGTCGCATCGACCATCCCGATGTTAAACTTCTAATTACGAATTAATTTTGTCAGATGTCGTAGAGGTTACCCGAAGATTGAGACAAAGGAGTGCGTGGAGCCCTCAGACACGATTGGTCCTCCCACCTTCAGGTGCCTTTCACATGGCTCCGTTGGGGTTTCAAGGTTAGCCCACTTCGGTCCGAGGGAACAATGCGCCCCTGGATCCTGCATGCAAGGCCCACGGTCCGGGGCCCGCCCCGTCCGTCGTTGCCGATCAATAATGGAATTCATTTTCCTCGTTCGCGTCGATGCCAGACGTTCGGGTCCAACAGGCATGTCCAAGAACAGCGAGAAGGCTGAAACGCCAAGGCCTTGATATGTCGCACATCATCCAAGGCTCCCAATTAAATTACTTAATTTTTCCGGCCATTGCGGCGCTCCTGACCTCCCAGTGTGATTCACAGACCTTCCCACCTACGCAGGTTCTGGCTTGTCGAATCGCTCAGTTTCCTTTCCGCCGACACATGTAAATTTCTCTCCACGTATTCCACAACGCTAGCTCTCATATCCAGTCCCCCGGTCACCCGAAATGAATCAACGCGTACAAACTTCCGCCTTGCGGTCGACGATCCCACTTTTGCCAGGCACCTCTTTCAGGATACAGAAGCGGACGTCAGGGGTCATGGACAGTAAAATTGGATAAACAGTTGTTGGAGTGTCACGGCCTCCAGTCCACTATACGGATTTATCGATACAACGATCGGACTTTTTCTTGTCCGCATTGGGATACTTCGACGCATGTCCTGTGAATGGGGGGCGCGTCATACGGACATTGCTTCTTTGCCTCACCGGAAAAGAGGATGGCCTCGAAGTGCGGAAACCGCACTGTGGCGTAAGATTTGCTACTGACGGAAAAAGCAGTGATTTAGAAGGAGTTATAGCGGTTCCCCCCGAGCATGGATTCGTGGTATTACATCGAGATGGTGGGACCAAATCTCCGTCACACGAAGGACGACTGTGATGAAACGGATCAAATGAGTATTACGGAGTGACTTGACATTTGCATAAGTTACGCAATTATTTGTTCTAAATCTACACAACTGGATAAACGTCATGTCGTCGTTGTTCCCAAGGGGCATATCTAGATGTTTTTGTCAATTAGGTAGACGGGATTTGACGGTATTTCGGGACGACTATACCTTGACGTACGCTTTGCAGTCGTTGTAGATCAATTTCGGCAAGACAAAAGTCATCTTCCCTTTCCTTTGGCATTATATCTGAACATTGCGCAACAACACTCCCCATGGATCCACAATCTTCAAACAATTGTGTAACACCCGTAAATCAGGGGTTAGCTATTACCATTGCGTAACCGTAGCCTCGTCGCCGTCCCTCGGGATCATGCTTCCCTACTTTTGCCGCCGCAATGACATAACTCTGTGTTTGAACAGCCGTGGATCGTAACAGCAACTCCCAACACGCCGCTCCGGGCCTTGTTGTAAGTGCGCTCGGATACGTTATAATATCTAACCCATGCCGTCGTAATTTGAGCGCCATCTCGGGGAATCGTAGGTCATAACAAATAGAAAAACCAATTTTGCCGAATGGAGTGGCAAACGGTGGGACAATCGGCAGCGTCGACCGCGATTCCATTGACAAAAGCCACCCCCTTAATATTCACGTCGAAAATGCGGATCTTCTGATACGTTTGTTCGACCATGCCCGACGGACTAATCCATAGAGCCGTGTTAGCACACGGTAAGCTTTTTAGACTTGACGTGATGCATCGTGTTTGAGGGAGATGGATACATGGAACTCGGAATTGATTGGGAGGTGAACGCCACCTGAAACCGCAGGCGCTTGACGAACTCATTCTTATCAATTGGCCCAGCATCTTGTGCTATTTTTGCGGTTTCAGAGCTTCTCCGAGCGATGAAGTTACTGGCTTCGGGCAGAAACGCGGCCCGCTCTGAGAGTGGCATACGTAGGCGTTACATTTGCCGTTGGCAGACGAATGACCTCATGTCAGACTCAATTCACGGCTCTGGTTTCTCACGTTTCGACATATGTATAGGTTATGTGATATGTTCGCAGTTGAAGTTATCTGGCAACATGCAGCAAGCATCCCTCGTGGTCGACACGGCGTCGTCAACGTGGAGCCGAGCTGAGTTAAGAAGTGAAGGCGGTATGACCGACGAGATTCATGACGGTCGTGATTGAAATACTGGCAAACAAGAGGGAACGCTGGCGTCTTTGGCTTCGTGTCGCGGGCAGCAGAACCGAAGTCAACGAACAGATTGGCCGAGATGTCGTCGCAGCCCATGACAATCGAGGCAGATGAGATCGACGATCTTCCTCCCTACAACCCTTCCTCCTCCACAGCCGTCCCCCCGCTCGCCTCATCTCCGCAGCCGCAAGTCTTCGGGCGAATCGGCAACATTGCCGGAGAGATTGCCTCGGATAGACGCTACACCGGAGGCGACACTCTTGATGAACCCGTCTCAGTGACCCTCGTACTCCCTCTTTAATCCCGTGCCAACCAGGAGATACTGACTGTGTGGATAGTTGCGTGATGCACGTGTCGTTCTATTGAAAGTGAAAGAGGTTTTGTGGCCCACGAAATCGTTTCAGGACAACGATGCGGTGACAAGGGACTGGGATTTATGGGGTCCTCTGGTCTTTTGTCTTGTCCTCAGTCTTCTCATGTCCTTTGGCGCCACCGAAGGTCAAAGTCAAGTTGTCTTTACGGGCATTTTCAGCATGGTCTGGTTGGGAGAGGCCATTTGTACAATCAATCTAAAACTTCTTGGCGGCACGGTGTATGTCTCCACGCATACCTCAATGTTTTGTCCTTTTTTGGCTTGAATGTACCGTGTTGATGTTTCGTGTAGGAGTTTCTTTCAGAGTGTTTGCGTGTTGGGATATTGTTTATTTCCATTGACGGTTGCGGCACTGATTAATCGGATTTTCCAAAGCCCTTTTGTCAGGGTTCCTGTCATTGTAGTCACATATGCTTGGAGTGCTCTTGGTATTATTCTCATCAATCCTTTTTGATGTTGACAATAGCCTCGGTGTCAGTGTTGCATGGAAGTCAACTCGAGGGCAGGAAATGGTTGGCCATTTATCCCATGTTATTATTTTACTTTGTCTTGGGATTTACTATCCTTATTTCAAATTAGTGGACTACATGCTGTGCTCTCGACTCTATCCTTACGTGTCCTTAACTTGCCTCTGCGTCTGCAACTCTGAACGGAGCCGCCTCAAGGCGCTACCTCCCTTTTTTGGAGACCATTTCCCAGTCTTCATAAATGTTTGATTGGCAGTGAAAGAATTGGGTACGCATAGCATTCAAATTGGCGATGTTATAGCTAGAGCAATTTTTCCATCTGAGACAGTGATGCCACCGCCGGCTTTTACAAGTATATTTACCACACTAAATCCGCAATCTGCATCCTTTCTGTGAGAACCGGGCTATTAACGGGCTTCTGGCCGTGGCGTTTGCAGCATCGATGCATGTACTTTATCACGATGACAATGTATCCACGGAAAGTCGGTGTGGTAAGAGGCCGTTCATTCCGATCGCACACATCGCAACAGGCTTTTGTTATAAGGTGACTCCAAGAAGGAATGTAATTACCCTTTGGGAGCCCTCACCTTTGGGGGTGACCTATGAATGTCTCTGTAGGTTTCAGATTCGAAAACTTGGCTCTTACGCAGGCTATCGAAGGTTTCAAAGTGAGATGTGAGATTGTCTGGCCGTTGAATCGAACTACCAAGAATATACATGAGCCACGCCCGTCCGTAAGAAACTCGAAGCCAGCTTCATCCGAATATCCATCTTGTTATGCGTGGCTTTGGGAGAGACTCTTGTTATAGTTGAAGGGTTTCGTAGCTTCAGATGGGTGGACGAGTGAGAGAATCAAATTTGACGGGTCGCTTTGATGAGAGCGTGATAAGAGTGCCGAGAATCTGCCGGACAACCATGAAAATGTCATTCTTTCCTCCGTGATTCAGGTAACGAGAAGTCCTTGCCCTTCGGCTTCCTACAGTAACGTGTTGTGCATGCTCGATCTCATATCAGATTAGAATAAATCCAAAGACTCTATGTCAAAGGAACGATTTCCTTTAACGCACCCTGGGTCACATCCATTTCCGCCCGCCACCAAGCAAAGTCTGAGCCTAATTCTTTGGCACCCCCGGCGGCCAATTTCAATGTCAGATATCATCAACTCTATAACTCGATTGAATCTCTCCAGCTACAATTCGCCCTGATTAGGTCCTTTCCAAATAAGAGCCATAATATTCCGATCAATCCGATCCATCTCCTCCAGTTTTGCAAGCAGATATCTTCCATTTAGCCCATCTCCGCAGAAAGAACAATTACCCAGTTCTCATTGTCAAGTACTCAAAATCAAGGGTATAACGGACTGACCCTTCCACCTGCATCGTATAGGTCGGCACACCTCCTTTCATGCTATGTCCCCGCCGAAACCCCACTTCCTCCTCGTAGTCAACGACAGTCCTCTCCGTGACCTTAGTCGATACACCCACCTCCCGTTGACCATTGATCCAGATCATGCTTGCTTCCCCCGAGGCCGCAAGGTCATTTAGCCATTCCTTGCTGAGCCTCACATAATTCCGGGCGCCAAAGCAGGGGACAATAGCCTTAAGCATCCCCGGCTTATTAGGTGACAGTTTAGCGAGATTGCCCACTAATGCCAACTGAGGGCAGTTGTCCTCGGGGCCAAGAGTAAAAGTGTACGTTGCAGGATCAGAGGAAACGACAGGGATCGGGATTCGTGATGAAAAGGGGATAATCTCGTTGGAGCCGATAGTGAAATAGCTGTACAACGAAGCCGTGAACGCTGGCGACTCAGGCGCGGTGTAGGTATACGATGAGACAAGATATCGCGTCGATCTTTCATCCAAGGGGAGGTACGCTTCAAACTACAAGTCAGAAATTGACGTGCTTGAGATAGGGGTGCCGACGAGGAGTTTAGGGTCCTGTTTGATGACGAGTTCGGATTCGAGACGGGCGTGGAGGATGCCGGTCACATCGAGATAGATCGCTTTTGACGTGCGGAGAAGGGGGCAGAGCTGCTTAGTGGGGATATTCGACAGGATCTGGTGAATGATCTCCTGCGGAAGAACGGGCAACGACATAGTCACCAAAAAAAGCCCCGCGATCAGGAGATGGTGGGACGCGGGACGCTCGCCTGGCGACGTTGGTGAGGGGCGATGATGCCTCAGCGACGCCAAGGCAGCCACACCGGCGGACCGCCGAAAGTTTCAGTTTCGACTGGCCAGGCAGGCATTCCGTGGGCATTTCGAGGGAAGACGGGCGCATGAGTCATTGCGACCAGAATCGGCATCGCATTTGACGATAGACAGGAGGACAGCCGAGCAGGATGGGTTCGCGGGCAGTGAGGAAGGCGATAAGAAGGCTCGATGTGCAGAAGGAGAAGGAGGAGGCCGTTCCCAAGGCCGTTCCTGAGGAGGAGCAAGCAGAAGACGAAGAGGAAGAATTATCGACGGCAGTGCCCGCAAATCCCTTCGCAGTGGTATCCAATACACCGTGAGATGAGTTAATACGTAGCTGAATGAGACGTCTGCATCTGCCGAGGAAGAGGGGACTGACGAGCACGCTGAGCCTCAGCAAGCGGCTCGCTCGCAAACAAAACTATCCGGTTCATCAACGAAGAAACCCAAACACAAAAAGAAGAAACGAAAACCCCCCAAAGAAGACCAGCCCACCCCCCTGTCCTCCCGCGAACCCACACCAACCCCCACAGCAACAACAACCCTCGACGAAGTAGACAGGGCGGTCGAAGCCATTTCCCTCAAATACGCCGAAGAGAATCCACTTACCACCGCACCCCAGTCTCCCTCGCACCAGCAACGGAACGCCTTCCTCTCCATCTCGCCCAAGAACCTCGATGCAAACCTCGAGCTTCGCAAAATCTTCGGTAAAATTGTTGATGCGGAGGCCCGTGATGCCGCCAAGCAATCCATCCATGGCTTTCACCCCCGGGTGATAAACAGAATAAAGGCCATGGACCGACAGCGGCGGAATCATGTGTTGATGAAACCGAAGGATGAGTGGCAGTTGTTTGCTGGGTTTAGAGATCGGATGTTGAGTATGGATGTAGTCGGACGGACAGAAATGGGAGAGACGGAATTCAAGTTTGCGCATTCGAGACGGTATGGGGATATCCAGACTAAATTCTATATTATTGCATTGCAATCGGATGGGCAAAGTCTGATGGAGCTGCTGCGGAATTATCCGTTTCACGTGGACACTTGGTACAAAACCATCTCAACCATCCAATCCTCCTAATGACAGTATTGTGGCGAGTGAGGTTTTTAAGCATCAGGGGAGTTTGTCCGAAGCAGCTGATCTGATTGGTACCGTCTCTGGAAAACGGCTAGAGCTGACGTTAGAACGCGCCATAATGGCCCTAGATTGCGGCCTTCATCCACAATTCAATCTTTCTCTCGGAGCAAGCCGATTACCCTTCAAATACATGGAGAATCGAGGTTTTTACCTCGCAATATGGCATCATATGGAATCTCTTGGCCGACGAGGATGTTGGCGCACCTGTCTTGAATTTAATAAACTTCTCTTTGCGTAGATTGCCTCAAACCCGCGTAAGCTAACCTTAGCGTGGAACCACGAGATAATTCGTACGCCGCGCTACTAGCAATCGATTTCGCCGCAATGAAAGCACGGGAATACAGTTACGTCATCGGCTTGCGCGATTCGCCGGACTGGATCCATGAGACACACGACCTCCTCAATATTCAGTACACCGCAGCCCTAGCAGAGTACATGCTTGAAAAGGATCAAAAGAAGAGCCACGAAACGTCCACGGAATCTCTTTCCCACGCAATCCAACGCTTTCCATGGTTAATAGCCCCTCTCTTCTTCGCCCTCAAATTATCGTTCCCACCCGACTTTCCCCCGACAATGCCACCATCCCCTATACAATCCGTCTACACAGAACTATACCTCCATCGAAGCAAGGATCTCTGGTCCGTCTCTGAAATCTCCAACTGGCTTGTTTCAACAGCCAAAGCTACAGCCAGTAAACTCGAGGAATCCACCGCCCCCACATCAGATGACAAGATCCCGTTAAACGTAGCGCGACATTTATTCGTGATGAACGTCCCGGAGCTACTGGGTCATATCCCCAGAGAATACCTTGCCGGGGCGCAGTTGGCAAGTGATCCGCTCCCGCCGCCTGATTCAGTGAGTCCGTATGAAATGCGGCTGAAGATTATCGAGCAACAATTGGCACAAGATCGGATTATCCGGGACTTGCTCAATTTTCCAGAGCGGGTTGCTGCGCTACCGCGGGGCTTGGAAGTCGAAGGAGAGGTGGAGAGGGGTGCGGGCGAAGAGGATGTGAATGGGGAGGATGAGGATGAATTTGAGGAGGGGGACGATCAAGGTATTCTTGGTCATATTTTTGAGAATTTTCGGAATGCGTTTTCTTGGTTTCAAAGTGGTGGACACGCGGGCGACGACGAAGAAGGCGAGGAAGATGAAAATGGTCTTGAAAATGTAGATTAGGCTCATGTATGCATGCATGCGTACATATATACATACATACATGCATACGTCCGTCGGTATGCTTTCCCGTAATTAATCGGCCACAAACCCTCACTTGTATCACAGTGAAAATCCCGGGAACATACTTTCGAGAAGTGTTCGAAGTCGAGTGACTGGGTCAACGGCGACATCCTCTCCTCCACGGGGCTTTAATAATCGCAGGGCTCCACGTGGCATGTCCCCCGTATGAACCTTTGTTGTTCCTGCGATAATCCTCTCCGCATAAAATACAAGACGGTCCACATTCATACAATTAACATTCCGACTCGAATAATGTCCTTCCTATTAATACGAAAGCCACAAACCAAGCGAACAAGAATGGAAAGGGTGAATTGGTGGAGTACCAGGCACAAAGAGTGGACTCCCGGGACGGGAAAGATTATCCTCCAACCATCTCAGGGAAGCACCGAGGCGCGGATGTAGATCCTCTATCACAGTAACGCTCCCATCGATCGAGATCCCAATGAGTAGTACTTCCGGCGGCATAATCCTCTCTCCGAATTGTGGGCCCTGGATCACGCCCTTTCGAAACCGTAGGATAGGAGATCCCAAATTTGCGAGGAATACTTCCCGACAACTTCGATTCCGCGGTAGATTCAGATCTCAACGTCAGCAACAGGAACTCGGACGCAACATAGTGAAAACCAAGGCGCAAGAAAGGGAGGGTTGGGATTGGGTGGTAGGAGAGTTTCTTACCATCGGCAATGAGACCCACAAGTTGCCCTTCTTTATCAGCGACCATGATTTCTCCATCTTCAGCCAAATGAGTCGTCGTAAACCGTGGCTTCGGGTCCGAAAGAGCGGCTTTCACTGAACTGCGCAATTCGCTGAACCACAGAATCGAAAAGGAATCTTTCAAAGTCGAGCAGAAAAGTAGTCTTCCTCGTACGGTAATGTGAATTATCGGCGACCGTGCTCGGTAGTCTGTATCCTTACTTTCCAACCGCAATCTTCACGTGAGATAAAGAGCGTATAGACATTGGGGTTACCGATGGCCATCTTCATCAACTTTCGGGTCGAAGGTGATGAAACTTAGTGAATTTCCATGAGAATATATCAAACGTCTGCAATCAGCCAAGATCCACTGAGGACAGACGTCTCATCCAATTTGGTAATCGCATAGATTGGGCTGGGGGCATAAAATCGTCGAATCAATTTCGTTCGAATAACATCTTTATTTGATGACGAAACACGACAGGACAGAAGCAAAAGGCGTCCATTCGGTGGACGGTGACTGACAATCGTCTCCCCCATTCCCAAACAAATCAGCGAAAACGTCTTATCACTGCAATGGAACTTCCATTCTAGCAATTAGCTTCGGTAAGTACACAAGTCTACCGTAAATGCAGTTGATGGTGTAATTTGGACCGACGACGTTGGCCCATGTTTCATCCGTTTTATCCATTGCCCAAATCGTCCGGAATTCATTTCTATCCGTTAGATGGGCAATTCCGGCTGGGTTGGCAGAAACCTTAAGATGTCGACCACTTTGAGCTCGCTCCAGGGGGCGATACCGGAGCTTCCTTCGGCGGCGATGCGAGGGAGGGTATTGGGTTTATCGATATTACTGCAGGCAACGATCATCCTCTGCATCTTTGTCGAGTAAATCAGTCGTCGGGGGGTCTACTGTCACACATCTGATAATGAGAGGAAGGTGGTACCTCGCCAAGCGGGATTGTCCGTGGACATACACAAACTTGATTATCCACATGAACAACCCTGACAACCCCATCCATCAACAACACAACCTCCCGGTCCCTTGCCCCTATACTCCCCGAAAGCACCCGTGGCTAAAAAAGTCAACCGCCCCTCGAACCAAAAAAAAAGTATGGGGGAGACAGGAAAGAGTACAATGCGAAAATCATCAAATAAGACCTCCCGAACTTTCACCCCCTCGGGACACTCCGTTTCCACCGCAATCTCCCAAAGAAACCCAGTCATCGCAAACACTGACGAAGCCCCCAGTTGCTGGAGTGGGATAAACTCCACGGGGGCGTCGCCAAGAGTCATCATCATACTTCGTTCCGGGAAATCGACGCGGTGTGAGCCGGACCAGAGCATTCGGTAAGCGACGACGAGACCGTGGCGGGTGCCGATGATGAGGTGTCCTATTTCCGAACGAGTGCATAGGATTTCTATTGAGTGGATTTCGGCTGCGATCCGCTCGCCTGGGATATCTATTAAAGGCAGGGTAAAAATGAGTGTTGGGTTGATCGGATCTCGTTGTGCTGCGGTGGAGGAAGAGGAGTAGATTTGGATTTCGGGGGGTTGGCGGTAGGCTAAGAAAGTTTTGAAGATGGGTTCGAGGGCTTCAGTTGGCGTACTTCGGTGGACGATGGATTTGATTGTCGTTGGTTCGCGAGGGAGAATGACAGGGTCGGATGATAACAAGAGGGAAGAATCGGCCGCAGATGAAAGAGTGTACGTCATCAAGGCCCAGTGATATTGGGATTGAAAGTACACGACAACGGCGATGTGGTCCGGAGAGACGATGGCGGCTTGAACAATTCGTTCGTCTGGGTTCAGCGTGTGTGCGATGTGCTCGGAGAGGTAAATGCCTGAGGGAGTGATTTGGAGGAGACCTCGATCGGTGAGTGCGACAGCCAGGGTACTCTCTGAAAAGTGATATGAGGGCGATAATTGCTGTGTACAATCGTCGATGGACATGTCGAGGACGCCGGCCCAAGGAACACGGTTTATCTGCGGGGTAGAGGAACTCCATCTCAACACCTTCGTCTCGTTGTGCGTCATGTTCAGCACCAGGTATCCTTCCGACGCGTCCTCCCCACTGTCTTTCGGCACTGTCAAATTTCGGATCTTTTGGACACTACTGTCAACTTCGGATGAGGAGATATTCAACTGCTCCAATTCAAATTCCACGAGAACATTCGTCTTTAATCCCATTCGCAGTTCCTTGATAGCCCCCTCCATCCGATGCCCGGCTGCAACATACAACCGATCTCGCCCCTCCGAAGGAAGTGCAGCAGCAAGCTCATCGACAGACTGATTAACGACATCCTCCTCGTCCTTCCGGCCCAACAAATCCCCCAAAACCTGAGCATCCGCCACGGGCGCCCAATTCGACAAAGAATGTAAATGCACCAACTCGCTACCGTCATCCTGAAGTAGGTAAATCGATGTATCACACATTTCGCCTCCAACAAAGAGGACGGTTGGCCCTGAGGGGTGGCGGCGAGAGAGATGCAGGGCCTGGGATACGGGGTTGGTTTTGTAGGAGTGGGGGATGATGAGGGTAGAAGAGGATATTGAAGTGTCGAGGTCGACGTGGTAGACGTTTCCTTTGGAGGAGCCGAGGTAGAGCGATCCTCGGCGGGAGGTGGGGGAAGGGAGACGGGTGTAGGAGGTTATTAAGGCGTCTGGTGGTTAGTTTGGAGAGAATTGGAATCGGAGAAGACCATTGAGGAAAGCGAGCGTTGCGCGGAAGAGGAAGGGATGATGGAGACCGATGATTAATCCTTGTGGATCGATGATGTTGAGTTCTTTCTCCTGATCTGTCAGTTCGGCAGCTATGGGTAGGAATCAGCACAAATATTATACATATTTCTCCAGTATCGAGTGAGATTGTATGCAGCGGATACAGGCAATCTGATCAAGTCAAAAACATTCGCCATTAAGAGGGACCCAGCGACATCGGAAAAGTAGCCACCAGCCGAATACTGCTGACATTGACATGCTCATTCGGAGGACGATTATACAGTAATAATTTGGGTCGACCCATCTCACTACCCATCAGCAAACAATATCCCGCTTGATTAAGGTATACTCGACAGAATACACGGCTATTCTGGCTCCCTCCAAATGCTTCGGTTTCAAAAACTCAAAATGCCAGATTATCCCTTCAACATAATATATCCGGCTCTGCCATCAGCCACAAACGCGGCGAACCGAGAACCTCGGTGACAACAATCTCGATGCTTCCATCGGTGAAAAGAACTTGTTGGTTATGCTGTTGTGCACACACCCTCGTCTCCAAATGCCATAAATTAAACATATCCTGCCAAGCGCCGATAGCCAGCCACTCACAACTAGAAAAATAGTCAGCAGCGGCCGCGAGAACCAGCCAGAGCGCCCCGCGGGGGATTTCGGAGAGGGAGGAGGATACTCCTGGCTGACACGGATGAAGCGTCCAAGGGAGCAAACGTCCTTTCCCGGTCGAGCCTGACGGATTGTCTGAACGACCCGTAGCCCGGGCTTAATGGCGGGGATCCCACTTGCCGGAATGGCATTGCGTCCGGCATCCCAATCGACAACGACAAGTTCTCCGGAATCTGTGGTGCAAAGCACAAGGTCCTTCTTTCTTTGCGACTCTGCAAAAGACGTTGGGGAAGCAGGAGGAAAGACCTTGGCTTCGAAATCTGTGTGATCGGACAGTGCTCGGGAGAATGGGGCAGCAGAACGGATTGTGCAGTCAAACGGGAGATAGGATTGCAGGGTAAACACTGTCCCAACAAGACTATACAGTTCAAGCCGGTGGTACTGGGATCTGTCAGCAAACAAGCAAGCAGCCACCGCAGAGAGGCAGACTTGCCTTGACGAAGATGATGTCCTGGGAGCAGGGAGAGCGCAGATTGGCCTGGAAGATTGCCTGGACGATGGGCGATGGGACGAGTGTCCTGATTACCTTCGAGTGCTCGTTCAGCTTCTCCCCATAGCCATTATCATCACCGTACTCAGTCGCAACAACCTCCTCCATTGTTTCCGAAACAACCAGCAAATCAGCCGTCGCGCAGATCGCTCGATGATCGGCAAGCCCGACCCCCAGACTGTAAATCCTGGCTTTCCAATCAGCAAACCCTAACCCTGGTGCGTGCCTTTACGCTGACCCATCTTTACAGACTTCTGGCTCCGATGATCCAAGCGGTCCTCGTTTTCAACAACAAAGGCCTCCCCCGCCTGACAAAGTTCTACTCGACCACCCCCTCCCCGCACCTCCAACAACTCCTCATCGCCGAAATCTTTGCCCTCATCTCGAAACGACCACCCGGATCATGCAACTTTCTCGAGGGGAGTCAAATGCTCGGCGGCGACGATGTCCGCATTATTTACCGCCATTATGCCACGCTGTTCTTCGTCTTTGTCGTCGAGGAGACTGAAAGCGAACTTGGAATCCTCGATTTGATTCAGGTGTCCCATTCTTCCGAGTGTTTGTTGATGCGCCCACAGGTCTTTGTGGAGAGCTTAGATCGTTCGTTTCCGAGCGTTTGTGAACTGGATTTGGTATGTCCCCTGCAGGCTACCGATGAGGTTAAGTTGTGAGATTTTCAATTTTCCGGAATGTCATACTATTCTGTCTGAGGTGATTTCGGGATCGGGTCTTGTTCTTGAAACGGACATCGATAAAATCTCAAATGCGGTGGATGGCCGACTCGACCGAAAACGACCCTTGCAAACCCGTGGTGCAAAGACAGTTGGCCGGAGAGCATGACTCAATTGAAAAGGGGTGATAAAGATTAAGTGTCTATTAGGGACATCAGAGGATACCCATGCATAGCCAGATATGTCAGAATCACGGAACTAAATACGCCCCTTTACCTCGAGAATACGTCACCAACAATACCTGGCCAAGTATGCCGCCATCAACAAACGTATATAAGTATATCTCCCTCTTCACAGAATCCCGTCGCAAGTCACACACAAATACCCAAGACAAGGAGATCGAGAAACCAAGCCAGGTGTATATCATCGCACTAACCTGTTATAAAGGCCTCGCCCCACTTGCAGCAAAATCATTGATATCACTCTTCAACCGTCCCCTTACCTTCTTCCATACATTCGTAGTACTCGACACCGGTGACCCATCGTCCTCCCCATCCCCATCATCCTCGGAACTCTCACTCTCAGCTACAAAGAGGTCCACGCAGCCCTCTGGTAGGGGATCCATTTTGACGCGTGATTGTTTGGTGGGCACAATCTTTTTGTTGGGCTTTTTGGGCGGCGGGGGAATGTTTTGTTGTGAGGATGTGGGACGGGACGTTGTTGGGAGGGATTGATAGTGCGTGGGGCGTCGTCGGGAGAAAGATGATGAGGAGCTGTCGCCAGATTCTCTTTGCCAAGGCACTTCATCAGGGATCACCGGAAACTATAGCATTGTCTCCGTCAGCATCGACAAAAAAGAAAGGGGGTAATAGGGTATATGTGGTTAGCACGTTATAATCGCCAAACTCCAGAGCCCTCGCATCGTCAAACAATAGCTCTTCCTCCGCAGAAATCTCCGTCTCTAAAGGCTCCCCACTTGGCCACCACCTCTCATCCGTCACACGAGCATTCGTAGCCAAATACCGTCTCCCATCCCCCGCAGCGAGCAACCCGGTCCTCGCCCCCGACGTAGGAACAGGTAACCAATACTTACCCTCCCCACCCCGCTGATACCTTAGTCCCTCTGCAATCCTCGCCAACCGTGGCGCCCCACTCGGATGCATTCTCTCGTTTTCAAGAGGTTCAAACTCGCGATATTCATACCCACGTCCGTGGAATGCATCCACGATATCAACCCAGATATCAAGGAGGCCAAATGCGTCGCGGAAGGCGTACAAAACGGGGAGACGGGCCGTGGAGAGAGTGTAATCGCGGAAATCGGCATGGGAGAACGCATACCAGTGAGCTACGGCGAAGAGGGGCATTTCGAAACAGATTAGGGCATCTTGGATCGCGAGGGCTAGATTGTCGGCTGTGTAGGTGCCGTTGGAGGGGAGGGCGTTGAAGAAGAGCAAAATTGAGAGAAAGAACCCTTGCCAGTAGGAGGCGAAAATGACCAATTTGACCGTCAGAAACTGTTTGCGTCAGCATCCGACAGGCTCCCAAGAGAAGGGAATTTGATTGGGGAAAACGGGGGAGGGAGATTGAGGGGACCTTTGGAACAGGACGAAAAGGTTTGAGATCCCAGTAAAGACACAACCAAAAGAATCCCAACGAATACAGACTTATTGTTACGCTAAGATTATACAGCAAGCCACTCCAAAAATATCCACTTTGCAGTCCAATATATCCATCCTCAAACACCGCCGTAGCCTTCATGATAATCGTCGCTAGCGCCAGAAACGGTTTGAGGACAGTGTATTGTAGGATGCCTCGCTTGATCCAGAGGAAGGTTCGCGGGTTTGAAATGTCCACTTTGGGGAAGATGTAATTGAACGGTGGGACGTGTTCTTGCATTCCTCGGCCGTGGAGACGCATTCTATAAGCAGATGTCAGCAAATGTTGGAAGGAATGTTGGGTCGCGCTAGTTTGGTGGGAGGATTGTTACATTATTGAGCGTTCGCCGCCCAGGTAGTTTACCAACAGCTCGAAGAAACAATAAATCACAAATCCCTAAGATAAGCCATACTCCGCTATTCTCGAGATAGGACCTCATAGATATCACGGACAGGATCAATAATTGCAGCGACCGTGAAATTCTTCAATCCCCACCACGACGATATCCCATAGAGCGGAACACTAACGAAATCAGAGCCCTGTACTGAAGACGTGTCGTCTTGATGGACGTACATGACGAGTATCCGCACGACGTATCGCTGAAGAATGGGTTTCCGATAATTCTTGAGTTGCAGCCAAATTGAAAAGAGCGATATACACGTTGCTATGGACACGAAGACGGCTGGCATCGTCAGCCTGTTGCTGCCAAAAACAGGCTGTTGGAGGAAGGATGGTCACCTGCGATGACGATGACGGCCCCGCCGAGGCGGGAGCCGGAGCCTGTTGCCGGCGGCGGCACGTCATCCTCCATCTCCTCTGTTCTGCTCCTTCTTCCTCTTGATGTCTTCTGTTAATAGAGTCACCTTCCCTGCCTCGACAATTATCTTGTCCTCATGGGATCTTGCGGGTTCGGTCAGTGGCACGCGAATGTAATCACTTTGAAACCTGGCGACAAATTTCAAACTCGACCGGAGCCGCCGGGCTACCGGACGCAATGTTGTTCTTCGCGAACGATCGATTCCTATGATTGAACAGATAAGGAAGGATGGTCAGAGTCGGCCAATATGAGACGTTCACAGAATACATTCAATCTTACCAAGCAAGAGGTTCCCCATTTGTATTCTCTCTAGGCCCGGCCTGCTAACGACAGACTGGCTCCGCCTTGTCATCATAATTGGTGGCTACATCCTCCTCCGCCCCATCCTTCTACGAATAGGGGCCCGAATACAAGAAAAGTCTTTGGAAAAAGAAGATGCGAGACAATCCAATGAGGGCATGAAACAAGGAAAGGAGCAAGATGAAAAAGCAAAGAACAAGTTTGAATGGGGTGCTACTGCGCGGATACGGCAGAGGAACGCTGCGGCGGGGGCCATTCAGGATGGGGAGGAGAGTGATAGTGATGAACTAGAGGAGCTTCTCGAGATGTAAGTGTATGATGGTCTGCACTGTCATCAAGGCTATTGAGGCTGAAAAATTAGAGTGGTTTATGGACTGAATGCGTTTCACACTACTGTGACTTCAAGATGGCTTTGAATCACGCAATCTTTTTAACGATGCTCCACAATGATGCAATAGCCCATTCGCTATTCCCCAAATACAGTCACTGATACTACCAAGTGAGTCGGGTGTAAACCTCCATAATAATGATTTCAATTCCAAAATTTCAACCTTCCTAACCCCAAACAGGACGAAGAACGGAAGCTCAACTTGAATTCATAGTAGCACTAAGAGCATCCGGTC
>Ga0335081_10003168_pt1 | contig 25863 bp, 28 predicted proteins | sample Lox_Sample_35_FD_206713 | JGI IMG/M metagenome (GOLD analysis project Ga0335081, IMG submission 206713) | Soil microbial communities from Loxahatchee National Wildlife Refuge, Florida, United States - Lox_Sample_3.5 | ecosystem: Environmental > Terrestrial > Soil > Wetlands | place: USA...
CGTTCAACGCCTGCTTGCGTTTATCATTTTGCAGCTGCCCCGTGACCGAGAATTGATATGGAATCCTTGAAGAAGACCGGAACAGGCTCTTTATCTTGTCACCCATGTCGAGCGCTCCGGAAAGAATCTGGTCTTGTCTTCGAAGGACTACATTGCCGAAAAACGGTTGGAAATTTAGCCCCGACGCGTGGGCATAAATCCCTTCCAGGATAGAGGTCTTCCCAGAGTTGTTGGGCCCAAACAGGAGGTTTATCGTACCCAGATCATCTAGTTCAACATGTTCAAAGCCACGAAAGTTATCTAAGACAATGGACGAGTACATTCCGCGGTTTTCGTATGATGCAACTTCTGAGCGAGGCAGGACGTTTGGGCGTCCTGGTTCAATTCCAGCGTTCTTTAAAGATTTCGATGATCGTTTAGCCATTCTCGAACTCGGTTGGCGCGAAACAGAGCTGGAATTATAATTGGTAAGAAAGTAGTTCAACCAACCTTTTGAGGGCTAAGATTCGTGTCAAGGATGGTCAGCGCGCTCACCTATTAGGCGACCCCTTTACGTCCCTCACGACGAACATATCCCCTTCCGTTAGTCCGCACTTCTGGGTCATCTGGTAGCAGTAATAAAAGTGGGCGGCGTTTTGGTTGCGGCTGTCTGTGCCGAAGGTGAACTTCAGGCCTGCTTGCTTCGCTCGCTTGATGAAATTCTCGTCGGGGACGTGGGCTAGTTCGTTGATTTCGATTGCTATTTTTTTTGCGCGGAATGTCTTTTTAGGATGGGCGCAGAGGTCGATGATTTTGTCGATGCGCTTGGTCGTCCAGAGGTCGGCGTAGTGGCGCGCGATGGGAACGGGGAGGAACGTGGGCCATCCGAAGATGTCGATGGGCTCCGTCGTGAGGATCTGTTCGATGAATTGCATGTAGCGCTCGATGAAGGCTTCGGCATCGTCGACCATGGTGTCGATTTGCCAGATGGCGGTGTAGGTGCCGTCGGGGTTGGGGAGGGTGAGGGCGTCCATGAGGATGTAGTCGAGCTGGTCGAGGACGGGCTTGGAGAAGGCGCGGGACCATCCGGGATAGACGGGTTGCAGGCCGATGCGGACGGGATAGGGGCGGAGCTTGTCGATGTAATGCTGGAGGTCGGCGTCGGTGTTGATGGGGTATCCGGGGCCGGGGTGCTCGAGGATGCCGATTTGGACTCCGCGGTCTTTGGCTAGCGCGAGCGCTTGGTCGATCGTTAGAGTCGGGCTTAGGTGGACGTGGTAGTCGTGGACGGGGAACGGGGGATGGGGCGGAGTGGGTGCGGTGGTTCCCATGTCTTGCAAAGACGGCGAGACATGGGGCATCCCTGTTCTGGGAGCACTCGACCTTGTTAGTAGTTTCGTAGAAGTTAGGGCTGCTCCGGCTGCTAGTGAGGTCTCGAGGAAAGTTCTGCGGGTGGGCATGGTTTGATCTCCGTGGACTTGGAAGGATAGGGGAGTGGTGGGGCAGCGGGCAGTGATGAGGGTCACGCTGCAGGTTCAGGGAGTCTGCACGCGAGATCCTTCGCTCCGCCTGAAAAGCGGCTACGCTCAGGATGACGCCATCCGGTTGGGGGCGGATGGATGGTGAGCATTCTGAAGACGCAGCGATCTCTTCGTGGCTAGACGCGCGCGGGGGCGCGCGCGCCACACAAATTTCTCAGCCTCTACGGGCTAGTTCTTCATCGGCGCAGTGGTCGAGGAACTTGCCTAGAGCTTTCCGGTCTTCAGGAAGGATTCTCAGGAACTGGATACCGTTGCCGAATTGGGGATCGCAGGTGACGACCTTGGCTGTAGCGAGAATCGTGTCGCCGGCTTCGAGTTTGAGTTCCAGGCATGTGCCCGCGGGGAATGGGTACATGCTCTCGATGTAGCATCCGCCGAGACTCAGGTCGGAGGTAGCACAGTGAAGCGGGGCTGTGGCGCCTTCGGCGTGAACTTCGACGGGCACGCTGACTTTGAATCGCGGGTGCTCACGTCGTTCGATCATGGGCCGACCTCTTTTCAGTCGAACCCTACCACTCGGTCAGGATAGTCCTTTGGGACGAGGATGGAAGATGCCAAGTGGGCAATTACGGCGGGTGTGGGGGAGTGGTTACGTGTGGAGCGGGCAGCAGTGATGAGGGCCACTACAACGTGGTGGAGGGAAAGGATCCAGTGAGGGTTCAGGCGTCCTTAACGGGACGCGGATCACGTACGGCACAGACTCCCGGCGTTGGAAACGCCGGGCTATTGTCAGTGGTCCCTCCGGGGACCTCAAATTCGCAGCAAACCAGACGAAGAAACTGTTGAGTCTGTGGTGGAGTTGACGACAACAGATTCCTCCGTCCGCGCTGCGCGCGTCGTCGGAATGACAACCGCTTGAGGTGCTCTTTTCCCTGAGTCGCGCTTCGCCAGATTATCTGGCGACTGGGACGTTGAGAATCATGCCCGGGCGGATGACGGCGATGTTGCGGTTGTCGCGTTTGAGGGCTGCGACCGTGGTCCTGTAGAGGGTGGCGATGGAGTAGAGCGTCTCGCCGGATTTTACTTTGTGGTGGACGATCGCGATCTCGGATTTGTCGGTGTTCAGGCGCTCGACTTCGGAGGACTTGCTGGCAAGCGCTTTCGCGTCCGCGGTTTCCGTTTCGGTTTTGCTCTTGGGCGCCGTCTTTTTGGTGTGACTGCGTGACGAGGCAACTTCAGCCTCGTGCGCGCTGGGGGAGATCGGAAGATGCAGGGCTAAGACGCGGCGTCCGGCAAGGCTGTTGCCGCGGATGCCGTTCCAGCGGCGGAGTTGCTGCGCTGAGATGCCGAAGTTTTCGGCTACGCTCTCGACGGTGTCTCCGCTATGAACTTTGTAGCGCGTGATGTGGCGGGCGTAGGTCGCCGTGTCAGTGGGATGCTTGCCCGGTGTGACAGGGATGATCAGCTTGGCGTCGGTTTCGAGTTCGCCGCTATCCAGATGATTTTTCTCTGAGATCGATTTGACCGTGGTGTGATATTCGCGCGCCAGGGAGGCGAGTGTGTCTCCGGGATGCACCGTGTGATAGCGCCACCAGAGGCGCATGTCAGCCGGGATGGTGGCAATTGCGGTCTGATACTGATCTTTGGTCCCGATGGGCAGGTGCAAGTCGAACTTACCTTCTCGTGGCGTTGTCATACGGAGCAGGCTCGGGTTCAAGTCCTGCAGATCGCTCACCGTGGAGTTCACAGTTTCCGCAACCAGGCGAAGATCGACCGGATAGTCAATCGTGACCGTGTCGTATTGAGCCGGCTTCTCCATCACAATGTCGTCGAGTCCGTACTGTGACGGATTCTTGGCCATGATGGTCACGGCAAGAATGATCGGAACGTAGTTCTTGGTCTCTTTGGGAAGAACGTTGCGGTGGTAGAGCTCCCAGAAATCGGCGTAACCAGTACGCTTCACGGCAGCTTGAACGGTGCCAGGGCCGGAGTCATAGGCGGCCATCGCCAAATACCAGTCGCCAAACTGCTGATAGAGATCTTTTAGATGGCGGGCAGCGGCGCGGGTCGATTTCTCGGGATCCTGACGATCATCGACCCACATATTGTGGTGAAGGCCATATCCGCGGGCGCGAGACGCCATGAACTGCCAGATGCCGCGAGCGCCGACGCGGGAGACGGCGAGCGGATGGAATCCGGATTCAGCCTGCGCGAGATAGATCAGGTCCTGCGGAATGCCTTCGTTCTTGAGGATCGGCAGCATCATGTCGCGATAGCGGCCGGAACGGGCAAGAGCGCGCACGAAGACGCCGCGTCCGTGGCCCGAGAAATAGCTGATGAAGCCAGCGACTTCGTCGGTCATCATCAGGGGCAGGTCGGAGGGCGTGTTCTTGATTTCGGCTTCGGCCTTGGCGCGAGTCTTGGCATCAGCGGATGGAGCGAGGCCGTTCAATTCGTCGATGGGTGCCGGTTCGGATTTCTGCTGGGGTTCCTGGGCTGCCTCGGTTTCACCAGAAGTGCCACCGGGATAGACCTCATTCACACCCTGGACGATGCGGTCGAATTCTTTTTCCAGGCGATCGTCAGAGCGAATGTCGAGATTGCTTTCGAGCAGGGAGTTCAAGGCGCGATCGAAATCCTGGCGAGCGTCGTTGGTTTTGCCAGCGTGATAGTCGGCGAGGCCAGACTGGTAGAGGCTCTCGGCTTGCGCGATCAGGTCGCCGGCTTTGTCGGGAGCGGGCGGAGCTGGCGGCGGAGCGGGCTGCTCTGCAGCAGGGACTTGCGCGGTCGCATCTTTTTGCTGGTTCGGCGCAGCTTGTACGGCCGCAGCCGAACTTGCAGCGGGCGTCTGCTTTGGCTGAGTTGGGGCTGGCGGGGGCGGCGTTTTTTGTGCGACCGGCTTATGCGCGGACTGGCAGCCACAGACCGCCATTAAAAAAGAGGCGAAAAAGGCAGTCCGGAAAAATGGGAAAGAAGGTCGCATGATGGCTACAGAAAGCGGCAGGCCTCTTAAACTAAAGTCAACTATTAAAGTCGGGTGAATTCTACCAAAAATCGTACCTTCCAACCGTCCTGGGGTCAATCGCCAATCCGATTCTTTTCAGGTTACTTTGGGCACTAGAGCAGTCATCTTGAGGCTCATCAAATCACAAATCCCGTTTGTCATTGGGAGCATCGCCGCCGCACTGCGTGAGCCAGTTTCGATTGTCTGATGCTTGGCATCACCCACGCCGTTGATCGGAAAGGGTTGCGGGTTCTAATCCTGGGTGGCCAAGGAAACCCACTCAATTCTCAAGTCGAAGAACGATTGAATGGGTGCCTCGGATTGGCCGACTGGCGGGCCTTTTGAGGGAGTATTAGTCCTTCCGGATCCCACCGGTTAAGCGCTTCAGTCGCACCACTGCGATTTTTGTCAGGGCAGGAACTGCTAAAATGAGGACAGTTAATAGTCTTCTCGATGAATGATCCGGTGCCACTTTCTATGCCTGCGCGTTTTCCCGCATGGCAGTCTGAAGTGCGAGCGGCAATAAGCGAAGCGGATCCGGAAAAGTTGCTGAGCCGCGTACACGCGGCGGAAGTCGCGATCTTCACTCGCCTGCAGGAACTGGGCCAGGGCGCAATCAAAGACGCCGCGAACCAGGCGGAGAGAGAATTGCTGGCGACGGCAGTGGAGACGCTGCGCTTGCTGAAACGCGATCGACTGGGTTTTCCCGACTGGACACCGAAATAGTTAGGCGGCGCAGCCTTCCAGGAGTTGGCGCGAGCGTGCGATCAGGAGCGCCGCTGCTTCGGACTTGGGAACCACGGCCGACGCTCCAGCTGCGCGCGCTTCTTTCTCTACGAACGAATCGATGTGAGCCGAATAGAGAATGATGGGAATCTCAGGCATAAGCCTGCGCAGGATTCGAGTCTCATCGAGGCCGTTCATCACAGGCATGGATAGATCGGTGACGATCAGGGCAGGCTTAAGTTCCTGAGCCATCTCGATGGCCTGCTGGCCGTTCTCCGCCTCGCCGCACACTTCAAAATCGCCTTCCCGCGTGAAGAGTTCGCAAATGACCTTGCGAATGACGGCACTGTCGTCAACGATGAGCACGGACCAAGAGGCCATGCGTTCCCTCCCCGACGGCGTGGTGGGCCAAATTGAGCCGGTCGAATGGTGAGGAATGAAGTCCATAACTCCTTGAAAGCAGTGGCATAGATGCAAAGCTAGCAATGTTCGAGAGCAGCTTACATCGGGAGAATCCATCAGCCAGACATAAAAATTGACCCTTCGTTGGCACACTTTTGCGCACCCATTCCGGTATACGAACGAGGGATAGGAGTAGGGCGACCCGCTAAGGGGCTTTACCCTCCGCAGGAGCTGTCTTTTTGTTGTCGGTCAGCGTTTGTTCTTTGCGCTCGAGGAGGTCATTCAACTCGTTAATCAGCTGCAAAAACTTGTGGTGGTCCCTCTCTTTCTCGATCAGAGCGCAAAGCTCGTACATGCGTTCGCGTTCTTCAGGTCTCATGGTGCATGGGATGACACGCGAACGGCCTAAGGTTTCTGCCTGAGAGCGCGTATTTCCCACAGCGAAGAACCTTAGGGAAAACGTAAGGACCGCGGGCTATGCGGCTACATTGTCTTGGTGGCGAGGCAAGCGCAGAATTCCTCCGTCCTGGCTTCGCGAGTCGTCGGAATGACAAAGATGCTGGTGGTATGGTGCCCGTGTGTTACATGCCGAATTGCGGCAAAGAATGGCGCGCTCAAGGCATCGTATCAGGCCGAGTGATTGAGAATGACGGATAAGACTCGAGTATTGTTTGTCGACGATGAGCAGATGCTGCGTGATATGTGGTCGGCGATCTTGTCAGGGGAAGGATTTGAAGTGACCACGTGCGCGACGGTGTCTGAGGCACTCTCGCGGATTACGTCAGAGAAGTTCGACGCGCTGGTCGCAGACCTGAACATCGGTGAGGCAGGCGATGGATTCACGATCGTCAGCGCGATGAGGAGAGTACAACCGCAGGCGGTCACGCTGATCCTGACGGGATATCCGGCGTTTCAGGCGGCTTTGCGGGCGATTCACGAGCAGGTGGACGATTTTCTGGTGAAGCCTGCTGAGCCGAAGAGTGTTGCCGAGGTGATCCGGCAAAACCTACTGCGGCAGAGAAAACACGCGCCGGTTCTCACCGAACGACTGAACCATGTGATCGAGAAACACCGGGAAGACATTCTTGAAAGCTGGTACAAAGCGGTCGAGAGTCATCCGGAGATCAGAAAGATCCCGTTACCTCGGGAGGAACGCATCGACGACCTGCCGCAAGTTCTGGACGGACTTGTGAGACCGATGGACGACTGGGAAAAGGTCAGAGCGGGACGACGGTCTGCCGCGTATCGACATGGGGAGAAACGAAGGCAGCAAGGGTACACGAGCGATCTGCTGCTGGAGGAGACCCGAATTCTGCATCGAGTGATTGCCGATTGCATGCAGCAGAACCTGCTGCAGATTGATATCAGCAATGTGATTCCCGATCTTGTCGAAGTACACGACCGCATCCAGAGGACGCTGCAGTTGTCGCTCGACGCGTTTCTGCGGGCTGGCGTGAAGACGGCAGCGTAGTTGGTTTGCTCGCGAGCGTGGTGGTGCTGCCGGCAGACAGCGGATTCCTTGTTCGTGGCTTCGCGACTCCTCGGAATGACGAGGTGCGACAATTTTCGAATCAAATTACTACACGCGCCAGTAGTCCGGGCGCCAGTTCTGGATCGACTTCTTGATGTCTTGGCGGGAGAGCTTTTCGTTCAACGCGCGTTCCGCGAGCTTGGGGAGTTCGGCATCGGAGGCGAAGCGCAAACCCACAAGCTGGCCCTCGGTCAATTCGGGAATGCGAGAGCGCAGAGGTTCAGGCAGCAGTTGCATGAGGCGCAGGCGTTCTTCCAGACGGATGACTCGGTCCTGAACTTTTAGCGCGTAGAGGCGGGTTTTGAACATCAGGATCAGAAGGGCAAAGGCGAGCACCACAATCAGGAATGCGTGTACGTTTTCCCATGTGGTTCTATGCTCAATATGAGCGAAGAAAAAAATCAGCGAGAAGACCACCCCAAAACCGAAGACCGGGATGAGAAAGAAATGAAATGGGGGATCGAAGCGTGTGTGATTGGCGAAAGTCTGGGGCGTCTTTGCCATGATGGCTCCTTGTTCGGGCTGAAAGTGTAGCAGAGGGGACAGGCGTGCGCCGTGTTCAGGGGGCTTTGGTGTTCGCTGACGGTCTCGGCGCTGCATGCCAAGGGCAGATTCCTCCGTTCTCGCTCCGCGAGTCGTCGGAATGACAAAATTATTCGGGAGCGAGTGATCTATCTCAGGGTACGAGGAGCAGCTTTCCGTTTAGGCCTCGAGATTCCATGTCGCGGTGGGCCTGCGCAGCCTCGACCAATGGATATTTCCTGGCAATCCGCATGTGAAGCTTGCCGTCTCGAATCAGGCCAAAGAGATCCGAGGTCCGCGAGAGTAGCTCATCGCGAGTTGCGGTGAAGTGCGCCAGTGTGGTGCGCGCCATGTAGAGGGATCCCTTTTCGGATAGTTTCGTGGGATCCACAGGAGGCACAGCGCCGCTCGACATGCCATAGAGCACGAGCATGCCACGCAGCCGCATTACATTCAGATTCTTCTCGAAGGTCGCCTTTCCGACTCCGTCATAGACGACGTCAACGCCCTTGCCGGCGGTGAGGCGCTTCACCTCCGACTCAAAATCTTGTTTGGTGAAGACAATAACTTCGTCCGCGCCCGCCTCGCGCGCGAGTTGCGCCTTCTCATCGCTCGATGCAGTTCCAATCACGCGCGCCCCGACGGCGTGGGCCAGTTGCACGAGGAGCAATCCAACACCGCCTGCCGCTGCATGCACCAGCGCGGTCTCTCCGGGCTTCAGCTTGTGCGCATCGTTTACCAGATAGTGCGCTGTGAGGCCGTGGACCATGGCCGCGGTTGCCTGCTCGTCGTTGATTGAGGCAGGTATGGGGATCAGATGTTCTTCTGGGGCGGCAACGTACTCGGCGTATGACCCGAGTGTTCCGCTCCAAGCCACGCGATCGCCTACTTTGAGGGCGTGTACTTGCGGGCCGATCGCCGTGACGATGCCTGCTCCCTCCTGGCCGGGGATGAAGGGTAGCGGAGTGCGGAGTCTACCGTCGCGAAACTGCGCGTCGATAGAGTTCACGCCTGCGACGTTGACCTTCACAACAGCTTCAGAGCCTTTCGGCTGTGGAACGGGAATGTCGACCAGTTCCATCACCTCTGGGCCGCCTATGTGCTGCACGCGAATCGCTTTCATCTTCATTCCTTATTCAAACTTCTACACTACTTGTCATCCTGAGGCACGGGCGTTTTCGGGAGACCTCTGCAAATTGCCGGCATCATCGGGGCTGCACGCAAGTTGCATGGTCCTTCGCTTCGCTCAGGATGACAACCTGGAATTATTGCGAACAAACGAATCTACGAGACGTCGGCGCTACGGGATTAGTAGCAGCTTTCCCGTGGTTTTTCGGCCTTCCAGGTCACGGTGAGCGCGCTGGGCTTCCGCGAGCGGGTACGTGTGCTCGATCCGCAGCTTTAGCTTGCCGGAGGCGATCATTTCAAAAACCGCGCTTGAACGTGCCATCAATTCGCCATGCGTCGCGATGTAATTTCCCAGCGAAGGGCGCGTCAGGAACAGGGACCCCTTCTGGGTAAGGATGATCGGATCAAAGGGAGCTACCGGGCCGCTTGATCCTCCAAATAAAACCATCATGCCGCGGGGACGCAGCAGGTTCAGGCCTTTTTCGAAAGTTGTCTTACCGACCGAGTCATAGATAACATCAATGCCCTTGCCACCGGTAAGCTTCTTCGTCTCGGCTTCGAAATCTGTCTTTGTATAAAGAATGACTTCGTCCGCCCCAGCGTCGCGCGCCAGTTTGGCTTTCTCGTCGGTGGAAACTGTGGCGATCACGCGAGCGCCGATGTTGCGCGCCATCTGGGTGAGGAGCAATCCGACGCCACCGGCCGCGGCGTGTACAAGAGCTGTCTCGCCACTCTTCAGAGGATAGGAGTCGTGGGAGAGATAGTGTGCGGTCATGCCTTGCAGCATGGTTGCTGCAGCCTGCTGGTCGCTCACACCAGGGGGGATTGAGACCAGGCGTTCAGCCGCGACGGCGGCATATTCGGCATAGCAGCCGAGCGTCGCCGTCCAGGCAACCCGGTCGCCGTTCTTCAGCGACTTCACATCCGTGCCCACGGCCACGACCACACCGGCACCTTCCTGCCCGGGGATGAAAGGGAGAGCGGCCTTGTATCGTCCCTCGCGGTGATATACGTCAATGAAATTCACGCCGATCGCGGCGAGCTTGACAACTGCCTCGTTCGCCTTGGGTTCAGGAACCGGCAGATCAGTCAGTTCCATCACTTCGGGGCCACCGACATGCTTGACTTGAATGGCTTTCATGGGACTTTGGATTCTACACCTGGCAGCATCTGCGCTGCATGCGACAGCAGATTCCTCCGTCCTCGCTTCGCGCGTGGTCGGAATGACAAGCGCCCAAGGGATCGTTTTGGTGGAATCAGTTTGATTTCTTGTCGTCTTCGTGGAGACCGGCAGCGGCGCGGATGGCGCGCCCGAGTTCTTCCGCGGAAAAGGCGATATGGTCGGGCTCAGGCGGTTGCGGCTCATCGGAGAAGCCTACAAACCGGTAGCCCCGTCCGACGACTGTTTGCAGAAGTTGCGGCTGGGCTGAGTCGTCATTCAGCGCCTTGCGGACTTTGCGAATGGCGGTGTTGATGCCCTGCTCGACATCGACGAAGACGTGATTTCCCCAGAGTTTTTCGGCGATCTGCTCGCGGGTAATAAGCTGTCCAGGGTTCTCGGCGAGAAAAATCAGCAATTGCAGGGGCAGGCCTTCGAGGCGTACAGGGTGCCCTTTGCAGAGAAGCTGGTAGCGTCCGAAATCGAGCTCGAATTCTCCGAAGCGAACCTTCTTTTCCGGCATAAGTTGCTTTGAGTGGCTCGATAATTCTGGGCTGAGGATTTCGGCAGTGTCAAGGGGGCCGGCAGGCGCTGGAGTCCCCGCATGTTCTCGCATCATTCTTCAGATCAATTCAGATTGCTTCAGACTCTCTCTATGGACCTCACTCGCATTTCGCGGCATGATTTCTACGCTTTTGGATGGGACGAACTTCTGAGGAGACGCGATGAGATACGCCAAGTTATTCGCTCTGACTTTCGTGCAGTTGTTCGCTGAAGCTCGGTTCCATCGGTGACGAGTTGTAGAGTCTGCCGGAAATTACGCCATGCCGTATAGCGAACCCGGCTGGCTCGTATCGGGCAGACATTGCTTGCCTCACCGTGACCCCAGGCGCAAGCGGGTGTGGAAGGGCTCGACGGTTGGGGAGCCGCGAACCCTTCACTCCTTTTCGGGCATGCGAGATCACTCACCCTGTTTGCACTTTGTTATCTTTGCCCGCCGCATCGGCTCTGCATGCGAACAGCAGATTCCTCCGTCTTCGCTGCGCGACTCGTCGGAATGACAATTCATCTTTTTGGGTCGAGTTATTTCCGGGAATAATGCTTCGCGTAATCCGGGACTGGCCGCGCCGGATCGAGGTGCGTGTCGTTGATCGGTTCGCCGGCTTTTATCTCCAGCGGGACGACTCCGGCCCAGGTGGGGAAGTTCATATCCTCCGCGTCGTCGATCGGGGGGCCGGTGCGGACTTTTGCCGAGAACTCTTCGATGGGAAGGCGCAACAGCGATGTGGCTTTCAACTCCTGCTCGTTGGGTTGACGGGAGTCGTCCCAGCGGCCGCGCAGGATGTGCTCGGATAAAGTACGCAAGCCTTCCAGCTTTTCCTTTGAATCTTCGACCAAGGTTGCTTTTCCCAGGATCACGACGGAACGGTAGTTCATCGAGTGATTGAAGACGGAGCGGGCGAGGACGAGTCCGTCGAGCAGGGTGACGGTGACGCAGACAGGAACGCCTTCTTTCATCTGACGGAGCATGCGGCTGGCCGCGGAACCATGGATATAGAGATTCGCGTCTTTGCGGCCATAGGAAGTTGGAATTACAAAAGGCTGGCCGTCTACTGAAAATCCGACGTGACATAGGAAGGCTTCATCGAGGATGCGGTAGACCTCTTCGCGGTCGTAGACGGCACGTTGGGGCTCGCGGACGACACGTGTCCGGGCGGTCACTTGAGTGTCAGACATTTTGGAACGAACTCCGGCAAGCGCCAAGGATGGGTGAAGGGAAAGTGTAACATCCGGCTGCCGGCTTCGGGCTTTGGGCTTCAGGATCTCACAATTTTGGAGATTGCGTTCACGAGGCCCGTCTTCCGCAAGTGAAAGCTAATGCTATTCTTTCGCCATGTTTGCAAAACTGATGCCTATTTACTTGCCGATCTTCTTCGCGATCGGAGTTCCGTTATCGTCGCAGAATGCCGTTGATATGAAACCTTCGCCACAGCAGGTTGCGTGGCAGGACATGGAGATGGGCGCGATTATTCACTTTGGTCCGAACACATTTCTTGATCAGGAGTGGGGCGATGGATCGGCAGATCCAAGAGTTTTCAATCCCACGGCGTTTGATCCGGAGCAGTGGATGAAGGCGATCCGGGCTGCGGGGATCAACTATGTGGTGTTTGTGGCGAAGCATCATGATGGGTTTTGCCTGTGGCCGACGGAGCAGACATCGTACAGCGTGAAGAGCAGTCCTTGGGAGAACGGGAAGGGCGACGTGGTGCGGCGGGTGGAAGAGGCGGCGCGGAAGTATGGATTGAAATTCGGCGTCTATCTTTCGCCTTGGGATCGTCATGAGCCGCGCTATGCGAATTCCGTGGAGTATGACAAGTACTACACAGCTGAGCTCGACGAACTCGCGCAGCATTATGGGCCGCTGGTGGAATTCTGGCTGGATGGGGCGGGCAGCGGAGGACATGTTTACAACTTTGCGCACTACATCGAAGAGCTTAGGGTGTCCCAGCCGAACACGCTGGTGTTCGCGGATATGGCTCTGTTCGAGTACGGCGATATTCGTTGGGCGGGCAATGAGGATGGAACGATCTCGGAAGAGAACTGGAATGTGATCGACCGGCATGGATATTTGCGGTGGCGTCCGGCGGAGGCTGATACGCCGCTCCGGAAGCTGCACTGGTTCTGGCATCCGAACGATGAGGCGAGTTTGAAGAGTGTGCAAGAGTTGATGGATACGTACGACAAGACTGTGGGGCATGGCGGACAGCTGATGCTAGGGCTGGCGCCGGATCGTCGAGGATTGCTGCCGGAATCCGACGTGAAGAGGCTGGAAGAATTCGGAGCGGCCATTCGGGAGCGGTACGGAAAGAACCTGATGAGGCGGCGATCGCCAGGCGGTGAGGCGGCGCTGGCGCTCGATGGTGATCCGGATACGTTCTGGTCAGCGGCTGTGGGATCGAGTCACGCCGTGATCGAGGCCGACTTCCCCAATCCGATTACGTTCGATCGTGCGCTCGTAATGGAATGGATCAATGAAGGACAGAGAGTGGAGAAGTACGCGATCGAAGTTTTCAAAGATGGTAAATGGGTGAGTGTGGCGAGCGGGCAGGCGATTGGGCACAAGAAGATTGATGAATTTCCGGCAGTGAGTGCGCAGAGGGTGCGGCTCAATATTCTGTCGTCAGTGGGCGAGGCGCGGATTCGCGAGTTCCAGATTTTCAAGGTCGCAGGTGAACCGTAAAGGCGGGTGCAGCGAACTGTTCCAGTCGGCGACAGATGGCTGCTAGAAAGGCTTTGCTACCAGAACATACACGAGGGCGACGATGCAGAGGGTCAATACGAGGAGCGAAACCTTCTCTATCTTCAGAGTGTCTTTTTTGGCTGTTGGTTGTTCCGCCATAACGAGACCAGTTTGCGGCAGAAACGAGAGATTGAAAATGGCTCTGGCGTGGGTGGCACGCAGGTCACGTTACCAAAGTGTTCGCCCGGAGAATCAAGGGTATCAGTGATATCGCGCTTTAGAAGTGTTCAAGAACCAAGACGCTTCGCCAAATCGGACTGCCCATTTCGCCTCAGCAATTCCAACAGGCCTTGCATCACAGCGGGCTTGTTCCGCGAATAAGCAGCCATGGCTTCGGCGTTGAGGTTGGCGTCTGAGGTTTTTCCCAGGCGAAAGTAGGAGTCGCAGAGCATGTAGAGCAGTTCCGGGGTCGTGGTCTTTGACTTTGAGAGCAGGTCGGCGGCATCGGCCCAGCGTCCCTGGTGGTAGCGGACTTCGCCCATTTCCGCAATTGCCAGCTGGTAGCTCGGATCGCTGGCGAGTTCTGCCTGAAATTCGCTTTCGGCGCGGGGGAAATCGCCGTCTTTCAGAGCGAGGATTCCTTCATAAGTGTGGGCGCCGCGGACGTTCGGCTGAATTTTCAGCGCGTGATGCAGGCAGCGCAAACCGTCTTCGGTTTTGCCCGAGAAAAGATAAAGCTTACCAATGAATACGTAGGCGTCTGCGAGCGTCGCGGTGCTTCCCTTGAAATTTTCCTGATACAGATGGAGCGCGGCGTCTTCTTTTTGCTCGGCGAGCATTTTCTGCACTTGAGGCTTGATGGCGTTCTCGCGCTGCTCGTTAGCCGTGGAGCGAACGAACGTGGCCTGTTCCATCATCAACTGATGAAGAGCGGCCTCGTGCTGGGCATCGTCGTCGCGGCCCATGGCGGCGTAGGCGCGCGAGAGATAGAAATGGGCGAGCAGCCGGGTGGGATCGAGCCGCAGGGCCGACTGCAGTTTCTCGATTGCGATGGAGTAGTTTTTCAACTCCACTTCGCACTGACCTGCACCGAGCAATGCTTCAAGGTCGCCGGGCTCGAACGTGAGGAACTTATTGAACGCCGCGTCGGCTTCCTGCCAGCGGGCGAGTTTTACGTTCGCTGTGGCGAGCAGGCGTAGCGCCTTCAAATCGTCCGGATGGGCTTGAAGGGCGCGACTTGCGTGCTCAATTGTTCCAGGAAGGTCCATCAGTTGGAAGTTGGCGACGGCTATGTCGTAATCAAGACGCGGAAGGGTTGCGTCGGCTTGTTGCGCCCTCGTGAGCCAACGAAGGCCTCCGGCACAGTCTCCGGTGCTGCACAGAAGTTCGCCGTATTTCTGCCAGACTGATGGATTCTTGGGATCGAGTTTCTCGCTCTGACGGATTGCCGCTAATGCGAGGTCGTCCTGGTTGTTGAGGTGGTAGGCCTGAGCGAGGTAGTAATGAGCATCAGCATCGGCGGGGCTGAGTTTCGTGCAGCGTAGCAGGAGTCTGATGGCCTGCGAGACATCACGTGAGGTGAGTTTGTAGATGCCAGTTTTCAGCAGGAGGTCGGGATCCTTTGGCGCCAGGTTCAGCGCGTCTTCATACGCGGCTGCAGCCTGGGTGTTCTGGCCGGATTCTTCCAGCAGCATCGCTTTGAGTTTTAGCGCGGGGACGAACTTTGGATCGCGCGCCAGCAACTGCTGCGCGATGGTCATCGCCTGCTGTTGATCTCCATGTTCGGCGAGGCTTACGGCTTGACGAACCTGGAGCATCATCTCGGAGTCAGTGGGATGAGTAGTCTGCGCGGCAGCGGGCGTAATGATGGCGAGGAACGCCGACAGTGCGGTGCTGCCGACGAGCAGCAGATTCCTCCTTCGTCGCTTCGCGACTCGTGGTGACAAATTCTTAGAGCTCATGGAAGCTTCGGTGTTTCCGCGGCTTTGGTTGCGACCACGCCCTCGCCTTCACGTATCACATAGAACATGTCAGCCGCGAGGTTTGAAAGCACTTCGCGCTTGCCGTCTGGCCAAAGGACTTCCGCCTGATCGAGTCGGGCGTGATTGCCAAGGCCGAAGTGTAAGCGCAAATCATGCTGCGAAAGATAGCTTGCGCCGCCTAGTACTTCGCCAAGTTGAACCAGATCTCCGGCAACCGCGCGGACGCGTGCATTCAGAGCGAGGCGGTTGCACTTTGTGCCTTCGAGTTGAAAGCTGATCCAATGGTTCTTCGGACCGCCTTCCGGCCGCAGAATCATCGGCCCGCCCACCAGATTCTCCACAACGGCTTCGAGGTGTCCGTCATTAAATAAGTCGCCAATCGCTAGGCCGCGGCTAACCTGCTGCTCCTGTAGGGCCTGTCCGACTCGGCGACTCACATTTTGAAAAGTTCCATCGTGCTGATTGAGGAACAGAGACTTCGGTTCGCGATAGCCGGTGGAGCGATGCAGGGTATCGACTTGAGGATAGACGTGACCGTTCACCAGGAAAAAATCGAGCCAGCCGTCGTTATCGAAATCGACGAAGGCGTCTCCCCATCCGACATAGCCCTGGGTGCCGCGCGCGATGCCAGACGCGATCGAGGTGTCCGAGAAGTTCATGGCGCCGTCATTGCGGTAGAGTGCGGCGTACTCGATATCGAAGTGTGACAAGAGCAGCGAGAGGCGTCCGGTATGCAGGAAATCGCCGAGAGCGACACCCATGTTGGCTTGCTCGAGTCCGTCTTCGTTGGCCGACACACCCGAGATGAGTGCGACATCGTCGAACTTGCCCTTTCCGTCGCCTTGATACAGATAGTTTGCCTGGCTGTCATTGGTGACGAACAGATCCAGCTTGCCGTCATTGTTGAAGTCGGTCCAGATCGCGGTCAGGCCGTAACGGCGCTCGGGATCATCCACACCGGCCTTCCTCGAGACGTCGGTGAATGTCCCATCGCCATTGTTGTGATACAGACGGTCGGGCAGTCCTTTCAATCCGCGCGGGCCACACTGCACGTCGAGACCCAGATATTTGCAGGATTTGCTCGATCCGAAGACCGGGAGATCATCGAGATGGAAATCGACGTAGTGAGAGACAAATAAATCGACGTAGCCGTCGTTGTCGTAATCGCCGAAGGTCGCGCCGGTGGTCCAGCCAGAATCGCTGGCCAGACCACTGGCTTTGGTTGCGTCTGTGAACGTGCCGTCTCCGTTGTTGTGATAAAGGACAACTCCTTGCAGGCAACTCACGATTAAATCGGGCCAGCCATCGTTGTCGTAATCTCCGACGGACGCGCCGAAAGCCCAGCAGGGGTAGCCGACGCCAGCTTTGTCGGTAACGTCTGTAAATGTTCCATCGTGATTGTTGTGATAAAGAGCGCTCCGGCTCTTCTGATTGTGGAGCGCCATGTCCACGGTCTGGGCGTTGGTGAAGTAAATGTCGGGCCAGCCGTCGCGGTCGTAGTCGATCAGCGCGACTCCGGCGCTCATCGATTCCGGGATGTAGCGGGCTTCAGGGCTGGATATGTGCTCGAAATGGATGCCCGTTGACGCAGTGATATCCACCAGTTGCGGATAATTCGGGAGTTGTCCTGTTGCTTTCTTCTCTTCTTCGGCTTTGGCGCGTTCTTTCGGCGAAAGGGGAGTGGCAGTGCCCATCTGCGCCGAGGCTGTTGTGGAGAACATCGCTAACGCGAGGCAGAAAGCGGTTATCAGCAGGCAAACACTTCTGAAGCCGGGCCGCTCTCTAAGATTATTTTTGCTCGGGCTCATCCGCGCTGGCTTCTTTGGGCTGGATCTGCAGTTCCTTGTAGAGCGCCTGCAACTTCGCTTTCATATCTTTGTACTTCTTATACAGCTCAATCTGTTTCCTGGAATCGTCGGTACGGCCCATCTCGCGGTACATGGAACCCAGGCGGTAGTGAGCCGTCGCATTTGTGGGGTCCAGTTGCACCGTTTCTTCCAAAAGCTTCAGCGCCTTGTCGTTCTCGTTCATGGCGATCAGGGTTTTGGCAAGCCCTAGCTTCGCATCAGCGTCGGAGGGCTGTAGCTCAACGGCTCTGGTATATCCCTTGAAAGACTCCGGAATGTCTCCTTTTTGTGCGTCGAGTTCGGCAAGGCGGAGGATTGCCTTCTCGTCCTGGGGATTGTCCTTCAGCGCCGCTCGATATTCCGACTCAGCCTGTTTCTTCATCGTGTTGCCTTGGGAGAAACGAAGGAGCTCTGCGAGTTCGAAGTGGGCTCCCGGAAGATGTGGATTGATCGTCAGAGCTTTGCGCAGCTGTTCGATCGCACCTGCCGCGTTGCCCTGCCGATTTTGTTCGTGCGCCAAAATTTGATGCATCTGCGCTGAATCGGGCGCGGCGATCGATAGCGCGAGCATGGACTCTCCCATCAGATCGGAATAAGTCCGGTAGGCGGCGTAAAGGACCTCAGGGTCGTCGGGTGCGACCTTGCGCAATTGGGTCACGACGGTGCTTGCCTGGTCCAGATCGCCGGCTTGCGTCTGCAAGCTGGCGAGTTCTAATCCGACTTCAATTTTGAATTTTGGTTCCGCGATCAGGGGAAAGGCTGCTTCGAGGTCCTTGCGTCCCTGTTGAAAGTCCTGGGTGCGAACTTCCGCGAGTCCGAGGAGACCCTGAATTTTGCCCAGGCCCGGCTGAGCGTTTACGGCAGCACGGAGATGGGGAATCGCGTCGGTGGTCTTGCCCTGGAAATATAAGAGGACGCCCAGGTTTCCTTGCGTCTCAAAATTATCGGGCTCCATGGCCGCAGCAGCCTGCAATTCGGGAATGGCGAGATCGGGGCGCTTTTGGTCGAGGTACTGCTTTGCCTTCTGCAGGTGCGCGGCGAAAGAGTCCTGAGTCGCCTTGGGCTCCTGCGAGAAGACGAGACTGGCTAAGAGTGCCAGAAGGAAAACTGCGTATAAGAGTCGATGCGAGAAGCTCATCCGCTACCGATTATATGACCGGCGTATTGCTAGGGCGGGGGCAGTGGTCAGTCGCCGCGATTGTGCCCGAAGAACGCGCAGCTGCAAGTGCACCCGCAAGTAATCTCCATCGGGAAAAGAGGTAATTGGACTAACCCATTTAAAAGAAAGCGCTTTGCAGAAGCATCGGCCTAAAGTTTCAATCCTTGATGCCGATGAGTGAGATAAGAGGTTGTAGGGATCGAGAGAGAAAGGGCAGGGAGTCCGAGAATTAAAGTAATTTAAGGCGCGACCGATAGTTGAATTGCAAGGGTGATTCAGGGGGAGGAGTTGAGATGAGAATCAATCCATATTTCGGGACGCAACAAACCCCAGAAACGGGTCGCGACAAGCAAACGAGTCAGGCGAATAACTCTTCTGCGAGGGTTGAGCCCCAGGCAGACCAGGCACAGCTGTCTGGCGCACACATTCAGGTGCAGGCATTGGCGGCACAAGCGTCGCAGTTGCCGGAAGTTCGCGAGGCCAAGATTAACGCATTGCGGGAAGCGGTGCAGAGCGGTCAATACCGGCTGGACGCAGCCAACACCGCACAGGGAATGATGTCGGAGATGTTTCTGAGCCGGACGGCCTGAGCTGCGGCGGCAGGGTTGAGATTGATTAGAGAGGCGTAAGCGTCATGGCCGAGAGCGGAAGCCCGATGGTGAATGCTGCGGCGGCAGCCCCGGAGCCGTCTGGCCCGGAAGCTCAGGATACGTCGTGGCCTCGGTATCGCAGATCACGCCGCCGAAGGGCTACTGAGCAAGCGTCGAACTCTGACCCAGAGGTACCGGTTGAAACCCCGGAGCATCAACTCGACTCGCTGGCGTGAATCGATGACTGATTTTTCTTCAGACTCTGACCACACAAAGCGCGCCGAAATTCGGCCGGACCTCCCTGAGCTGATCTCCCAATTGGAGTGGAGTCTGCACGCTGGACAGCAAGCGCTCTTGCTCCTCGATCTGGAGAAGTTGGAGGAACAGACGGCGCTTCAGGCGTCGTTGAGCCAAGTTCTTGCTGAATCCCTCGACGATTTGACCCTCGGCGGGAACACGCCGCAAGCGGGTTGCTCGAGGGTAATTCATCTTTGCCGAGTGCAACTGGGACTTTTGCGCCGGGCGCAACGATCGCTGCGCGTACTGTCGAATCTGTTGGCTGGAGCGGAAGGGACTTACGTACCGCGGCCCGGTGCCGGAGAGCCGCGTCGTGCTGTGTTACACAAGGAGGTCTGATTCCATGTCGAGCCTTACATCCAGTCTCGCCACGGCGCTCAGCGGACTTTCGGCCGAACAGGGAGCGCTTGAGGCCACGACCAACAACGTCGCGAATGTGAACACTCCCGGCTACACGCGGGAAGTTCCGGTATTGGTGACCAAAGATCCCGTGGTCATGGGGCAACTTACGCTGGGCACAGGAGTGGATCTGCAATCGATCGCCAGCATGCGCGATCCCATTCTCGAATCGCAGATTCAACAGGAGACGCAGACACAGGGCCAGTTGGGCGCGCTGGTTTCGGCGCTGACGGAGGCGCAAACCAGCTTTACCAGCACCAGCGGCGATATTGGCACGGCGATCTCGAATTTCTTCGATAGCGTCAACCAACTCTCGACCAGTCCGGCGGACCTGTCGCTGCGTCAGGGCGTTCTTACTGCGGCGGGCAATGTTGCTGCGGCTTTCAATGTTGCATCGAACAATCTGGCTTCGCAGCGTAACAATCTGGATGGAAGCGTTGAGCAGACCGTCAGCCAGATCAACCAGCTGACGTCCCAAATCGCCCAGCTGAATACGCAGATAAGCCGGCTCCAAAACGCCGGCCAGAGTGCTGGAACCTTTCTCGACCAGCGCACGCAACTGATCGATCAACTCTCGGTGCTGGTCGACGTTTCAGTCATTCCAACCGACAACACGATTACGCTGACGACTGCCAATGGAACCGCCCTGGTAGCCGGCCAACAGAGCTTCGGTCTTTCCACCCAAATAGGTTCCTCGGGGGTGCATCACGTTTTTGCGCAGGGGCAGGACATCACCTCGACGATCATTTCCGGTCAACTCGGTGGTTTGATCCAGGCACGCGATCAGCAACTTCCCGGAATTCAAAGTCAACTTGACACTCTGGCGGCGGGTTTTGCGAACGCGGTCAATGGCGTGCAGACTGCCGGCTACGACTTGAACGGAAGCGCCGGAGTGAGTCTTTTCAACGCGCCGCCCGCGTCGGGCGCCGGAGCCGCTTCCTCTCTATCAGTCGCGATCACAGATCCTGCACTGGTAGCGGCCAGTTCCGACGGCACGCAAGGCAGCAATGGCAACATCGAGGCCATGTATGCGCTGCGGAACCAGGCGGTGATCAACGGGCAAAGCCCCACGGATTATTACTCGGGCATTGTATTCAATGTGGGGAATGCTGCCTCGAATGCGAACGCAGAGCAGAGTGCGTCTAATCTCGTTCTGCAACAGCTCAATGACCAGCGCTCTTCAGTGTCCGGCGTTTCTCTGGATGAAGAGGCAGCGAACCTGATGCGCTATCAACAGGCCTATGCGGCATCGGCGCAGGTGGTCAGCACCATCAACAGCATGCTCGAGACCGTAATCAACATGAAGTCCTCATAAACTTATGCGAGTGAATCCCAATCCGCTTCCCGACCTGCTTTCCGCTGTTTCCCAGACGCAGCAGCTGATCAACACAGACCTGGAGCAGATATCATCCGGGCAAACGATCAACACGCCGTCCGACAATCCCGCCGGCGCCGCGATGCTAGTGCGGAATGTAGGCCAGACAGCAGAAGCGGACCAGTTTCTCCGCAGCGCGAGTGGAGTGGCCGGCGAACTGCAAAATGCCGACTCCGCTTTGAACTCGGTGATCACTTCCTTGCAACGCGCCATCAGCCTGGGAACGGAGGGCGCCAACGGCACGCTCAATGATTCCGACCGTGCCGCGATCGCCAGCGAGGTGCAAGGCATTCAATCCGATCTGGTGAACCTTGCCAATCTTTCGTATCAGGGGAAGTTTGTCTTCGCGGGCACAGCCACACAAGCGGCCCCGTATGTTGTCGACTCCACCAGCCCATCGGGCGTGCGCTATGAGGGAAACTCCACGGTGAACCAGGTCACGATCGGCAATCACCTGGCGGTCGAATCCAACTTGCCTGGCTCTCAGCTGTTCTCCGGCAATGGCACCGATATGTTCCAGGCGATCCAGGATCTTGTCACCAGTTTGCAATCGGGAACGAACATTGACACCGCCGTCTCAGAGGTGAGCGACTCTTACAATCACATCAGCGCGCAGCGCGTGTTCTATGGCAATGCCGTGAACCAACTCAACTCCCAGCAGACGTTCTTGAACAGCGAAACCACGCAGCTGGCCCAGCAGCAGAACACGATTGCAGGAACCGACCTGGCGAAAGTTGTGAGCGACCTGGTGAGTGCGCAGACGTCACGTCAGGCTACGCTTGAAGCGATTGCGCAGACTCAGCAGACCAATCTGTTTAACTTCATCAAGTAGCGATCGGATCAAGCAGCGGACGGACCTGCGAGGTTTACTTCGCAAGTGTCTGAAGTGAGGCTTGCGCCCAGGCCGCGGCGCCGTTGAGACGCTCACGTTCGTGTTCGAGGCGAGCACGTTCGGCGAGCAGAGATGCCTGAATGGCTGGGAGCAGCGAACGCAGGCGTTCCACTTCGTGGCGGTACTCGCAGATCTCCTGCTCAAGGCTTCCATCCCGTTGTGCTGGCAAAGCGCGGAGCCGCTGCCCGGCATACATCAAGTGCGAAAGCAGGTTGGACATTTGCTGTGGGGTGGCGACTTTGGGGGGATTTGCGGACGATGTCGGAAGAAGGTCATCCAGCACGCGCCGGATGGTATTGGTGGATTCGTGAAGATTGTGAGCAATCTGCTGCTGTGACTCGAACGGCATTAGGCTTTCCATTCCACTCTACCTTCCCGTTGCGATGGAACGTTGGGTTCGTTGGGGGCGGGTGCGAGGTCTTTTTCCACGGCGCACCAGGCATCCCGCACCTGCACGAGGTGCGAAATCTGCTGCTCGATTCCGGCTGCGGACTGCTGGCACTGTGCTTCTACGAGCTTTGATCGGACCTGGTCGTAGAAGCGGACGAGGTTCTCCGCCGCCTTGCCGCCCTGGTTGTGGTCCAGTGTCGCCTGCAGGTGACCGATCACGAGGAGGGCGTGGTTGAGTTCGCGGGTCCGGCCCTCAATGTCGCACTTGGCGTTTGCTGCAAGGGCGCGGCGCAGGTCTTCAATGGCCTGTTCATAAAGCAGAATCACGAGCCGCACGGGGCTGGCTCCTGCTACTGCTGCTTCGCGATACGACAAGCTGGGATTCACATTACAGTCCTGAGGTGAGCGTTGGGCTTGAAGTGCCACTGCTGCTATCGCCCGTACCCATGGTTGCAAGAGTTTCTGTTACCTGCTGCAGCAGGAGCGGATAGGACTGCAGGGATGCGTTTACCTGGCTGAATTCATCGGTCAACTGCTGCTGTTGAGCGGTCAGCTGGGTCTGGAAATTGTTGATATCGTCCGCGAGATTCTGCTGGCCCGTCTTGTTTTGCGCCAGATCGACATTGAGCAGGCCGAGCGTAGGATCCGTCAGGTTCGTGAGATCACTATGGAAGTTGTTGGCGAATCCGGTGGACGTGGCGTTCTGAAAAAATTGCTGGAAAGCTCCGGGGTTAGCCGTGATGACCTGACTCAGGGTTTGTCCGCTGGGATTCGCCCCAACAGTAAGCGTCCCATCATCGTTCATATTGATGCCCAGGGACGCCAGATTCACTAGACCGCTATTGCCACTGACGGAGTAAGTAACGTCGTTCAACAAGCTAGACTGCAGGCTGCGGAGGGCGGTATCTGCGGCAAGCGGACCTTGAGAGTCCGATGCGGGATCCACAGCATACTGCTGGTTGATATCTTTGATGACGGTATTGTAGGCATTCACGAAATTGTTGATCGCGGTCGTTGCCTGCGATACGTCGGGACCGACCGTGACCTGAACCGTTTCTCCGGGAGAGGCGCTGCCGAGATTCAAGGTAACGCCGGAAATCGCGCCGCTGATCGTGTTGGTGGTGCTCGAATAGGGAATTCCGTCGATCGTGAGCGAGGCGTTGGTTCCACCGCTCGGCGGATTGAAATCCAGAACGGTCGAGTTATTCGCAATGGCCAATGCCCCGGGTGTTCCCGTAGCGGCACTGGAAATTGCTAGTCGGGCGCCGTTCGCATCGGTAATGACGCTGGCATTGATTCCCCAATTATTTTGCGTGCTGAGCTGATTGATGGAATTGGCCAGCGATGTCAAAGTGTCGTTGCTTCCTGCGGTGATCGGAATGTCAGCCGTTGTTCCGCCGGCTCCGCCGATCTGCAGCTTGAGATCGCCACTCTGGCTGCCGGAGGGCAGGATGGACACATTCGCGCCGCCGCTTACGGTATTGGTATAAACCACACCGGCGCTGGCCAGATTGCTCACGATAATGCTGTGGGTGGCGGCAGCCGCATTCGTCTGGGCGTTTGCCGTTAGAACGCCGGTATCTGAGGAAGTTGCTGACTGCGCCGCCAGCACCCCAAGAGGATCCGACAGGGCGGAAACGGCGGTGGCAAGGTTGTTGAGATCGTTGTTGATACCGTTGATCAACGCCGCCTGCTGTTCCAGCGTAGTTTGCTGGCTTTGCCACTGCGTCAGTTGTCCACTTTCCTGGCTGATGATCTGGCTTACAACGGTGCTGACATCCAATCCTTGACCGCTTAGCAAACTTGCCGGATTTAAGCTGATACCCATCAGGATTTGCCTCCCTCTGCGGGCCGGGAGCCCGAACGTTCAGGTTTTGCGGGCTGAGCTCCATCTTCTAATGCCTGCTCAATGGCTTTTGCTAAGCCCAGTACTTGCGAGCTCGGAATCTGCAGAATCAGGTTTCCCTCGGAATCGAGATACCGGATTACAATCTGCCCATTCAAGCCACTATCCCGCTGCACGCAGACTTCATCTTGGGACATTTCGCGTGCTGCCGAAGGGTCATGTGAGGTTTGAGTCTCTGATTTTGGTTGTGTTCCCGAATCGGGAGGAGCAGCGGCCGTGTGAGATTGCGTTGCGCCAGAAGAAGCCGCTCTGGCAGCGGGGCTGACGAACACGGCTTGCTCGCTTGGGCCCGTTCCGGGTACTGGATTGATACTCATGGCGAGCTCCATAAAAGAAAAGGAGGCGGTCGCCCGCCTCCTTCAAGTTCTGAATTATTGCAACAGTTTCAGGACAAGCTGTTGCTGCTGGTTGGCCTGGGCCAGAGAGGAGATGCCCGTCTGTTCCAGGATCGAGTACTTGGTCATGTTAGCGACCGCGGTCGGGATGTCGGCGGCGACAATGCCGTTCTCGGCTGAGGTCAGGTTCTGGACCTGATTGCTGATGACGTTGCTGGCGCTCTGCAGCCGGTTGACGCTTGCTCCGAGCTGGCCGCGAAGAGCCGCAACCTGCGCGATCGCGTTGTTGATATCGGTCAACGCCGTTTTCGCAGTTCCCTGGGTGCTCAGATCGTCATTCGACAGACTGATGCCATTCATGTTGCCGCTGTCGAACTGACCCATGTTCACGGCAATCGAACTGCTGCCCGCCGTAGTCGAGTCGCTCAGGTAAACGCTCATGCTGCTGCTGGTGCTGGTGCTGGCCATCGTTTCGGCCGCGGCATCGGAACCGATTTTCAGTGTCGTCGCGCCACCGTCGGCGAGAGCGCTGCCCGCGGCAGATCCCCGATTCTGCGAATCAGTGATCATCAGGTTGCCGGTGCTGTCGAGAGTCGCAAGCAACCCGCTACCCGAGTTGTTGATATTCTCGATCAATCCGGCGACAGTGCCAGTCGTCGCGTCACTGGTAGTGGCATCGAACGTCTGCACCGCTCCGTACGCGCCTGCCGTGTTGTCCCATACTTTCAAGGTTACGTTGCCCGTTGCCGACGTGGTCATACCGGCACCGTCTGCGGCCGCTCCGACCACCTGGTTGAAGTTGGTCTGGCCGCCTGCGAATACTTGTGATCCGTTGTAGGTGGTGTTCTTGCCGATGCGGTCGATTTCTGCCTTGATCTGCGCAAACTCGGACTGCAGCGCTTGCCGCTGGGCGTCCGACACCGTGCCCGTCGACGATTCCGTCGCCAGAGTTACAGCGCGGTTGAGCAGCGTGGTGACCTGTGACAATGCTCCGTCGGCCACTTGCAGCATTCCCACGCCGTCGTTCGCGTTACGCGCCGACTGTGACAGCGCCGTAATGTTGGCCTGTAAGCCGTTGGCAATGGCCAGGCCGGCGGCATCGTCTGCGCCGCTGTTGATGCGAGAGCCCGAAGACAGCTGATACAGGGTGCTCTGCAGGTTGCTGTTTGTGATGGACAGCTGGTTCTCTGCCGATAGAGATGCGATGTTGTTCAGGATTCCAATAGGCATTGTGAGCCTCTCCTTCTTCTGAAGTTTGTTCGGTTCCCTAAGATCCTTCTTAGGATGTTCTGCGAAGCTCCTTTACTCTTGCCGCTCGCGGAACCCCGAATTTCCTGTCCTGTTCATCGGCAAGGTCAAATTCCTCTTTAGCCACTCTTCCGATCTTGGCCGTCCGGTCGTAACCCGGGAGTAATGCCCTGTGGCATTTCGATCTCAGTGATCCTGTTCCGCCGCCGATATGGGGACTAGATACGCCATGCGCGCTTCCATTGGTGTCAGTGCGGCAAGAGGTTGGCG